>WNFR01003340.1_pt1 | contig 23644 bp, 16 predicted proteins | sample 5400221 | NCBI WGS metagenome assembly WNFR01 (sample SAMN13153357, study PRJNA577476) | soil metagenome | isolation source: 40 cm soil under Madrone tree | place: USA:California | collected 2016-06-14 | reverse complement strand
CGGAGACTGTACGCATTGCCGCGATGTTCTCGACCTCGTGTTCGGTGATGCGTGGATTGTTCATTACCGCAGCTGACACGATCTTATTGGAGTCGCGAATTAAGATAGTGCGCGCTTCGCGGTCACCCTTCATTGCCAGTTTCACCCGATCGCGTGTGTTCATATACATGATGCGACGTATTAGCGAAACTCTCTCAGCGGGTACCTCACCGGCGGTTTCGATTCTTTCGTGCTCGATAATGCGCTGAATGTTTGCGGCAATTTCCTCAGGCGTCTCGGGTCGTAAGTCCTCAAACCTTTCCGCGGGTAACCATGAATCGTCTATATCAGCATCGGAGACTTCTATGTGTTGAGCGATCAGCCACGCGTCGTCGAAGCTGAGGCCGCCCGTTGACACTTCCGCTGTTTCGAAGAATTCGGCTGCAGCTGCCTTACCGCGAGCACGCAACTCCTCAGCTATCTGTTTGGCACCTCGTTCTTTCTCGAAAAACTCTTGCCGCGTTTCGCGTGCGCGTCTTTCGGCCTCAACGCTCCGAGCCGGGTTAACAAGTATTGCTTCGATGATCTCAGGAAACCGAACCAGTCGCTGTTGGTTGATGGCGATCAGTTCGATCAAGGCACTATCAGTGGCAGAAGCTGCGAGTTTTGCCAGCGCCTCGTCAGGTGTGCGGGCATTGAGAATTGTTGCCTCATAAAGCTCACTATCACCGGTTTGCAGAGTGGCGAGATAAGCCAGAACGGAAGGTGCGGTATCGTCAGCTTTGGCGGCAATCAACAAGTCTTCGGGGGGTTCAGATTGAAGCGTTTCGGTCGCGGCCTCCGAAATCTCGGAATCGTCGCTGAGGCAAAGAGCTACGAGGACCTCCAATAGATCACTCTGAGGCAGGGGCAACAACCCGCGCGCGGCGGCGAGTCGTGCCGGTTGGGGAGCAGTGCCACTAACGATTGCTTGTACAACCGGATTGTCTGATTTGATTTCGGAACTCAAGGCAACAATCAGTTAAAAGGAAGTGAGTTTTTCATCTGACGTCTATTGCGACGTTGTCCTCAACCTGCGGCGCCGTGGCACTTCTTGTATTTTTTGCCGGACCCACATGGGCAGGGTTCGTTGCGCCCGACTTTGGGTTGATCGCGAACGACGGTTTTAGTCTTTCCTGCCTCCTCGCCTGCCGCGGCCGCTCCCTGATTCGGCCCCGTGAAAGTCAATGGAGTAGGACGCCGTGGACCACGTCGCTGGCGAAGAGCCTCCGGAGGTTCTTCCGCTACTATCTGGAGATTGAAGAGGGAACGAATCGTGGTTGTGTCGATCCGATCGAGCATCTCCTGAAATAGATCGAAGCTCTGTTTCTTATACTCGACCAGCGGATCCTTCTGTCCATAACCAACCAGCCCGATTCCCTGCTTGAGGTGGTCGAGCGACAGAAGGTGATCTTTCCACTGCGCATCGATGATGTTGAGCATGATGATCCGCTCATAGGTGCGCATCGCTTCCGGACCGATTTGTTGCTCCTTCTCCGCGTACTTAACCTTGACCTTTTCCCAGATAGTGTCAGTGACCTCTTGCGAGGTGAAGCTATGGAGATCGAGGCCTTCCTTGTCCGCGTCGAAGTCGTAGATGGTTTTGATCTGAATCTTGTAGTTGCCCACGTCCCAATCGTCCGGCGAAACATCAGGATTCAGATATTGCTTCGTCAGATCAGACAACAAGTCGTAGGCAACTCCGGCTGCAGGCGGATCGCCCAGGAGGTAATCGCGCTGGTCGGGCTCTTCCATCAACTGGCGGCGCAAACCATAGATAGTCTCGCGCTGCTTGTTCATGACGTCATCGTATTCAAGGAGGTGCTTGCGCGATTCGAAGTTGCGACCCTCAACCGATTTTTGCGCCGATGCAATGCGTTTTGACACCATCTTCGATTCAATGGCGACACCCTTCTCCATTCCCAGACGCTGCATTAAGGCTTTGACTTTGTCCCCCGCAAAAATGCGCATCAGATCGTCTTCGAGTGACAGGAAGAATCGTGATGATCCCGGATCACCCTGACGTCCTGAGCGCCCTCGAAGCTGATTGTCGATGCGTCGGGATTCATGACGCTCCGTGCCAAGAATGTGCAGGCCACCCAGCCTGACTACCTCTTTGTGCTCTTCTTCAACAATTCTTTTTGCGCGAGCGAAAGCCTGCTGCCATTGCTGCTCTGTTGCCTCGTCCGGGTCGATCTCCTCTGCTTTTAGAAACTCGCGCGTCATAAAGTCGGGGTTACCCCCCAACAGAATGTCGGTGCCGCGGCCGGCCATGTTAGTGGCTATAGTTACGGAGCCTTTGCGTCCGGCCTGCGCAACGATCTCCGCTTCGCGTTCGTGGTACTTAGCGTTCAGAACGTTATGCGGAACTTCTTCCTTCACGAGACGCCGGGCAATCAATTCGGAATTCTCCACTGAAACCGTACCAACCAGCGCCGGCTGTCCCTTCTCATGACACTCTTTGATCTCCTCAATTACTGCATCCCACTTCTCCGGCAAGGTCCGATAGATCACGTCCGAGAAATCCGTGCGAACCATCGGCATATGGGTGGGAATAACGATCACGTCGAGTTTGTAGGTAGACTGAAACTCCGCTGCCTCGGTTTCAGCGGTACCAGTCATCCCGGACAGTTTCTCGTACAGACGGAAATAGTTTTGCAGGGTGATCGTCGCGAGCGTCTGATTCTCTTTCTCGATCACTACGCCCTCTTTGGCCTCCACGGCCTGGTGCAGTCCGTCTGACCAGCGGCGTCCCTTCATCAAACGACCGGTGAAGTCGTCAACTATGATTACCTCGCCATCCTGGACCACGTACTGATGATCGAGCCTATAGAGGGTATGTGCTTTCAGCGCTTGCTCGACGCAGTGGAGCAGTTCCATGTTGGATGGGTCGTAAAGATTGCCCACCCCCAGCAAACGTTCCGACTTATCAACACCTTCTTCGGTGAGCACGGCCGTGTGGGCCTTTTCGTCGACTACATAGTCGCCGGTTTTAGTGCCATCGACATCCTCACCCTTTTTCAAGTGAGGGATGATGGCATCGGCGTTCTTATATTTATCGGTGGCTTCGTCAGAGGGGCCGGAGATGATTAACGGGGTCCGCGCTTCGTCGATCAAAATCGAATCAACCTCGTCCACGATTGCGAAATAGTGACCACGCTGCACACAAGTTGCGAGGTCAAACTTCATATTGTCGCGCAGGTAGTCGAAGCCAAACTCATTATTCGTTCCGTAGGTAATGTCCGCTGCGTAGGCCGCTTGCCGCTCGAAGTCGTCCATATCGTTTTGGATACAGCCAACCTCGAGACCGAGAAATCGATGGATCTGGCCCATCCATTCCGCGTCGCGCGAAGCGAGATAGTCGTTAACAGTAATTACATGCACACCACCACGTCCGGTGAGCGCATTAAGGTAGGCCGGCAGTGTCGCAACCAGCGTTTTGCCTTCGCCAGTGCGCATCTCCGCAATCTTTCCCTGGTGCAGAACGATGCCACCAATCAACTGCACGTCGAAGTGGCGCATGCCGGTGGTGCGCACGCTGGCTTCCCGGACGATGGCAAATGCCTCGGGCAGAATTTCATCCAGCGCTGCTCTTTCGAGTCGCTTGCGTTCTGCCATGTCCTGCACACCTGCCACGGCTTGTTGCAGTTGTTCTTTGAAAACGGCGGTGCGCGCGCGCAGTTCTTCGTCGGAAAGCTTCTTTATTGACGGTTCAAGAGCATTGATCTCTTCAACAATCGGCTGAATGGTTTTCAAATAACGCTGATTGCTGCTACCAAAGACTTTTGTTAAGACTTTATCGATACCCATAACTATTCAATTTGCGTCCACGAGCAACGCTACTACCTCACGATTCTTTCACTTATCTGCAATGTTTGATTTTAGTTGAGCGCGTGCGACTGAGGCAAGTTGATGCAATGACTCAACGTCAGAACCGAGGAGCGGTAGCGACCGGGTCCACTTGCGTGACGGTTCGACTAACGACAATATCTGGTTTTCTTGCGACTTGAACGGTGCTGTGCGAACCCGGTCGCTACCGCTCCTCGGTTCTGACGTTGAGTAGCAACGCCTCTCCGTGCCACTACCGCTGAGGCTCTAGGGTTTCTCACGAGGACGCGAGCTGTTTCTTTATCAAGTCAACCACGCTTTGCCGGGACATCGAGAAATTAACGACAACTTTCTTGCCATCCGGGGTCACGCTCGTATTTCTCATTAGCACTTCTTCATCCTTGCCCATTCTCGCCTTCGCGCCGAGAAATAGCGCCGCGTTGAATGTCTTTGAGAGCGTCCGCGCGCTATCAACTGACGACGCTTCTGACTCCACAGAAGCAAGTACTTCGGTTTCACCCTGCTTTATCGTAAAGATCACTTTTGTCCCGGGATTGTCTTTGTCCAGAGGCTTAAGGTAAAAAAGCAACCCGCTATCGTTCAAAGCGCCGACCATGTGACCAAAAAGATCCACGAGGTTCGGGTCGCCCGCCTTTTTCGTAAACTTTGCGTTTTTCAGTTTTCCATTTTCATCCAGTTCGGCTTCAATGACGATCTCAAAGGGCTTACTCAAGTCGAGCTTGCCCTGGAGCTTTAGTTCGTTTGCATACGCCGCAAAGTCTTTTAATGCTTTCTTATTAATTTGATTTTCTTCCGGCAGTTCCAGATTGTTCTTCGCCGCCGTTTTTTCCAGTTCCTTCTGCGCCTCATCCGGCGTTAAGTTTGCGTTCTTGTTCGCATTCTCATCCTGCTCCTGCGCAACAGTTACTGATGGCGATGTCGAGACCGACGGGCTCGGAGAAGGCATTGCCGTCGGTATGGGGCTCGGCGAAGGAGTGCTCAACGGTTTTGCTGATGTGGGCTGCGCCTGCGAAACTATCTTCGGTGCAAACGGATCCGCCTGAGCGCCGGCCTGCAGAGCGACAGTTTGGGGCTGCACATCGAGGGCAAAATATCCTTCCGGGTAATGGAATTTCTCGGTTGAGAGTTGCACGAGCTGTACTTCGTCGCCTATCTCCGTGGCAGCGTACGGTTTGTCTACAATACTCGTCTGTGCAATCAGGCTGGCAATGTTGAAAGCGTCTCTCAAGGCAGGTACATAGACAATGGACACCAGGAACATCAGGTGCAGCACTAAAGATGCAGCAACAAGCCGCAAAAGTACTGGCGAGCGTGGGTCACCATTAACTTCGATATTTGCGAACAACTCTGCCATCTAGTATTAAGAACGTTCCATTTGGCGTTTGGTTCAGTGCCTTTAGACGCCCCCAACAGGCGATGCGTTGTTAGAGAACTTACAATCTCAGCCTACTACGTTAGCACTTCGCAGGCCATGGCCCCAAAGCTAGAATAAACTTCATGCGCCGTCCCAAAGAAAAACACTGGAAGAATGCCAGTAAACGACATAAAAATCGGGGTATCGGGGCGTCCGAGCCTAAAGATAAGAAGGATTCGATTCCCAACACATTTATTCGCCCTCAGTCACGCCAGTTGGGGAAGTTGCTGGAAGGAATCGGTACTCCCCACGCCGTTCCCTTCAAACCAGATCCGTTTCAGCTGGAGGCGCTTGCCGCTCTGGAATTTGAGGATGTGCTCGTTACAGCGCCCACGGGCAGCGGCAAGACTTGGATCGCGCGAGAGGCGATCAGACGGCTGATTGAAAACGGCCGGCGTGCCTGGTACACAAGCCCCCTCAAAGCCCTCACTAATTCCAAGTATCAGGAGTTCGGCGACGAATTCGGACCGGAACGGGTGGGGATACTTACGGGCGATCGAAAAGAGAATTCCGATGCACCATTAATTATCGGCACAACTGAGATCTACCGGAATCAACTCTTCGACTCGCTGCGGGGTGGCAGTGAGGTTCAAGCGGATCTCGTCGTACTCGATGAAGCCCACTATCTCGCCGATGAAGATCGCGGCCATGTGTGGGAGGAGGCCATTATCCTGACACCGCCACGGATTCGTCTGCTGCTGCTTTCGGCAACAATTGGCAACGCTGAAGAATTCGCGGGCTGGATGGCTGAAGTGAGAGGTGTTCGCTGCGGAGTGATAACACGACCCGGAGAGCGACCCGTACCGTTGCGTGCTGCGATGCTGCTTCCGGATAAAAGGTTGATCCCGCTCTTAAGCGAAAGCGGCAAACTGAATCCAGAGATTTCTCAGATGGCGGAACGCGCAAAGGAGGAGCGGGAAAGATCGAGACCAGGGCGGCGACGTTGGGAGTAAGTGTCGCCTTATTCATACAATCGACCTTTAGTTGTCGCTAAGTTTCCCGGGCATCCGACTTTAAGAATCAAGATGAGTGGCATTGATCGTCCGCGACAAGCCAAAGCATATCGGACATACTTGCGAGGAGACACTTGAAGCTAAGTATGCCAGAGATGCCGGCAGCAACTTTGCTGGCAGCGCTCGATTCTTACAAACTTCTACCTGCGATAGTGTTTCTTCCTACGCGCCGTCGTTGCGATCAAGCGGCGTCGGAGTCGGCCCTCACACGGCGCGATTCAAATGAACAACGTCGCGAAGCACGTCGCGATTTCATGCGGAGTTTTGTCGAGGTGCATCCGGAAGTTCGTGCGCATCGTCATTGGGACACGATCGTTCGCGGTGGTGTTGCTTCGCATCACGCCGGTCACATTCCTGCGTGGAAACTAGTGATCGAAAAGTTGATGAGTGCCGGTCTCCTGGATGCGATCTTTGCCACAGCAACGGTTGCCGCAGGAGTTGATTTTCCGGCTCGCACTGTAGTCCTAACTGGCGCCGACGCGAGAACCGGCAGCGGCTGGAGGCAATTGACGGCTTCCGAAGTGCAGCAAATGACCGGGCGCGCCGGTCGTCGCGGTCGGGATAACGTCGGTTTTGTCGTTGCCGCGCCTGGACTGCATCAAGATCCTCAACGCATTGCTGAATTGTTAAAGGCCCCACCTAATCCGCTCGTCAGTCAGTTTCGCGCAACTTATACAACTCTCTTGAATCTGCTTGATGCCTATGGAAGTTTTGGCGCAGTGCGCGAGATCGTGGAACGAAGCTTTGCGCATCGCGAATCCGCCCGGCAAATCCGTCAACTCGAAGAGAGCCGGAGGGCGAGCGAGGAAATAATTGAAGCGAAACTCAAACAGGCGGGTTGCGATCTCCAGGTCTCCGTCGCGCTCGGCCTGGAACGACTGGTCAGCGCACGTGCCAGACTACAGGAAGCGAAGCCGGAGACACGCGCCGAGGTCTTACACCAATGGCTTGATCAAGCTGTCAGACCCGGACGTGTGGTAGGCATCGGTCGCAGTGGCAAGCGGCTGGTAATGATTACTGAGAAGCGGGATGGGAATGTAAGAGGCATACGAGAGGACGGTCGCAGCGCTGCTTTCGCGCTGGAGAGAATCGGTCGGGTCTACGCTCCAGTCTACCGCTTAAATGAAGAGTCAATTGAAGCGGCATTTGAAGAGGTGCGCCGGGGTGGGAAGGAACTGGTAATCGCCGAACCACGACTTCGTGATGCTCAAGGAGAAGAAGTTGACGCTTTGAATGTTATCGACGACTTGATTGAGAGGTTATTGCCGTCTCGTTTTTCGGGCGAGGACAAACTGCGATGTACTCAATTACTTTGGGAATTGCGCGAGACCGCGGAAGACTACGAACGCTCCGCCCGGCGGATTGAAAGACTACGTGAAGAGGTTTGGGAACCTTTTGAGCAACGCGCGAAAGTGCTCTCGGTTTTTGGTTATCTGGACTTCGAAGCCGAAAAAATAACGGAGCGCGGGCGTTGGTTGGCAGACCTTCATATCGATCGGCCGCTGCTCGTTGGCGAGGCTCTCGAAAGTGGGCTATTCAATACACTGGAGCCGAAGCAACTGGCCGGCATTATGGCAGCGCTTACAGCAGACGAAGATCGTGATTATGGTGAAATGGAATTGGAAGATGAGATTGTAACCACGTTAGCGCGCTTTGAAGAGATAGGATTCAAGGTATCAGCGGAAGAATGGAAACACGGAATCGAACCCGCGCCCGAGTTAAACTTTTCGGCAGCTGGAGCTGCGGTCCACTGGGCCAATGGCGCCGATTGGTCCACCATTGTTCGGGAAACCCGTGCCGAAGAAGGCGACCTCTTTCGCATGCTTTCACGCACAGGTGAAGCGCTCTTGCAGTTAGCCGGCCTGCGCCGGAGCCATCCGCAGGCTGCACAAATGGCTGCCTCAGTCGCAGAAGTTGTCTTGCGCGAGCCGATAAGGTAGGGCAGGCGGGCGGTGGATATTGACTGCGGTTTTCACTCCGGTAGGAGTGCGATGTTTATAGGCTGGAACGTGACCCCGACCAACTCCGGTCGAAGGAGCGGAATGGTTCTGGAATGGTTAAGCTCTACTTGGGTTCCGCTCCTTCGACCGGAGTTAGAGGGGTCTTGGCTAATCGATCGCTCTCCAAGTCTTACGCAAGACGATTGACTGGGTTAAGATTAGGAATCACACACGCTCTTGCATCGATTACTTACCAAAAAGAGAGGGAATCCTTATGTCCAGTCCTGCAGCACAACAACCATCACCCCAACTTTTCTTTCAAACAATCAACGCTTATCAACGTACAGAAGCTCTTAAAGCTGCGATTGATCTTGAAGTTTTCACCGCAATCAGCGAGGGCAACAACACGCCTTCCGAGATAGCAAAGAGATGCGAGACTTCGGAACGCGGGATGCGAATTCTCTGCGACTACCTCACCATCATGGAAATGCTCTCTAAAGAGAAGGATCACTACACCCTGACTCCTGATTCGGCATTCTTTCTCGACAAGCATTCCCCTGCGTACCTCGGTGGCACGACGGAGTTTTTGTGTTCCCCATTGCTAACTGACGGTTCAAAGAACATTGCCGAAGCAGTTCGTAAGGGAGGCACGGCGATGCCGGGCGAGGGAACCATCGGTCCAGAAAACCCGGTCTGGGTCAAGTTTGCTCGGGCTATGGGACCAATGATGGCAATGCCCGCGCAACTGATTCCCAAGCTGGTAGACCCACAAGCCAATCAGAAGTTGAAGATCTTAGACATCGCTGCCGGTCACGGTTTGTTCGGTATAGGCTTCGCCAAGAATAACCCGCAGGCCGAAATCGTAGCGCTTGATTGGGCGGCAGTGCTGGCAGTGGCGAAAGAAAATGCACGGCTGGCCGGAGTGAATCGTTATAGCACCATCGAAGGCAGTGCGTTTGATGTCGACTTCGGTAGTGGCTACGACCTGGTGCTCCTTACGAACTTCCTGCACCACTTTGATCCGCCTACATGCGAAACATTGCTACGGAAAGTACGAACCTCTCTCAGCGACGGTGGGCGCGCAGTCACGTTGGAGTTTGTCCCAAATGATGACCGGGTTACGCCACCCGATGCTGCCGCATTCAGCATGATGATGCTAAGCAGCACTCCCGCGGGTGATGCCTACACGTTCGCCGAGTTGGAGCGGATGTTCAATAACGCCGGCTTCACACGCAGCACGATCTATCCACTGCCTCCGACGATTCAGCAGGTAGTCGTCTCGGAGAAGTAAAATGTTAGTAGGGTGTGTGGGCTGGATCTGAAACAGCCCACAAACTTTCGAGACTGTGTTTTCACGCAGTCTCTACCGTTGATTGGGTTTCGAGTCGATTATGCGGGATGAAAGGCTGATTAAGCTATGCGCTATGTCCTTCCGTTACTCCTGTCTCTCATGATTAATCCCCTGATCAGTCAGATGGGAACGCAATCCGCAACCACCCAGGTCGAGACAGTTTATCTCCTCAAGCCCGCGCACGTTTTCGATGGCGAGACGGCCCAGCTTCACGACGATTGGGTTGTGCTCGTACGCGGTGAGCGCATTGAAGCAGCAGGACCAGCAAATGGTATCAAAGCGCCCGCCGATGCCAAGGTCATCGACCTGCCGCGGATGACGCTGTTGCCCGGACTCATCGAAGCTCATTCACATGTCCTCTTGCATCCATACACCGAAACGGTCTGGAACGACCAGGTAGCTCACGAGTCTTTGAGCTTGCGCGTTGCGCGTGCCACCAATCACCTGCGCAACACATTGCTGGCGGGCTTTACTACAATTCGCGACCTTGGGACGGAGGGAGCGGGCTATGCGGATGTTGGACTCAAACAGGCGGTCCAACAGGGAATCATTCCGGGGCCTCGGATGTTTGTTGTGACCCGTGCGATCGTGGCAACCGGCAGCTATGGCCCAAAAGGTTACGCATCCGAGTGGCGCGTACCGCAGGGAGCCGAGGAAGCAGACGGTGTTGATAACCTCACCCGGGTCGTACGAGATCAGATAGGGCACGGCGCTGATTGGATAAAAGTGTATGCAGACTATCGGTGGGGCACGCAGGGTGCGGCTCCAACATTCTCCCTCGAGGAACTAAAGCTCGCCGTGGAGGTCGCTCGTAGCGCCAACGTTCCGGTTTCGGCGCACGCAACGACGACAGAAGGCATGCGCCGCGCGGTCTTGGCGGGCGTTGAGACCATCGAACATGGCGATGGCGGCACGCCTGAGGTTTTTCGTTTGATGAAAGAACGTGGTGTTGCCCTTTGTCCTACCCTTTCGATTGCAGGAGCGAATGCCGACCGAAAGAAAGTCGTGTTTAAGGCAGCACTCGATGCCGGCGTCACGATCGCGAGCGGCAGCGATGCTGGGGTTTTCGCTCATGGCGACAACGCGCGCGAGTTGGAAACTATGGTGAGCTTTGGAATGCCGATTGTGGACGCACTACGGTCAGCTACTTCCGTCAATGCGCGAGTCCTCCATATGGCGGACAAGATTGGTCAGGTCAAGACGGGCTTACTGGCGGACCTTATCGCTGTCGAAGGGGATCCAACAAGTGATATCTCAGCACTTCGTCGGGTGCGTTTCGTAATGAAGGACGGAGTGATATACAAGAACCTGTGAACGGCCGAGCGTTACGCAAGCGCTGGTTTTTCACCCGAGATCAACCTGGCTACCGTCGCCAATAAGTCCTCAGTACGAAAAGGTTTTGAAACATAGGCGCTGAAACCAGTCGTTAGAGCTCGTTCGCGGTCTGTCTCGGCGTGGGCGGTTACGGCCACGCAAGGAATTTTTGAGGTTACCGCCTCCTCTTTGAGTTCTCGAAAAACTGCCCAGCCGTCGAGGACTGGCATGGAGAGATCAATCATTATCAAGTCTGGAGGGTGCTCTTTCGCCATTTGGACGCATTCCAGACCGTTTTTAGCCTCTAAAACCTGATAGCCGGCCGCTGACAACACAATGCGAATCAACTCGCGATTGTCGTCATAGTCTTCGGCAATGAGAATAGATGCGGGCATGTGATGACTGATCCGGGTGATAAATTACCGGCTAGCAAGCCAAAAGATTACCAAATCCTCCTGTCAGGAGAAACCATTTCTTGACTAGCTCAATACGAGCCGTCCATAATCGAACGTTGGAGACCTTTCGCACCCTGCGAGTCTCTTATTACTAGAACGAAACGCCGGGGTCACCGGCTGAAAGACCGCCGGGGCGGCAGTAATCCTGGGTTAGAATCCCTGCCTGAAAGACCTTGAGCTTCGTCAAAACAAAAACATCCGATGGAGGAGCGACCTGTGGTCAACGGACAATTGGAAGATAGCTTGCGTCACGAAATTGAGAGTTATATCGAAGGCCGTCTCGGCGCGATCAAACAGGAGATTGCCTCACTTCAGAGTCAGCTCCATGAATCGCTAACACGGTTGCTGGAACGTCAGGGCGATGTGCAAATGGATGGGAGCATGACGGCGTCCATTGCCGAGCACCTCCGCGCGTCCCACGAACGTGGGGTTGAACTCGCTGCCTCAGAATCGTCGCGGGCGAAGGCCTCGAGCGACATGGCCATTGTCAAATCGGCGATCACCGAGATCAACGATCAGCATTCGCAAAGCGACATATTGAAAACGCTGGTTAACCGCGCCGCATCCTTTGCTCCACGAGTAGCCTTCTTCGTGATTAAGGGTCAACAGGCGACAGGTTGGAGAGGCCGGGGCTTTGAAGGGTCAGTGGGCGACCAGTCTATCCAACAGATTTCGCTGTCACTGAATGCCGACACAGTTATCAGCAGTGCCACCAGATCGCTGACTACGTGGAGTGGTGGGCCTGGTTCTCATGGGGAAGATCATTTGTTGCTGAATCGGCTTGGCGAAGAGTCGGCCCAACGGATAGTGGCAATTCCTCTCACGGTGCGGGGGCGAGCGGTCGCTGCGCTCTATGCTGACTCAGCCGGGCTGGATTCCGAATCTATTAACCTCGAGGCTCTCGAAACATTGGTAAGAGTTTCGGGGATGGCAGTAGAACTTTTGTCCGTTTCCCGAGTAACACCAAAGCGCGAGGCGCAAGAGCCTGCTGCAGTAGAGGAAGCTGCCGTAGAAGAGGCTCCGCCGGTTGAGGCTTCTGCCCCTGCTCCCGAAATAACTCCTTCTGTGCCGGAAGAAGTCTCGTCGTACTACACGCCGGCACGCGAATACGAAGAGCGTTCCCCGGTCACTGCCGTTGAAGAAAGTTCCTTTGCCGAAAGCACACAGCAAAGCGAATCATTTGAGCCAGAAGCTCCGCCGGTGGCGGCCGTAAGTGAAGAGGAGAGTTCGGTCTCGCAGTCTCAGCCGGCTTCCGTTGAGGCGCCACAGGTATCGCCGGGCACACGTCGTCGTTACGGGATGGACGCCGAACTTCCGGTTGAGGTATACAGCGACGACGAGCGTCGTCTTCACAACGACGCCCGGCGCTTCGCCCGGTTGTTAATTTCTGAGATCAAACTGTACAACGAACAGAAGGTAACCGAAGGTCGTTCCCAGAACGATCTCTATGACAGGCTGCGTGAATACATCGACCGCTCGCGCGAGATGTATGACAAACGCGTCAAGGCTGAAGTAGCCGCTCGCTACGATTACTTCCACGGCGAACTGGTTAGCACACTCGCGGAAGGAGACCCCTCAAAACTCGGTTCGAATTATCCCGGAGCAACCGTCACGGCTTGAGCAGTCACTAAAAAGATGTCCGGTGAAAACTGCAGGACGTAAGATCGGTTTTAAAGCAATAGAAGATGAGCAAGTGGGGTCGTAAGTTGGGTAAACATCGCTTTCTCCTGATTTTGATCGGGCTTGCTATTGTTGCCGGTGCATCGCTTCCACCCTTCATGACCGCAAGCTGTCTGACCCGACAGCAAACTCCCGAACAAAGAGCGCTCGACAACCTCCGAAACATGACGCGCGGCGACGTATTGCCGTCCGAGGATGTCGTAGCGCGCATTGAATCTGATTATCCCCGCTCAAAAGCTGGTGCTCTCGCTCGCATCTTACGAGCGAGAATCAAGCTGAATGCTAAAGACTACCTCGGCGCAGCAGCACTGCTGGATGCCAAAGTCATTAGCGATCAGACGTCGCTGCCGGACTATGCTCTTTTTCTGCGTGCCGGCGCATTTGAGCAAGCCCTTCGCTCCGCCGAAGCGCGCGCACTTTATCAAGAGCTAATTCACGAATATCCAACTTCACTGCGTGCTCGCGAAGCCACGCTTCGTGATGCCGATTTGTTAGTGCGAGGAGGAGATGCGGCCGCAGTCCCACTTCTTCTTAGAGATCTGGATCAAAAAGATGATGCAGCGGCCTTGTTGGTAACAGCTAAAGCATATGAGCAAACTTCCGATCGAACCAGTGCGTTAGGTGCGTATCGCCGGATCTACTTTTTTGCTCCTGCCTCAACAGAGAGTGCGGAAGTGCTTCCGGCCCTTACAAGGCTTGGCTCTACCGCATCTCCGGCCAGCGCAGAAGAAGCAATAGCGCGCGCGGAACGCCTGTTCGCCGCGAAAAGGTTCACTGATTCCCTGGCAGCCTACGGAGACGCATTTGCAAAGTTTCCCGCTACGGCTACCGCAGAGAATCAACTCCATCGTGGTATTGCCGCCTACAGTTTGCGTAAAACGACTGACGCTGTCGCTGCGCTGAATAGCGTTCCATCTTCCGCGGGCGACACCCGAGCAGAGGCTGTTTATTATCTCGCTCAAACCTATGCTCGTGCGCGCCAGTGGGATCAGGCTCGCGCAACCGCCGAAGAGTTGCGTCGCCGTTTTCCTGCCAGTAATTTCACGCCTCGCACTTTCGTTGCTGTCGGCCAGATAGCCGATGACGCGAAGAATCCTACTGACGCTTCCTACTTTTTGCACGCCGCGGTCAATTCGTTTCAAGGGTCTCCAGAGGTGGCGCAAGCGCAGTTTGATCTTGCCTGGACCGCACATGAAGCTAAGAACTATTCAGAATCGTCGCGCCTGCTTACTGAGCACCTCGCTTATTATGCCGACAGGAATACAGACAACCGGGGACGTGCAGGTTACTGGGCCGCGCGCGATTCTGAACGCGCCGGTAAACTGGCGGAGGCTCGCGCTCTTTATGAAGGAATGCTGGCGCGTTACGACGCTAACTGGTATGGCTACCTCGCGAAACAACGGTTGGACGTCATGAGGAAGACCACGCCGGCCCAAACATTTCCCAGCGATTCTTTGCTTGCTCGTGCGGTCGCTAATCTGAAAACCGTGACTGTCGCGGAAGAAACAGCCGGCGCCGACGAAGAAACGCGATTAGTCAAAGCCGATCAGTTGTCAAACATTGGTTTCAATGAATGGGCGCTCAAGGAACTTGAGCAGGCCGGACAAACGGCGCCTGATAGTCCGAAGGTTAATCTGGCGACGGCGCGCATCTATCGTTCGCAGGAAGATAACGTGCGGGCGCTCAACACACTCAAGCGTAGCTATCCTGATTATTCGCAGATGAAGCCCGAAGAATTGACGCGTGAAGAATGGGACGTCTTCTATCCGCTCGCTTATTGGGACATCATCGTGCAGGAATCGCGCGCTAGAAACCTCGACCCTTATCAGGTGGCGGGTCTGATTCGCCAGGAGACGGTGTTCAGTTCACGCTCGCGTTCGTCTGCAAACGCATATGGACTTATGCAAGTGCTCGTTCCAACGGGTCGTCTGACCGCAAGAAAATATGGCGTGAACAAAGAGATAACGGCCGAATCGCTGTATGAGCCGCGTCTGAATATTCAATTGGGCACAGGTTATTTGCGCGATCAGATCGATAAGTTTGGCCGCATCGAATACGTAGCCGCCGCCTACAATGCTGGCCCGCAACGGGCCAGTCAATGGAGTGCTTCGCTGCCTTCGGAGATCGACGAATGGGCGGAGGCAGTTCCTTTCAAGGAGACGCGCGGCTATGTGCAGGGTGTCGTCAGGAATCGACTGCAATACCTGCGTCTCTATGACCTGAGTGGAAATTTTCGTCCTGAAGTAGGAACACAGGCAGTGTCGACACCGCCAGTGCCCGGCGCCAGCCCGGCACCTGCGAATCCAAACGTGCGCAAGAGACGCGTGAGTGGGAATGAAGAGGAAGAGTAGGGACTGGGGGAAAATGCGCCATTTACCGGAATATAAGTTTGAAGATGCAACGGTGGTGAACCTTAGTCTTGCGCACGTTTGACCCGGTCGCTACCGCTCCTCGGTTCTGACATTGAGTGTTGCATTGCGGCTAATGTTTCATCGATAAGAGTCAGCTCCGCAACCTAATCCTTGACTCTCACGCCAGGGAGAAGTTTTCAGGAGGAGTTGATCTCGTTACTGAAGGCTCATAAGATTGACTTCGATGAGAAATACCTTCGCCGCCAGCAGACTGCTAGCCGCATTGCGGGCTAAGAAAGAGTCGAGGCTACGAGCACGCGCTGTGTTGTTCGCAATATTCGCTAGCACCGCGATGGTCTCCAGTGGCGCTGGGGCACAGAGAGGAAGAAGCCCACGCCAAGCTCCAGTCAGGATAACCAGCGATACGCCGACAACTTCTGCTTCTCCACTCACCATTACTATCGCGCCTAACGCGACAGTCTGGATCGACGATATTCGCCGAGGTGTCACTGACGCTTCCGGCAAGCTCGTGTTGACCAAGATCTCACCCGGCCGGCACACGTTGCGTGTTCGTGCGAACGGCTTCAAGGAAGTAACCATGCCTTTGCTGCCCGGACGAGGAACCTTGGTGGTAAAGCTGGTCCAGACCACCGATCAGGCCGAGCTATTATTTCAACAAGCCGAGACCGCGCGTGAACAAGCCAAAGACGACGACGCCAGGCAAAAAGCCGCCGACCTTTACCGCGAGACATTGAAACTTCGAGCAGCGTTTCCCGCCGCACACGTTGGGCTCGCACGCTTATTGTTGGATTTAAATGAATTTGAAAAAGCGCACGCCGAAATCGACGCAGCACGCCGGACGCGTCCTGTTTACGCTGAAGCCTCCGCAGTCGAGGGTCGCATTTATCGTGAAGCGGCGTTCAATGACGAAGCGGTTCGTTCTTTCCGCCGGTCAATCAAGGAGGGTCGAGGCTTCCAACCTGAGGCACATGTTGGTCTCGCTCGAGCGCTTGAAGATAAGGGCCAGTACACGGAAGCGGTAGCGGAATATCGCAAAGCAATCGATACGAGAAACAGCAAAAGCCAAAGGAAGCAATTGCGGCTTACGAAAAGTATTTGGAGTTAGCGCCCAATGGCAGCCTCGCTCCCGCCCTTCGTTCCATTCTCGATCAACTCAAGCGCGAAGCTGCCGGGCAAGAGATCATCCCATCGTAATCTCTCAGGTCGGGAAGGTGGACCCTGACCCCGCCTCAAGTTTGAATGCCGGTCACCAGCAAATCAAAATCGCCTTGAGGAACCTTTGAATCAAGAGGCTTGATCATCAGCTATGATTTGTCTTAGTTGAGTGATCGAACTTGGTGGTGACTGGCATTCAAACTTGAGGCGGGGACAGCCACCTTCCTGAGAGGTGACTGAGGTTGTGTGTTCAATTGCTGCACAGCGCGCTCGGGCAAACGTGCTTGCCACAGTGTTTACCCTGTGAGAGCATAAGTTTTGCAGCGCCATGACCCGGTCAAACTTCCATTGCCATAGATCAAACCCATAGACAATGACGACGCCCACGATTTCAAAAAACCGACACGTGTCGCACAAAGCTAGTCTGTTTACCGAATCGGTGATTCGCGAGATGACGCGCGAGGCGCTCAAATATGGAGCGGTTAATCTGTCGCAAGGCTTCCCGGATTTTGCTGCGCCAGACGACATCAAACAGAAGGCGATTGAGGCAATCCAGGGCGACATCAACCAGTATGCGATTACCTGGGGCGCAAAAACTTTTCGCGACGCGATCGCCCTTAAGACGCGAACGTATTTGGAGCTTGAAATCGATCCTGAGACTGAGATCACAGTCACTTGCGGCTCAACCGAGGGAATGATTGCCGCGATGATGGCAACGGTTGACCCGGGTGACGAAGTGATCGTCTTTGAACCGTTCTATGAGAACTACGCGCCCGATGCGATCCTTTCGGACGCTCAACCAAGATACGTTGCGCTAAAAGCCCCTGAATGGAGTTTCGACCAGCAGGAGTTGCGCGCGGCCTTCAGCGATAAGACAAAAGCTATCATTGTCTGCAATCCCAACAATCCTACCGGCAAGGTTTTCCGTCGAGATGAAATGGAGTTTATCGCCGGACTCTGCCAGGAGTTTGACGCCCTCTGTTTCACCGATGAGATCTACGAACACATCATCTATCCGCGACCCGGGGCCGAGATTCAACATATCTCGATGGCCCAGATTGAGGGCATGCGTGAGCGAACAGTCATCGTCAATTCCATGTCCAAGACCTATTCCGTGACGGGATGGCGCGTCGGCTATTGCATTGCGCCGCCTGAAATCACGAGCGGCATCCGTAAAGTTCACGACTTTCTGACCGTGGGAGCCGCGGCGCCGTTGCAGGCGGCCGGAGCGTACGCTTTGTCGCTGCCGACTGAGTACTACGACAAGTTGCAGTCAGAATATCGCGCGCGGCGGGATCTCCTTCTGCCTGTGCTCACAGAAGCGGGATTCAAAACGTTTGTCCCAGATGGCGCTTACTACATCATGACCGACATTTCGGCTTTTGGGTTTCCCGATGATGTCGAGTTTACCAGGCACTTAATACGCGAAATCGGCGTAGCGTGTGTGCCCGGGTCGAGCTTCTACAGTGTCTCCCAACGCGGCCAACAGCAGGTGCGGTTCTGTTTTTGTAAGAGTGATGAGACTCTTAATCGCGCCACCGAGCGGCTAAAGAAACTTCATTCGAGATAAGACGCATTCTCACTTCTCCTGATAGCACGGGTTTCAACCCCGGTTAGGGGTGGACATGTTTATAGCTCGAAGGGCAAGACCCTTCCGGCTCCGTTCGGAGGAGCGGAATGGTTCTGGAGTGGTGAATCTTTACTTGAATTCCGCTCCTCCGAACGGAGTTGGTTCTGGCGTTTTGTTCCGGTCTATAAACATCCCACTCCTAACGGAGTGAAACCGCAGTCAAACCATAAACCTTTAGCTCTGGGCCAATTCATGAAAATTATCCGGCTTCCTACCTTCGTGCAAGTGCTCTCCACCGTCGTTTTTCTGATTGTCTCTGTAAGCGCTCAACAAAAAGCCGATCCGGAATTCAATGCGGCCGTCGAGCATCCCTCCTACTCGAAGGGTGGGCCACGCGTGATGTTTGATGAAGCTCATAACAACTTTCACACAACTACCGGGCGATACAAGCCATTTGCCGATCTGATCATGAACGATGGCTATCGCGTCGTACGTAATCGACAGACTCTTACCAAAACACTTCTCGATAGCTTTAAAGTCTTAATTATTGCCAACGCCCTGGGCGCTGAAGAAATGGATGATGATGGGGCAGATCGGTCGGCCTTTACGGATGAAGAGTGTGATGCTGTGCGTGATTGGGTGCGTGGCGATGGTTCGTTATTGCTGATTGCGGATCATGCGCCGTTTGGCGGTGCTGCCGAGAATCTTGCCAAGCGGTTCGGTGTGGAGATGAGCAAGGGATTTACTTATGACGTCGAGAACTCTGTGAACGGCAATCCGTCTCTTATTGTTTACTCACGCGAAAACAAATTGCTGCTGGAGCACCCAATCACGGGTGGACGAGATGACACGGAGCGTGTTAATCGCGTCATGACTTTTACCGGCCAGTCACTCAAGGGACCTGCCGAGAGTTCCATGCTCTTGAAACTGTCTGACACCGCCAAAGACATGCCGGCTCCCGACTCGAAAGCAGTAACATCCGCCGCTGGACGCGCTCAAGGGATAGCTTTCAAGTTTGGCAAGGGCCGGGTCGTCGTGCTGGGTGAAGCAGCCATGCTGTCTGCGCAAGTGACCGGCGCAGAGAACTCCAAGATGGGTATGAACGTCCCCGGAACTGACAACAAGCAATTTGCTATTAACATCATGCACTGGCTGTCTGGATTGCTACGATAAATTGTGTGGGATAGAAAACGACAGATCACATGGTTGGCAAGCGGAATAATCCTGGGGACGTATGTCGCTTATTCCGATGCTCATGGTGAGGACGGTGTTTTCGTACCAAGCTTTTTCATCTTTATGGAGAGTCTGGTGCTGCTCATTATCGCTGGACTGTTTTATTTCTATTCCAGAAAGAAGAGATGAAGTGTACCCGTTTATAGAACCCGGGAGCGGTAGCGACCGCACTCAACGTGCCAGGATTTTGTGTCCTCTGTGTCCTCTCTGTGAGGAGTTGGATAATTCGATCACTGGCGCTCAACTACAGAACAGGAAGCGGTAGCGACCTGGCCGTTTCGGTACCACTCAACTAAAGCTTGTGTGTCGCGAAACGGCCAGGTCGCTACCGCTTCCTGTTCTGTAGTTGAGAATTTCGAATTGAGTGTCGCTACCGACACTAGCCAGTTCGCTACCACTCCCGGTTCCGTATCGACGTGACATGCTGAAGAATGTCGGACATCTAATTAGGTTGTTGCATAGCCTTCGCTCGCACCGTAATCCCCTGGTCGCCGAGTACGAGCAAACTACGCGCCTGACCGAACGGTGCACTCGACGGTGCATAAGATAAAAGATAGCGATTCTTGCGAAGCTCGTCGCAGATACCCTTCGCAGCATCAGAAGCTTTATCGATAGAAAAAATCTGGCCGCCCGTACCCTCCGCCAATTTGTCGATCACTTGTTTCGGCTTCGGTACATCGCGACGAATGGCTCCGCGAGTCCGGTCAACAGCCTGGACCGCGTAAACTGTTATGTCCGCGGATTGCAATTCAGCCAGTGTCCCTTCGAAGGTTGCCTTGCTGCCACGATCCAGACCGTCGCTGATTACCACGATGATGCGCTTCTGGCCTAGCAACGGCCGCATTGCCTGATCCATTACCGCGCGGATCGCGTCGAAGAGATGTGGCTGTCCCTTTTTTCTAAACAACTTTAGAGACGTATTAATCGACTTAGCGTCGTCGGTCCAGTCGGCGACGATCTCCGCTTCCTCGTCGTAGCCCACGATCAGCAGCTTGTCACCTTCATAGATTTCGTAAGCGAACTCTCGCGCCGCCTGTTCGAGTTTCTCGACATCGGCGCGAATAGATAATGAATTGTCGACCAGCAGCACTATCCGCGCAGGAGATGGATCCGGAGTGAAATTCTTGATCGCCTGCTCGATGCCGTTGTCATAGACAGCAACTTCCTTGCTCGTAACCGGTGTTGAGCGATCATTGTCGCGCTTGGCAACCACGCTGACTGAAATACCTCCAGAGTTGGAAGTAATCGGGCGATGGCCCGATTGCCCCATCGTCACGCCCGCAAGCATAACCGCTGCCAACAAAACGAGCCAGGGACCTCTACCTGGCTTCTGTTTAGGTTTGACCCTTGCTTTTTCCGCATCCGGGGAAGTTAACGCACACATGTTTTCTACTACGATTGGACTTCAATCAGCGCTGGGCGCTTTGGGAGGTGAAGCCTTTTCGGAAGTTGTCTTGGCCGGGGAGCTCTCTTTAGTTTTCTTTTCTGACTTCTTATCTTCGCTGCTGGTGCTCTCTGATTCTGGCTTATCGCTCTTAGTTGCTTTTCCGTAGTCAGTCACATACCAGCCCGAGCCCTTAAACTGTATTGCCGGAGCGGAAGCGACTCTTTCCAACCGCCCACCACATTTGCGACATTTGACCGGTGGCTTGTCTGTTACCTTCTGGAGTACTTCAAGATGAGCTTTACACTTTCGACACTCGTACTCGTATATCGGCATAAATGAGTAAACTCCGTTCGCGCGCGATTCGCTACTGAATTATACGGGCCACTCCCGAGGGTGCGCAATTCAGGCTGACAGGCGGAATCGCCACCCAATACAGTACCGCGAGCGAAGCGACCGGATGCCGGCACTCGATAATCACAAGAACTCCTAAAACGCTGGTTGAGTGCCGCCATCCGGTCGCTTCGCTCGCGGTACTGTATTGGGTGGAGACACCAACCGAATAATTTATGCTCAATCGCCACGGCTAGCAAAAAGCCGCACGACTCTCTGAGATAATAATGTGTGCTTTTGCAACTTCCAGCGGGCTTCGTTATGATCTCGGGCACACGTAGAACGTAAGATAAAAATGCATGAAGCGCGCGAGGGGATTATCAACCGCCTCGCGTTGACCTTGCCTACAACAATCAATCTCGACCGGTTTCTGAATGTCATCGTGTCAGAACTCGGTCGCATGACGAACGTCGATCGCTGCGACGTGATCCAGTTAACCTCGGCGAGCGAGTTGCGCATTAGCCATGAATGGCGCGCCTCAAACGATGTGCCTTCGAGCTTGGGTACTGTCATACCCCTGGACCTCAAGCAGCTTTCCGAACACGTAGACATAAAGAAGTCGATACGCCTGAACGACACGGCAGCTCCCGGGCTGGATCAAAAAGTGCGCTTTCTGGCCGCGAGTTTGGGCACTCGTTCACTACTCGTTGTGCCAGTAATCCTGGGTGACGACGTCCTCGGATTGGTCGGACTCCACACTACGCGGTCGCTGCGCGATTGGCTCGACGACGAAGTCACGTTTCTCCAGTCGATCGCCGGGCAGATCGCGGTGGGATATCAATACACGCGCCTCTACACTGATAAGGAGCGCGAAGCCGAAACGAAACGTGCCCTGCTGTCGATTGCGAATGCTCTGAATGCCCGATCTGATTTCCGCGAGGTGTCGTCGTTGGTACTCGAGAGCGCAATTGCCCTGGTGGGTGCCGATTACTCCGCGCTCGGAGTGCTTGATCCTGCTGGAGGCCGTATTAGTTTGGCCGCTTTCAAAGCCGCGCCGCATGCGGCAATTGATTCCGTGCAAGGACTGATTGATACGCACGGCCAGTCGCTCGACATAACCGCCTTTCCGGCGATGGTTGAGGTGCTGGCTCAGGGTAAAACACTACGACTGCTGGAAACGGATCTTCCTTTTCCGTTTCGCTTAATGTTCAACTCCATACTCGGTGGACGCGCAGCCCTGGTGGCCCCTGTGCGGGTGGCTGGTCAAACCTTTGGCTTGCTCGGTCTGGTGTGGAGCGCAGCGCGAGAAGGTTTTCAGGATCATGAGGTGGCGCTCGTCGAAGGCATCGCGGACCAGATTGGCACCGCGCTCGAACGCGATCAATTGTCCGCCGAGATAATGCACTTGCGCAGCGCCCTGCATGAGCGCTATGGCGAAGAACGCATTATTGGCCAGGCGCCGGCCATACGTCGCGCCATCGAATTGGCCTTAAGCGTGGCAGATACGCAAACAACAGTGCTGATCGAGGGCGAATCAGGTACAGGTAAAGAACTGCTTGCAAACCTGATTCACTTCAATTCTGGTCGCGAAGATCATCCATACGTAAAACTCAACTGCGGAGCGATTCCGGAGACACTGCTCGAGTCAGAGCTGTTTGGACACGAGAAGGGTGCGTTTACGGATGCGCGCGCGTTGCGCCGCGGCAGATTTGAAGAAGCCAATGGTGGCACCTTGTTTCTCGACGAAGTGGGCGAGATGAGTTTGTCTGCACAGGTCCGGCTGCTGCGAGTGTTGCAGGATGGTGAGTTCACACGCGTTGGTGGCAGCGATGTGATTAAGACCGATGTTCGAGTCGTGGCCGCGTCCAATGTGGATCTAAAACGGGCAGTCGACCTCGGCACGTTCAGACAGGACCTCTTCTACCGGCTTTCAGTTTTTCCCGTGACCTTGCCACCGTTGCGCGAACGACCCGAGGATATTCATCCCCTTGTTATTCATTTTCTCGAACACTACAAACAGAAGACAGGAAGATTCATTTCCGGCATGTCAAAAGACGCGTTGCAGGCCTTGATCACTTACCAGTGGCCCGGAAATGTTCGTGAGCTTGAGAACGCGATTGAGCGCGCCGTGATTATCGCTTCCGGGCGCCAGATCGAATTGGAGGATTTGCCGGAGGCTATCAGCAAAATAGCACTCGAGGAACGCGATAGAATCAAGGTTGAACGAGCTAAGGCTGCCAGTGAAGGTCGCACAACTACTTTTGAAGTGACAGTGCCCTCTTCGATGGAAGAGATCGAACGCCAGGCGATTGAAGCAACGCTTGACTATACGGAGGGAGACAAGTCGCACGCAGCACGGGCGTTGGGTATCGGTCGCAAGACTCTTTATCGGAAGCTGGAGCAATACAACGGTGGGAAGTAGTAGGTATTTGGGCGACCACCTCATCAACAAACATATCAAAGACGGTTCAGGCTTCGCCCTGGAGTGTGGTTCTTGACTCCGTAGGAGTGACATGTTTATAGCTCGTCGTCCCGGGAACCTCCTGTGCGGTTCGGAGGGGCG
>WNFR01001608.1_pt1 | contig 23661 bp, 15 predicted proteins | sample 5400221 | NCBI WGS metagenome assembly WNFR01 (sample SAMN13153357, study PRJNA577476) | soil metagenome | isolation source: 40 cm soil under Madrone tree | place: USA:California | collected 2016-06-14 | reverse complement strand
AGGTTCCGGTCTACTACACCATTCAGCCGGGCGGAGCTTATGTCGAAAGCACGAATGCAGATGGAGTGAGAGGCGTCAGGATAATCTATCCCAACTATACGTATGAACCCGCGGGCAAGCGCATGAACTTTTGGCACTACGACCCGGAAGACAAGGGTTGGTATGTCTACGGGCACGGCACGGTGGACGCCGTTGGCAAGCAGGTGATCCCAGATCCGAATGTTGCCATCTACGAATTCACCGGAGCCATGATAAATGGCAGCGACGTTCCGCCGTCTGAAGGACCGCCCCCGGGGGACTGCACCAATGACGGCGACCCTGTCAATCTGAGCACCGGACTGTTTGTGCTGAATAAGACTGATATGATCTTACCGGGCACTCTGCCAATCGCGCTTACGCGCACTTATCGGCAGAAAGATACTCTCTCTCGCCCGTTTGGGATTGGTGCGACACATCCCTATGCAATGTTTCTGTGGTCCGCGAACCAGTACCAGGAGGCGGATTTGATTCTGCCGGACGGGGGCCGCGTTCACTATATTCGCATCTCGCCTGGAACAGGCTTCAGCGACGCAGTCTTTGAACACACAGCTAGCCCGACCGCGTTTTACAAGTCGCAAATAGTCTGGAATGGGGCAGGATGGAATCTAACGTTGAAAGACGGAACAGTGTATGTGTTTGGAGAATTTGCGCCGCTTCAATCCATTCGAGACCGCTATGGGAACAGGATCACGATTACACACGCCAGTGGACAGAGCGGAACCATCACGAAGGTGAGGTCATCTAGCGGGAGGTACATCGATTTCACCTACGATACGAGCAACCGGATCATCCAGGCTAAAGACAACATAGGGCGGACGGTGGGCTACACCTACGACGCAAGCGGAAGGCTATGGAAGGTGACCGACCCTGCTAACGGCGTCACTGAGTACACGTACGAAACATTGCACCGAATGCTGACGATCAAGGATGCGCGCGGGATTGTTTTTGTGACCAACGAATATGACGCTAACGGTCGCGTGAGCCGACAGACTCACATTGATGGCGGCGTGTACCAGTTCGCCTACACGCTTGACGGCAATGGGAAGGTGACACAGACCGATGTGACCGACCCCGAGCGAACATCAGACGAGTTACGTTTAGTTCGAGCGGATACACTTTGAGTGACACACACGCGCTAGGAAAACCGGAACAGCAAAACATAGCCTATGAGCGCATAGCCGGAACTAACCAGGTTTCAAGTAAGATTGATCCTCTAGGTCGCAGGACGAATTATGCTTACGATCCACTGGGCAACGTCACAAGCATGACTTATCCTGGGGGAACTTCCGATGCGGTGACAACCACTTACACCTACGAACCGACTTTCAATCAGGTGCTAACTGTCACCGACCCGCTGAACCATACTACTTCTTACGAGTATGACAGCAAAGGAAACGTCATCAGAGAGACCGACCCCCTCAATAATCAAACTACCTACGCCTACAACTTGGCGGGCCAGCTTGTTGCCATCACGGACGCTCTACAGCAGACCACGCAGTTTGCGTACGAAACCCGCGACTTGGTCAGCGTGACTAACCCTCTGGGGCATACGATCAGTTTGTTCACAGACGCGGCAGGCAGAATCATTAGCATTACCAATCCTCTCGGCCAATTGGTTCGGTATCAGTACGACGCATTGAATAGGCTGACAACTATCACCGAACCACAGGGAGGCGTTACTTCATTCACCTACGATCCAGACGATAACCTGCTCACCGTGACGGATGCGCGTAACAAAGTGACAAGCTACAGTTATGACAATTTGGACAGGCTTGCAACGCGCACCGACCCGCTGCTGCACACTGAAGGCTTCGACTACGATCTGGCCGGCAACCTGACGAAGATAACCGACCGTCGAGGCAAGGTGACAAGCTTCAACTACGACGCGCTCAACCGAAGAACCTTTGCGGGGTTTGGAGCGACCGGCAGCGGAGGCACAGCTCCTTACGAAAGTACAATCGCCTACACCTATGATGGTGGGATGCCCTGCGGGTGTGGAGGAACAGGCGGGAGACTTGCGCAGGTAGCAGATTCTCTATCGGGTACGATCACCTATGGCTACGACAGTTTCGACAGGGTGACCAGCGAGGATACTCCGCAGGGGACAGTGAGCTACACCTACGACGCGGCAGGACGCCGTGCCACAATGACCGTACCTGGCCAGTCGGTGATCAATTACGACTACGACAGCGCAGACCGCCTGTTCAAGATCACACAAGGGGTATCAACGATCACAATTGGCTACGACGCAGCGAGCCGTCGCACATCGCTGATGCTGCCAAACGCAGTGCTCACTGAGTACGGCTACGACATTGCGTCTAGGCTGACATCGATCACCTACAAGAAGGGCGGGGCAACTCTCGGCAATCTGACCTATGACTACGACGCTGTAGGTCGAGTAACCATGGTTGGAGGAAGCTTCGCCCGCACGAGCTTACCGCAACCGGTCAGCACGACAAGCTACAACTCAGCGAATCAGCAGACCGCGTTTGGCTCGCAGACACTGACTTACGACAACAACGGCAATCTGACGAGCGACGGAATAAACAGCTACGAGTGGAACGCACGAAATCTGTTAGTATCAATCAGCGGGCCTTCAGTTGCAGACCTTCCAATATGACGCTCTTGGAAGGAGGATCGGCAAGAACATCAATGGGAATGAAATCAGCTTTCTCTACGACAGAGAGAATATCGGGCAGGAACAGGTACGAGGAGAAGCAAGCGCAAACATGCTCACGGGGCTAGGAATCGATGAGGTGTTTACTCGCAGTGATTCCTCAGGGTCTAGCGGCCTGCTGGCAGATGGGCTGGGCAGCGCGATTGCTTTGGCTGATTCAGCGGGAGTGATTCAGACTCAATACACCTATGAGCCGTTTGGGAAGACGTCAGCGAGTGGCGAAGCCAACGGCAATCAGTCTCAGTTCACGCGGAGAGAAAACGAGGGAACGGGTTTGTATTACTATAGGGCCAGGTACTACTCGCCGGCACTGCATAGGTTCATGAGCGAGGATTCCGCAGGATTTGTCGACGGGTACAACCTATATGCTTATGTGAAGAACAGTCCGGTCAATGGAGTAGACCCAAGCGGAAAGTTTGTCATAGCTATTCCTTTGGTTGTGTGGTGGACGCTTGGTGCGATGGGCGCGGTAGCATTATATTATGCTATCAGCCGAACTCATCCTCTGCCCTTCCCGATTACGTGCGATACCGAGGACAAACCCAAACGCAGACCGATGGGCCCGTGCGAGCGGGAACTCGTAAAATGTTTAATGGATTATGCCAATGCTCTCAATATTACCGAAGAAGAACGCGAGAGGCGTAGTGCAGCATGCCTTGCAGCCTACGTGGACTGCGATAAGTTCGGCACCGCTGCATGGCCGCATATAGATCCCTATATCCATTAAAAACTCTCGCGGACGTGCGTATTGAGGAGGTATGTGCCCAATTGACTTTGACACTGATCCTGCTACCACCTTTTGCGTAATGGGTAAGGGATAAGACAATGGAATTGACGTCGATTAACAAGATTTCTCTTCACACAAAGAAAAAGCCCTCAGGCTCTGTAAAAGCGATCTATACCGAACGGGCTGACCACAACGAAGAACGTGGTCGTTGGGAGACAGGCCCACGCAGACCGGAAGAGAAAATCACTCTTAATCGACAAGGAAAGATAGTTGAGTTTATCAATTATTTTCAGGGCTCCTTTTGGAGGAAGTACACGAATAGATTTGACAGTAGTGGAAATCTAATAGAGGCAGATACTTTCCATGCTGATGACTCTATCGAGTATCGGACTTTCTATTCATACGATTTACCTGGAAGACGAAGTAGGTTCGTCATACATAAAGCCGATGGCAGCATTCTTGAAAGTTGGAATTACATTTATGACATAACGGGAGATTTGGCGGAAATCATCGTCTCCAATCCTGCCGGTTCTATCAAAAAGATTAATGTTTACAGCCGTGAAGGTATAATGACTCAGAAGACGGTCGAGTACAATTCAGAGAATTCTATTAAGCGCAGCTCGGTGGAAATCCATGACTTCAATCGTAGAACATTTGAACGATCCAATTATGCTGCTGACGGCTCACTCGATTGTAAGTCAATCTCGTCCTATGATACCGATGGAAAAGAGACTGTTCGGTATGATTACGTAGTTCATGGCACTCTCGATCGGAAACTGGTCTGGGCCTACGATCCGACAGGAAACATAATAAAGGTTATGAAATACTCTGCGCGAGGGCAACTGAAAGAGGAGTGTAGCTACATTTACGACTTTGACGAAGTTGGAAATTGGATCAAGAAAGGCATGCAAATGCTAATTTTGGGTTCCGAGCCACCGCAATATAGACTTGGCCCGGTAATATACCGAACCTTTACCTATTGGCCTGAGTAAACGTGATAGTCGTTGAATAGAAACAGCTATGACCAGCGCTCGCCAATCCGCTAACACCATCGAGCGATTCTGCTGATAACGTCATACCATTTCCCCAAGCGAGGTCCTTGTGATGTACCAGTTCCACCGCCTCCGCCGCCGAAAGACCGGCGGGGAAGGTGCACTCTGATACTATCGCGCCCGGGTACATATAGATACAGATGTGAGAATGGAGAAATAAGAACGTACGATAGGTCCGTAATAGGGATGGGCCCGGAGAAGATATGTCCAAAAGCAATTCACTTCGGCGAGTGATTGGGTCTTCTCTTTGATCTAACGGATTTTTAGAAAGCTCGTGGTTGGAGGCTATTTGTGAGAAATGAACCTAAAGCGGCGAAGAAGCATACCATTGCTTGCATCAAGCATCCTAACGGAACACTAACAGCCGAAGAGAACATTGTTTATGTGCCATTTGAGAATGTGGAAGAAGAGGTCCAAGTTGAGCGTATACCCGAAACCGCTCGGGTGTTGCCAATCACCAGGCAGGAGGCAGAAGAGTGGGCTCGCAGCGTTATGCTCGAAGCCTCTCAAGATACCATCGAAGCGATGATCAAACGTCTCTGTGGCGAAGACCTCGACTGGACCGTTGAGTAATATTTGGATTCTGGCGAGTTAGCTCAACCATAACAATCCATCTGCGTTCACCGGAAGAGAGAACGACGGGACGTCGTTCTACTACTACCGGGCGAGGTATTACTCTCTGGCGAAGCGGGGGCAAATCAGCAGACGGCGTTTGGTTCTCAGACGCTGACTTACGACAACAATGGCAATCTGACCAGCGATGGAATAAACAGCTACGGGTGGAATGCCCGCAACCAGCTTGTCTCAATAAGCGGGCCCGGTTTGAGTGCCGCCTTTCTGTACGACGCCGTTGGGAGAAGAATCAGCAAGAGTATCAACGCGGCGACAACTGCCTATGTGTACGACGAGGCGAACGTGGTTCAGGAGCAGGTTGAAAGAGTGGCCAGCGCGAATATGCTGATGGGTGGAATCGATGGGCTCGATTCCCCCTGTCGGGCTCGTAGGGGACTTCCAGCCCTTGTGAGTGCGCCCTGCCGCGCACAACGAGAAAAGGAGGCGCGATCTGTCGCGCCTCCTTTTCAGGAAATGAGGGATATCACGAGCGCTACGCGACGCTCGATCGTTTCGTATACACAACGGCTCGCCGGCGCGGAGTTGTAGGTGTGCCTTTCTCAAGGGTCACATTGATAGTTTGTTCAGCGCGATTGCGCACTATCTTGACTGCGACTGCCCCTTCCGTCTTGCCCGAGAGCGCCTTTAGGTACGCCCTTACGCTGTCGACCTTTTCGTTGTCGATGGCGATGATCACATCTCCGGCCTTGATCCCCGCCTTCGCCGCCGAGCCGTTTTCTTCAACCGCGGCGACCAGCACACCCTTGCTGTCTTTCACACCAAAGAATTCGGCTAGCTGGTCGGTGAGCGACTCGGCGCTGATGCCCAGACGCGTCCCGCCAAAGAATGCAAACTCACCGGGGTTTACGAAAGCAAAGTCACCAAAGTCCCGCGGCAGCGTGTCCAGCTTTCCCTGGTACTGCTTCATCGCTTCCTCTGAACGCTTGAGCGATTCTTCGGCGCGTTTCATCGATTCCTCATTCTGCTTCGTGAACTTCTCATCGAACTCCGGCCCGAGCATCCTGAAGCTCTGAAGGGAGCGCTTGGCCAAAGTTGTCGCGAGCGTCTGCCGGGAGCCCGCGCGAATGACTTCGATCTGGACGGAGCGGTCGGCTGGAGTTTCGTTCAACAATCGCTGCAGCTCGCGAACACTGTCGACGCGGCGCCCGTTGAAGGACACGATGACATCGTTCTCTTTCAGGCCGGACTTCTCCGCCGGACTGTCAGCGACTACCTTCATCACCATCGCCCCACGCTCTTCCTTTAGGCCAAGCTCTTTCGTTCGCTCGGGCGTGACCTCTTCAAGATAAACTCCGAGGTAGCCGCCCTCGCCAGCCCCCAACTCGAGCGGAAACAAACCGGGAGAGGAGTCGAATAGAGTCTTGTCTTTCTCCTTCTGCTCCTTGCTCTCGGTCTGGTCCTTGCTTTTTGCTTTGTCCTTTTGCGCCGCGGTGTTTGCTATTGCCACGCCGGCTCCAAGGGCCGCGATGAGCAGGGTGGCCAAAGAAATAGGTCTGAGCATCTTAAACCTCCGAAACTTTTCTATGCGAAGATTGCGTTCAGCCTCCAGCACGCGCCGGCGAAGGAAAAGTTCCAAAACTTGCCCATATTAGGGCCGCGATCAGTCAATCACTTTACGCGAACCGTTGCCGCCCCGGGTGGCTCGCAGCACCAGGTTGGTCAGGCCGGGCATGCGCGCCAAAACAGTCGCGGCGACACTTGCTGTCGGCGGTGAAAAGGCGGCTGCCCGGAGCAAACCTGCTACCCTCATCCGCTTGTAAAACTCACGCTCGTATTGACGTGTGTAAATGGCCAGCACTGAATCGAGAACGGATGTTCGACCTTGTTGGCCGGCAGACTTGTCTTCCCCCAATGCCGCCGAGCGCACAGAATCCATAACTTCGACGATGGCTTCGGCAACCATCTCACCGGTCCTCAGCGCCATTTGTATTCCAGTGCCGGTAAACGGGTCGATCATGCCTGAAGCATCGCCGATCGCAATCACACCGTCGCGCGCGAGGCGCCTCCGTCCAAACGTGAGTGGCCCGGCACTGTACCATTTCCCTGTGACTTCGGCCCCTAGCAGGCGCTCGCGCGCCAGGCGGTTGTTCATCAGGGTGTGTTCGACAACTCTTGAGGGATCCCCACCGGCGTTTTTCAAGGTATGCTCACCGACTATGAAGCAGAGGTTGACCCGACCGTCTTCCACCAGAGAGAGGCCACCGTAGCCTTGCGGGAAGAAATAGAGTTCGACTTGCTCGTCGATGCCCTCGATGCCTTTGAAGTGTGCCTTCAGCGCATAGAGCCGCGACCCACGGCGGCCCGCGGCACGTTCACGCCTACCAACCATCAAGCGGGAGTTCCTGCCGGAAGCATCGATGACGACCGGCGCTTCGAAGCTGACCCTGGCGCCCTCTTTGAGAGACAATGCCTCGACCTTGCTCGGCCCGCCGTCATCGAACACACATCGGTTCACGGCAACGCCCTCCAGGCACACGGCTCCAGCCTCCCTCGCGCGGTCAAAAAGTATCTGATCAAAGCGAGCACGGCTCAGGCTCATCGCCCACTCGGCATCGTCCGACATTTTGGAGATGTGAGACTGAACCGACTTTCCGCTCGCAACCACCAGGTTCACGCGGTCGATCTTCTGCGCGCCGGCCGCGAGCATCCGTTCCATTACGCCCAGTCGCTCGAGCGTCGGAAAACATTCCGGGGTGATGAACTCGCCGCACAGCTTTCCCCTGGGCATGTGTTTCTCCTCCAACAGCAACACTCGCGCGCCGCGTTGGGAAAGAGAAATCGCAGCCGAAGAACCAGCCGGCCCACCCCCGATTATGATTGCGTCGTAATCAGGCATAAGGAAATAGTCCGTGGTCCGTAGTCCGTGGTCCGTAGCCCTCAAGTGCCAAGACATCGTTGACACCGACAAGTGCCCTACCCTCACCAATGACCTGTACCACTGACGTACGGACTACGGACTACGGACTACTGACTACGGACTTCCGCAACCATTGACAGCCGATACGGAAACACCCGTTTCATCTCACGGACTCTTAGTCCTGCGCGCCGCGCCAGGTCATTCATCTCTTGAGACGTGAAGCCTCGCAGCACGGACACCGGTCCGTCGTTCCGGGTTAGAAAACTCCAAGCTAGAATCGGCCCGGCGACCCGCGTGAAGTAGTAAGGCACCAGATTTCTGACGAGATCGTTGACGATGACCGCGCGCCTCGCGATTCGACCAAAGTCCGCCAGTAGACGCACCACATCATCGTCGCGGAAGTGGTGAAGGAAGAGCGATGCCGTAACGAAGTCAAAACTGCGCGCGGCGAATGGCAACCTCAACGAGTCGGCTCGTACAAGGTGAACATCAGAGCTGACACCCAATTGCGAGCGCGACACCCTGAGATTGCGCTCGCTGAGATCCACAGCCGCAATAAAGGTCGCCATCCCTCGCAGCCTGCAGGTTTCAGCAACCGCCATCGGGAGATCGGCCGAGCCGGTGCCGACGTCGAGCACTGATACGTGCTCCGAGTTCGTACCGTCAAGGCAGGATGAAATCGCGCGCAGCACAACCTTTCTTCCGCCGAAGAAGCGATTGACGCGCCGCAAATCGATGAGGCTTCTCGCTACGTCTTCGTCCGTGCCCTCGCCGGCGTCGAGCAATTCCTCTTCGTAGATTCGTTTCGGTGTCAGCATGGTTATCAGTTCTCTCACGATCGTGACGATGCACTCGCCTTTCGATCTTCGCAGAGTGATCATATCCTCGATTGAGCCTTTCGTTAAGCGACGGGCCATAGTCTTACGAAGATCGAGGGTCTCAATGGCAACGACGCCATGTGCACAGAGTGCGTGCTTGACTTTGAGAATGGCACCCAATAAAATCGCTCTGACATTTAGCTTTTTAATTACATTCACCCATTCTCAGCCCCACCACCGTGGATAAGATAGCAGGACGTGAGAGCAAAGGTCCGTTTTCCAGGGGTCCCTTGATGGCAATTAAAGAAGCACCGGGCAGCCTTCGCATCGATGAGGCGGTAGCTGCCGGACAAACTGCGATGGATGAAAGCAGGTTCGAGGAGGCGGCGAATCACTTCAGGTCCGCCCTCCGCCTGGGATCGCGGTCCAGCGACGAAGAGGCCCAGATTCGCTGCGTGCTGAGCGTAGCGCTGGAGAAGCGAGGTCTGAACCCCGAACAGCTTGAAGCCGTCTCCAAGTATGAAAAGCCAACCGATCTTGCCCGCTTATCCGCGGCGCACCGGATGTCGGTGCTCATTCGGCTGGGATGGGGCTACTGTTTCAACAACGACATCCCTCGTTCGATTGCTCTTTTCAATCAAGGACTGGATCTCGCCCGCGCGGTCGATGATCACGCGCAGATCGGCGAGTGCTACTTCGGGATGGGAAGGGCTTACAGCGTGTTCTCGGAGCTTCGCATAGCACGTGATCACTACACCTCGGCGCTCGAACACTACAGGCAGGTCGGCAATTGGAGCAAGCTCGCCGAGTCATACATAAACATCGGCTACATCAACGCGCGCGAGGGTGATTTTCGGAATGCGCTGCATGCGGTGAAGCAGGCTTTGACCATAATCGGGACCCGGGATGAACCCGATCTGGCTGGGCGCGCTCACTGGTATCTGGCGGTGGTCTATTCCAACCTCGGCGAAACAAATAAAGAAATAGCTTCCTGGGAGAAGTGCATCGAGGACTTCGAGCGGGCGGACAACCCGAAATTCGTCGCCATCAACCAGAACAACTTTGCGATGCAGCTCATACGCTTTGGGGAGTGGGGCCGCGCTGAGGAGCTTGCCAAACGCGCGCTCGAGACGCTGGGTAAGGTGAACAGCGTTGCGGCTCAGGGAGGCGCCCACGATACTCTTGCGCAGCTCTACCTTTTGATGGGAAGGCTCGACGAATCGGATCGCGCGCTTGAGAAGTCGCTGGAAATTCTCTCGTCGATCAAGAACGGTGAGTGGGCCGAAGCCAGCACCCAGATGACTATTGGCCGCAGCTACTTGATGAAGGGAAAACGCGAGCTGGCCATCGAGCCGCTTGAACGCGCCGTCGACATCGCGACGCGTCGAGGCGAGCAGCACGACCTTCCCGAGGCGCGGCTCTGGCTCGCCGAGGCATTGCTTCAAAACGGGCGGCTGCAAGAAGCCCGAGATCTTGTCGAGAACGTGCGGTCGTTTCTTCGTGAGACACCAAACCTGCTCGTGTGGGGACTGATGATGCGGATGGTCGCCAAGATTGAAACGGCCGACGGCCACATCGCAGCGGCAATCCAATCGCTCGGGCAGAGCACATCCATCTACACACTCAGACGGAACCCTTACCCCTGCGCGGTCAATCAGGTATTGCTCGCCGAGATGCTGGAGCGGCAGGGTAACATCGAGCACGCGATATCCGAGGTTAAGTCCGCGGTCGAAGCCTTCGAGCATCTTGGCGCGGCTATCGACCTTCGCAACGCCAAAACCTATCTCCAATCGCTCGAGGCCAGGCCGACGGCGCTCGAGTCGTCCGAGAACGTTGAACCTCGCCCTCTGGAACTGGTCGGCGCCGGCGGCTGGCACGCCTTCGCCGCCGGTCTGGCCTCCGCCGTTGACGGATTCATTGCGCAGCGGCTCGTGCAGGCTTCCGCGTCGAAGGATCTGCTGCTGCACGAGCTTGTCTCGATAGTGAGGGAACAATCCTCGAGCCGCGGAGCGATCGTGGCTGAGATTCTCAACGACGAATCCCTGGCGAGGGAAGCGCTCAGGTTGAGACCCGTCGCCTCGATCGGTCTGAACGAGGCGGAACAAGCCCAGGAGATCGACTTTATTCACACGCTTCCACTCGAACAGTATCAGAGCAATTTTGTTTACAAGCTCAGCGACAACCAGGACTCTGACTTCCTGCTTCATATTGTCGGTCCGACGGCGCACCGTTATCTGAATGGCACAGTCAACATGAAGCCGTTGCTCTACATCGTCGAACAGGGACTCGAGACGCAGGTGCTCAGGAGCAAGAGCCGGAGGACTCAGGTATTCAATCCGGCGCGGTTGCTGGCGCAGGTCGAGCTTCCGGGTTTCATCTGTGCGAGTCGCGCGATGAGCCGCGTCCTGGAGCAGATTTACAAGATTCGATCATCCGACGTTACCGTGCTGATAACCGGCGAGTCCGGCACCGGCAAAGAACTGATAGCACGAGCTGTGCACGCGGGCAGTTCGCGACGCTCGAAACTGTTTCTTCCCTTCAACTGCTATGCCGCGCCGCACGACATGATCGAGAGCCAGCTATTCGGATTTCGAAAGGGCGCGTTCACCGGGGCCGTGGCAAACAGCGAAGGAATCATTCGCGCCGCCGAGCACGGTACCCTTTTTCTGGATGAGATCGGCGACATGCCGCTCACGCTTCAACCAAAGCTCTTGCGATTCCTGCAGGAAGGCGAGATTCATCCCATTGGCGAGAGCCAGCCACAACGCGTCGACGTGCGGGTTGTCGCCGCCACCAATGCGGAGCTCGAGCGCGCGGTTGCCGAAGGCAGATTCCGCGAAGACCTCTTTCACCGCATCAACGTCATCAGGGTGCACGTTCCTCCGTTGAGGCAGCGGCGAGAAGAGATTCCGGCGCTGATCAATCACTATCTCACTCAGTATCAGCAAGAGTCGGCGAAGAGTGATATCCGGCTCTCGGAGGAAACAGTGGATCTGATGGTGGTGTACGACTGGCCCGGGAATGTCAGACAGTTGTGCAACGAGATGCGCCGCATCGTGGCCTACAGCGAATCGGGCTCGATCGTCAATCCGGAGGGACTGTCTTCCGAGATCGTGCAAGCCAGCCGCGACCTCGAATCTATCATCGAATCCATACCGGCGAGCCCGAGGAAACAGGCGGCGACGATCGAGGTGAGCGATGACTCGATTACTCTGGGCGCAGCGGTGGAGGAATTGGAGCGCCGAATGATTCAAGAAGCGCTTCGACGCTCGTCCGGGAACATCGCCCGCGCGGCAAAAGATCTGGGCCTCTCGCGCAAGGGTCTGTATTTGAAGATGGACCGGTTGAACTTTTGACTAACAGGTCCATCCTGTTAGGTGATGTCTCACCGTTACCCAGACCGGCCGCGTGCGCGCGCAACCGGAGACGACTGATCAAGCAGTCTGAGTCTCAGGTTACGCTTGTAACTGTGCAGGGCGGAAAAGTATTCGCGCGTGCATCTGAAGGCGAACTCAACAGCGCGGCGGGCAGTCAGATTTGCAGCATTGATACCCTGCCGGCCTTGCCCGACGGCGGCGATGATCGCTGTCATTAGCCGGTGATAGTGCGCGCTGTCGTATTCATCGGCGATCCGTTTGATGAGCGCCAGGTCGGAGTCGTCAAGCTCGTCTATGCTCTCTTCGAACGCACCGCTGGTAAGATCGGCAACAACCTGAAATCGGGCCGCTACCGTGCTGATCTCCAGGATGCTCAAACTCCCCACGAGATCGCGAATTTCGCATTCGCGGACGACATACCGTTCCGGAATCGTTCCTTTTAGCGATTCGCTATTTTCTTTCCTGGTTTCTTTTCTTGTCATAGTCATACCCGTCGTTTCAGCACACTCCGAGGCTAAAGGACTTTGGCCCTGCGAGAAGAAGTAAAGGGGCCAGAGCCATAATCGGCGCCACTTCGCGACGGATAGTACACGCAGGTACCCGGCGAAGTCTTTAATGGAAGATTAATTAGTTCTTGGCGAGTTCTTAACACTCGGACCCTGGCGGTCCTGAACGCTGTCTTAACCTTTCGGAGAGCACAATCAAGACACATAGCTTGCGCGGTGAAGTGCGAGGTACTACAATGCGCGTGTAATCGGGCTCTCGTCTTCATGTGGCGCGTTGGCTCGGTTCACTTCACGCCGGATGTACCCCTGAGTAACGCCGAAGTCATTTAATGGAAGCTTAAGTAGCTCTTGAAGAGTTCTGAAAATGTTCTTGAGAGTAAGGTCTTAACGCAGCATGAGTAAACGCCTCTACAGCTTCGGGCCGTTCCAACTCGACACCGGGGAGCAAATCCTGCTACGAGACGGACGGCCTTTGCCGCTGAAGCCGAAGGTCTTCGATCTATTGGTCGTGCTTGTCGAAAACAGCGGCCACGTGGTTTGCAAAGATGAACTGATGAAACAGGTCTGGGCCGACAGCTTTGTCGAGGAAGGTAACCTCGCGGTTAGCATATGCGAGATACGCAAGGTGTTGGGCGGCAGCGCCAACGGTCATACCTATATCGCGACCGTTCCGCGACGCGGCTATCGCTTTGTAGCTTCTGTGACTGAAGAATCGCGGCAGACGGACGGCCTCGCCGTTGCGCCTTCGAGCGTGACTGGCGTTTCAGACGTATATGGAGGGCTTAGCAAGGGGGCGATCGCCGTACTTCCGTTTCAGTCCATTGGAGCGTCGGGAAGTGAATATCTGGGTCTGGGGATGGCCGATGCTTTGATAACCAAGCTCAGCAATCTGAGACGGGTGACTGTTCGGCCGACCAGCTCGATCCGCAAATACTACGGGTCGCAGGACGCGGTCCTGGCCGGGAAAGAACTGAGCGTTGAATGGGTGTTGGATGGAAGCGTCCGGAGATCGGGCAAGCGTATTCGAGTGACGGTGCAACTCGTAAACGTGGGTGACGGGGGTTTGGTATGGGCAGAGAGGTTTGATGAGAAGTTCACGGACATCTTCGCTGTGGAAGACTCGATCTCCGAACAGGTGGCAAAGGCGCTTGGACCGAAACTGACAGGTGAAGAGAAGAGGCTGCTGGGCAAGCGATACACAGAAAATACCGAAGCCTACGAGGCATACCTGAAGGGCCGTTACTTCCTAGATAAGAGAACAACGGAGGGCTGTAAGAAGGGTATCGAATACTTTGAGCAAGCAATCAACATCGATCCGAGCTACGCGCTTGCTTATGCGGGTGTTGCGGCCTGCTACATTACGCTTAATACAGTGTTTCCGTCACAAGAGTGTAATGCGAAGGCCGAGACAGCAGCATTAAGCGCCCTAGAGCTTGATGCGGGGCTTGGCGAGGCTCATACGTCGTTGGGGTCCCTGAGAACTCGTCAATGGGACTGGTCGGCTGCTGAGGCCGAACTCGAAACCGCGATTAAGCTTAGCCCGAACTACGCAGCTGCACGCGCGGCGTATGCTATCTATCTTGTAGAAGTGGGGCGGTTTGACGAGGGACTAACCGAAATCAAGAGAGCCCAGTCACTGGATCCTCTCTCGCTGCTCATAAACTCGCAACTTGGATCGCTTCTCTATCTGACGAGACGATATGACGAAGCGTTGGAGCAGTTTCGGAAAACATTTGAGTTGGACCCTAACTTCGCTCTAGCCCGTTTTGTCTTGGGAAATGTCTACGAGGTGCTAGGAAAATACGAGGATGCGCTAAGGGAGTATCAGCATTCGCAAGTGGGCCTGGGAAATCTCCCAGAGTTCAAGGCATGCGTGGGGCGGATACATGCACTCTGCGGAAGGAGAGAGCAGGCATTGCACGCAATAGACGAATTGAGACGCCTATCCGAAGCCTGTTACGTGCAGTCCAATTTGATTGCTTTGATATACACAGCCCTTGGACAAGAGGATGAGGCGTTCCAATGGCTCGAAAGGGCATATGCGGAGCGCGATGAGGATTTGTGTCTTCTCAATGTCGATCCACGGCTGGACAGTCTCCGTGCGGACCCGAGGTTTATAAGCCTGCTAGAACGGGTCGGGCTCGCGAATTCGAACCATCTCACCTGATCAGAATGACTGTATCAAGGCCCATTTCCAATCAGGGTGACTGAAACAGAACCCCCTGAAGCGCAGCAACATCCCGACATAACCCCTGCCACTGTACCAATAACGCTTTCCCGCGAGACAGCGGCATTGCGTTTGAAAGGAAACCACCGGCTGGACAAGTTTGGTTTCATCTGTCGGCATCCCCGAAGCACGGCAATACCTATGGATAGGCTCAAGGACGATCTGAAGCGATACAACTCGAAGGGCCTGGTTCTGCTCACCGGCTTGGCGGTGGTTACCGGACTACTAGTGGCAAGGGGAACCGCAGCGGTCGTCACTGGCGATCCGCAACAGCTCGTCGTGTGGCTGGTACTAGCCCTGATCGTCGCAAAAACGTCCGCCCAGCATCCGCTCGGTTTCTTCAAGAACGGTAGCGGGGCGTCTTTCCCAGATGCGTTCATATTTCTCGCGGTAATAACGTTGGGTCCATACTATGGATCCCTACTCGGCGTCGTCGATATGTTCCTTTCGAGCTGGCGCCTTAGGCTAAAGCCGACCAACTATCTGATTAATCTGTCAAACATATCGATCTCCGTCTACGCGTCGGGCAAGATCTATTATGCTCTTGGCCACAAACTAGAAGGCTTGGAGCTTACGTGGCCCGGTTCAAGGGCATTAGTCATTGCAGGGCCCATCGTCGCAATGGCGCTTGCGTACTACGCTCTCCAGTTTGCTGTGCCCGCAATTGTGTCGCTGCTCACGTCATTGGTCAGGATAAAGGAAAGGATCCGCGACACGTTCCCGTGGGAACCACTGTCACTTCTGGCGTGCGCGATGATCGCAGGGCTGATTAACTATTCTTTCGTTCACTTCGGACTCGTGACTACTGCCGTTATAATGCTTGCACTGGTGCCCGTCCCCGTCGTCATTTACTATACGTTTAAGACCTATCACGATAAGCTCGGTGAACAGGAAAACCATTATGAGAAGCTGACCAGCGTGTATGATTCAATCCTTGAAATGTTGGCGATGGCCATCGACGCCAAAGACGATGTCACGCACGATCACATACAGCGAGTCAAGCTGTTCGCGCGCAGGATGGGTGAGGCGGTAGGCCTGTCCGAGCTCGAGATCGAAGCGCTCAAAGCAGGCGCACTCCTGCACGATATCGGCAAGATTGGAGTCCCCGCTTACATCCTCAACAAGCCCGGGAAGTTAACCGAGCACGAATTCGAGCAGATGAAGGTGCACACTATTATCGGCGCGGACATGCTGTCCAACGTCGACTTCCGGTATCCAGTCGTGCCAATCGTTCGGCATCATCACGAGCGGTGGGACGGACGCGGCTATCCCGATGGTCTGAAAGGCGAAGCAATTCCGATCACCGCGCGCATCCTCACACTCGTGGACAATTACGACGCGCTGCGCTCGGATCGGCCTTACAAGACCGGGATGACTCGCGAAGAAGCGCTCACATACATAAAGGAAAACGCGGGCACTTTTTTCGATCCAAGTCTGGTGGAAACATTCCTGTCGATGGCCGATCAACTTGAAGTTGAAGCCGTGAACTTCAAGCCGCCGCCGTCAAGCAAACCCAGCAAGGTGGAAAGCGCGGCGATGGCTAATGCGCGGCCAGCCGCCGGCTTCGACACGGCGCCTACGGTCGACCGGGCTGCCGCGGCTCTCAATTCAATCGCCGAGACCAATCAGCGAGTGACCGCGTTGTACGAAATGTCCCGCACGCTGTCGAGCATTCTTTCGCTGGAAGACACCCTCGCCATATTAACGAATCGCATGTCGAAGCTCGTACCGTTTACCACCTGCGCGATCGCGTTGTTCGATCCGTCGCGGTCGGAGTTTGAAATAGTGCACGCCACTGGACTGCACGCCGAGAGATTCCTGAAGCGGCGAATGCCTGCCGAAGCAGGAATCACTGGTTGGGTGATAACCAACCAGCGCCCAATGTATAACACCAACCCGGTGCTTGACCTCGGGTTCCTGGGCGCGGAGACTGCGAGCGCCTATAAAGGCGTGGTTGTGTTTCCGCTGGTAAAGAACGGAGAACCCCTCGGAGCAATTGCGCTCTATTCCACGGAGATCGCCGCTTATGGTAGCGAGCATATCCAGTTGATGGAATCGATCTCGCAGCCGGCGTCCGATGCTATCCGCAATGCGCTCACCTTCGAACAGGCGCAACGAGGCTCGTTCAAGGATTCAGCGACGGGAATGGCCAACGAACGCGCACTGATAACTCAATTCGAGCGAGAACGCGCGCTAAGCGCTAAACTCGGGACGCCTCTTTCGCTCATTGTGGTCAATGCGAATCAGTTCGGGTTTGCCGACGGCGATGGCGAGAACAGTCGTGAACAAGCCCTCGCGCAACTGTGCAGGCTAACCAAGAAACAGCTACGTGAGACCGACCTGGTCGCGCGCTACGACACCGGCTCCCTGATCGCCGTATTGCCGGACAGCGGCCAGATTGAAGCTTCCGAGGTATCCAGCCGCATTGGAAGAGAGATCGTGATGGCAGGATTGGCCAACGATTCTTCAGTCAGCGTAGGAGCTGCGACGAGCCCTGATGACGGAGATAGCTTTGAGCACCTCCTGGGAGCCGCTCGTACAGCCAGTATCGCTTGTGTTGGAACAATGCCCGACTTATCATTCGTCCCCTCCGCGAACGAGCATACCAAAGCGCCGAGTTGAGAAGTTTCGTAGTAGGGTCCATTGAGGCCGGAGTTCGCAGCTGATTTGCCTTGAGGGAGTAATCAGCCAGACGGATTTATCAACGGACGTCCATTGAGGCCGGAGTTCGCAGCTGATTTGCCTTAGAGTCTACTATGAGACCTTCTGCCTGAAGGCGGGACGACGAAACCGCTCCCAAGTGTGTAGCAGGTACACGCAAGTATAGTCGATACACAACACCGATAACCTCCGCCCTGAGCGCACTTACAGTCGCATTCTTGCAAGTGTGTAGCAGGTTCCCATTTCTATCTATTGGTCGTCAGTTCCACAATCAGCTAAGTCACTGACTTCAAACATGTGGTAGCTACTCCTCTCCTCCCGTCTGGCGCGGCACGCACATTGCCAAGTCCAGGGTGCAAGAAGAAAAGGGTTGTAAGGCTACTCTCAGGTTGTCGTAACAACCCAGTCACAAAGAATAAGAATCACAAAAGGAGACCATGATGCTAAACGAAATCAAGATAGTCGAAGACGGAGTGATTTTCGAGTTGGAAATCGAAGAAGTGGAAGAAGTGGTCGCACCGGCCGTACTCGTTGTCGGCTAACGATCAAAAGCCAAACCTTCGAAGGGCGCGATGACAGCGAACTCGAGCGCATCATCCACAGGAGAACGGCCTGAGGATGAGTCGCTAAGTCGAGGCCATCGCGCCCTTCGTGCACACATCGACATGGACACGCAAGAACTACAATCGGGACCATATTGCCTGTACCCGCCTCGGCTCGCTCAAGAAGTCGACATCACCGAGCAAATCGAGGCGAGCGTTACGCGTTATGTCGTACGCAACGCAGCTAACTCTCGCTACTTTATTCTTAAACAGCCCGAGTACAGAGTCCTGAGGCAGTTCGACGGCAATTTGACCCTTTCGGATGTCGCCGGCGGCGGACCGCAAGGCGACTGCCCGCGCGTCTCGCTCCCTGCGCTGGTGAGATTCGTTGGCAGGCTCGACTCGTTGGGTCTGCTAGCTCGCGGCGGTTCCGATGACCCGACCGCTGCTCGCCAGCGTGAGCGCGGGCTGTATATTAGATTTCACTTCTTCAATCCTGATAGATTTCTGGCCTGGCTCGACCGTGTTTTTGGATGGGCGCTCACAAGAACTTCTATCCTTTCTTCGTTCGTCCTGATGGTGTTCGTCGCCTTCTGGATGCTCGCTCGAGTGGATGAAGTCTCAACCTACACATCATACCTATATCGCGAATATGGCATCGCAGCGATCCTAGCAATCACGCTGACGATAACTGCTTTGCACGAGTTTGCGCACGGACTGGCCTGCAAGCACTTCGGCGGCGATGTGCGCGAGATGGGTGTGTTGCTGATCTATTACGTCCTGCCGGCATTTTATTGCAACGTCACCGACATCTACCGGATAGGCCGCAAGCACCAGCGCCTGTGGGTGATCTTTGCCGGCATTTACTGGCAATTGGTAGTGAGCGCCCTCAGTGGATTGCTGTGGCTCCTGGCGACGCCGTACACGCTGCTTTCTGATCTGTCGCTGCTGGTTTTCATCGGCGGGTCATTCAATATTCTTATCAACTGCAACCCTCTTATCAAGCTCGACGGCTACTACGCGCTTTCGCAGGCCCTTGGAGTTGTTAACCTGCAGGGGCGCTCTTCTGATTACGCGCGGTCACTGTTCGCTCGTCTTCTGGGTGAGCCCCAAACGAGAAAGGCGGATTCCCAGAGGTCTCTGCTTTATATCAGCTACTGGGTCTGTTCGATCCTTTATTCAGCGATCCTGATCTGGCTCATCCTCGGATGGGTGAGCGGCGAGTTGATGGACGGGTTGCGATTCTTAGGAGTGTTGCTAACGATGCTTCTGGCAGCACTGCTCACGGAAAGATGGTGGAAGCCGATCTTGACTAAAGGACGTGCGCTTCTCGTTTCAACAGTGAGAGCTCACTTTTTGAAGCGGGCGCCAAGCACGATCGAAGGAGTACCAACCATGTCAGCACAACAAGTTATCGATAAACCAGTGTCCGAGCAGGAGAGCCTACAGAGCCCGGCTCGAAAGAAATCGTCGCCCACACGCCGCCGGGTGATCAAGTTTGGGTTCGCACTGATTGTCATCGCAGTGTTAATCGCGCCCTGGGAGGCCGCGACCGGGAGCGACTGCACGTTGCTATTGCCTCCGGAGCGTGAAGGCGTCGTCCGTGCAAACACCGACGCGGTGCTGGCAGAAGTTTATGTGCACCCCGGCGATGCCATTGCCGGCGGAGCGAGGGTCGCGCGCCTGTCAAACCCTGACATCGAAGACCGGCTCACACAACTGAGCGCGGAGATGAACCGGCTCAATACCAACAATTCAAGAATAGAAGAAGAGCTGCGCGTGCGCAGCGAGAGCGTTCTCTCAGCCAACTTCAAGGAGTTCGACCGCAAGCGTCTCGCAAGCGAGCTTAAAGATGAGTCGACCCAGATCGCCAATGCGGACACCAGCGCAGGTGCGCAGCGATCTCAGGGCGCTCAGCCGCTTCCGCCTTCACTCGCGATTCTTCAATCGGAAATAGAGCTTAAGCAGATCCAGCTTGAACACAACCGTCGAGAGGTGGAACGGTACAAAAAGCTGTTGGATCAAGGGCTGGTCGGAGGACAGATTTATGACCGTGCCGTAGCCGAAGCTCGCCTCAGCGAGGCCGGACTTCGGGCTGGCCAAGCGCGACTCGAAGCGGCGCTTGTAGACCATCGCAGGCTAACAACCGGCGCCCAGACAAATTCGCTTGTCGCCGAAACGGAGGCACGCGCCGCGCGTTCAAACTTCGAGTCGCTGATCACGGAACTACACTCGAATCGCCAGCAGCTCGAATCCCTCCGGCAGAGGCACGAACTGCTCAGCCGCGAGTCAGAAGGAATGGCAATAGTGGCCTCGAATTCGGGTGTAGTGCTTGGTGATGATCTGCGGAAGATGGTCGGCCGCCGCTACAACCGCGGCGACGAGATCTGCCGCATTGGCGAGATCGGGAAATTCCTCCTCAAAATAGATGTGAGCGAGCGTGAGATCGCAAGCGTCAGACTCGACAGCCCCGTGCGTTTCAAGCTGAAGACTATGCCCGGCCAGGTATTTACAGGCCGAGTCTCGAAGATAAACGCCGAGCCAATGCCCAATCAGTACGCCCAGCGTTTTTATCCGGTCGAAGTTTTGATTGAGAATTCCGACGGGCTGTTGCGGCCAGGTATGACCGGATTTGCGCGCATCAGCTTCGGCCGCCAATCAATAGGCTTAATCGTGGCGCAAAAAGTCTGGCAGGCTCTGAGGCCCGAACTGTGGCTGTTTTAAAACTGTAAGCATTGTCGCCTGTACCATCCGTCCACAAGAACGACCTCCGCGGTTGAGGCGAGCCTCCCTAACCCCGGCGAGGTCGGTTTTGCACCGCCACAGGTAATCACCCCAAAAATCCCCAGATTGTGGATTAGCGAGTCTCCACTCGACCCGCCTATGATGGAGGCACATCAGTTGCTAATACCAGGTTGGTAGTGGGAGAACTCTTCAGATGCCGAGAAGGAAGATACTAGTAGTAGACGATCTAGCCCACTTGCCACAACTGGATCGACTTTGAAGCAGCACCAAGTCAGCCGACCTGACAGCAGGATGCCGAAGCCGCCTCACTTCGTTTTCGTCGACTTGTTTACAGGCCCGGTACGGAGCGCACTCGCAGACCGTTTATCTGGATGGTAACCCTGCTATCAATCCACGGGCCCCGCCGATAAAGACGATTGAGAATTCTTTGACCGCCGAGCTGAACCTGATGGTGTCAGACCGTGGCTCGATTACCCTGTTGGGGCATTCGCCAGCTTTTCCCACGAGCGTCTGAAGGCCTGCGTTCCAAAGTTGGTCTGCTGACCTACGAAGAGGCCCGCCGGTGGGCTGCCCTCGTACACCGCTAGAACCAATCCAACCGCCGATCCCATCCCTTTTCCCAAAATCAATTCTGCCGCCGCTGAAGTCCAGAAAGGCTTCTCTGGTCTCTTTGCTGAGCTTATACTGGAACACCCAGAATCCGTTAGAAGGGTGATTCCCAGAATCACAACCCTGCTCAGCTTGGAGACTATCCTTGGCTTGGCAATCGAGTGACCGAGTCCCCGCGGTCACTGTATCTTGCGGGTGCGCCTTCTCAGATAATCCATCAAGATGTATTGGCCCAGAGTTAGAGTCGTCGCGAAATAAGCCTTCCCCTGGCAGATTTCAGTTATCCTCTTGACGAAGTCAACCAGGTAGTAGTCATCAGCTAGCATAAAGGTGTTGATCATTATTCCGCCGCGGCGGCAGGCAGCCACTTCCCGAAAGGTCTCGCGCAAGATCAGCGGGTCCAGACCCATCGGGTTTTTGTAGATTCGTCCTCCCTCCATCGTCATCGCTGAGGGCTTTCCATCCGTGATCATGATGATCTGCCGCATGTCCTTTCGTTGGGACATGAGGATGCGGCGGGCGAGCCGCAAGCCTTCACGAGTGTTGGTGTGATAGGGCCCGACCTGCGCGCGAGCGACCGCGGAAAGCGGGATCTCTTCTGCGGAATCGTGAAAGAGCACTACGCGAAGGCTGTCTCCCGGGTATTGCGTTCGGATCAAATGCGTCAGCGCCAGCGCCACTCTTTTCGCCGGAGTGAACCGGTCCTCGCCGTAGAGAATCATCGAGTGCGAGCAGTCGAGCATCAAAACCGTCGCGCACGAGCTTTGATACTCGGTCTGGTGAACCATAAGATCCGCGTATTCGAGATTGATCGGAACTCCAAGCCCTTCGCGTTGAATGGCTGACCGAAGCGTCGCGTTAACATCCAGGTTCAACGTGTCGCCGAACTCGTAGCGTTTGGGAGCTTCGCTGGCCTCAATGCCAGTTGACAGATGATTCGTCTCGTGACGACCGACGGAAGACTTTCCCAGGGACGCGATCAATTCTTTGAGGGCCTTGAAGCCGAGGAAGTCGAGACCCTTGTCAGTCATTTCGAACTTGACGCTGCGCTCAACGGGCTTGCCGACCCGACCGGCTTGAGAAGCGAATCTCGTCTCTTGTTGTTGGTAAGGCGTCCCCTCATTCACCGAGATGTAGCCCTCTTCGATGAGTCGCTCGATCAAACGGTCGAGCAACGCGGAGATCGCCTGTTCGCTCAACTCGCCGCGTTCGTCTGAAAGCGCTTCAATCTCGTCGTCAGACAGCAGCCCTTCCATCAGCGCGCGCATTACGGCGTCGCGAAGCGCTTCTAACGTGCGCTCCTCTTCGTCGCCCCAATAGCGCGAATACTGGCTCTGGAAGCCGCTCTGTAATAGGAAATCAGCGAGCCGCTCGAGCAGGTCTTCAAGACTTAGCGACTCCCAATCTACGCCGTCCCACTTTGTGTATTTCGTGAAAGGCATACTAGGTTGATGCGTCAGGGCTTCTCCGACTTTTCCTCGATGGCAAGTATATCGCCGGCCGTGAACAGATAGGTTCGCAGCGCCTCATCGAACTTGCTGTCATGACGCCGAATCCACTCCAGGAGCATCGAAGCGTGTTCCTTCTCTTCGTCTCGGTTGTGCTTGAGGATCCCTCGCAGGTCGTCATCATTCGTAACGTCCATACGCTGCCCGTACCAGTCGATCGCTTCCAGTTCCTCCATAAGCGACTGAACGGCGCGAGCCATGTCCTGCGTGTCCGGCTTCAACATCTCGTAGGGTGCGTGCCATGCAATGGGCATTGTTTAGCTCCTCTATCATCGGTCATTGGCTACCTGCCGTCAGTCACTTGTCCTATCCCGAGAGCGCAAATGACCACTGACCACTGATCACTGACCACTGACCACTGACAATCAGTTTATCTTTCCCGAGCGGCTGAAGCTTTCATAGCGCTGACCGCGTGGCTCCTGTTTGGCCGCCATGTACCCACGCTCTTCGCTGCGGCTAATCTTCTTTTGCGCGTGCAAGCCTTCGAGTATCAACTCGCACACAGCAACCAGGAGTTCAGGCTGAGATTTCTTAGTCAGACCCGACTGAACGGCAGTGTCGAGCAAGCCGGTTACGTGCCGGAAGCTTGTCAGGCACAGCTCAGCGCTGTCGGCATCGCTAAAGCGAAGCGACCCGCCGTCGTTGAACCAGCCGATGACCTCCGAGCAGTCGATGTGCTCGAA
>WNFR01005079.1_pt1 | contig 23663 bp, 20 predicted proteins | sample 5400221 | NCBI WGS metagenome assembly WNFR01 (sample SAMN13153357, study PRJNA577476) | soil metagenome | isolation source: 40 cm soil under Madrone tree | place: USA:California | collected 2016-06-14 | reverse complement strand
GTATTTCGATGAGAACTTCCCTTGAAGAAGGGATCAAGCTTCACAGGTTCGCCGGTATCTTTCCAGAACAGTTTTCGACCGAGGCTGGCCGCCACCGCGAGGCGGTGGTGGCCGCCGATCAGCGTATGGTCATCCGTTGCTTTCGCGATGATCTCGCCCACTTCGTCCACGATGCTTCTCATGTGCCGCCCCCAATCCAACGCGCCGGCCCTGTTGACGCTCCATTCTGGCGACATCATGAAGGCCGGGACCTTGTGCAGCAAAGGTCAATGCGACCACGTCGGTCTCTACATGGTGCCGCAGGCGGCAAAAGTGCGAGTCGGTTCAACGTGTTGCGGCCGTTTCGCCGCTGGCGGATCACCCTCGGCATGTCGTGGCCGCAACGCCACCAGATCGGGTTGCATTTTTGCTCGTACCTGCAGGCCCGACACCGCAGCACCTTGGCCAGCGTGTGGGCGCGCTCTCAAGGATCGATGATGAGAGTTATTGCCGGCCGATTGCAGGCTGCGCAGTAAATTTGATCGCCTTCGTCGGTGGTGATGACCTTGAACCCTTTTGGCAACCGTTTGATTTTCCTTGCGGATGATTTTTCCGTCAAACTGGCAATACCAACCAGGGCGCAGTCGGGGCACCTCACTGCTTCTGCCTGCAGGTCAAATACGTTCATCGGACTTCTGTAGCTTGATCCCCTTGTAATCCTTCCTTACACGCCACAACGAGCGCAGCAACGGCGAGCAGCCAATAGCTGTGAAAAGAAACGGCCCCAGCGGGGGCGAGCTGAGGCCGTCATCTTGAGAAGGTGCCGGGGGCGACCCCGGCAAAGATTGATGTAGGTTGGCGATCCGCCGCCGCCAAAACTTCCGCGTGAAGAGTGGCATGTTTTGAATCTGCAAGTGGGTTTATTTCGGCCAGTTTGCTGGTATCAGGGGTTGTTCCACGCCGGGGCGGTGGTAAGGTTCCATGGTGACGCTGATTGAGCGTCACCTTCATGGACTTCTCCTTCGAGTGCCCCGTCTGGCGACGACCAGGCGGGGCAATTTCGTAAGCGGCCGGGACGGGCTGATCTATATCAAGGGCGCCATTGCGCTGACGGCACGAGCGGTAACGGAATCGGGTCGTCAAACCGTCGCTTCCAGCCGCGTTTGCTAATGGCGCCAGCCCTTCTTGTCGAATTCGATTTTGGAGCCTTTCGGCATCCGCGGTGCCGTATCATCGTCGATCGGGTTGCAACCTGGACACGGTGCTCCGGCGCCGCCACAGGTGCAGGCGTGATCGCCTTCGAAGGGCCTATCCGGGTGGTTTTCACAAACCCAGCCGCAATCGTCGCAAACGAGGCATTTCATGCGCCGTCCTCGATCGGCTCGCGCAGCCGCTTAATCGTAAACTCGATATTGAATTTCAATCGGAAGATTGAATAGACTCCGCCCTTATCGATAAGCGATGTTGCCTCAGCGCGTCGGGCAGGCGAAAGGGGCCATGTGGTCGGCAGCTAAAGCCGAACAAGTTTTCGCGGTCCATACCGAAAACCTCAAGGCGAGCCGTCAGAATAAACCTTGTGATTTCAGAGCCGATCTTTTTGGTCGCCACTATAGATCAATGTACGGTGCACCTTGGGGCTGAGGAAATGACATGAAGCGCGTCGCCATCTATCTGCGAGTCAGTACTTCGAAACAGGATACTGAAAATCAGTTGCGCGAGTTGAGCGCGGTGGCGGATCGATCGGGCTGGGAGATTTGGAAAGTCTACGAGGATGCCGGCATCAGCGGTGCCAAGGGTAGGGACAAGCGTCCCGGGCTCGACGCCATGCTAAGGGCCGTCAACGCCCGCGAGTTCGACATGGTCGCAGCCTGGTCAGTGGATCGCCTTGGCCGATCACTGACGGACTTGCTCGGTATCCTGCAAAGCCTTCACGAAAAGGGAGTGGATCTGTTCCTGCATCAGCAGGGGCTCGACACATCAACCACGGCGGGAAAGGCCATGTTCCAGATGCTGGGCGTGTTCGCAGAGTTCGAACGTGGCATCATTCGCGAGCGCGTGAATGCTGGCCTAGCGCGCGCCAAGGCGAACGGGACGAAGCTGGGCCGACGTAGTGTGAAACCATCAGTGGAAGCTTGCATCCGCCAGCTAAGGGCTGAGGGCATGGGCATCCTGAAGATCGGCCGCACTCTGGGCGTCGGCACCAGCGTTGTCCAGCGCGTGATCTCGGCGCCAAGCTAAAGATCGGGCCTAGGTGCAATTTATGCAAGCGTAGCCCACCACTCCCGCTCTAGCGATGTCTTTTAACACAAGTGGGGGTTGTCCGGCGCGACCGCCGTTGGCACAGTGGCCCCACTGCTTCGGGGCAATTCAGGGGGATATGCCAACGTGAACCACCAAAATTTGTCGTCTTTCATCTGGTCCGTGGCCGATCTGCTGCGGGGGGACTACAAGCAGTCTGACTATGGCAAGGTTATTTTGCCGTTCACGGTACTACGGCGCCTGGATTGCGTTCTGGAACTCACCAAGGCGAAAGTGCTCGCCGAGTATGCGGCGAAAAAGAAGGCCGGCCTAAATCCCGACCCGTTCCTGCTCCGCGCCTCGGGCCAGAGCTTCTACAACACGTCCGATATGGACCTCCGCAAGCTGATGGGCGATCAGGACCACATCAGCCAGAACCTCTATGCCTATGTTCAGGGATTCTCGCCCGCGGTGCGCGACATTTTCGAGCGGTTCAGCTTCTCGACCCAGATCGACAAGCTGGCGAAGAGCGGTCTGCTCTATCTGGTCACCGAGAAGTTTGCGGGCATCGATCTGCATCCCGAGGCGGTTGACAACCACGAGATGGGGCTGGCCTTCGAGGAACTGATCCGCAAGTTCGCGGAACTGTCGAATGAAACCGCCGGTGAGCATTTCACGCCGCGCGAAGTTATCCGTTTGATGGTCAATCTGCTGTTTGTCGAGGACGACGACGTTCTGTCGAAGCCCGGTGTGGTCCGTACCATCTATGACCCTACCGCAGGGACCGGCGGAATGCTGTCTGTCGCGGGCGAACACCTTGCCGCCCTGAACCCTCAGGCCCGACTTACAATGTTCGGGCAGGAGCTGAACGACGAGAGCTACGCGATCTGCAAGGCGGATATGCTGATCAAGGGCCAGGATGTGGCCAACATCGTTGCTGGCAACACGCTCTCGGAAGACGGACACCCTCACACCAAGTTTGACTACATGCTCTCCAATCCCCCGTTCGGAGTAGAGTGGAAGAAGGTCGAGAAGGAAGTCCGCAAGGAGCACGAAGGCCAAGGCTTTAACGGCCGTTTCGGTCCCGGCCTGCCTCGCGTGTCGGACGGCTCGCTGCTGTTTCTCCTGCATCTCCTCTCGAAAATGCGCCTGGCACAGGACGGCGGCAGTCGCTTCGGTATCGTGCTCAATGGCTCGCCGCTGTTCACTGGTGGCGCGGGGTCGGGCGAGAGCGAAATCCGACGATATCTGCTGGAGAACGATCTGGTCGAGGCTATCATCGGCTTGCCGACCGACATGTTCTACAACACCGGTATTTCCACCTATGTCTGGATCGTCTCCAACCGTAAACCGGTGCTGCGCAAGGGCAGGGTGCAGCTGATCGATGCTTCCTCGTTCTGGCAGAGGATGCGCAAGAGCCTTGGCTCAAAGCGCAAGGAAATGAGCGAGACGCATATTGCCGAAGTGACGAGGCTGTTCGGCTCCTTCGTCGAAGCGCAGCTCGCCACGGCGTTCGACGCTGAAGGCAAAGAAATCGCCCGGCACGTGTGGCGGGAGGGCGGCAAGCCGCCGATCGCACCCGAGGGCGGCAGGATGAAGCTCGCGCCACTCTCCCGCATCTTCCCCAATGGGGCCTTCGGCTATCGTAACATAACCGTGGAGCGACCGTTGCGGGACGAGAATGGGCAGATCGTGCTTGGCGCCAAGGGCAAGCAGAAGGGCAAGCCGCAGCCGAACAGCGAACTGCGTGATGCCGAGAACGTGCCACTGTCGGAAGGCATCGATGCCTACTTCAGGCGCGAGGTGCTGCCGCACGCGCCCGATGCATGGATCGATGAGGAGAAATCGAAAACGGGATACGAAATCCCCTTTACCCGGTATTTCTATGTGTTCGAGCCGCCACGTCCGTTGGCCCAGATCGATGCTGATCTGGCGCTGGTCACGGCCCGCATCAAGTCGATGATTGAGGGGCTGGCGGCATGAGTTTCCCACGATACGAAAGTTACCGGCGGAGTGGCGTTGATTGGCTCGGTAGCGTCCCTGAACACTGGTCGGCCGGGCGTGTCAAAACGCTGTTCGAAATTCGAAAGAGGATCGCTGGGGAACTCGGCCACGATGTCCTGTCAGTAACACAGCAGGGGCTCAAAGTGCGAGATATCGACAGTAACGACGGTCAACTGTCGATGGACTATTCAAAGTACCAGCTCGTTGAGCCTGGCGATTTTGTCATGAACCACATGGACCTGTTGACCGGGTATGTCGATGTGTCGAAATTTCACGGGGTAACGAGCCCAGATTACAGAGTCTTCACTGCACGAAAGAAAGAACTCTCGCTAAGGTTCTTCTTATACTTGTTTCAGAACGGGTATCAGCAAAGGATCTTCTATGCCTTTGGGCAGGGAGCATCCGGGCTTGGGCGTTGGCGAATGCCAACTGATAGCTTCAACGACTTTATCCTTCCTATCCCTCCGCTTTCCGAACAAACCACTGTCGCAAGCTTCCTCGACCGTGAGACGGGCAAGATCGATGCACTAGTGGAGGAGCAGAAGCGGCTGATCGAGCTGCTCAAGGAGAAGCGGCAGGCGGTCATCTCCCATGCCGTCACCAAAGGTCTCAACCCGAACGCATTGATGAAGGACACTGGCGTCGAGTGGCTTGGCCAGATGCCCGATCATTGGTCTCTTGTAAAGGTCGGTAGATATTTCAGGGCGAGCAAAGGCAAAGAGGGGCAACTGCTTACCAAAGAATACTGTTCGGAAAATGCGGGAGAATATCCCGTGTACAGCGGGCAGACCGAAAACAACGGTGTTATGGGCATGTTAAATCGGTTCGAATTTGATGTGGGAAAGGAAGGGGTTCTTTTCTCCACGACAGTCGGTGCCAAAGGCCATGACCGTGCGGCATCTACGTGACAAATTTAGCCTGTCCCAAAATTGCATGATCATTCAATGCTTGGGGAATTGTTGCGACGTGCGGTTCTATTTTTATCAATTTCAACCAGCGTTTCAGTATCACCGAAATTTAATCCCGGAACACATGCAGGCGTCATTTAGAATAGAAGACTTGAATGGCTACGATGCCGTTTTGCCGCCGATCGATGAACAACGCGCTATTGCGAATTACTTAGACCAAGAGATGGCCAAACTTGATGAGCTGTCAACCGAGGCTGAGGCTGCCATCACCCTCCTTCAGGAACGCCGCGGCGCCCTTATCTCCGCCGCCGTCACAGGTAAGATCGACGTGCGGCGACTGATCGACGGCGATGCTCCAATCTCAGACGCGGTTGCCGCATGAGCCTGCACAAGGAGATCAGCTTCGAGGACGAAATTTGCGGGCATCTCGCGACCCATGGCTGGCTCTATGCAGAAGGTGATGCAGTCCTCTACGACCGCGCTCGTGCGCTGTTTCCGGCCGATCTGGTTGCTTGGGTGCAGGCTACGCAACCCACCGCATGGCAGACGCTTGCGAAGAACCACGGAGCGAGTGTCGAGAGCGTGCTGCTGGACCGCATCCGCAAGCAACTCGATGATCGCGGCACCCTTGATGTGCTGCGCCATGGCGTCGAACTGATCGGGCTGCGCCAGCCGATTGCGCTGGCCCAATTCAAGCCAGCCTTGGCGATGAACGCCGACATCCTCGCTCGCTACGCCACCAATCGGCTGCGGGTGGTGCGGCAGGTGCGTTACTCCTCCGTGAACGAGAACTGTCTCGATCTCGTGCTGTTCCTCAATGGGCTCCCGGTGGCCACCGCCGAACTCAAGACCGACTTCACCCAGAGCATCGACGACGCCATGGACCAGTATCGCTTCGACCGCAACCCGCGACCGAAAGGACAGGGGACCGAGCCGCTGCTGAACTTCCCAAGTGGGGCGCTGGTACATTTCGCTGTCAGCAACAGCGAAGTCCACATGGCGACGCAGTTGGTCGGCCCTGCGACCGGCTTTTTGCCTTTCAACAGGGGCCACCACGGGGCGAAGGGCAACCCGCCCAATCCGGTCGGTCATCGCACCAGCTATCTATGGGAGGAAGTCTGGCGCCGAGATAGCTGGCTGGAGATCATAGGTCGCTACCTGGTGACCCGCCGCGACGACAAGAAGAAGATCAGTAGTGTCATCTTCCCGCGCTATCATCAGCTCGACGCCACCCGGAAGCTGCAAGCCAGGGTGCTGGAGGAGGGGGCAGGCGGCAAGTTTCTCATCCAGCACTCGGCTGGCTCGGGCAAGACCAACTCGATTGCGTGGTCCGCGCATTTCCTCGCCGACCTGCACGACATCAAGAACGAGAAGCTGTTCTCCACCGTCATCGTCATCTCCGACCGCAACGTGATCGATGCCCAACTTCAGGACGCGCTGTTCGACTTCCAGCGCACCACCGGCGTCGTTGCCACCATCAAATCGGAAGGTGCGAGCAAGAGCGGACAGCTCGCCGAGGCGCTCGCGGCGGGCAAAAAGATCATTGTCTGCACCATCCAGACCTTCCCCTTCGCGCTCGAAGAGGTACGCAAGCTCGCGGCGACCGAGGGCAAGCGGTTCGCGGTGATCGCGGACGAGGCACATTCCTCGCAGACCGGCGAGGCCGCCGCGAAGCTCAAGCAGGTGCTGTCCCCCGAGGAGCTTGCCGAGCTGGAGGATGGTGGCGAGGTCAGCACCGAAGACTTGCTGGCGGCCCAAATGGCGGCCCGCGCCAGTGACAAGGGCATCACCTACGTAGCCTTCACCGCCACCCCAAAGGCCAAGACGCTGCAACTGTTCGGGCGGCCTCCAAAGTCCGACCAGCCGATTGGCGAGAACAATCTGCCCGCGCCGTTTCATGTCTATTCTATGCGACAAGCCATCGAGGAAGGCTTCATCCTCGACGTGCTACGGAACTACACGCCTTACAGGCTGGCCTTCCGGCTCGCCAACAATGGCAAGGAATGGGATGACAAGGAGGTGGAACGCGATGCCGCGCTAAAGGGCATCATCCGCTGGGTGCGACTGCATCCCTACAACATCAGCCAGAAAGTTCAGATCGTCATCGAGCACTTCCGTGAGAACGTCGCGCCTTTACTGGAGGGACGCGCCAAGGCCATGGTGGTGCTGGGGAGCCGCGTCGAGGCGGTGCGCTGGCAGCTTGCCATAGAACAATACGTCAAGTCGCGAGGCTACAAAATCGGAACACTTGTGGCCTTTTCGGGCGAGGTGAATGACAGCCAGTCCGGCCCCGATGCCTTCACGGAGACCAGCAAGGCGCTCAATCCCGGCCTGAACGGGCGGGACATCCGCGATGCCTTCAAGGGCGATGAGTTTCAAATCCTGCTGGTGGCGAACAAGTTTCAGACAGGGTTCGACCAGCCGCTGCTCTGCGGCATGTATGTGGACCGGCGCCTCGCTGGCATCCAGGCTGTGCAGACACTTTCACGGCTCAACCGGGCCTATCCTGACAAGGACACCACCTACGTACTGGACTTCGTCAACAGCTCCGAGGAAGTGCTGGCCGCATTCAAGACTTACTACGACACAGCGGAGCTGGAGGGCGTCACTGACCCGAACCTCGTCTACGACCTGCGGGCGAAGCTCGATGGGTCGGGTCATTACGACGAGTTTGAAGTGGATCGGGTCGTGGCCGTTGAGATGAACCCCAAGGCCAAGCAGGGTGACCTGATTGCCGCGCTTGAGCCGGTCGCGGATCGCCTTCTGAAGCGGTTCAAGCAGGCGCAGGAGAAGCTACTGGCAGCAAGGGCGAAGAAGGACGACAAGGCGGCCGCCGAGGAGGCCAACGGGGAGATCAACGCGCTGATCCTGTTCAAGGCCGACATGGGCGCGTTCCAGCGCATGTACAGCTTCCTGTCGCAGATCTTCGATTATGGCAACACCGCCATCGAGAAGCGGTTCATGTTCTATCGGCGGTTGATACCGCTGCTGGAGTTCGGCCGGGAGCGCGAAGGCATTGACCTTTCGAAGGTCAAGCTCACTCACCACAGCCTGAAGGATCAGGGCAAACGGCAGTTGCCGCTCGGAGATGGTGAGGCGTTTAAGCTGCCGCCGCTGTCGGAGGCAGGTTCAGGCTCGCTGCACGAGAAGGAAAAGGCGCGGCTGGAAGAGATCATCGCCAAGGTCAACACGATCAGCTGGTGTATGTGAACAACGTGATCAAGGGCAAGTTGCTGGAGTCAAAGGAACTGGTTCTTCAGGCCAGCAACAACACCAAGGCGCAGTTTGCCAATTCCCCGACGCTCTCCAAGGAGATCATGAACGCCGTGATGGACGCGCTCGCTGCGCACACCCACATGAGCAAGCAAGCCATCGACAGCGAACGAGTACGAGAAGGACTGAAGGACGTACTTCTCGGTCCAGCGCAGCTTTACGAGGCATTGCGTGAGAAAGCAGGCGAGCACGGGTTGGAGCGTTGATAGTCGGCGATGTTATCTGAAAGGATCTTGACGGCGTAGACGACCCATTTGCCAGTGCCTTGCGAATAAACCCATTTGTACCAAAACCGGCGATAGCAAGATTATCCTCCGGGGAGGGAGAGAAATGGCGGAGCTCACCGAGGCCGAACTGCGCTTTCTGTACACCCAGCGCATCGACGACAGCGCAGTCATGGACTGCGCTCACATGTCTTCGCGTCGCTACAAATGGGCGATGGAAGAGGAGGGCTACCTCTGGTGCATCTCTCCGAGCCCTTGCTACAAGAGCCACCGCCTGCGCAGCCGCCCTGGCCACTGCATTCAATGCGACACGGCCCGCATAGCCTTCGTCAAACGCCACCACGCCGCGGCATACATCTACATCGCGGGCTTGCTCGAATGGAAGGTGGTGAAAGTCGGCAATGCGATCTGGCCCGAGCGCCGCGTCTCGGCGCTCAACTCCCGTCGATACGGCGGCATCACCGACTGGGTGATACTCTACCACATCAAATTCGAGGAAGCGGGCAAAATCGAGTTTGGCGCCCACGGGCGTCTCTACGGCTATCGCCGCGGCATAAAAGAGATATTCCGGTGCAATTACGAGCTGGCGCGGAAGGCGCTTACTGAGGCCTCGGCCAGCTATATCGGCAGCGATGAATGGGAGCGCCGACGGGCGGCGATCACCTACGGTTTTGAGGACGAATGAGAAACCCCGACATGCGGCGGGCCCTATCTTGGTGCCGCAAATTCTACATACACCTTCACAGAGCAGCTCCAAAAGAGGACGTGAGCCGACCTGCGCCGGTGTCATCGGATCCGCCGGCCTGCTATATGGATCTCAATTTCAGGTAGAATTTGCTTCAACGAACCCTCGCGGCATATAAAGATTATCTCACAGGAAGGGACATAATCGGATGAAGGACTCCACGTTATCGCCTGCAACCAACGCTCTCCATTGCAATTCGAATGTCTCTTAGCCTCGCCTGTGACAACAGCCAACGACATAACCATCCGAGAAGCCCTGGACTTGCTCGACGGGCCTTTCGTTGAGTTAGCGGACGGCGTTGCCGAAGACTTCTACGCGCTCTGGCTCGGTTCTGGGATTTCGCTTTCGCGAATGCCGGGGTTAGGCGAGGTGGCCATGGCTGTCCTCGATCACCTTCAACATCGTGTTGAGGTCGGCAACGCTGCTTGTCCTTACCGGAATAGTCTCGAAGCGATATTGGGCCTTGTGGGCCTCACCCCAGACGAACGGACGCGGGTAGATTTCACGAAGCAGGTCGCGACTTGGCCGGACATTGGTAACATTTGTAGTCGCATGGTGCTGCACTATGCCCGCGCCCTGGACCAGGCTCCGGCCGGCCAACCTGCCGACTACCTGGTTTGGGAAGCGGTGGACGTTGTCGGCCGGTACGGCGATCCAACCAAAACGCCAGCAGTGGAACATCTGGCAGTCGCCGCCTTGATCGCGGAAGGCGTCGCATCGGACATCGCCACTGCCAACTGGGATGCTTTGGTCGAGCGAGCAACTGAAACGCTCCTTGGATCCGACCCGGCTATTCTCCAGGTTCGGGTGCGACCTGAAGACGTCCGGGGAGGACCGGCCCGAGCCTATCTTTATAAGTTTCATGGTTGCGCCGTGCTGGCGGGTCAAGACGAGGCCGCCTACCGCTCGCGCCTCGTCGGCCGTGCGTCCCAAGTTAACGGCTGGGAAAAGAAGGCTGAGAACCGGGTTTTCGCACGTAAGCTTATCGACTTAGCATTATCAAAGCGCACTTTAATGCTGGGGCTTTCCGCCCAAGATGCAAACATCCAGACAATCTTTGTGGCTGCAAGCGAGGACATGGCCTGGGAATTTCCCTCGCATCCACCGGCCTTCGTGTTTTCGGAGGATCACATCGGCGTCGATCAGCGCGGCCTTCTGCGGAATGTTTACAAGGAGCAGTACGACCCCAACCAAGCCGCCATTGACCAGGAGGCCCTGCTTCGCGCCTATGCACGGTCACTCCTTCCTGCCTTGTGGCTGTACGTGGTCTGCGCGAAACTCTCGGCGATGATTGACGCAGCTGCCCCAGACCTAAATCACGCAGACCATACCCTTTTGCGAAATGGCCTCAAACTGTTGCGGAACTCAGTCGCGAACGCAGCGCCTCCGACCAACTACGAGGGCTTTCTGGCTGATGCGCTGGTGCGGGTGGGACGGGCGATGACCCTGTTTAGAGAAGGCCGTCAACCGTCCACCGGTGTAGGTCCCTACAGCCCGTTGTCGCCATCGCCCACTGCCGCCACCCTTGCTGACCCTGGGCTCGCCGCCTCCGGAATACGACAGTTCGCGCTTGGTCTTGGGCTGCTAGGGCTTGGCCAAGCAGCTGGACAATGGACTTGTACAGCACCATCTGTTGGTTTTGGTACAATGCGGGTGACCAGCCCAGCACGATCGGCGGAAATCTTTTTCGCAGCAAATGCTGCCGCTGCGACAAACCTTGTTCTTAATGGGTGGGTTTCCGAGGACCAAGACGCGATTGTCCTCCATAGCCAACGTGTGCTCCCATCAGCGCCTCGCTCGCCCGCAGGACCGCTCGGACGCACGGGTAGGCTGGGTCTGCGTGAGATTAACGTGGGGGAGCTTGCGGAAGGCGCGGTTGAACTGGATGAGATGTTGGCTCGATTGAAGGCGGAGATGGTCGTATGACGACGACGCCGATCGAACGTGTTGCAGAGGTGCTGGTCCGGGCCCACTATAGGCACGTGCCGCTTCCGCTGGAGATTGGCGGCTTGAAGATCGACGTGTCCGACGCCTTTGTTGGTACCGGCATAGCTCCAGATTTGATCGTGGTTGGTGACACCACCCGTGACAAGCCAAAGCGTCTTCTCCAGGTGATCGAAGGCATTGGTCGTGCGCTCGACATGATGGATTCCCGTCGTCCCCTCACCTTCGTAATCGTCGGTCCCCGTCCCAATTCCGCTGAAATCAGCGCCATGTCGCGATTCGCACGAGTGCTGCCGGTCGGCGAGTTAACCGACGATGACCATCTGCTAAATTGGCTCGCCGTTCTTTTACCCCTGAAGCTTCCAAACCCCAGGGACGAATTCCGCGACGTCGTCGAAACCCTCTTACAAGAGAGTGGGGATGACCCATTGATTGGCGCTTTATTGGCGAAGGCAGATGAGGGTGCCGAAGCCGTTGCTGCCGAGTTTCACGAATTCATCGCAGAACCTTTCGCCGAAGCCGCAGAAGCTGACGTCGAAGGGGAGGTCGAAGGAGAACCTCTTGCCCCGGTACCTGACATTGAATGGGACGCAGAAGCAGAGTCGTCAGCCGACGAGGCAGAACGTGGCACTGAAGGGGAGGCCGAAGCATGACGCCGCGTCTGCTATCACTCACTGTTGAAAACTTTCGAAGCATCCGCGGTCCCGTATCCGTCTCCCTTGACGCGCCGGTGGTGCTAATCCATGGCGCTAATGGCACGGGGAAGACCAGCCTTTTGTCGGCAATTGAGCTGGGGCTGACAGGTTCAGTCGCCTCCTTTGCGCGCGTTGACCCCAGATACGTCGAGGACCTTCCTCACAAGGACGCTCCAACTCGTGAAGGCCGCATCTTTCTGAAGCTGGGCGGCATTGCATCTGCAAGCGATGCTCGCATAATCGCCAACGGGCAGGCTATTTTTGGGGAATCTTTGCTCGCCGATGACGACGCACGGTTTTTCTCGGAGCGGTGCTACCTCGCCCAATCGAGCCTCAGCCGGCTTCTGGAGATTTACCAGCACCAGGACGCTCGCCGCAGCGACTCGCCACTCACCCGTTTCGTCAAAGAACTGCTCCGTCTGGAACGCTTCGATGCACTAATCGACGGCCTCTTTTCCGCAGGTGATGTACGTCGCCTTCGCGAGCCCGTACCGGACTATTGGTCTGCCCGAAATGACATTCCAGAGCTTGAACGGAAGACACAGGATCTTGCGCACGCCGTCACAACGATACGTTCTGATCTGGCTTCCCAAGAATCACTTTTGCGCAATCTCGCCGGCTCCCTGGCTCCTCCTTCATCCTCAGAGCTAGACATTGATGACCTAGACGCGAAGCTGACTGCTGCTTCTCAAGACGACGAACGTTCCCTCTTGAATTGGGCCCGAAGACGCCGAGACCTAATCGGTGCCATGGAGGAGGTTCGCGCTTCGAGCATCGGCCAAGCAGATGGCGAACGTCGGAGTTCCGAGGCTGACTTAGAGTTGAGCCGACGTAGCCTTGACGAGTGGTTACGAGGCGCTGGCGCCGAACTGGCGGCCGTCCTGACGGAATTACAAAATACCTACTCGGACGTACCCGGTATGGACCCTGACGCGGCTCACGCCCAAAAAGCAGCTTCCGCTCTGGTGAGCTCGGATCGTGAGCGTGTCCAGCGAGTACTCAACACGGATGCTGAAGAAGGTACCAAGCTTGCCGAATTGCGAGAGTCCATCCGCAGGGGCACAGCTCGGATTGACCTTATTGACAGGGAGCTAGCAAATGCAAGCGGCGCTAATCAAGAGTTAGCACAAGCCCTTGCAGCTCTGGTGCCGCACATCCACGATGAGACCTGCCCTTTCTGCGAGCGTAACTTCAAGGAGGTATCTCCCGAGGAACCCTTGGCAGCGCGCTTGGCCAATCGCATTGCGGGCCTAGTGGCGTCCGCTGGACGGTTGCAAAGCCTGGCGCGCGATAAGTCAAACACCGCAGCTGCTGTAGGCAAGGCGCAGCTGGATGCCGACACGCTAGATAGTCGCCAACTGAGTGATGAGCGGCGAACGGACTTGAAGCTTCAACTGGCGCGTCTGTCAGAGCTGGAGCTCCGGCTCCGAGGGTTGGAGGCAACCGCTCGTGAGGGGGCACAGAAGCAGATTTCCGTGACGCGCGCAGCGCAACGGATCGCCCAGTTAGGTAGCCGAGATACTGCCGTCGAAGGTTTCCGCGCATTGGCGGCCCAGTTGGTTGTAGAATTCGGCGTCGCGCCGGCGGCCGCCGGCGAGTCGCTCGCTGATGTCTTGCAGCGCCTCCACGCCTTTGCCGAAAAAATGGAAGGCGAAATCAGCCAGCGTCAAGCGAGTAAGCGCAACGCGGTAGCGGCTCTCAACGAAATCGTGAACCAGAGGGCCAATCTCCGCGCGGTTCTTGAGGCCGAAGAGCGAGTTCGTACCGATCTTTATCGACTCACAATGGCGAAGGTCGAGGCCGATCGTAGAATCGACCTGGGGAAGGACCTCGTGCGGCGCGCTCGGGATGTCCGAACCAATATGGTCAGGACGGTGTTCAACGATGACCTGAACGCCCTATGGAGAGACCTCTTCATTAGACTCGCTCCTGATGAAGCGTTTGTGCCGGCTTTCGCCCTCCCGCTGTCTTCGGCGGGCCCAGTTGAGGCGGTTTTGGAGACGCGCTACCGATCTGGCGGACGGGGTGGAAACCCCCGGGCAATGTTAAGTGCCGGCAACCTCAATACTGCTGCGCTCACGCTCTTCTTGGCCCTCCACCTGTCGGCCCGACCCCAACTGCCATGGTTGATTATCGACGATCCCGTACAAAGCATGGACGAGGTCCATATAGCTCAGTTCGCCGCACTGCTGAGAAGTTTAAAGAACGCTCAGCGCCAAGTCATCATCGCCGTGCACGAGCGGTCTTTGTTCGAGTACCTGACTTTGGAGCTCAGTCCAACTTTTCTTGATGATCGCCTAATAACCATCGAGCTAGGACGCGGCCCAGACGGCATGACAGTCGCTCCTTGGAAGCCAAGAACCTTCCTGCCCGACCGCGCTGTCGCAGCGTAGCTGAAGTGATTCGCTACAATCGTATCGCTCGGAGTGCTGCCATGCATACAGTTGGTCCTACTGGTGCCGCTTATTTTCACCTCGTTACCTGACCGTGTTCCCCTAGGAGAGCGGGTGAATTCACGACGCCCGCGACCTGCACCGGCCGCCGTTCGAAGAGGCAAGGACGTAAACTTGAACTCACCAAAAACCCTTGCTGAATCAATGGTTCTGCTACTCTACCGCCAGCAAGGAGATTCGCATGGCGGATGCCACATACAATCTGAATGGCGGGTTCAAGCCCACAACTAAAAGGTTCGCTGATTTAAGCGGACCTGATTTTTTCCCTACCCCGCGTTGGGCAACATTTGCTCTGATCGAGAATGAAAAATTCAGCGGCGAGATTTGGGAAAGCGCCTGTGGCGATGGCACCATGTCGCGCGTTCTAGAAGAAACGGGTCAGCCCGTGCGAAGCTCCGATTTGTATGATCGTGGCTATGGAGAGGTCGGCTTTGATTTCCTTGCGCCCCAATGGTCTGCCGACAACATCGTGACAAACCCGCCGTACAATTGTGCGGAAGGGTTTGTGGCAAGTGGTGTCAAGCATTCGAAACAAAAATTTGCGCTTCTCCTGCGGCTTGCCTTCCTTGAAGGCGCAAACAGAGCAAACACGATTTTCGCTAAAACACCACCCGCTCGCGTCTGGGTTTTCAGTGAGCGCATAACCTTCTATCCAAGCGGCATCGAACCGAAGGGGAGCGGAACAACTGCTTATGCTTGGTTTGTGTGGGATAAGGACGCACCGGGCCGATCCGAATTGAAATGGTTCAAGCCCGGCTACAAAACGAAGTTCGGTTAGGCGGCTTCTTCCTTTCCGTGCAGCGCGAAACCGCCCGGGATAGCAACCAGCTTGCCTTCATAAATGGCGTTGCCGGGAGATAGTTTGTGCGAGGTGATGTTGCGGACCTGCTGCTCCCAGAGCGCCTCATTGGGCCGGGTCTCCGATTGCTTCAGGTCATCTGCGGAAAGCTTGAGATGTTTAGGAATTTCCGCCACAAGTTCTTTGATCGTTGCCCGACCACTGGTGCGGCCCTTTAGGACCGTTTCGACGGCTTTAGCGACTTCATCTTCGGTAACTCGGGACATATTCCCTGCTCCATTCTGGTGGAGTCCGTAAATAGGGTTCCCGGTTGTAATTGCCAGTGGCCTCGTTCGAAAAGGCGAGTGGCCTAGCTGGGCCGGATTATCGCCAATGCGACGATCAGCATCGCAAATATCGTGCGCCAGCGTCAAATATGTAAGACTTATTGTAGGTCTACGAGCAGCGCACTGTGGTCGGTCAACCCCATCAACCGCGGTTTGTGATCGATTTCACATCTATAATTTGGAAAGCGATCAATGAATGCTTGGTTTCCGAAAGCATGATCGATACGAAATCCATTCTTGGCGGACCGCCAAGTCCACTCGCGCCGCTGGCCGTGACGGAAACGCCATAGATCGCTAAGGCCCGCTTGGTTGCAGAGTCCAATGAACTGGTCTGCACAGTCGAAGCGTGTTCCATTTCCTTCGATATCAAGGTCATTTCGACCGGTGTTAAAATCACCAATGATCAAAAGTGGCAGATGCTGGGCTTTAGCCGCTACCTCGATGCAGCGTTCAAAAAACGGGATTTTGGCCATTCGCTGCGGGAAATAGCATCCGATGACGGTAACGCTATTCAGACTCAGCAAAGCCATTTCGCCGGCGGGTGAGTTCGGCGGCGTAATCATCTCGCTGTACGTGAACTCTCCTGCCGCCAAAAGGGTGCTGTTGATCTTAGGACCTCGCACACCAGAGAATGACCGAAGGCCGCCAGACAATAAGCCATTCCTGAGTTGCTGACCGGAAGCGTTATTGCGCCATTCTGTGATAATCGTGGCACCAGGGCTTTGGCGCCCGATCCACTCGACCAAGTTGTTCATTCTGCTGCCGCCGCCGTGACGGATGTTGAGCGAGAGAATTCGAGTCATAGGTCGCTAATGCGGCTCACGGCGTCACCCTCTCTGCGCAGATCATGACCCGGTAGCAGTCTTATCACTTGGGAGCAATTTTACCCCACCTCAAACCTGGCTCCAGTTTGCCAACAGCTTCTCTGCAAATCCACGATCCCGTACCAGGCCGTCCCGGTGGAGCATCTTTTTGGCGCCGTAGCCAAGATGGCGCGCCAACTTATCCAATCTGGTCCGCCGCACATCGGGATGTTCGAGATAAATGAATGTCACCGGCCACCTCTTACCTTTCCAGGGTCGCGTGTACAGGACATCGGCGGGTGCATCGATCAGGCGGCGACCATCTGGCTGTTCAACGATCTGGATGACCTTATCGCCCTTCCGAACGGTGTTTTTCCCGATTCTGAAGTAGTCCGCCGAACATAGGACCGGCCATGATTTCGTCTGGCCTTGGCAATTTTCATTCCCTTTTCACTGGCGGCCTCTGATCCTTCCGGGAGATCCTTGAGTTCTAGTTGCGCGAGAAACAGCCGGGGCAATCCGCTCGCTGCTTTTCGTGAGCTGGCCTTTCGGGTCTCCTTGCTCCCGCCAGGGATGCGCGGTGGCCGGTACATTTTCTGCATTCGGTCGAGCCGTCCTGGGCTCAATTCATCTCGACAGAGATCTCGGACAAACGCTCTTGCCGATCGGACGACCGCCTGGTCGGACGTCTTCACCACTGCTTCCCTAAGCGTGCCGGCCGAGCGGTTGGACGCATTGGCCGATCCGACGAAAGCAAAGCCGTCGAAGGCGTAAACCTTGGCATGGAGCAACGGATAGCTGTAGATCACGACGCCGCGCTTCTGGAGGCGAATTAGGTCAGCGGGGTGTGTCTGGCCGCTCTTGACTGCTCCCTCGCTCGCGTCGATGACAAGGCGGCTGCCGGCGGGCAGGGGCATTAGCTTGCTTGCGCCTTGTCCAAAGTAGGCGACCGCGACGAGCGCCGGCTTACGGGCAGCTTTCGCCGATGCCGTGATCGATTTCCAGACACCGCGCGTTATGAATTGAGCCGTCATTGAAAACCAGCATTTGGTGTTGAATTTGGTTGCCATGTCTCACGGTAGGCGGTTTGGCGTCAACGTTTAGCGGGACAGTGAGTTGGAACAGTGAACCGGAGCCAGAGGATTGAGGAGCAACCGTGCTCAAGATTGAACAGACCGGCAGCCCCATACGGCGTCACCATGGGCAGCGCGAGACCCTGATCGGGCTCGGCCTGAGGCGAATTGGTCGCGTCGTTTATCGGCAGGACACGCCACAGACACGCGGCATGATACGCAAGGTGCAGCACCTTGTTCGGGTGGAGCAGACGCCCCCACCGCGAGCGTTCATTAGCGAGGACGATCTCAAGACGTTCGATGGATGGCTCCGGTATCAGGGCGTTGACGCGGACTTGTTAACGCCCGACCAGTTGGAGATGTGGCGTGGCATTTTTGATGAGGCCAGGGCGAGCAGTTCGGCCACCCCCAAGGTTGGGACGATAAAGCTCTCCAAGCCAATTCCAAAAGGTGAACATCGGTATGCGGTCGCGTTTCGCGATGGTTCCGATCTTTGGATGACGTTGTGGGTCAAGCGGACGAGGAAGGGCGAATTTTTCGTGATGTTGCCGAGCGGCAACCCGGAATGGGACCATCACAACAGTTATCATCTCGACGGCAGGAAGCACATGAAGGGCCGTGGCCGTAAGACGATGTTCCCGAAGAAGGGACAGCCTTTGACCGGCGCCTTCCGGGGAACAGAACACCTGGGTGCATTTGGCGGGCACAGCCCGAAAAGCCTAGGGGCGGTTTGCGATCCAAAGGCGTTCACAGGCGTGATGGAAGTCCCGGCCGGCGTGCTCGGACCTCTCGACGGCACGGTTATCGTTGATCTTGTAGAGCCCAACGGCGAGCCGCTTCTTTGGCCTAATGTCGTTCGGCAAGAAATTTTTCGCGACGTCGTTCCTTGGGTTGTGATCCGCATTGCCTCGTCCGGTTGACGAGCGAAGTCGCGGCGCGAGCACTCAACCAGGCGAGGTCCATTGGGCAAAGGCGCGTTCGTGTAAACAGGCTCGGCGCCCGAGGCGGCCTCCGACCGGGAGCTGCGTTCGACCTTGCCGAATTTGGGCGGCTACTGAGCAGCCCTCACGAAGATCGCGCGGGCCACGACGCAACCGGATCGGGTCGCCTGAGTGTCGTGGGTTCTGACCAAGGCGGCATCGCGCTCAAACCGGACGACGATGAGTGCGCCAACTGCCACCGCTATTGCCACCGGACGGGCAAGTATAGGCCGATACTAGACGGGAAAAGGCGCGGGGTAGGGGCCTAAAAACCCAACAGAATCAGGCAAAACATTCCCAATCGGGACGAGAACAAACAGGGGAATGGGGTTTTCAAGACCTGTGCTTAAACCACTCCGCCACCTTCCAGCTTAGGGGTTCAGAGTAAGCCCCCGCTTTACGCCTATCGCCGACTCGGAGTCTGCACAGACATGGCGGTTTGTCATGACGCCTGCTCTATGAGCACGACGTTATTTCCGATCATCGTATCGATCCGGTCGGCCCAATGCTGCAAAAGCTTGGTTCTCGGGCCAATGAGCGACAGCGGTCCGGTGCGGTTATAAATCGCCTTCACGCTACTTTCGTCGAGATGCGCGAGCTGCAATTCGATCACGTCACCGTCCCACATTTTATTCTCGTCGCGGTCACATTCACTGTTCGACAGGGTCGAGAACGTTGTGCGGAAGCCGTGGGCGCAATGCTGCTCAGCCGTATCATAGCCGAGATCACGTAACCGCCTATTCAGGGTATTGTCAGAGATCGGCTTGTCTTGACTACACGAGAAAACGAACCTCCGGCCGCCAGTCAACGCCTTCACCTGCTTGAGAATGACGAGTGCTTGCCGCGACAGCGGCACGACGTGCTCGTGCTTCATTTTCATTTTGTCTGCCGGGATCGTCCATCGCCCATTGGCGAATTCGGTCCACTCCGCATTGGCCACCTCGCCGGGACGCACCACCGTAAGCGCGATGAAGCGGACCGCATATCCTACCAAGTCGCCGAACCGCGCGCGATCAAAAGGAGCCGCGATAGTCCGGAACAATGTCGCCACCTCGACCGGGTCGGTCAGAGCAGGGCGCGGTTCCGATAGGTTGTCTATGAGCTGCTTTCTGAGATTGCGGAAGGGGTTATGATCGCTGCCATTGACGTCAGCGTAGACACAAATTTGCTCTCCGGCCGCGCGGACGCGGTCGCGCGTTTCCAATTTGCCGGTTTTCTCAAACTCTTTGAGGTAAAGGATGACGTCGGGGCGCTTGATGCCCGGGATGAGTCGGTTGCCGAACTTGCGCTTTAGATAGCCGACGTACCGCTCTTTTCCGGCCATCGTTTTTTCGTCTAACTGGGTGCGCTCTTTTTCCAACCATTCATCAGCCCATTTGGCAAACGTTCGGGCGGCGGCTTGTTCGCGCTTCGCTTCCTGCTTCGCCACACTCGGATCAATGCCATCTGCAAGTAGCCGCTTGGCAGCGTCGCGCTTGTCTCGCGCGCCGACAAGACTGATCAAAGGGTAGGGACCGAATGAAAGTTTCTTTTGCCTGCGGCCAATGCGGTAGCCCATGTACCAATGTTTCGATCCGCTTGGCTTAACCAATAGATACAGACCGCCGGCGTCGCTCTTCTTGAGCGCCTTGGCTTGTGGTTTTAGATTCCGGCACTCGATATCGGTCAACATCGCGCGTTCTCTCGATTTGATCCCGAGGCCAGCAACGAGGCCAGCAAAAAACGCGGCTGTTATCGGATGCGGTCGGACGACCTTGACCGCAGACTAATCAAGAAACCGTTGATTTACAAGGCAAAACTGCTGCTTCGATGGACGCTCTTGGACGTTGCCGGACATCAATGAAGAGGCAACTGGCTCCCCGGGCTGGATTCGAACCAGCGACCATTCGATTAACAGTCGAATGCTCTACCGCTGAGCTACCGAGGAATAGGCGAAAGGGCGTTCGCGACGGGCAGCGTATAACAAAGCCACCGAGGCTTGCAAAGGACGAAATAGGCAGCTCCGGCACGGTATCAAGAACAGGCTGAAACGCGCTGCGGGCCAATGATTTTTGCCAATTTCAGCGACCCAGAAAATCCGGTCCGGCACCTCACCGGACGCGCCCGTGGCTCCCCCGTGCCATGAACCGAGCGCCAAAAAGACTTAATGCCTGAGCAAGCTCCATCAACGCCGGTTCGAACCATCTGAGGTAATTCGATGCCAGATTTTCTGACCGCCCTGATGAGGCCGGTGCCGTCGATCGTTCCAAACGACCTACCCGCGATGAGCGATGACGAGTGCCTCACCCGGCTTGCGCAAGCCCTTGAGGCGCAGGATTCCGAGCAGCTGGACGAGGTCGCGAGGCTGATCGGACGGCTCGCGGTTACGATCGAATAGGTCGCTTTCCAGGCTACAACGCCACTGAGGGATGGGCGCGTCGCCGGCTCTGACGCGCGCCCTCGGCGTGTTGCGTTTTGGCGAGCCCTGTACCAAAGATGACGCGATCTTAAGCTCCCCCGAGCGGCCGCCCCGCTCGACTTCCAGGGTCCGTCAATGTCCGATTTTTCGACCGCGCGCCAGAACATGGTCGATTGCCAGGTTCGCCCCAGCGACGTCACCGATCTCAGAATTGTCGATGCGATGCTCACAGTGCCGAGGGAGGTTTTTGTCCCGGAACGTCAGCGCGCGCTGGCCTATCTCGATCTCGATGTCGAGGTCAGCGAAGGCGGCTCGGCAAGGCGCTTCCTGATCAAGCCGGCTGTCATAGCGAAAATGCTGCAGGCCGCCGAAATCAAGGATACCGACAGCGTTTTGGTGGCCGGCTGCGCCACCGGCTATGCCGCCGCGCTGGCTGCCAGGCTGGCGGGACAGGTGACGGCGACCGAAGTCGACCCGTCGCTGGCCGCGAAGGCCAGGGAGGTTCTGGTCCAGCTCGGGCTTGAACGGGTGACGGTCCGGACTGCCGACGTGGCCGAGGGGGATCCGGCCAGCGCGCCCTATGACGTGATTGTGCTCGACGGCGCGACCGAGATCGCCCCGGACCGGCTTTACGGACAGCTCAAGGAAGGCGGCCGGCTGGTCGGCGTTTTCGCCATGACCCAGCCGCCCCGGGCCATGATCGTGACTCGCTCCCGTGGCGATTTCGGGAGCCGAGCGCTTTTCGACGCCTCGGGGCCGGTTCTGCCCGGACTTGAACGGCGCCCCGTAATCCCGTTCCGAATCAAAAGTGTGGCCCAGATGCCCCACGTGAAGAGTTTCGACCGCGTGAGGCCCCCGCGGGGTTCCGTCCCGCTTGGCCGGGGCATAAGGTGTGGCGGGATAGTGACTCGGAATGGGCAATAACCCGGTTCAGGCGCGCTCGAACCGGCGAACGGTATGATTGGATTGCCAGGAATGCGTGGGGTGAAGGTCGTCACCGGAGCTGCGGCTGCGGTCCTCCTAATGGCGCGTGTGGGCCTGACGCCCGCCCTGGCCGATACGATCGAGGCTGCGCTGGTGCGCGCCTATCAGAACAATCCGCAGCTCAACGCGCAGCGTGCCCAGGTTCGATCCATCGACGAAAACGTGCCGCAGGCGCTTTCGGGCTATCGTCCGCGCGTCGCGGTCACCGCCAGCGCCGGTTACCAATACACCGATACGAATACCACGGCCGGCGGCTCGCCGACCGCGATCGTCAGAACTGAAATTCACGGCGCCAACGCTCCGCGCAGCGCCGGCCTCACGGTGTCGCAGACGCTTTTCAACGGCCAGCAGACCGCCAACCGGACCCGCGCCGCGGAGAGCCAGGTCTCGGGCTCGCGCGAAGCCTTGCGGGTTCTCGAGCAATCGGTCCTGCTCTCGGCGGCCACCATCTACATGGACTATTTGCGCGATTCCGCCATTGTCGCGGTCAACCAAAGCAACGTGCGTGTGCTCGAACAGACCTTGAAGCAGACCCGCGATCGCTTCAACGTCGGTGAGGTCACCCGTACCGACGTCGCGCAGTCGGAAGCGCAACTTGCCGCCGGCAAGACGCAACTACTGACCGCCGAAGCCAATCTGACGACGACGCGAGCGAATTTCCGCCGCATCATCGGCAACGAACCGGTGGATCTTGCCCCGGGCTCGCCGGTGGATCGCTTTTTGCCGGCAACGCTGCCCAGCTCGGTCGAGCTCAGTCTGATAGAAAATCCGAACGTGACTGCCGCGATGTTCGGCATCGACGTCAACTATCTCCAGGTCAAGATCAACGAAGGCGCGCTGTTGCCAACGGTGACGTTCCAGGCCTCGGTGCAGCAATCCTACGAACAGACGATGACGATCTTCCGTTCGTTTGGCGCCTCGGCGATCGCGCAGCTTTCGGTCCCGGTGTATCAGGGCGGCGCCGAATACTCCTTGATCCGACAATCCAAGGAAACATTGGCGCAGCAGCGTCTTGCGCTTGAACAGACCCGCGACCAGACCCGCGCCAACACTGTTACCGCGTGGGGGCAGCTGGTGGCGGGCAAGGCGCAGGTTGCATCGGCGCAGGCGCAGGTGACGGCTTCGGAGATTGCGCTGAACGGCGTGCGCGAAGAGGCCAAGGCCGGACAGCGGACAACGCTCGACGTGCTGAACGCCCAGCAGGCGTTGGTCAACGCCCGCGTCGCGCTGGTGACCGCGCAGCACGATCGCGTGGTCGCGTCATATGCGGTCTTGAACTCCATAGGGCGGCTGTCGCCGATCGTGCTCAATCTTTCAACCATCGTCTACGATCCGAGCGTGCACTATCACCAGGTGCGTGACAGCTGGTACGGTGTCCGCACTCCCGACGGCCACTGATCGCTTAAGCCTCTTCCTGCTTTGAGTCCTTCCCAGGCTGCATGCCCCTCGGGCCAACCCGAGGGGCATGCTTTGGCGAGTCATGCGCTGGCGCGTTGCTTGCAATCAATCGTTGCCATGACATACTTTTCGTGGAGGCAGCAGAGCGATTCGCGCAGCCTTTGGCGCGCGGGCCGCGACGCTTCGGTGCATTGAGCAGGGGCGGGGTCCCGCGCGATGTGTCGGACGGCGCTTGATCTGGGGACAAGTCAGGCTTGTGCGATGAAAATCCCGGCCTGCATATCCGGAGCCGGCAAATCCTGTCGTGCTTGGTGTAAAAACGCGGAAGTGTGAGGTTGAGAAGCTTCTTCATGATCGCCGGGAGTCCGGCGAAAGGACTTCTCAACCAAACGTCGCTAGGATGATGAGTTTCCAGTGTTCTTGAATCCGAAGTCCGTTA
>WNFR01001607.1_pt1 | contig 23663 bp, 20 predicted proteins | sample 5400221 | NCBI WGS metagenome assembly WNFR01 (sample SAMN13153357, study PRJNA577476) | soil metagenome | isolation source: 40 cm soil under Madrone tree | place: USA:California | collected 2016-06-14 | reverse complement strand
GACTAGGTAGTCGTAGCGCCGCACGTGGGCCAATTCGTGTGCGAGCAGCGCGTCGAGCTGCAATGGGGTGAGACCCGCCAAGGCGCTCGCCGGGAGCAGAATCACCGGGCGCAGCCACCCGATGACGGCGGGTACCTGCACGACGGCCGACCCCAGAACCCGGACCGGCCGGCTGATGCGCAGCCGCGCCGCCAGGCGCGCCACCGCCGCGCGGCACGCGTCGGGCACAGACGAAGTGCCGACCGTGCCGAGCTGCCGCGTGACCAGCCATCCTGACGCGAGTCGCAGCGACAGCGCTACCACGCCGCCGAGCCACGCGAGGACTACCCACGGCAGTGCGGGCTCGAGCGCCGCGCGGAGCCGCGCGGCGACCGGCGCGGCGTGTGGGCCGGGGCCTGACGTCGGCCCCGGGGCGACCGGGGACGTGGCGGTCACCACGTCGCTTGCCTGGCGCGACGTCCCGCTCAGCCGCAACGCCGTGGCGAGGGGAAGGGCGAGCATCAGCGCCAGCGTGAGCGACGCGAGGGCGTACCGGGTGCGGGCGGCGCGCACCGGAACCAGGGCCAGGAGGGCGCCGAGCCCCGCCGCGGCGAGTGCATCCTGCCACAACGAGTCCACCAGGGCCCAGCCCAGCGCTTGTGTCATGATCATGTGCGTTTCTTCCTCTCGTCGAGCAGCCTGCGGATCTGATCGAGCTCCGGCGCCGTCGTGGGTGTGGATTCCAGCGCATGCACCACCAGCCTCAGCGTCGAGCCTCCGAATGCGCGTCGCACCAGGTCCGCGACCATGCGGCGCTGCGTGGCGTCCTGGGACGCCGCCGCGGCGTAGCGCGCTGCCACAACACTCGCAGAATTTCGAGCTCCGCGTTCGTGGGTGAACGCTTCGGCATTCAAACCTCATTAAGTACGAAGCTGTTCGTACCTACACCAGGCGAGTTCCGGAGGTTTCCGGTCGGAGAGGAGGACGGGTGTCGCGGACGTGCGACAATTCGCGGGAGCTACTGTGCGTCTGTGCGTCTAGCTGTTGCTCGTCCTGCTAACTCAGATACTCTTCCCTGTACATCTTCACGAGCTCGAAGAAATACGAGAGCGCCAGCGGCCCGATCAGCAGTCCCAGGATCCCGAAGTACGGCACGCCGGCGAGCGCACCGATCAGCGTGATCAGCGGGTGAATGTTCGCCCAGCGGCGGAACACCATCGGTCGGATGACGTAGTCCACGTTCCCCACGATCACGGCCCCACCGATGGCCAGGAGGACACCGGCCAGCGCGTGGTGGCCCAGGATCAACGCGAGCGCGCCGGGCCCCCACACCAGCGCGCTGCCGACGACCGGAAGGATGGCGAACACCATCGTGACCACACCCCAGAACATCCCGTTCGGGAGACCCGTGAGCCAGAAGCCGAGGCCCACGAGGAAGCCCTGAATCGCCGCGGTGACTCCGGTGCCGATGATCGTCGAGGTGGTGACGTCGCGAAACCCCTGGCGCAGCTTCTCGGTGTTCTTGGCGGAGAACGGGATGTAGGGCCGCACCGCCTCCCACGTCTCACCCGGTTGGAGCAGCAGGTAGAACAGTCCGAACAGCGAGATGGTGAGGTTGAGCGCCAGTCGCGTCGCGGTGCCCACCAACCCGAAGGCGGACGAACCGATCCATGACACGACCTGGGCCCCCAGGTCAGCGAGCCGAGGTCCCAGGTCGATGCCGCCGGGCTGCAGCTCCCTCAGGCGACCGAGCAGCGGGTTCCGGATGACGCCAGCAGCGATCTCCTGCGCCTGGCTCACGACCAGCCCGGCGAACGAAACGCCCGGCACGACGATCAAGAAGAGCGCCAACGCGACCACGAGGGTCGCGGCGAGCTTGGGCCGGACCCGCAGCGACAACCACTCGTGCACCGGGGCGAAGACGGCGTACAGGACCGGGATGCCGATGAGCCCGGTGGCGTAGGGCGTGAGCGCGATGACGAGCGCGACGCCCAGCAGCAGGACGAGCAGCGCCGCGCGCCCGTGATTCGTGTCGATCAGTGGCATGCGCTAGTGTAGGGCGGTCTGGGTGCGGGCGCCAGTCTTAGTTGGGGTTCGCCGGATCAGAGCCGGGCCGGAGGCGTCAGCGGGGGAGCGGCCACCGGCCCTTCCGGCTCGGGCGTGAAGTCCTCACCGGGATTCACGAACAGGTCCTGCTCGAACCGGTACTGCTTGTCGTACAGCTGGCGGTACCGGCCGTGCTTCGCCAGCAGCTCGGCGTGGGTGCCGCGCTCGACGATCTCGCCCCCCTCCATCACGAGGATCTGATCGGCGCTGCGAATGGTCGAGAGGCGATGGGCGATGACGAACGTCGTCCGCCCGCGCCGCAGCGTGCGCAGGCCGTCCTGGATGGCCGCCTCGCTCTCCGAGTCGAGGCTGGACGTGGCCTCATCGAGGATCAGGATCCGCGGATCCGCGAGGATCGCCCGCGCGATCGAGACCCGCTGGCGCTCACCGCCCGAGAGCTTCACTCCCCGCTCACCTACGACGGTGTCGTAGCCCCGCTCGAAGCGACGCACGAACTCGTCGCAATGCGCGATGCGCGCCGCCTCCTCGATGTCCTCACGGCTCGCGTGCGGCCGGGCGAACGCGATGTTCTGCGCGATCGTGCCGTCGAACAGGAAGTTGTCCTGCAGCACCACACCGAGTTGGCGGCGATAATCGGCGAGCCGCAGCGTGGCGAGATCGCGCCCATCCACCAGAATCCGTCCCGACTTGGGGCGGTTGAAGGTGAGCACGAGGTTGATCAGCGTACTCTTGCCCGCTCCCGAGGAGCCGACCAGGGCCGTCGTCGAGCCCGCCGCCGCGTGGAACGAGATGCGCTTCAGCACCTCCGCCCCGGGCACGTACTCGAAGCTCACGTTCTCGAAGACGATGTCCCCGGCCACCTCGGCGAGCGGCGCCCGCGCCCCGTCCTCGGCGTCCTCGGTCACGAGCCGGCGGATCTCGCGGATCCGGTCCAACCCGGCGAACGCCTCCGTGATCTGGGTGCCGATGGACGCGATGTTGATGAGCGGCAGCGCCACGAGGCCGATGAAGACGCCGTACATGAAGAAATCCCCCAGCGTCATCGCGCCGGAGAGAATGGCGTGTCCGCCCTCGAGGATCATCAGGATGCCGATCGCACCGATGATGACGGTGGCGAAGGCGCCGACGGCCGAGATCCCCGTCATCGTGGTGGCGATGTTGCGGAACAGCGTATTGGCGCCGCGGGTGAACACCAACCGCTCGCTCCGCTCCGCGCGGTACGCCTTGACGATCCGGATGCCGCCGAGCGTTTCGCCCAGTCGCCCCGTCACGTCAGCATTGAGCTTGCCACGATCGCGGAACAGCGGCCGCAGCTTCGCGAACGCATAGGCCATCCCGCCGCCGAAGCAGCCGAGGATCAGGATCGCGATCAACGTGAGCCGCCAGTTCAGGTAGAACAGCACGCCCAGCGCGATCGCGGCCGTGACGAGCCCGCCGACCAGCTGCACCAGCCCCGTGCCCACCAGATTCCGGATGCCCTCGGCGTCGGTCATGATGCGGGAGATCAGGATCCCGCTCTTGGTCGAGTCGAAGTAGCTGATGGGCAGCCGGAGCACGTACGCCTGCACGGTCCGGCGCATGTCGGTGATCGCGCGCTGAGCCGCGACGCCCAGGATCTGCGACAGGCCGAACCCGGTGATGGCCTGAATGAGGGTGGCGCCGCCGGCCGCGAGTGCGAGGGGGAGGAGCAGCTCGGGGTGATGCTGGTTGATCACCCGGTCGATCACCCACTTGGAGGAGGCGGGCAGGACGAGGCCGGCCAGCCGGTTGACGAGCATCAGCGCGAGTCCCACCGCCAGGCGACCGCGGTGCGCGTAGATGAGCGCCCGCGCTTCCTGCCAGGCGCCGGGCGTGATGGTCTTGCTGGGGGGTCGGGTGGGGGAGGCGTCGGCCATAGGAGTCAGCGCAATCTAAACGGGACGGGCGGAGAAGGAAGTACTTGACAGAGTCAAGTATCGGCCGGACATTGGCTCCATGGCGCCGCGCGAGCTGGAGCAGCGGGTGGAGGCGGCGCGCCGCTTCAACCGGTTCTACACCCGGCAGATCGGCGTGCTGCACGAGGGGGCATACCACAGCCCGTTCTCACTGACGGAGGTGCGTGTCCTGTACGAGCTCGCCCACCGCGACCAGCCGACGGCGACGATGCTGGGCCGCGATCTGGGGCTCGATGCGGGCTACCTGAGCCGCATCCTGCGCGGGTTCGAGCGGCGCGGGCTCGTGCTCAAGGTCCGCTCCGCGGCCGACGGCCGACAGAGCCACCTCTCCCTCACGGCGCCGGGACGCAAGGTCTTCGGGCCGCTCAACGCCCGCTCGCACGACGAGGTGGCCGCGATGCTCGGCGGCCTGTCCGCCGCCGCGCAGGCGCGCGTCGTGGGCGCGATGCAGACCATCGAGCGGCTGCTCGGGGACGGCGCGGAGTCTCTGCCTCCAGCCTCCTGCGTGCTCCGGCCGCCGCTGCCGGGCGACCTGGGCTGGGTGGTGCACCGGCACGGTGCCGTGTACGCTCAGGAATACGGGTACACCGAACAGTTCGAGGCACTCGTCGCCGAGATCGTGGCGCACTTCGTCCAGCGTTACGACGCGAAACGCGAGCGCTGCTGGATCGCGGAGCAGGGCGGCGAGCCGGTGGGCTCGGTGCTCCTCGTCGAGCGATCGAAGACCGTGGCCCAGCTGCGGCTGCTCCTGGTGGAGCCGAAGGCGCGCGGCTCGGGCCTCGGGACCCGTCTGGTGGACGAATGCGTGCGGTTCGCGCGCCGGGCCGGCTACCGCAAGATCACCCTCTGGACCCAGAGCGAGCTGCGCGCGGCCCGACGCCTGTACCAGGCGGCGGGCTTCCACGTCGTGCGCAAGGAGCGCAACCACAGCTTCGGCAAAGACCTGGTCTCGGAGACCTGGGAGCTGGAGCTGTGACGTCGTCTCGGCGGTTCAAGGATCATTTTTCCGACGTGGCGGCCGCCTACGCGGCGCATCGCCCGTCCTACCCGGCCGTGCTCGTCGACTTCCTGGCACGGCTCGCGCCCACGAGGCGGCTCGCGTGGGACGCGGGCTGCGGCTCGGGACAGCTGTCGCTGCTCCTGGCCGGTCCGTTCGAGCGCGTAGTGGCCACGGACGCGAGCCCGGAGCAGATCGCGCGCGCTGCGCCACATCCCAAGGTCGAGTACCGCTGCGCGGCCGCTGGCGTGAGCGGCCTCCCAGAGAGCGTGGTCGACCTGGCAACCGCCGCTCAGGCCGCGCACTGGTTCGACCTGCCCGCCTACTACGCCGAGGTGCGGCGCGTGGCCCGGCGAGGCGGGATCGTTGCGTTGATCAGTTACGGTGTCGTCACCGCAGGCGCCGATCTGGACGCGGTTATCCAACCATTTTACCGGGGCGTGCTGGCCGCGTACTGGGCGCCCGAGCGCCGGCACGTGGACGACGGCTACCGCTCGTTGCCGTTCCCCTTCGAGGAGCTCGACGCCCCCGCGTTCGAGATCCGGCTCGATTGGCGGCTCGAGGATCTCGTCGGCTATATCGGAACGTGGTCTGCGGTGTGGGCCCTGCAGCAGGCCGAAGGGCAGGGCCCCTTGGCGATCCTCCGCCGCGAGCTCGGCAGCGCGTGGGGGCCGGCGGCGGTCCGTACGGTCCGCTGGCCGCTGGTCCTGCGCGTCGGTCGCGTGTGATTCGGCGGTGGGACTCTTCCGCTAGGGCGTCGGATTCTTCGTCGCCGCTGTTTGGAACAGCGGGAGATAGCGGCCGTAGCCCTCCGCCTCGAGGCGGTCGACCGGAATGAATCGCAGTGCCGCCGAGTTCATGCAGTAGCGCAACCCCGTGGGCGGGGGCCCGTCGTCGAACACGTGGCCCAGATGGGAGTCGGCGTGGGCCGACCGGATTTCCGTGCGCACCGTGAAGAGCGACCGATCGACGTGCTCGCGGACATTGCCCGTCTCGAGCGGTTTGGTGAAGCTCGGCCAGCCCGTGCGGGAGTCGAACTTGTCGAGCGAGCTGAAGAGCGGCTCACCGGACACGACATCCACATAAATTCCCGGCTGGTGGTTATCCCAGTACTCGTTGTGGAACGGCGGCTCGGTGGCGGCGTGCTGGGTCACCTCGTACTGCCGCGGCGCGAGCGCGCGGCGCAGCTCGGCGTCGCTCGGCTTGTGGAACGTCATCGGATTCCATCCTTTCGAGCCGCTCTGGGCGCTCGCGCCGCGGGTCATGGACGCCAGCACGAGGGCGATCACCAATGCGCGGCCCATGTCGTCCGCTACTTGACCGTGAACCGCACCGTGTCGACCACGAGCGGCTTCAGGGGAAGGTGCTTCCAGTTCGCCACGACGGCGATCACGCGATGCGGGCCAGGCGTGAGGGAATCGAGCACGAACTCGGTCTGCCCCCGGCCGAGATGAAGGATCCCGGTCACGCCTCGGGGAATCGTGTCGTCCACCGGCGTGAGGTCGTGGTCGACGAACAGATGATGATGTCCCGTCCCGGGCCGCTCCACCGTCGCGGGGACGATCTCCACCCCTGTCACCTGGAGAACAACCTTCACCGGTCCGCGGACCGTCGCACCGTTCGCAGGCGCGACGATCTTGACCTTCGCGTGACCGGTCTGCGCCCGCGCGGCGATGGGGAGTAATATCACAGCACCGAGCACGAGCCTGGAAATTTGGATAGTCACGGGGTTTGCCTCCTGTCCTGCGGTGATGCCTGCGCTTGCTAGTAATTAGGCCTCGAGGAGAGGCCGACACAAGGACGCGCTGCCCCTTGACGGACCCGGGCCCAGACCGTAACTCGGAGGCATGCTTCCCGATCAAATCGCGACCGCGGTACGCCATCACTGGTGGCTCTTTCTGCTGCGCGGCATCGCGGGCGTGGCGTTCGGGGTGCTCACCCTGTTGCGACCCGACGCGACGCTGGTAGTCCTGATGGCGTTCATTATCGCGTATGCCCTGGTGGACGGCATCGTCGCGCTGGTGTATGCCTTCCGGCTTCGTCCGCTGTTCGACCGCTGGTGGATGCTCCTCATTCAGGGGGTGATCAGCTGCGCGTTCGGTGTCCTCGCCATCCTGCAACCGGGCCTGTCGGTCGCGTACATCGTCGTGTCGGTGGCTCTGTGGATGCTGTTCGCGGGGATCGCGCAGCTGCTGCTCGTGCGGGTGATTAAGACGATGGGCGGATCACCGCGCTGGACGATGGTCGGCGGCATCTTGACCCTGGTGCTGGCGATCGCGGCGGTCGCGTTCCCGCGGGCGACGGTGGCCGCAGTCCTCGTATTCGTCGCATGGTTCGCCCTGGTGATCGGCATCGTGCAGCTCGTGGTGGCGTTCCGCGTCCGGTCCCTCGTCAGGGTGCCTGTGAGATCGTAGTGACGGAGCGACATACTCCGTCGCCTTCCAGCAGGTTAGCTTCTCATACAAGGCCGTCGCCGCACCGAGGATTGACTCCGAGGTGAGACAATGCGCTGGTGGATGCTTGCGACTGCCGGCTTCGTCCTCCTGTACGCGCGCCCCGTTGCCGCCCAGGCGTTTCCCGGTCTGCTGGAGGAGAGGGTCAAGAGCGCCACCGACACCGCGCAGACGTTCGCGCTCTATCTCCCGCCGGGCTACACCACCGAGCGCCGGTGGCCGGTGCTGTTCGTGCTCGACCCGCGGGGGCGGGCCCTCCTCAGCCTCAAACTGTTTCAGGATCACGCCGCCCGGCTCGGCTGGGTCATCCTGAGCTCCTACAACACGCAGAGCGATGGTCCGCCCGAGCCCAACGTCGATGCCGTGAACGCGATGCTGGCGTGGGCGCAGGCGCACCCGTCTCTCGACCCAACTCGGTTGTACCTGGCGGGCTTCTCCGGCACCGCGCGGGCGGCATTGGGGTTCACGGTCGCCCTCCGCGGCCATGTGGCTGGGGTGATCGCGGTCGGCGGAGCGCTGGGGTTCGCGCTGGGAGGTCCGGAGACGGCCTTCGCGGGTGATTCAACGTTCGCCTATTTCGGCTCCGCGGGGACGCGAGACTTCAACTACGAGGAAGTGCTCGCCATGGCGGACCGGTTCCGGGCGACCCGGGTACCGTTCCGTTTCGTGGCGTTCGAAGGGCCGCATGGCTGGCCCCCGCCGGACCTGTGCGGCGACGCGCTCGATTGGCTGGAGCTGCGCGCCATGCTCGGCGGGCTTCGAATGACGGATTCGGGTTGGGCGCGCGCGCGGCTCGCGGCCGAGCTGGCGCGCGCAGCGGAGCTCGAGCGGTCGGGCCACTGGCCGGAAGCGTTACGGCTCGAAGACGCGATCGCACGCGATTATGCGCGGTGGCCAGAGGCGAGGGACGCCGCGGGCAGGGCCGCGGCGCTGCGGAGCAGCTCTGTGCTGGCCAAGTACGAGACCGAGGCGCGCCGACTCGCCGAGCGCGACCTGCACCAGGGCATCGAGCTCCCGAAGATCTTTACGTGGGCGCGCTCGCAACGCGAGCCGCCGGCCCTCGAGGCTCTGGCGGGGAAACTCCGCATCGCGGAGCTGCAGCGGACGGCTGAGCGCGGGGACAGCCTCGAGGCGGCCAGCGCGCGGCGCCTGCTGGCGCGGGTCTTCGTCAACCTGGCGTTCTACGAGCCGCGAGCCTATCTCGCGAACGGGTCAGCCAGTCGTGCCCTCCGGATGCTCGAGGCGGCGGTGACCATCGGCCCGATTCAAGGCGAGGCATGCGGGCTGCTGCGGGACGCGCTGGCCGCCGCGACTGCGGAACAGCGAGCGCACTTTTCGGGTCAGTGCGGTCCAGCGAGCGGTGAGGCCGGGCAGACCTTCAGGAATGCTTCGAACACGGGGGCGGACCACCAGCTCCGGTACCGCGTGAGCTCCGCCAGCGCCTGGTCCGCCGTCCGCGCGGGCTGATAGGCCCGGGCGGTGGTGAGCGCGTCGTAGACGTCGAGAATGCCGACGATCTGCGCGGCCAGTGGGATCTCATCGCCCTTGAGCCGGTCGGGGTAGCCGGTCCCGTCGTATCGCTCGTGGTGCCAGCGGATGACGGGTTTCAGGTCCCAAGGGAACTCGACGTCCGCCAGCAGCTCGATTCCCCAGATCGGGTGCATCTGCACCACCTCGCGCTCTTCGCGCGTAAGCGGCCCCGGCTTGCGAAGCAACTCGTGAGGGATCCGCAACTGGCCCACGTCGTGGACGTAGGCGCCCAAGAGAACCGTCGTCTCGTCCTGGTCGTCGAGCCCCAGCACCCGGGCCATCGCCACCGCGTTCCGCGCCACGCGCTCGCAATGACCGAACGTGTAGCTGTCGCTCGCTTCGATTGATTCAACCCACGCGCGCACTAAATCCAGGTAAACGCCCTTGAGCTCTGCCGTCTTCCCGCCCACGTAGACCAGGTCTACGCGGGCGTCCAGCCGCTGGAACAGCCGCGAGGCGGTGTTCAGCAGCCGCAGCGCTTCCTGATTTCGTCCCATGGATTGATACAGGAGCGCCAACTCCCGGGAGGCCTCCGCCTCGCCCAGCACCGCGCCCGCCGCGACCGCCAGCTCGATCGCGGAGCGGAGCCGCGACTCGGCGAGCACGACGCGGCCCGTCTCGCGGTACACCATGCCGATCACGCGATACGCCTCCGCCTTGGCGCTCCGCGCACCCAGCTGGTCGAACACCGCCAGGGCATCCTCCGCCTTCTGCCGCGCGTCCTCGAAGCGCTGGCGCGTCACGTCCACCTCGGCGTGATTGACGAGGCAGAGGCCCTGCAGATACACGTCGCCGACCCGCTCGGCAAGGGCGCGGCTCTCCCGGAAGTAACAGTCCGCCGCGTTGAACCATCCTCGGTCCGCGCTCACCATCCCGAGGTTGTGGTAGGCGAGCGCGCACCCGTGGTCGTCGCCGCAGTCCCGGTACGCGTCGAGCGACCGCTCGTACCGTGCGATCGCTTCGTGGTGCTCGCCCCGGATGTTCGCGAGGATACCGAGGTTTTGCTCCACGCGCGCGCGCACCTCGCGGCTTGATCGGCCGAGCTCGAGGGCCTCGAGAAACGCCCGGCGCGCGTCGTCCGGTGCGCCGGCCGAGAGGTGCAGGCCGCCCAGGGTGTTCAGTGCTTCCGCCGCGAGCAAGTCGTTCCCCGCCTGCCGCGCCACCTCGTAGCTCTTTTGGCAGAGCGCGGTGGCTGACGCGCCCTCCGAGCGATGGTGCCGCACCACCGCGAGCCGCCGCAGCGCTTCGGCCAGGACCGTGCGCTCGCCGTCACGCTCGGCCGCCGCGACCGCGGCCTCGTAGCACGCGATCGCTTCGGGAAGGCACGCCACCCGCTCTCGCTCCCGCCCCGCATGCAGCAAGTCGACCGCGCGCCGCCCTTCGGGCGGCCCGGCCGCATTAGCGAGCGCGATCTCGCCAGTCTTACCAGGCGATCGCATACTCGGAGAAGTGGTGCAGCTCCGCGGTGACCTGCTGGGCGAACAGGTTGTCCGCCGAGAGCAGGTACTCGACGATGTCGAGCGCGTCCGTGGTGTAGGCGATCCGTTTCGGGGCGAGCGAGCCGAGCAGGTCGCAGTTCGCGTAGCTCATCGTGAGGTACGCGGTCTGCTCGAATTGCAGGCCTTCGGGCTGGAAGCGCACGGCGTTCCCCGGACCGGACGGCGTGACGGCGGTGATCAGCGTCGGAGATACGAGCGCGCCCGCCGGGATGACAAGCTGGTGCGCGCCGATTTGAATCGTGCCTCCATCGGGCCCGACGGTCTGGCTCGTGGAGTCGTACGGCAGCGGCCGACATGTGAGCAGGCCCGTCGGCGCGAGCAAGCCGCCGATCAGGTCGCTGTGCGGCGTCGGCGCCTGGGAGGCGACCCCGAGCGGTGAGCGATCCCCACAGCCGAGGATGAGCGCGCTGGCGGCGCCGAGCAGAAGGGCGGGCCAGAGACGCGTCGATTTCATATGCGGGTTCCCCTGTTGCCGAGCAAGAATCCGGACGGCGTGGTCCGTGGCGCGACCCCTGCCTCCGGGGCCGACGCTTTGGCTTCGTCGAAACGACGCATCCACGAGCAGCCCGGCTCTGGTGTGCCGGTTCGAACCGCGGTCGTGGCTCGCAACAGCAAGGCGACGGGGTCGATCGGCGAATACTTCAGGTTCGTTACGGCGTCGTAGCCGACCTGGAGCGCTGAGCCGGAAGCGGAGGAGTCGATCGCGCCGACTCCGTCGCGCAATGCGCCGCCGATGCGCTGGGCGAGCTTGACCGCGCCCACGTGATCGGTAGCGGGCGCGAGCACGGCGAACTCGGTCGGGCTCAACGTGCCCACGACATCGGACACCCGCGCGCTGCGGACCACGACGCTTCCCGCCTTGGGGTCCGCAGGACCGGCTTCCAGGGCGAACACCACGCAGGCGAGTCCCCCCCGCGCACGCGACATCAGCGCTCCGAGCTCCCGGGCCCGGCGCGCCAGGGCGGGCCGAGTGTGCAGCCCCGTCGCCGGACCCACCAGTCCCGCCAGCGCGACGTCGATGTTCCGTTTCGCCTGCAGGTAGGTCTCGAGGCTGAGCAGGAGCTCCGCAGGGTCCGGCGGGTAAAGGAGAAAATCCCAGACGCCGCTCCGCAGGGCGGCCACGCGCTGTTCCGGCGTGGGCTCGCCGGAAGCGAGGATGAGGGTGGGCACTGTGTGCCCGATTCGCAGATCGCTGTGGAGTAGCCGACACGCGTCGATGCCCGACATGTCCGGCAAGTCGGCGTCGAGGATGATCGTGTCCGGTCGGACGTCCTGCACCCACTCGAGCGCCAGGGTGCCGGTGTGCACCTGGACCACGGTGTAGTGCCTGCCTTCGAACACGCTCGCGAGCGAGTGCTCCGCACTGGCTGCGATCAGGATCAGGGGCGGAGCAGGGCCGGTGGTGGTCATAGGATCCGTGTAGCAACACAGCAACAAGCGGGCCGAAGCGGTCGACGTGCCCGGACGTGCGGGAAATCGCGGTAGCGCCGCCGGTGGTGTTGCGCCGACGACACACCCTATCCGTTATCATTGCTCGGTGACGGCTACTCCTTCGTGGTCGCGGCCCGACGACGCGGTGCGCCAGGCGCAGCTCGACGCGATGAAACGCCGCGCGACCGGGCTCCTGGCGCTCGCCGCCGCCGTGTTCGCGGGCGCGAGCGCGTTCGAAGGCCAGTATCCCTGGCTTGGCTATGTGCGCGCCACGGCGGAGGCATCGCTCGTGGGCGGGCTCGCCGACTGGTTCGCGGTCACGGCGCTGTTCCGGCATCCTCTCGGGCTGCCGATCCCACACACCGCCATCGTGGCCACCCGCAAGGAGCGGATCGGGCGGATCCTCGGCACCTTCGTGCAGAATCACTTCTTGTCTCGCGAAGTCATCGCGGCCAACCTGCGGGCCGTGCGGCCCGCCGAGCGGGCCGCTCGGTGGCTCGCCGACCCCGAGCACAGCCGGCGCATCGCTCGCCAAATCGCGGGCGGTCTCGCGAAGACCCTCGAGGCGCTCCCGGACGAAGACGTGCGGGCGCTGGTGCACGAAGTCGTGAGCGCTCGGCTCCGCGCGACGCGCGTCGCGCCGGCGCTCGGCAAGACCCTCGCGCTAGTCCTCGCCGACGACCGCCATCAGGCGCTGCTCAATGAGGCCGTCCGCCTCGCCGCGGAGGCGGTGGGCGACAACCGGGACGTGATCCGGGACAAGGTGCGGGCGGAGAGCCCCTGGTGGGTGCCCGGCGTCGTGGACGATCAGATCTTCCAGCGCATCATCGGGACCGTGGAAGGCCTGCTGCGCGACATCGGCGCCGATCCGTATCACCCCCTGCGGGCCGCGTTCGACACTGCGCTGCGCGACTTCGTCGACCGCTTGCAGCACGCCCCCGACGTCATCGCCAAGGCGGAGGCGCTGAAGGAAGAATGGCTCGCGGACCCGTCCCTTGCCGACCTGTCCACTCGCCTGTGGGAAGCGACCCGGCGCGCCATCGTCGCCTACGCGACGCGAGCGGATGGAGGACGCGCGCCCGGGCCGCTGGAGCGTGGCCTGAGCGAGTTCGGCGCGGCGCTGCTGACCAACGAGGCCCTGCTCGCCGAGATCGACGACGTGGTGATCGACCTCGCCGCCACCGTGGTGGAGCGGTATCGCCACGAGATCGGGGACTTGATCGCCCAGACCGTCGCCGGTTGGGATGCTGAAGCGACGTCCCGCCGCTTCGAGCTCGCTGTGGGGAGAGATCTGCAGTTCGTCCGGATCAACGGCACCCTGGTCGGCGGCCTGGTCGGCCTCGCGATCTACACGGTCTCGCAGCTGCTGCGCTGAGGGGCAGGGGCGAGCGGCTACGCCCCGGACGGAGGGCGCAGCGCCGGCCGGACGGGCGCGAGCTCGCGCGCGAGGGCCGCGAGCCGGTCCGCGACCGCCTCCAGCTCCCGCGCACGCCGACCGCTGCTGCGGTGATACGCCGTCCGGGCCGTCGCATAGGTCGTCGTCAGCCACAGCGGAATGATCGCCGCGATGGAGCTCGCGGGGAGGTGGAACGCGCCGAGAAAAATCGCGATCACCGGCCAGACGCCGCCTCCGCCCATCCCTCCGCCGAAGCCGCCGAAGACAGCACCGATCAGGGGACCAAGATTCTCCTGGATGGTGATGCGCGTCCGGCCGCCCCGCACCGACACTAGGATCTCGAGCTTCCGCTGGGTCGCGCCGGGTGACGCGACCCAGGAAAACGATCGGCCCAGCTGGCTCACTTGCCCGACGTTCTGCAGCATGCGCCGGGTCTCGTCCACCATGACGGAGTACTCGCTCTCGGGAACCTCGCCTTCAACGACGCGCTCAACCGCGATCCGTGTCGGACCCCCGATCCAGGGATTCGACCGAATGGGAGGCTGAAGCGAGGCGCCCGACACGCCGCCTGACGGGCGCAGCGAGGCCGCTGCCGCGCGGACCGTGTCGGGCGCGATCCCCACTTCGGCCGCCAGCGCCTCGACGCCGCCGATCGTCATCGCGCCGCTCCCCGTCGGGGTCGTTACTTCGAGCTCGGAGGCCCGCTTCACGATCTCCTGCACCTCACCCCCGCTGAAGCGTCGGCGCGGGGCTCCCGCGCCGGTGAGTTCGTCGATCAAGGCAGCCGGAGTCGGCGCGCGTTGGTCGTGTCGGATGGCCAGGCCTCGCACCAGCGCCGCTTCGACCCCGCTGCCCACCTCGGTCAGCCGGGTGCGGTGCACGGCCGACGCCTCGAGGAACCGGCCGGTGCGCACCGCCTCTTCCGTGGGCCAGCGGCCGGGGACCTCGCCCACGACCATCTCGTAGATCACGACGGCGAGGCTGTAGACGTCGGTCCGCTCGTCCAGGTCGGTGAGGCCGGCCGCCTGCTCGGGACTCATGTAGCCGGGCGTGCCGACGGGGAACCCCGTGCGGGTCAGGTTCGCCCCACCGGCGGTGCTGATCGCCTTGGCGATTCCGAAGTCCGCGACGATCGGGTGACCTTGCGAGAACAGCACGTTCTCGGGCTTGATGTCGCGGTGAAAGACGCCCATCCGGTGCGCGTACGACAGCGCGTCAGCCACCGGCGCCGCGATGGCCAGCGCCTCGTCGATGCCCAGGCGTCGCCCGCCCGCGAGCCGCTGGCGCAGCGACCCGCCCTCGAGGTACGGCATGACGTAATAAAGGAAGCCGCCTGCCTCGCCCGAGTCGTGCAACGCGAGGATGTGCGGGTGGGTGAGGCCGGCGGCGATCTGGATCTCTTTCAGGAACCGCTCGACGCCGAGGAATGCGGCGAGGCCGGGGAGCAGCACCTTGAGGGCGACTTCGCGCCGATGCTTGCCGTCGTGCGCAAGGTACACCGTCGCCATGCCTCCACGACCTAGCACGCGGCGGAGCTCGTAGCGCTGTGCAACGGCGGCTTGGAGGTCGCTGGGGAGGTCGATCGTCACGGAGCGGGAATATCACGACTTTTCGTTGCGCCCGCGAGAATCCGTAACGGTGGGGGGTGGACCGCTCAGGAGGGCGGCCCTCGCCGCCGCGATCGCCTCGTGAGTGCCCGCGACTGCCAGGACGTCACCCGCCCGCAGCCGCTCCTTCGCGGTCGGCACGAGCACGCCTCCATCGGTCCGGGTGATTGCCAGGACGGTGGCGCCGGTGCGTCCGCGCAGGTTCACCTGGGCGAGCGTGCGTCCGATGACGGCGGTCCCGGGGTCGAGCCGGACGGCGGCGAGCGCTCCCAGGCCGGAGTAGCCGAAGGATTGCGCGAGCAGCGCGATGGTGAAACAGATGCCGATTCTCGCGACCAGCGTGGTCTCGCGGTGATTCAGCCGGCTGATGGCGCGCATCGCCCGGGGCACGAGCAACAGTCCGATCCCGACCAGACCCACGAGGAAGGCCGCGAGGCGGGCGATCGTGGCGACGAGCGGGCTGGCGGCCAGGCCGCTCCCGGAGGCGACCGCGGTGAGGACGGCCATCAGCAGGACGGCAATCAGGTCCTCGACGATCAGCACGCCGACGACGAGCTCGCGCAGCTTTCCGGTGATCCCTTGCTCCTCGAACGCCTTCGCAATGACGGTCGTGCTCGAGATCGCGATGACGGCGCCCGCGAACAAGCTTTCGAGCGGAGTCCACCCGAACAGGCGGCCGATCGTGAACCCGAGCCACACCATGAGACTGGACTGGAGGAGTGCGGTCAGGCCTGCGGTCGGCCCGACGGCCATGAGCTTGCGGAGACTGAATTCGAGCCCGAGCGAGAACATCAACAGGATCACGCCCAACTCGGAGAGCGTCTGTACGACGCCGGGGTCGGCCACGAGCGGGATCGGCACATGGGGCCCGACGATCGACCCGGCGATGATGTAGCCCAGCACGACCGGCTGGCGCAGGCGCTGGAACACCACGGTCGTGATGGCCGCCACGGCCAGCACGACGGTCAGGGACCTGAGGAACTCGTGCGCGTCCTGCATCGCGGCAAATGCTACACGGGCCCCTCCATGAGGGACAGGGTCACGCGTTCCACGGGCGGGGGGGGCTGCGTCACGACGGCTTCTTGTACTCGAACAGCTCGCTCGGGGTCACTCGGAGCGTGCCGCACAAGCGCTCGATCGTATCGGCCCGAATCAGGCTAAAACGCCCATTCGGACGGGTGAGCCGATAGATCGTGTTCAGGCTGAGGCCGGTGAACTTGGCGAGCCCATAGGCGGACAGGCCGCGCGCTTCCAGCAGCTGCCGCAACCGCAGGCGGAGCATGCCTCTACGGCGATAGCGGACCTTCGCACCCCGATATTGTGGCATATCACCTCCTTGCGATATATAACATATAGACGTATTATATCACTCACACATTATAACATGAATGGTTGCTATAACACCATGGGCATAGGTCGGGTTCGTGGGTCCGCAGGGGTTGCGGTGTGCGTGCTGGCGGCCGCCGCGGCGTTCGCGCCGGGGCTCGCTGCCCAGGGCGCCAAGGAGGCGAACGGGCGGGGCGGACCGAGCTCCGCGGTCGCGCGTCCCGCGTCCCACCTCCAACCAGCCCGCGGCATGCTCGGCGACCTGGTCGGAACGTGGCGGTTCGAGATCTGGTTCGCGGGGAACTTCAGCGGTACGCCCGACGTGTCGGGCATCCGCGTCCTGAAGGCGCTGTTCGACGACCTGCGCCTGGAATGGACCGAAGTGCTCGACCACTCCCAGGTGCAGGGCCAAGGCCTCGTCGGCTTCGATCCCTCGAGCGACCGCTTCTTCAGTACCGCGGTCTACAACGTGGGGTCCGCGCCCGAGCTCCTGACGGGAATCCTGGACGATGCCCAGCCGAGCATCACGTTCTACCCGATCTCCATCTCGCCCGGCGCGGGCGAGCCGCCCCCTGCGCCGTCCTCCACCCTGGCCGTGCTCGACCACGATCATTTCGGGTGGACCGCGCAGGACCGGGCGTGGCGCGCGGTGTTTACGCGTCAGTAGGGGTCACGAGCCGGGTCAGGTTGTAAGGGCAGGCCGTCTCGACCACGAGATGTCGAAAGGGCCAGCCCTCGCGGGCTGGCCCCTTCTGCCGCGGCACTCGCGCTACGGAGTGGGACCCGCCGCTCGGATCTGGCCGCGAATCTCTCCGCCCGGGAAGTCGCCCGGGCCCGTATTCACTCCATCCACTCCGTCGTTCGTGTGCACGTTCACGTACGCCGTATCCGCCCGGATTGCGGCGATCAGATCGCTCAACGGATGCCCCGCGAGCGGGCCGATGAAGTCGGCCGCCGTGATCGTCCCCGTCGCGAGGACTCCGTCCGTGCGACCCCCGCCGGGGGCGACCAACCCGAACAGGAACACGACGATGGGGCCGTTCACGCCCGGGGGCGCGAGGTGTATGTGCGATTGGACGACGTTGTGGATGTTGCTCGAGATGAGGCGGTACTCGAGCGCCGTGCCGTCGCTCGTGAGCTGCAGCTTCACCTCACCGACGCCGCGGCCGTCCCGCGCCGGTACCTCACTCGCCCCCGTGAGGTGGGCGACGAAGTTCTTCGCATCAGGCACGTCGGCGTTCGCGTTCGCCGCGAGCGACGCCGTCACGCTCCGGTGCCGCCGTCGGCACGGTACGATCGGTCAGATCGCACGCCACGGTCCCGGCGAGGGCGAGGATGGTGCAGTTGACGATAGCAGAGCGCATACGACCTCCAGGAGGGATCCGCCTCAATCCTATCGCGGCCCGGAGGTGGCGCAAGCGCTCACCACCAACACGCAGGGCCAGCCCGTGCGGGCTGGCCCTTGGTGGGTGCGGATTCCTCAGGCGCTCTTCACGACGCGCGGCGGCGTGCCACCGCCCTTGGTGTGCTCCGCCACGCCGCTCTCCCGCAGCATCGCGATCAGGCCTTCGGCCTGCTTAGAGTAGAACTCGAGCGTGCCGGCCTTCTCGATCACCTGATCAAGGAAGCCCTTTTGCCCGTGGAGCGTTTCCATGCTCGACCCGACGTCCGCGAGCAGCGCCTCGACGCGGGCGAGCCGTTCCTCGGCCTGCTCGATCTGCCGCTGCCGATGATCGAGGCCGTTGGCGGCGTCGTGCGCATGGCCGACCAGCTCCAGCACGTTCTCGAGCATGGCCCGCGTCTCGGTCACCTGGTCCTTCGCGCCGGCGATCGAGCGAACGTGGTCCACAGTGCGCTCGGCCACCTCGAACAGGCGGTACAGGTCGGCATGGAGCGCGTCGACAGTCGCCTGCCGCTGCGCCGTCTTCTCCAGCGCCCGCATGAGCTGCGCTTCGCTGGCATGCCATTTGGCTAGCTGCTCCTCGAACTCCGCCATGCGCTTGTGCACGAACCGCAGGTTGCCGGCGCGACTCTCGAGATCGTCGAGCGTCGTGGTGAGCGTGGCGGTGCGGTCGGTGGCGCCGGTGAGAGCTCCGTTGAGCTGGCCGGCGCGCTCCTCCAGTTGCTGGGCGATGGTCGCCGCCTCCGCACGCAGCTCCGATGCCCGCTCGAGATGCTCGGTAGCGGAATCGAGTGCTGTCCGTCGCAGCTCGAGCTCCCGCCCCAACGCCCTGGTCTCTTCGGCGAGCCCTTCGAGGCGCTGGGCGCGGGTCTCGAGCGCCTTGACGGCGGCGTCCATCTGCGTCATACGGCGCTCGGCCCCCTCCACCGTCCCGATCACGGTCGGCACCAACTTCTCGATGCGCGCCGCCTCGGTGGCGTGGGCCGTGACGGCCTGGAACTGCTGATCGGCGGTGTCCATCCGGGCTGTCAGCCCGCCGGTGCGCTCGTCGAGCTGCGCCGCGGTGGCCGTTAGGTCGGACAGCCGGGTGTTCAGCTGCGTCACGAGCTGGCGGCGCGACTCAATCTGGGCCATGGCGTGCGACAGGCGGTCGGCATCGTGGCGGACCGACTCGACCGTCGGCCTCATCTCTTCCACTGCCGCGAGCTCACCGCGCAGCGCTGTCACCGATTCGGTGACGTCGCCGAGCCAGGTCTTCGTGCCGGCCTGCGCCTCGCGCACCCGTCCGATCTCACCTTCGGCCAGCTGCATGCACTCCAGCGCATCCTTCACCTCTTTGTGGGTCCCCTTGAGACTCGCGAAGTCGCGTAATGCGGCGTCGAAGGCCGGCTGCGCCTGCTCCAGCCGCGCCACGCGCTCGGTCATGTGCTCGATCGTCTGGGCGAGCTGCGCGGCATCCCCCTCGAAGCGCTGGACGGTCTGCTGCGCCTCGTCCCGCAGCCCGTTCAGGCGTCCGTACAGCTCTCGGTCGGTCTGGACGATCTGGTGGTGGTGCGCGCTGATCTCTTGCGACTGCGCCAGCAGGTCGCCGTGGAGGGCGCGCAACTCGGTGACGCGAGTGTCGAGCGCGCCCAGACTCTCGGCGTTTTCTTCCTGGGTGCGAGTCTTCGCGTCGATGTCCCGCAGGATGTCGTCGAGCTGCGTCGCCTGACCAATGGCGCGATCCACCGCGTCGCGCTGCTGCTCCAGCACCGCGACCTTCTGCGTCACATCGTCGGCGATGGACTTGAGCGTGCCCAGCTGTCGTTTGGTGTCGGCCGCGTCCGCCGCGGCCTGACCGAGGTGGGCAAGGGCCTGTTCCAGACTGGTCACGCGGGTCTGTGCGGCTGCAACGCCTCCCTGCACCTGCTGCTGCCGTTCCTCGAACGCGTGCAGCCGGGCGGCCGCTGCCTCACCGGCGCGGCTCAACTCGTCCTGGCGCTGGCGCGCGCGGTCGAACGTGTTGGAGAGGTTATGCACCTGGCCCGTGAGCGCGTCGGCGTCGGCGCGTAGCGACGTGAGGCTCCCGGCAGACTCGAGCAGGCTCATGAGATCGCCCTTGAGTGCGAGCGCCGCGTCGAACGTGGCGCGCAGCTGCTCGATCTCGGTGCGAAGGTTCTTGACGTCCTCCGCGGTGTGCTCGACCTGCGTTTCGGTGCGGCGCTGCGTGCGTGACACCCCTTCGGTCTGCTCGTCGAGCGTGGCCAGGACGGGGACGAGCCGCTCGAGGGCCTTCACGCGCCCCTGCAGCTCCGCGACGACCTTCTGGGCCTCGGCGATCGGCTGGGTGAGCTGCGTGAGCTGCTGCGTCGAGTCACGCGCCCCGGTGGTGAGCGCCTCGAATGCGACGCGCTCGCGCTGCATTTGGGCGAGAATCGAACGGAGCTCCGCGGGAAGCTGCGCCGGGGTGGTTTTGCGCCCGAAGAGCTTCCAGGTCATGTCAGTCCTCTGAAGAAGAAGGAGAGCGGCGGCGGTGCGGGGTATCTGGGTTGAGGCAAAGGATATGCCCGGCTGTCACGTTCGCCGTTACGTCAATGGGGGCGCCGGGTTACCGGTTGGGAGGTCCCGCACCGGGGCGAGCGCGGGTCTCGCCTAAGGCGTGACGCATTGCAGAATCCGGTGGTGACCTGCGACCGGCCGCAGGGTGATGCTCATCACTCGGCCGCCTCCTGATGGGCCTCTCTCGACCTAAGTGGACAGCACCACGAGCTTGCCTCCGCCGGTCACCACGATCACGAGATTCATCACGAGGAGCATGAGATCGTAGTGCCAGCCGGATCCCCCCTTGCCCCAGAAGCCGGTCTTCCACACGAAGATCTTCTTTTCGATTGCGCCGAGCATGATCAGGATCAACCCGATGGCGGCGAGCTGAATCAGGACGCCGAACGCCACGCCCAGGCTGCCGAGCGCTTCTCCCGAGCCGAGGACGATCGTGAACCCGGTACTCGCGCCGATGCCCTTGGCGCGCTCGGCCGGGTGTTTCAGATGATTCAGTCCGCTCGTGAAAAACACACAGGCGACCATGAGTCGTAGGAGCAGGAGCCCCACGTCGCTGAATCGCAGCAGCTCCGGGAAGAGGATGTTCATCCAACGCTTATACGCTAGTATTCATGCCGCCGCAAATGGGCGAGCCCGCGCCGGTCCTGTTTCAAACCGTGAGCGGGCTCACTGTTGCGGGGGAGTAGCGGAAGGTGAATCTTGCTGTACCCCGGGAGGGCGATTCACGGTGACCGTCTGGCAAGAGACCATCGCGCGCCGGCTGCGCGAGTTCCACCTCGACAGCATCCGGAACCAGATGCTGGTGTTCGCGGTGGTGGCAACGCTCGTGCCGACGCTTGCCATGACCGTGGTGTCGTCCCGCCAGAGCCGGCGGTCGATCGGCGACCAGGTCGCCCAGGAGTTGCGCGGCACGAGCACCCAGGCGGCCTGGGAGATGGATCTTTGGCTCGGCGATCGACTGCGCGATCTGCGGGTGGCGGCGACGGCGTACGCGGTACCGGAGAACCTCGCCCGGATCCAGGGAAGCGGGGGCGCCGAGGCGGTCGGCCGGCTGCGCGAGTACCTCAACTCGGTGCGCGAGCGCTGCCCGGACTGCGACGCGCTCCTGGTGGTCGACGGGCGCGGCCGGTTCGTGGCCGGCAGCGGTGGCCGGATGACCGGTGTGCAGTTCTCCCAGGACCGGTTGAGCGCCCTGCGGACGAGTGACGCACTCGTGGGCGACGCGTACTGGGACACGGGGCTCGGGAAGGCCGCGATCGCGCTCGCCGTACCGATCCGCCAGACGGATGGGAAGTACGTGGGCGCGCTCATGGCGAAGCTCAATCTGCGCGCCGTGGCCGACGTGCTGCAGCGGCTTGCTCCGCGCGATGAGGCTGGCGGCGGTGGGGGCGGGGGCGACGTCTACGTGATGACGGAGCAGGGCAGGCTGATCCTCCGATCCCGGGTGAGCTCCGCGGAGCTGATGCGCGCCAAGCTCCCAACGGAGACGGCGCAGGCACTGCTCGATCGGGAAGGCAGCAGCGTGGAGTACAAGCGCGCGGACGGGCGGGACGTCATCGGCACCCTGCGGCGGGTGCCAGCGCTGCGCTGGGCCGCGGTGGCCGAGGTGCCACGGGCGGAAGCGTTCCGCCAGGCCGGCGGGGGAGGTGGCACGGGCGTGGTGCTGGTCGCGCTGCTCGTGGCAGCCGGGCTGGCGGCGTACGTCGGCGTGCTCATCGTGCGCCCGCTGCAACGCCTTTCCAGCGTCGCCGCCAAGGTGGCCGCCGGGGATCACTCGGTCGAGCTCCCGACGGGCGCCGGCGGCGAAGTAGGCCAGCTGACGCAGGTGTTCAAGAACCTCGTGGCCCGCGTGCGAGAGCGGGAGGGCCAGGGCGAGCTGGAGCGGCTCTCCGTCACGGACGCGCTCACCGGACTGTACAACCGGCGGCACCTGATGGGGACGCTGGCCAACGAGGTCCAGCGGTCGCGGCGGCTGCGGCGCACCTTTTCGGTGTTGCTGGCAGACGTGGATCACTTCAAACAGTACAACGATACGAACGGGCACCTCGGGGGCGACGCGGCGCTCGTGAAAATCGCGGAGATCCTGCGGCAGACCACGCGCGGGGTGGACACCGTGGCGCGCTACGGCGGGGAGGAGTTCGTGGTGATGCTGATCGAGGCGCCGATCGCGACGGCCGCCGCCGTGGGCGAGCGCCTCCGGGCGCGCGTGGCCGCCGAAGAGTTCGGTGCCGGGCGGATGACGGTGAGCGTGGGCGCCGCCGAGTATCCCACGCACGGGGAGACGCCGGAAGAGCTGATCGCGAGCGCCGACGCGGCGATGTATCAGGCGAAGGGCGAGGGTCGCGATCGCGTGGTGCTTGCCGGCCGGACCGCGGAGCGGGAGAGGGAGAGGGAGGGGAAGCGGCGCCGCAAGGGAGAGGGCTGAGGGCGAGACACCCCCTGCCGCATTCGCACCCGTCCGTGCCGCAAAAACGCCCTAGGACCGGGCCCTGTTGCACCCCACACTTGATGAGATAGATGCCAGAGCACCGTCGCGAGGTCTTGCGCGAAGCGAGCGTGGCCCTGCAGGGGCGAGCAGTCACCCTGTGGGAAGTCTCGTCGCGCGCTGAAGTGATCCCCGTCATGACCAGCGCCGGGAGTGTCCAGTCCGCGGACACACGGCTCGACCTCGACAGCACGCTCCATCGGTGGGGTGCCCCGATCATCCAGGGTAGTCGCTGGGTCGGCTGCCGGCTGGATGACCCCGGCCTGTGGTGCATCGCCCCCGTGAGGAAACAGCCTGCGGCACCGCCGCCCGATGGCGTCGAGCGCCGCAGCCGGGAGCGTATCACCCTCGAGCTGGCGGGTCTCTGTCTCGGTCTCGTGGACCAGCCGCCCGTGGTCGGACGGCCCCGCCTGCCGGAGCCGGACGCCTTGGCCGAGCTGGTGCGCCAGCCCAGCGTGATCGCCCACGAAGTGGCCAATCCGCTGACTGCCGCGCTCGCGAGTCTCGATCTCTCCCTCGACTTGATTCGGACGACGGCAACGCTCGCGCCCAGCTTCCGTGCGGAGCTGCTCCAGGAGCTCGCGGGCGTGGGCGAAGGCATGGAGCAGGCCATCCAGTTCCTGCGCTCGATTCAGGACCGAGCCCGGGGAGGGCTGGCCCGCTCGGAGCGGTTCGACGCGGCGCAGGTCGTCCGGTCGTGCGTGGCGTTGGAGCGGCCGCTCGCCGGCAAGCGCAGCGTCGCGCTCCAGGAGCTCATCCGCGTGAGCGGCGTCTTTCTCCAGGGTGATCCGAACGCCCTGTATCAGGTGCTCACGAACCTCATCCGCAATGCGGTCTCGGCGTCGCTGGAACGGACCTCGCCGGTCGTGATCAGCCTGGGGCAGGTCAGCGAGACGCTGCGCCTGACGGTCCAGGACCAAGGGGTGGGCATTGCGGGGGAGCATCTCGAGCGGATCTTCGAGCCGGGCTTCACGACCAAGGAGTTCGGCTCGGGCTCGGGGACCGGATTGACGGTGGTG
>WNFR01004589.1_pt1 | contig 23676 bp, 19 predicted proteins | sample 5400221 | NCBI WGS metagenome assembly WNFR01 (sample SAMN13153357, study PRJNA577476) | soil metagenome | isolation source: 40 cm soil under Madrone tree | place: USA:California | collected 2016-06-14 | reverse complement strand
GACCGCCGTCGGCACCGAAACCACCTGCGCGCCGACGACCTCGTTCAGGTTCCACCCGAAGCCGTTGGCCGGCCCGTACTTGTCGACCATCGTGCGCGGGGCGATCTCCACGGTGCTGTGGCACAGAAGGCAGGCCGGGTCGGTAATCTTCAGCGGCCGCGCGAAAAACAGCGACCGCCCGCTCGGCGTCTGGCGCTCGCCTAGGATTTCGACACTGGCGGATCCATTGCGAAACTGGTTGATCAGGTCTGCTTCCCAGTCGACCGCGCGGTCCCGCGGGTTGGTGGGGTTCAGCATCGCCTCCTTGTACGAGTACTCCGGATATTTCTTGCGAAGATCGTTCAGCACCTCGGTCGCGGAATACGCCGGCACCGACTGCGGCAGGAACGTGTATTTCATCTGGGTGTCGAGCAGCGGCTTGATCTGGCTGTTCGTGTAGGCCCGCACCGCCAGGGCGTTGGCCATCAGCAACCGCGCATTGTCGGCGATTTCCTCTTGCGCGTTGCGCTGCAGCAAGCCGCGGCTGATGTACCCGCAGGCGGCGATGCCCAGCAGGAACAGCAGCAGGAATACCAGGTTGAACTTGAACAGCAGCTTCATGGGGTCGTGTCCAGCCCGCCGGCTTCAATGTCCGGGCGCGCCAGCCTCCTCAGCGCCCTTCGCGGGCGTGGCTGAAGGTACAGACGGATTAACGGGGACCGAGCCGCCAGCGGCGGGCGCCGGCACCGAAGCAACCGGCGGCGGAGGCTTCGGTTCGAATCGTTCCGGGTAAAGAATCCGCTCCCACTCGGGATGCCGTGCCAGCCCGCCGTCCAGCTTCTGCCGGAACGCCTCGTCGTTCGCCTTGGCCACCCACTCGCGCACAAAACGGCGCCGGATCGTCGGCTCGGCATCGAGCCAGACCTCGACCTCGGCGTAGGTGAACGTGCCGGCGGGCCTGGCGGGCACTTCGCGCGCCCGAAATTGCGCCAGCCGCGCGGGCAGCGGATCCTCGAACTGGCGCGGCAGCGCCGCGATGAATTCATGGGTGGGACGCACTTCGACCTTAAGGGCGTCGTCCTTGTTCAAACTGATGAAATCGCCCGATTTGATCGTGATCGGCGCTTTGGCGCCCGCGCGGCGGTTCAGGATCTGGAGCGGCCCGTCTTCGGCGAAGACCTTGCTCGAACTGTCTTCCACCCGCGCGACGACCTCGCCGACAGCCCCGAGTGCATCAAATTGGGGCGAAGCGAACGACCCTTTCGTGGCGGCGGGGAGCTTGCCGGCGCTCAATTTGAGCCAGCCGGAAAGCAGATAAAGGGCAGGGCGGTCGACTCGCTTCAGCGAAGGGCGATTCAACTGAGCGCGCGTGCCCGGCCCGAGGTCGACGACCGCTCCGTCGGTGAATTCAATGCGAAGGAAAGTGCCCTTGCCTGTCTCGACCAGGTCGTCGCCTGCGATCCGGACGCCTTCGGCCAGCACGAGTTTAGACAGCCCCCGAATCGCGAGCGCATCGCCTTCGAGGATCGTGACCACGCCGACGGGCTCGGCGGCCCATGCCGGCGGACCACCGAACAACACCGCGGTCGCCACTGAGAAGATTGCCGACCGGACCACCGTTCCCCCCATGCGTACACGCCGTGCGAGCGAGCCATTTCTACGCGCCTGGCGCTTTTCGCGTGGGCCATACGTTTTCATTACCAAGAATATAGGCTGCAATGGTCGGCGTCAACGAGATGCTGCGGCGCAGATCGATTCATTGGCAGCCGGACGGCGGCCGAGACAGGACTTTGGTCATTTCTCCGGTGCGAAAGCCCGGCCAGTGGACTTTGGTCAATAGAGTGTTGCCGGCGGACGGGACAGCATTCGTTCAGACGCTCGATCGCGTTTGAACCCAAACCAACCAAAGGACCTGACCATGTTCTCCGACCGCCGCACCCGCCACGATGACAAGCTGTTTCTTGTTCTGCTCGCTGTTCCGGCCATATTTGCCGGCGCTCGCTTTTTCGAGACCAAGTCGCAGATGGATCAGATCGCGCTGCAAAACAAGCCGGCGGTCACGATCGTTGCCAACGCCTCAAGCCCGACTCAAGCGAAGGCCGCCGCCATCGTCCACCGCTTCTAGCCGGGCCGCCCGGATCGGGCACTGCAAGCGGGCGGCCCGGACCTCGTGAAGGTCCGGGCACAGACCCAGTCTATTTGAACCTCAGAATCGGCTGATCGACTGCGACGCTCTCGCCGGCGTTGGCGAGCTGCTCCTCGACCACGCCATCGCGCTCGGCGTGCAGGATGTTCTCCATTTTCATCGCTTCGATCGTCGCCAGCCGCTGGCCGGCCTTCACTTCCTGCCCGCGCTTCACCGCGACTTCCACCAGCAGGCCCGGCATCGGTGACAGCAGGAACTTGGACAGATCCGGTGCCACCTTGTGCGGCATCAGGGCCAGCAGCTCGGCCGCCCGGGGCGACAGCACCGCGGTTTCCAGCTGCACGCCGTCGTGAATGATCCGGTAGCGCAGCCCGGCCCGCTCGAACTGCAGGCACACCGGCTCCTGGTCGAAGCGGGCCTCGAACAGGATCTGCCCGATCTGCCAGTCGGTGCGCAGCGTGTGACGTTCGGCCAGATGAACGACGTCGCAACCGGTGTCGTTCGGCTCGATCTGCAGCCGGATCGATTTGCCGCCGACCTGCACGACCCACTCCGAACCGATCTTGCGGCCGTGTCCGCGCAGCTGGCCGGTGATCTTGCGGGCCCGGTCCACGTAGCGCCAGCGCGCATACGCGGCCACCGCCGCCATCAGCAGCGGGCGCGGATGCACTGCGCTCGACGGGTCAAAGCCGCCCGGATAGTCCTCCGCGATCAGCCCCGTATGCAGGCGCCCTTCCCGAAAGCGGCTGTTGCGCATCAACGCCGACTGAAATGCGATGTTGGTCGAGATGCCGCGCACCACGAAACGGTTCAGGGCCTCGCGCATCCGTGCCACCGCCTGCTCGCGGTCGGGCCCGTGCGTGATCAGCTTGGCGATCATCGAGTCGTAGTAGATCGGGATCTCGTCGCCCTCGTACACGCCGGTGTCGACCCGCACCTCGCCGGTCGCTTCCGCCGGCGGCAGGAACCGGACCAGCCGCCCGGTCGACGGCAGAAAGCCGCGCGACGGGTCCTCGGCATTGATCCTGCATTCGATGGCCCAGCCGTCGCGCCTCAACTCGTGCTGCTCGAGCGTCAGCGCCTCTCCGGCGGCGATCCGGATCATCCATTCGACCAGGTCCAGCCCGGTGATCATCTCGGTCACCGGATGCTCGACCTGCAGCCGCGTGTTCATCTCCAGGAAATAGAACTTGCGTTCCTTGTCGACCACGAACTCGACGGTTCCGGCCGACTGGTAGTCGACGGCGCGCGCCAGCACGCAGGCCTGCTCGCCCATCGCGCGGCGGGTCGCCTCGTCCAGGAAGGGCGAGGGGGCCTCCTCGATCACTTTCTGGTGGCGGCGCTGAATCGAGCACTCGCGCTCCCACAGGTACACCAGATGGCCGTGAGCGTCGCCGAGCACCTGGATCTCGATGTGGCGCGGCTCGACGATGAACTTCTCGATGAACACCCGATCGTCGCCGAACGCGTTTTTCGCCTCGTTGCGGCACGATGCGAAGCCGTCGCGGCATTCGGCGTCGTTCCACGCGACCCGCAGGCCTTTGCCGCCGCCGCCGGCGCTCGCCTTGATCATCACCGGGTAGCCGATGCGGCGGGCGATCTTCTGCGCCTGCCCGGCGTCCTCGATCACGTCGGTGTAGCCGGGAATCGTGTTGACGCGGGCCGCCTCGGCCAGGCGCTTGGAGGCGATCTTGTCACCCATCGCCTCGATGGAGCGAGCCTTGGGGCCGATGAACACGACGCCCTCCGATTCGAGCCGGGCGCAGAACGCGGCGTTCTCGGAAAGGAACCCGTAGCCCGGGTGAACCGCCTGGGCCCCGGTCTGCTTGCACGCGGCCAGGATCCGATCGGTGTCCAGGTACGACTGCCTGGACGGCGCCGGCCCGATCGCCACGGCCTCGTCGGCCAGCTCCACGTGGCGCGCGTTGCGGTCGGCCTCGGAATACACGGCGACCGTCCGGATTCCCATCCGCTGCGCGGTTCGGATCACGCGGCAGGCGATCTCGCCGCGATTGGCGATCAGGATTTTGTTGAACATGCTTATAGCGGGATATTGCCGTGCTTGCGCCACGGATTCTCGAGTCGCTTTTCGCGCAGCATCGCGAGCGAGCGGCACAGGCGTCTGCGCGTCTCGTGCGGCAGGATCACGTCGTCGATGAAGCCGCGGTGACCGGCAACGAACGGATTGGCGAACTTCTCGCGGTACTCGCGCTCGCGCGCCGCCAGCTTTTCGGGGTCGTTCTTTTCGTCCCGGAAGATGATCTCGACAGCGCCCTTCGGGCCCATCACGGCGATCTCGGCCGACGGCCAGGCGAAGTTCACGTCTCCCCGCAGGTGCTTGGAGCTCATCACGTCGTAGGCGCCGCCGTAGGCCTTGCGTGTGATCACCGTGAGCTTGGGCACCGTGCACTCGGCGTATGCGAACAGCAGCTTGGCGCCGTGCTTGATGATGCCGCCGTATTCCTGCGCGGTGCCGGGCATGAAACCGGGCACGTCGACGAACGTGACGATCGGAATGTTGAACGCATCGCAGAAGCGCACGAAGCGCGCCGCCTTGATCGAGCTCTTGATGTCGAGGCAACCGGCCAGCACCAGCGGCTGGTTGGCGACGATGCCGACCGTGTCGCCGGCCAGCCGCCCGAAACCGATCACGATGTTGCGAGCGTAGTCGGGCGCGAGCTCGAAAAATTCGCGCTCGTCGACGACTTTGGTGATCAGCTCCTTGATGTCGTACGGCTTGTTCGGGTTCTCGGGCACCAGGGTATCGAGCGACAGTTCGATCCGCTCGCTCGGGTCGGTGGTCGGCAGCCGCGGCGGCTTTTCGCGGTTGTTGGCCGGAAGGAATCCGACCAGCCGGCGCGTCATGACCAGGGCCTCGACGTCGTTGTCGAACGCCAGGTCGGCGACGCCGGATCGCGTGCTGTGGGTGTGGGCGCCGCCCAGCTCCTCGGCCGTGACTTCTTCGTGCGTCACCGTCCGCACCACGTCCGGCCCGGTGACGAACATGTACGAGGAGTCCTTCACCATCAGTATGAAATCGGTCATGGCCGGCGAATAGACGGCCCCGCCCGCGCACGGCCCCATGATCAGCGACAGCTGCGGCACGACGCCGGAGGCCAGCACGTTGCGCTGGAACACGTCCGCGTAACCGCCCAGCGAAGCCACGCCTTCCTGGATCCTGGCCCCGCCCGAATCGTTCAGGCCGATCACCGGCGCACCGACCTTGATCGCGTGGTCCATGATCTTGCAGATCTTCTCGGCGTGCGCTTCCGACAGCGCACCGCCGAACACCGTGAAGTCCTGGCTGAACACGAACACGAGCCGTCCGTTGATCGTGCCGTAGCCGGTGACCACGCCGTCGCCCGGCACGCGCGCCTCGCTCATGCCGAAGTCGTGACAGCGGTGCTCGACGAACATGTCCCACTCCTCGAACGAGTCGGCATCGAGCAGCAGCTCGAGGCGTTCGCGCGCCGTGAGCTTGCCCTTGGCGTGCTGCGCTTCGATCCGGCGCTGGCCTCCGCCCAGGCGGGCCGCGGCGCGCTGTTCGTCGAGCTGACGGATGATGTCTTGCATGAGTCGCTCCTATCGATCGCTCTCGCCACTCCGACCTAACTTCCTGCCAGCGCCAGCAGGCGCTGGGCGGCGACGGTCGCGGCCAGCGATCCCTGCCGCACCGCCGCAACCAAGGCCGGCAGTTCGCGCCGCACGGCTGCACTGGAATCGAAGCGCTCGCGCAGCGTGCGCTCGATCGTGTCCCACATCCAGTCCACCGCTTGCGCGCTGCGGCGCGTCTCGAATTCGCCGCTCGCCTGCATCGATTCGCGAAACCGTCCGATCTGCCTCCAGAATTCGTCGATACGCTGCCGCTGCAGCGCGCTCGCCACCAGGACCTTGGGCGCCCAGCCCGGCGTACGGTGCTGCAGCACCGGCAGAACCGACTCCAATTGTGACTGCGCGCGTAGCGCTCCCTGCGGATCGAGGTCTGCCTTGTTGATCACGATCAGGTCCGCCAGCTCGACGATGCCTTTTTTCATCGCCTGCAGATCATCTCCCGCGTTGGGCAACTGCAACAGGACGAAGGCGTCGGTCATTGCGGCCACCGCGGTCTCCGACTGCCCGACGCCGACCGTCTCGACCACGATCACGTCGAATCCGGCCGCTTCGCAAACGAGCAGGCATTCGCGCGTCCGGGCAGCCACCCCGCCCAGCGTGCCGGCGCTGGGCGAAGGCCGGATGTAGGCCTGCGTGCTGCGCGCCAGTTGCTCCATCCGCGTCTTGTCGCCCAGGATCGAGCCGCCTGACAGCGCCGAGGACGGATCCACGGCCAGCACCGCGATCCGGTGACCGGCCTCGACCACATGCAGGCCGAGCGCCTCCACGAACGTGGACTTGCCGACGCCCGGGGCGCCCGATATGCCGATCCGGATCGCTTCGCCGGCGCGGGGCAACAGCGCCTGCAGCAGTGCCTGAGCGCGCCGCTGATGGTCGGCTCGGGTCGATTCGACCAGCGTGATCGCCTTGGCGAGCGCGCGCGGCTGCGCCGCCAGCACGCCCTCGAGCAGGTCCCGGTCGGTCGGGCCCAGCGCGGCCGTGCCGGGCAGCGGGTCGGCGGATCGCTTCAAGTCGTCGGCAGATCCAGGCGCTCCCGGATCGCTGCCAGCACACTGCGAGCGGCCGCCGGTACCGGCGTGCCCGGCCCGAAGATTCCGGCCACTCCGGCAGCTCTCAGAAAGTCGTAGTCCTGCTGCGGAATCACGCCGCCGACGAACACGGCCACCTCGGGCGCTCCCTGCGCCTTGAGCGCACCGATCAGCTGCGGCACCAGCGTGCGGTGGCCGGCCGCCAGCGTCGACACGCCGACCGCATGCACGTCGTTCTCGATCGCCTGGCGCGCGGCCTCCTCCGGGGTCTGGAACAGCGGCCCGATGTCGACGTCGAAGCCCAGGTCGGCGAGCGCGGTGGCCACGATCTTCGCCCCCCGGTCATGCCCGTCCTGGCCCAGCTTGGCGATCAGAACGCGCGGCCGGCGGCCTTCGGCGCGAGCGAACGACTCGACCTCGGCTTTCAGCTTCTGCCAGTCCGCATCGCGCTCGAACTGGGCGCCGTACACGCCGGAGATGCGCTGCGAGTCGGCCCGGTAGCGCCCCCAGACCTTCTCCAGCGCATCCGAGCATTCGCCGACCGTGGCGCGCGCGTGCACCGCTGCGATCGTCAGCTCCAGCAGGTTGCCTTGCCCGTCCTGCGCGCAGCGCGTCAAGGCCTCCAGCGTGCGGCGCACCGCGCCGCTGTCGCGCCGAGCCCGAACCTCGGCCAGCCGCGCCAGCTGGGCCCGCCGCACGGCGCTGTTGTCGATGTCGCGGATTTCGATCCGCTCTTCCTCGGCCAGCCGGTACTTGTTCACGCCGACGATCACATCTTCGCCGCGATCGATCCGTGCCTGCTTCTCGGCCGCGCAGCGCTCGATCTGCAGCTTGGCCCAGCCGGTGGCGACCGCGCGCGTCATTCCGCCCATCGATTCGGCCTGTTCGATGATCGACCACGCCTTGTCGGCCATCTGCTGGGTCAGCGACTCCATCAGATAGGAGCCGCCCCACGGGTCGATGACGCGGCACAGGTTCGATTCCTCCTGGATGATCAGCTGGGTGTTGCGCGCGATGCGCGCCGAAGAATCGGTCGGCAGCGCAATCGCTTCGTCCAGCGCGTTGGTGTGCAGCGACTGGGTGCCGCCGAACACCGCGGCCATCGCCTCGATCGTGGTGCGCACGACATTGTTGTATGGATCCTGCTCGGTGAGCGACCAGCCCGAGGTCTGGCAGTGCGTGCGCAGCACCAGAGACTTGGGGTTTTTCGCCCCGAAGCCGCGCATGATCCGGCTCCACAGCAGGCGCGCCGCCCGCAGCTTGGCGATCTCCAGGTAGAAATTCATCCCGATCGCGAAGAAGAAGGACAGACGCCCGGCGAACTCGTCCACATCCAGTCCGCGCTGCAGCGCCGAGCGCACGTACTGGATGCCGTCGGCCAGCGTGAAGGCGAGCTCGAGCGTCTGGGTGGCGCCGGCCTCCTGCATGTGGTAGCCCGAGATCGAGATCGAATTGAAACGCGGCATCCGGCGGGCCGTGTACTCGATGATGTCGGCCACGATCCGCATCGACGGCTCGGGCGGGTAGATGTAGGTGTTGCGGACCATGAACTCCTTCAGGATGTCGTTCTGAATCGTTCCCGAGAGTTGGTCCTGCGTCACGCCCTGCTCCTCGGCCGCGACCACGTAGCCGGCCAGCACCGGCAGCACCGCGCCGTTCATCGTCATCGAGACCGAGACGCGGTCGAGCGGGATGCCTTCGAACAGGACCTTCATGTCCTCGACGGAATCGACCGCCACGCCCGCCTTGCCTACGTCCCCGACCACGCGCGGATGGTCGGAGTCGTAGCCGCGATGCGTGGCCAGGTCGAAGGCGACCGAGATGCCCTGTCCGCCGCCTTCGAGCGAGCGGCGATAGAACGCGTTGGTCTCTTCGGCCGTCGAAAAACCCGCGTACTGGCGGATGGTCCAGGGCTTGACCGCGTACATCGTCGCCTGCGGCCCCCGGACGAACGGCTCCAGCCCCGGCAGCGTGTCGGTTGCCGGCAACCCTGCCAGGTCTTGCGCCGTGTACAGCGGCTTGACCACCAGCGAGTCGGGCGTGTGCCAGTTCAGCGATTCCAGCGGCGCGCCCCGCAACGATTCCTCGGCGGCCGCCGCCCACACGCTGGGGTCCGTCGTCCACTTGTCGGCCGTCCACTTCGCATCCGACATCAGCGCTCCTCGAGGTGCGATCGATATTATCGCCTCACGCCAGCTCGAAAGGTCTGCCGCCGGATGTGCGGCGCTGTGCCTGCGCGCGGCGGTATAGTGGCGACAGGTCCGACTGCTTGGCCGGTTGCGATGAGCAAGGCATTCGTAAAGGAAGGCGACGATGCCGAGGACGACGAGGAATTCGAGGCCTCGCCGCTGCCGGCTGGCGCCAAGAACTACATCACGCTCGGCGGCTATCGGCGGATGAAGGCCGAGCTGCTGCGGCTGCTGGACGTGGAACGGCCCGAGGTGGTGCGGACCGTGTCGTGGGCGGCATCCAATGGAGACCGCTCGGAGAACGCCGACTACATCTACGGCAAGAAGCGCCTGCGCGAGATCGACCGGCGCATCCGCTTCCTGACCCGGCGGCTGGACGCGGCCGAAGTGGTCGACGTGAGCGCGCGCGAGCCGACCGACCAGGTGTTCTTTGGAGCCACCGTCGCGTACCAGAGCAGCCGGGGTGAGCGCCAGCAGGTGACGATCGTCGGTGTCGACGAGGTCGACCCGGCGCACCGACGCGTGAGCTGGATCTCGCCGATCGCCAGGGCGCTGCTGAAGGCGCGCGAGGGCGACTCGGTGCAGGTCATCACCCCGAGCGGGGCCGAGACGATCGAGGTGCTCGAAGTGCGCTACGAGTCATCGGCTGACTGACGCGCGCGGACTTCACTCGCCCACGCCTGGAGATGTCCAGCCGGCTCCTCGGCCCGGAAGAGATTCGGGAGCTCTCGAAGCTCCTGGACGAGGCACTGGATCTACCCGAACCCGAGCGGGAAGTCTGGCTTAGTAATCTGGGCGAGCCCCACGCGCGTCTGGTTCCGAGACTGCGCGAGATGCTGGCGAAAGGGGCCGAAGTCAGCACCGGGCGGACCCTGCCACCGCTGCCGAGATATGAACAGGCCGACCTGGCGCTTCTTGCTCGAGGCGACGCCGCCGGACTGGAGGCTGGATCCACGGTGGGTCCATATCGCCTGATCCGTGAACTGGGCCGCGGCGGGATGGGCTTCGTGTGGCTGGCGCAGCGGCTTGACGGCACGCTCAAACGGCAGGTTGCGCTGAAACTGCCGCAGCACCAGCTGGTCGAGCGCTTCGCGCGCGAACGCGACATCCTCGCGGGCCTTGCCCATGCCAACATCGCCCGGCTGTACGACGCGGGCACAACCGCGGACGGGCGGCCCTACCTCGCCATGGAGTACGTCGAGGGCGAGGCGCTCACCACCTGGTGCGACACCCGCAAGCTGGGCGTCAACGCCAGGATCGAATTGTTCAAGCAAGCGCTCGCCGCCGTCGACTACGCCCACCGCCACTCCGTCATCCATCGCGACCTCAAGCCCTCCAATATTCTCGTGACCGAGGATGGCCAGGTGCGTCTGCTCGATTTCGGGATCGCCAAGCTGATGACCGGCGGCGAGGCCTGCGAGACCGAAATCACGCTGATCGAAGGCCGGGCGCTGAGCCTGCAATACGCATCGCCCGAGCAGCTCCTCGGCCAGCCCCTCGGGAGCGCGAGCGACGTTTACTCGCTGGGAGTCGTTCTGTACGAGCTTCTGACCGGCTCGTTTCCATACTTTCGCAGGAAGGACACGCGAGGGGCGATCGAGGACGGCATCCTCAGCGTCGAACCGACCCGGGCGAGCGACAGCGTCGCGGACCCGGCGCTCGCCGCGGCTCGGGGCTCCAACACGCGCGAGCTTCGCTCGGTCCTCAAAGGCGACATCGACGCCATTCTGCAAAAGGCGCTCAGGAAGAACGCCGCCGAACGGTACCGCACCGTCCAGGCTTTCACTGAAGATCTCGATCGGCTCCTGGGCGGCAAGGCCGTCCTCGCGCGACCCAATTCGCTCTGGAGTCGCGCTGCCAGATTCGTCCGCCGCAACCCGATCGCTGCCGGGGCAGCCGCCGCCGTTGTATTGGCCGGCGTCCTGGCAACGGCGACCTGGATGCGACCCGCCGTCCACTGGGGTGGGGTCGCCCCGGCGGAACCGCCGGCGATGTCACTGGCCATCATGCCGTTCGGTGCGCCGGCGGGGGAAGGCGCGGCGGCGCGTCTGGCCGAGGCGCTGCCGCGCGAGCTGACCACGGTACTGGTTGCGTGCTGCCATGAACTGAAGCTGCTCTCCGGTCCGCGCGACCCGGGCAGCGGCGCCGCGGGAAGCGCCGCTCGGCCGCAGCCCGTTGGGACGCGCTACCGGGTCGAGGGAGACCTGCGCTCCGGCAAAGAAGCCAGCTTCGTCAATCTGCGACTGGTGGATGCGGCAACGGGAGGTCAGGCGTGGTCGACCCGTTTCGATCTTCCGCAGTTCGACAATGTCTTCGAGTCATCGGCCCGGATGCGGAAGCTGGCGTCCTTGCTGGCGGGTGCCGTCAAGAGCGCCGAGACCCGGCGCGTTCTGGCCCAGCCGATCGAGAAGCTGGATGCGATGGGACTGGTTCTGCGCGGATATGCGGTTTGGAAAAACGGGCAGACGCTGCAGAAGGCGCTGGAGGCGCAGAAGTTGTATGACGCGGCGCTGAGGCTGGATCCCAACTTCACCTACGCCCTCCTGACGCAGGCGGCGAATTGGGATCTGCTGAATGACGTCGATCCGAATTCCGACCGTGAGCGCATGGTCCGGGAGATGGACGAACTGACGCTGCGTGCCATGAATCTGGACCCTACCAATCCCCAAGCCTGGTCCGCTCGGGCCGGAGCCCTGGCCAACGCGGGGCGCTGGAGCGCGGCGTTCGAGGCGAACGAGCGCAGGATCAGCCTGGACCCGTTCTCTCCGGCGCCGTACGAATACAAGGCGTGGTTGATGAGCATGACCGGGCGACCCGCCGAGGCATTGCCGCTGGTGGACCACGCGCTGTCGTTGGATCCCGAAAGCATCGGATGGGCCATGCGGTTCGCGTGCGAAGCCGATCTGCTGATCGGGCGATTCGACGACGCGGTATCGGCCTGCGAGAAAGCCGGAGGAACCAATCCGGACTGGTTCATTACGTCGTATCTTGCAGCCGCCTATGCGAACCGCGGAGACGTCGGGAAGGCAAGGGCCGCCAGGGACGCGATACTTCGAACCGTGCCCGGGTACACGATCGCCCAGGTGCGCGCCAAACACTACTCGGACGTGCCCGAGTACCTGAAGATGGCGGAGGCCACCTGGTATGCCGGGCTGCGCAAGGCCGGAATTCCCGAACGATGACGGCCTCCGCTCCGTCAGGCGGTCCAATGGAAAACCAACGAGTGGACATCATGACCAAAACGGCGGCGCGGGCGATTTCGAGGACCTTGGTGGGCGCGGCAGGCATCATCTGGTCCGCGTTCGCATTTGCAGACGACAGCCCGACCACGCCACGCCCGATCGTGCTCAGGGCGGCGCACCTGTTTGACTCGGTATCCGGCAACCTGGTCGATCATGGCGTCGTCGTCGTCGCCGGCTCCCGGATTCAGGCTGTCGGCAGCGAGGCCAGGATCCCCGTCGATGCGGTGCGGATCGACCTCGGTGACGCGACATTGATGCCCGGATTCATCGATGCGCATGTCCATTTGTCGCAGGTCTTGAGCGGAAACTGGTATGCGGATTTTTACAACGGCATCTTGCGCTTTCCTGCCGAGCAGGCTCTGTACGGCGCGCACTACGCGAAGTTGACGCTGGAGGCGGGCGTTACGACGGTTCGCGACCTCGCCTCTTCCGACTACATCTCGCTCGGATTGCGAAATGCAATCAACGCCGGGATGATCCCTGGGCCAAGAATGTTAGTGGCGAACTACGCGATCGGCTCGACCGGCGGGCATGCCGACCAGGACCCTTACCCGCCACAGAGGATTGCTCCCGCCGATCCCATCAAGGGAGTGTGCAATGGTCCCGACGAATGCCGCGCTGCGGTGCGGTATCAAATCAAGTATGGCGCCGACCTCATCAAGTTCATGCCTTCCGGCGGAGTGCTCTCTCTGAGCGATCCGGTGGACAATCCCCAGCTGACACAGGAGGAAATGAACGCCATCGTCTCCGAAGCGCACGCTTGGAATCGCAAGGTCGCGGCGCACTGCCACGGCGACCGGGCGGCCAAAATGGCAATCGCCGCTGGCGTCGATTCGATCGAGCACGGCACGTTCTTGCAGGATGACACGCTGCTGGAGATGAAGGCCAGGCACGTGGTCCTGGTTCCGACCCTGTTTACCGGTGACTGGATGAGCGACAAGGTCGACCAACTGCCGCCGGTCGTTGCCGCGAAGGCGCGAGCCGCCATGTCTCATCACCAGCAGATGTTTCAGCGCGCCGTGAAACTCGGGGTTCCGATTGCGATGGGCACGGATGCGGGCGTCGAACCGCACGGAATGAACGCGCGGGAATTCGTACTGATGGCCGGCAATGGCCTGACTCCCGCGCAGGCACTGATGGCCGGAACCGCCAACGGCGCCGAGCTGTTGGGTATCGCGGATCAAGTCGGAACGCTGCAGCCGGGCAAACTGGCCGACATCGTGGCAGTGGCCGGCAATCCCGTTGTGGATATCAAAGCGACTCAGCACCCCGTCTTCGTGATGAAGGAGGGAGTGATCTACGTCGGCGGCAAATAGGCGCAGCAGCTTTTCGACGAACTGTCGCTTGCCATCCGCAATCATCGCAGCGCCAACGCGGTAGACGCGATGGCGATCACCGGATCGCGGCGTTCACATTGCCGCGCGCTCAGCAGGGCGGAACTTCCCGACAGTGCGCGCAGAATGCGCCTGGGTGAAGTGACCCATTGAATTCTCAAGGGTTCGGAAGTAGTTTGCTCTGCAGCCGCGAGATCAAGAATCAACATCCGCGATGCATGGGGCAATCTGCTCGAGGAGGCAGCAAGATGAGCACACGAATGGCCGTGGTCCTCGCAGCCTCGACATTGGTCGGTACCGCATCGCTCGCGGTGTCTGGCGCGGAGCTCGCCCGTCCATGCGGCAGATCGGAGGCGCCGCTCAAGATGGAGACCAGATGCCTGACCGCGGTTCAGATCCCGGGCAAAGCGCTGCTGTCGTTCGATATCAGCTGGGTCAAGCGCAACGCGGCCGGCGCCGTGAACAACAATATCTCGGGCCCCGACGGCGTCACGTCGCACGGCAGGTGGCTGTACGCCGGCGACGGAGACAGCACGCTGCATGTGATCGATCTGGAGGCTCCTGCCCAGTCCGCTACCCAGCAGATCGTCAGCACCGGCGGCACCACGCGGGTCGATGAGATGGCATTGACGGACGACGGCAGCTTGCTGCTGGCCGCGAACAACGCCGAGGATCCGCCGTTCGGGACGCTGTTGGCGGCAAATGGCGATGCGGGCGTCAGTCGCGTATATCCGATCACGAAGATCACGGTTGACCCGGCGATCGTGCCGGCGGGCTTCGGTTTGTCGATCGAGCAGCCGGCGTGGGAGCCCAAGAGCCAGCGCTTCTACGTGTCGATTCCGGTCATTGCGAACAACCCGGCGGGCTGCAACTACGGGCAGCTGATCGGCGCCATTACCTGCCACGGCGGCTTGCTGGTGATCGATCCGGCCACCCTCACGGCGGCTTCCGCGATCCTGGGCGCCTTCGATCCGGGCACAAAGACCGGGGTCCTGAAGCTCAGCGGGTGCGGACCGAACGGCGCCACGGTCGGGCCGCACGGCAATCTGCTGGTGGGCTGCACCCCGCAGAACAACCCGAGCGACACCAGCACACTCGTGATCAACGCGAAGACCGGGCATTTTGGCAGCGTCGGCGCCATTACCGGCTCGGATGAGGTCTGGTTCAACGCGGGCGACCAGCGCTACTACACGGGCTCCAGCAGGGCGTGCGGACTGCCGGGCGGCTGCCCGGCGCCGCTGGGTGGGGCCGTGCTCGGCGTGATCGACGCGCAAACCAATCTGCTGATCGAGACCATCCCGCAATCGCAGAACTCGCACTCTGTGGCGGCTGACTCCAAGCTCAACCGCATCTACGTGCCGCAAGTGCGCCCTTTTCGGTGGTCGGTATCGGCGGTGACACCACGTCCGTGGGCGCGAAAATTTGCGGCGGCTACAAAGGATGCGTCGCCGTCTACGTGCATGTGGGCGACGAGGATCCCGACGACGACGATGGAGACATCGATTACTGAGGTCGGTTACTGCCACTGCTCGATCAGCGGGCCTTCAGTGAGAGCGCGCTAGAGCCTTTCCGGCGGAGGCGGCAACTCTCGTTCGATGACGAGCAAACGCGCGGCGGCGGATTGGCTCATTGGTCCATCTTGCTGAGCAGGGTTTCAAGGCGATCGAATCGGTCGCGCCAAAAGGCGCCGTACAAGCTCATCCAGTCGATCATGGGTGCCAGACCTTGCGGCTGGGCGCTGTAGTGGGTCTCGCGTCCCTCGCGTCGGTTCCTCACCAGCCCGGCCAGCTTCAGGACGCCCAGGTGCTTGGACACCGCGGGCTGAGAGACGCCCGAGGAGTCGGTCAGCACGCGCACCGTGCGCTCTCCGCCGCGGCTCAGCCGCTCGAAGATGGCGCGGCGGGTCGGATCGGCAAGCGCCTTGAAGACGGCGTCGGGTGCAGTGCGCATGGATGAATCATAACCGTTTGATTATGAATCGGTCAAGCAACCGGCGCACCAGCGACCCCGATCAAAGCGCGCTACGAGTCCTCGGACGACTGAGCCCGTCCGGACTTCAGGCGCGATACCCGTTGCACCTGCTTGATATGACGGATCGAGCGGACTACACGCGCCAGGTGGCGCCGGTCCTGGACCTGGATCTTGAAATGGATCGCGGTCGCGTTGGCGCCTTCGTCCTCGATGTGCACGTTCAGGATGTTGGACTCGGCCTCGGCAATCGCCGCAGCGGCGCGGCCCAGCACGCCGCGTTCGTTGACGACCCGCACCTCCAGGTTCACGTCGTACATGCCGGCCAGATCTTCGGCCCATTGCAGGTCGATCCAGCGCTCCGGATCGGCGCGTCGCGCGCGCTGCGCGTGACGGCATTCCAGCTGGTGCACCACCAGGCCCAGGTCGCGCCGCATGTGGCCGACGATCGCATCGCCGGGAATCGGGTTGCAGCAGTTCGCGATCTGCAGCGCCATCCCCTCGGTGCCGCGCACGACCACCGGCGTGGCGGAAGTGATCGCGGCCGGCCGCGCCGGCTCGCCCTCGGCGGGCGGTGCCTCGCGGGCTGCCAGCAGCGCGATCTGGCGCGCCACCACGGCCGCCAGGCGCCTGCCGAGTCCGATGTCGGCCAGCAGCTCGTCGCGATCGCCTGCATGGGCCTCGCGCGCCAGCGCCTCCCATCGCTCGGCCGTCACGTCCTGCGGCGCCAGTGACAGCTGTGCCGCGGCCTGCGCGAACAGGCGCGCCCCCAGCTCGACCGACTCCTGCCGCTTGGTGGTGCGCAGGAAGTGACGCACCTCGGCGCGCGCCTTGCCGGTGCGCACGAAGCCGACCCACGCCGGGTTCGGACGCGCCACGGGTCCGGTGACGATCTCCACCACGTCGCCGTTGCGCAACTCGGTCCGCAACGGCTGGATCTCGCCGTTCACGCGCGCCGCCACGCATCGGTTGCCGACGTCGGTGTGGATCGCATAGGCGAAATCCACGGGCGTGGCGCGACGTGGCAGCGAAACGATCTTGCCCTTCGGTGTGAACACGTAGACCTTTTCCGGGAAAAGATCCACCTTGATGTTCTCGAGAAACTCGGTCGAGTCGCCGGTCTGCTTCTGGATCTCGATCAACGACTGCAGCCACTGGTGCGTGCGCGACTGCAGCTCCGACAAGCTGGCGTCGTCCTCCTTGTACAGCCAGTGCGCGGCCACGCCCGATTCGGCCACCCGGTTCATCTCGTGGGTGCGGATCTGGAACTCGACCGGCGTTCCGTACGGCCCGATCAGCGTGGTGTGCAGGGACTGGTAGCCGTTCACCTTCGGGATGGCGATGTAGTCCTTGAACTTGCCCGGCACCGGCTTGTACAGGCCGTGCAGGGCGCCCATCGCCAGGTAGCAGTCGGGCACCGCGTGCACGATGATGCGGAATCCGTAGATGTCCAGCACCTCGGAAAACGACAGGTGCTTTTCGACCATCTTGCGGTAGATCCCGTAGGTCGTCTTCTCGCGCCCGTGCACCTCGGCTTTCACGCGGGACGCCGCCAGCTGCTTTTCCACTGCCTCATGAATCCGCCCAAGCACCTCGCGCCGGCTGCCGCGGGCGGTGCCGAGCGCTTTCTTCAGCACCTCGTAGCGCAGCGGGTACAAGTACGCCAGGCTCTGGTCCTGCAGCTCGCGATAAATCTCGTTCAAGCCGAGGCGGTGCGCGATCGGCGCATAGATCTCGAGCGTCTCGCGCGCGATCCTGCGCTGGCGATCCCGGTCGACGGCGCTCAGCGTGCGCATGTTGTGCAGCCGGTCCGACAGCTTGATCAGGATCACGCGCACGTCGCGCGCCATCGCCAGCAGCATCTTGCGGAAGTTCTCCGCCTGGGCCTGAACGCCGGAATCGAAGCTGAGCCGGTCCAGCTTGGAGACGCCGTCGACCAGCTCGGCCACGGTCGGTCCGAAATGTTCGGCCAGCTGCTGTTTGCCGATGCCCGAATCCTCCATCACGTCGTGCAGCAGCGCCGCCTGGATCGCGGCCGAGTCCAGGTGCCACTCGGCCAGCGTGCCGGCAACCGCGATCGGATGCGTGATGTAGGGCTCGCCGCTCTTGCGAAACTGGCCCAGGTGCGCGGCGTCGGAGAACTTGAACGCTTCGCGGACCTTCTGGATCTGGCTCGACGACAGGTAGACCTTCAGCCGGTCAGTCAGCTCCGTGAAGGTCGAAGCCGGCTTGGGAGCGGCCGGCTTGTCGGGCTCCGAGCGCCATACGACCTGTCCCGCTTTGCGCAGTGCGTCGGCCGCCCGACGCGCAAAGCCCGGCGGCGCCGGCGTGCGGCGCGAAGTTAGTTGGCTCGATGAAGGTTCGGACGCCATACGGCCTAGACATTACCCCTGCTGGCGCCCTTTGACCGGCGCCGGATGGTTTGCCCCGCCCCGCTCAGTGGGAACCCCAGCCTGACCCCGGTGTCCTCTGAGGACACTAGCTTGGGACTTTGCGCAGCATCTCAAGGCCTACCTTCTGTGCCGCGACTTCGCGCAGCGCAGCCACTGCCGGTTTGTCCTTGGTGTCGATCTTCGGCGCGTGTCCCTGCGACAGCTGGCGTGCGCGATAGGCGGCTACCAGCACCAGCTGGAAGCGGTTCGGAATCAATCTGAGGCAATCTTCAACGGTGATGCGTGCCATGGCGTAAATCCGTCTGAAAAACTGATCGACACCCATCTTACCGGAGCCGCCCGCATCAACGCGGGATACCCAGCCGGTCGAACAGCTCCGGGGCGCGCGCCGCCTGCGAGGCATAGCGCAGACGCGTGGCCGTGACGATCGCGACCAGCTCGGCCACCGCTTGCTCGAAGCGCTCGTTGATGATCACGAAGTCGAATTCGGGCGCATGCGTCATTTCACCGCGGGCGGCGTTCAGGCGCCGCTCGATCACCTCCGGTGGATCCTGCCCGCGCTGGTCCAGGCGCGCCCGCAGCGCCTCCATCGACGGCGGCAGGATGAACACGCCCACGGCCTGCGGAAAATGCCGCTTGACCTGCTGCGCACCCTGCCAATCGATCTCCAGCAATACGTCGCTGCCTTCACCGAGGTGCTGCTCGATCCACTGGCGCGAGGTGCCGTACCAGTTGGCGTGCACTTGCGCCGTCTCCAGGAATTCCCCGCGCGCCTTGCGGGCGGCGAACTCTTCGCGATCCACGAAGTGGTATTCGCGTCCGTGCGCCTCCCCCGACCGCGGCGCGCGCGTCGTGAACGAGACCGACAGCCGGATCGCAGGATCCCGTTTCAGCAGCGCATTGACCAGGCTCGATTTACCGGCGCCTGAGGGTGCCGCGACCAGAAAGACATGGCCGGTTCCCGGCACGACGCCCGCGCCGGGGCCGGATGCGGGGGCGGCCGCAGTCGGTCGGCTCATTCGAGGTTCTGGATCTGCTCGCGCATCTGCTCGATCAACAGCTTCAGCTCGACGGCCGCGTTGGTCATTTCGATCGCGGAGGCCTTCGAGCCGAGCGTATTGGCCTCGCGATTGAGCTCCTGCATCAGGAAATCGAGCCGCCTGCCGACCGCCCCGCCGGCGCTCAGCACGCGCCGTACCTCGACCACGTGGGTGCCCAGGCGTTGCAGTTCCTCGTCGACGTCGGCGCGCATCCCGTACAACGTCACCTCCTGGCGGATCCGGTCGTTCACTTCCTCACGCGACAGATGGTTGGAGCCTGAAAGAGCCGGCACCAGCGCCTGGCTCAGGCGTTCCTGCAGCTTGCGGACCAGCATCGCCAGGATCGCGGGCACCTGGGCGCGCAGGTCCGCCAGGATGCGGTCGATGCCTTCGCAACGCTCCAGCAGCGCCGACTGCAGCGCTGATCCCTCTCGCAGCCGGGCCTGGGCGAGCAGCTCCAGCGCCTGCTCGAGCGCCCGCGCGAACGGCTCGCGCAACTGCTCGGCGTCGTCGCCGCCCGACTCGATGACTCCCGGCCAGCGCAGGATATCGGCCAGGCCGAGCGCGCCCGCGACCGGCACCACCGCCTGCGCCTCGGCGGCAATCGCCGCCAGACGGGCCAGCGCAGCACGGTTCAAGCGGGGTTCCGATGCGCTGGTGTCCCGGGTCACCGTGACGCGCACATCGACCTTGCCGCGCGCCAGGCGGGAGCCCAGAAGCTCGCGCGCGCCGGCCTCGAGCGCGCGCAGTTCGTCCGGCAGCCGGATGGCCAACTCCAGGAAGCGCGCGTTCACAGACTTGAGCTCGACGCTCACCGTTGCCCCGGGCGTCGCGGCGCCGGCGGCCGCGAAGCCGGTCATGCTGGCTACGGCGCCCATCGCCCGCAGGGGTCCGGATCGGATGCTTGGATCGTGCCGACTCTCATCGAATGCCACGGCAATTCGGCCGATCGGATGCGGCCAATCGGTCGTTCCAACTCTGCCGATTTAGCTAGAATCGGCGCGCTCCTGGGTTACTTCCTCTCTCGATCTCGCAGAATCGCATCGACATGGCGGCGCAGACCAACGCCTCACTACCGGAGAGCATGCAGCTCGGCAATTACCGGATTGTAAAGAAGATATCGAGCGGCGGCTTCTCGATCGTGTACCTGGCCCAGGACGAAAACGGCCAATCGGTCGCCATCAAGGAATACATGCCGGCCGCGCTGGCGCAACGCAAACCCGGCGAATTCGCCCCGTACGTGGCGGCCGAGAACCTGAACACCTACCGGATCGGCCTGAAGTGCTTCTTCGAGGAAGGCCGGGCGCTGGCGTCGATCTATCACCCGAACATCGTGCGCGTGTTGAACTTTTTCCGCGCCAACGAGACCGTGTACATGGTGATGCACTACGAGTCGGGCCGCTCGCTACAGGAGCACGTGCTGCGCAACCGCAGCAAGGAACAGAAGGACGTGCTGTCGGAGCGCTTCATCCGGCGCGTGTTCTCGCAGGTGATGAACGGCCTGCGCGAGGTTCACTCGAACCGGCTGCTGCACCTGGACGTGAAGCCGGCCAACGTCTACCTTCGGATGGACGGCACGCCGATCCTGCTCGATTTCGGCGCGGCCCGCCAGACGCTGCAACGCGACATCAGCAAGACCTATCCGATGTATACGCCGGGGTTCGCCGCTCCCGAGCTGTACAAGCGCGACGCGGAGCTGGGTCCGTGGACCGACGTGTACAGCATCGGGGCCTGTATCTACGCCTGCATGTCCGGGCTGCCGCCGCAGGAGTCGGACCTGCGTCTCAAAGACGACAAGATGCCGCAGGTCCTGAAGTCGTTCCGGGGCCTTTACTCGAATCAGCTGATCTCGATGGTCGAGCGCTGCCTGCGCCTGAATTCGCTCGAAAGGCCGCAGACCGTGTTCGCCGTCCAGAAGGAATTGTTGAACAACGTACCCGATCGGCCCGAATTCTCGTTCGCGGAGCGAACCGGCGCCCGGATCCGGCATTTACAGGAGCGCGTCACGCGCTTCATGAAGGAACACAACATCACATGGTTTTAGTGTTCAGGCACTGAAACCCGTTGGCCAAGGCGGCACATCGTGCGTTTCTCGATCTATCAGGACAGCAAGAAGGGCGGGCGCAAGGTCAACCAGGACCGGATGGGCTACCTGTATACGCGCGACTCGCTGCTGATGGTGGTCGCTGACGGCATGGGCGGCCACGCGCGGGGCGAAATCGCCTCCGAGCTGACACTGCAGACGGTCGCCGCGCTGTTCCAGCGTCAGGCCAAGCCGATGTTGGCCGATCCGGCCGCGTTCCTGGAGGAGGCGATCCTGGCCTCCCATCGCGAGTTGCACCGGTACCGGGCCGAGAACTCGCTGCCGGAGGCACCGCGCACGACGGTGGTCGCCTGCGTGATCCAGCAGGGGCTGGCGATGTGGGCGCACGCAGGCGATTCGCGGCTGTACCTGATCCGCGGGCCGCGCATTGCCGCCCGTACGGTCGACCATTCGCGCGTCCATCACCTGGTGTCATCCGGACTGATCAGCGACGAAGACGCCAAGGATCACCCGGAGCGCAACCGCATCTACAACTGCGTGGGTGCTTACGTGGCTCCGACGGTCGACATCAGCCATCCGATGGCGCTGCACAGCGGCGACGTCGTACTGCTGTGCAGTGACGGGCTGTGGGGCGCGCTGCATGACCGGCAGATCATCGACGTGTTCTCCGACCGGACCGTGATGCGCGCGGTACCCGATCTGGTCAGTGATGCGCTGGAAGCGGCCGGGCCCGAAGCGGACAACTGCACCGCGGTGGCGATGGCCTGGGCGGGCGCCGAAGCGGTCGACATGGTGCCGCCGAGCGATGCGCCGGTGTCGACCCTGGTCATCCCCGATGGCGCCGTCGCTACCACGATCCAGTTCCGGCGCCCGGGCGAAGAGTTGGGGGCTGAGCTCACCGACGATCAGATCGACGAGGCCGTCAGCGAGATCCAGCGCGCGATCCAGCGCGCCTCCAAGCTGATCGGCGAGCCGTAATAGCAATGGTCCGAAGCTCGGGGCGAAGCGCTGGAGAGTTGCGCCCGGTGACCCTGTCGCGCCGCTATACCCGCCACCCGGAAGGCTCGGTGCTGGTCGAGTTCGGCGACACCCGCGTTCTGTGCACGGCGAGCGTCGAGGCGCGCGTGCCGCCGTTCCTGAAGGGGCGGGGCAGCGGATGGATCACCGCGGAGTACGGAATGCTGCCGCGCGCCACCCATACCCGGGGCGAGCGCGAGGCAAGCCGCGGCCGTCAGGGCGGGCGCACGCACGAGATCCAGCGGCTGATCGGGCGCGCGCTGCGCGCCGTGGTCGACCTGCCGGCGCTGGGCGAGCGCACGATCCAGCTCGACTGCGACGTGATCCAGGCCGACGGCGGCACGCGAACGGCCGCCATCACCGGCAGTTTTGTAGCGCTGTGCGATGCGATGGCCTGGATGCGCGAGCGCTCGATGCTGACGGCCGAGCCGGTGCGCGAGTCGGTGGCCGCGGTATCGGTGGGCGTTGTCGACGGCATCGCGTTGCTGGATCTCGATTACGCCGAAGACAGCGCATGCGAAACCGACATGAACGTCGTGATGACGTCCTCGGGCGCGCTGGTGGAGATCCAGGGAACCGCCGAGGGCAAGCCGTTTTCCGATGCGCAGCTGCAGGCGCTGCTGGCGCTGGCGCGCTCGGGCATCGCCCGGCTGATCGAGGCGCAGAAGGCCGCACTGGCGGCGCCATGACGCACATGCACCCGCGCCGGCTGGTGCTCGCTTCCGACAACGCGGGCAAGCTCGCCGAGTTGCAGGCGCTGCTGGAGCCGCTTCAAATCGAGGTGCTGCCCCAACGCCTGCTCGGTGTGGTCGGGGCCGTGGAGCCGCACTCGACCTTCCTGGAAAACGCGCTGGCCAAGGCGCGCCACGCGGCGCAGGCCAGCGGGCTGCCGGCGCTGGCCGACGACTCGGGGCTGTGCTGCGTGGCCTTGAACGGCTCCCCCGGCGTGCGCTCGGCCCGCTTCGCCGGGGACGGGGCCGGCGACGCACAGAACAACGCGCAGCTGGTCGCTCGCCTGGCGGGCATCGAAGAGCGGCGCGCCCACTACGTGTGCCTGTTGGTGGCGATGCGCTCGCCGCAGGATCCGGAGCCGATCGTCGCCGAAGGGCGGTGGTTTGGACGGATCGTGACCGAGCCGCGCGGCACCAACGGTTTCGGCTACGACCCGTCGAGCCGCGCGGCACCAACGGTTTCGGCTACGACCCGTACTTCTGGGTCGACGAGCTGGGCGCCACCGCGGCGGAGCTTGCGCCGCAACAGAAGAACTCGCTCAGCCACCGCGCTCAGGCGATGCGGCACCTGAGCAGCGCGCTGGCGGCGCGCTGGTCGTGGGGCCCCTCTTCCTAAAGGGAGAGGGGAGGCCACAAGACCGCGCAGAATAGAGGCCCCCGATCACCCCTCTGCCGCGCGGCGGGAGAGGGGAGGGGGTGAGGGCCTATGCAAGCACCGATACGTCTACACAGCGACGAGCCCAGCGCGTTTCAGGTGCCGCCACCGCTGTCGCTGTACGTGCATTTTCCGTGGTGCGCCCGCAAGTGCCCGTACTGCGATTTCAACTCGCACGCGCAGGCCGACGGCGAGCTGGAAGCGGCGCAACTGCGGTCACGCTACCTGCAGGCGCTGCGCGAGGACCTGGAATCGGCGTTGCCGGCCGTGTGGGGGCGCACCGTGCGCAGCGTCTTCA
>WNFR01003520.1_pt1 | contig 23686 bp, 16 predicted proteins | sample 5400221 | NCBI WGS metagenome assembly WNFR01 (sample SAMN13153357, study PRJNA577476) | soil metagenome | isolation source: 40 cm soil under Madrone tree | place: USA:California | collected 2016-06-14 | reverse complement strand
CGATTCTTGATCGAAGGATGGCTGGCGATCAGATTTGGTGAGGATGCCGGCCGCATCATAAGGCAGCACGGATGGAAGGTGCTCGTCGCGGTCGCTGTGCTTGCCGCATCGGGTTTCACTCTGAGCTTCTTTCGCGCGCGCGCGACGCTCAAGAGAGTTGTCCGTTGAGGAGTTGCCGCGCGAGCAACAACCGGTGGCCCCGGGTTCATAGACTTGCTGCAAGTGTCACAGCGCATAAAGACGACCGGCGGGTGGAGCGACCTCATGCGGCCATCGCGGCATCATATAGGACGAGCTGCGACGACTCGCAGGCGCTGGAGCCCGTTGAAAATGAAACCTTTCCGGGCCTGCGGGCGTGTGTTAGCATTAAGAATTCGGAGGAGTGGGTCTGCCTTACATGAGAAAGGTCGTTTTGATAATAGCGCTGCCCCTGCTGGTTCTGCCGGGTCTCGCGCAGTCGCGTAACTGTCTGCGCGTCATGCCGATTGATGATGTCACGCGGCAAGCGATTCTGATCGCCCGTGTCAAGATTCATAAGGTTGACAAGGCGAAATATCGCGGCGAGTTCAGCCAGTTGGCGGTGCTCTATCCTGTCGACGTGATCGAAGGCGATTTCACCCTGAAGGAAATCAACGTGCTCGCCCGATCGAGCGTGAGATGTGCCGAGGACAACTACACGCGAGACGACGAAATGCTGGTTTTCCTCGAGCCGGTGGACAGCCTGTTCCACACTGTGAATTATCAGTACGGTCAGTTTCCCATCGTCGGTGAGATCGTCAAGGGATGGCGCGACAAGGCCAACAAGCCAATTGATAAACCATATGCGGAAGTACGGCGCGAGATTCAGGCCTGCGTCACCGCTGCGCATACTCCCAAACCGGAAGGCGAACCGCCTCCACAGCCTCCGAAACCGGTAAAACCACCCGAGCCTCGGCCGCGGTAGCCATTTCCGATCACTTCTTTATTCCTCACTCGACGCAGAACGCGTTGAGCACGATATCCCCAGTCTCTGTGGACACCCAGGCGGGGTCGTGCGACGCGGTTTGGAGGTGACTTCAACCGGCAAGCTTCGCCAGCGCAACGGTGAGCGTTAGCAGTCGCTTCAATCCAAGCTCGCGGCCGGCGGGTTCGTACCACTCGGTCAGGCTGTGGCAGTTGCTGGAGATTCCCCCGACTCCCAGAGTGATTGCGGGAATGCCAAGAGAAATAGGGATGTTTGAGTCAGTCGAGGAGCAATCAAGCCGCGGCTCGATGCCCAATGCGCGGGAGCATTCGATCGCAGCGCGTACGATTCTTGAATTGACCGGCGTCTCGCCCGAGGGTCGGTCGCCCACCTGCTCGAATTCGCACGTGAGGCTGGTGCCGCTCATCGATCGCTGCGAGTTCTCTTCCCGTGCAGCGATTTCAACTACGCGTCTGAGATATGCCTCGAGTTTTTCGATCTCGTCGCTCGAGACGGAACGTATATCGACGACCATGCTCGCCCGTTCCGGAATGGCGTTGACCGAGCTGCCACCTTCGATAATGCCGACGTTGTACGAGGTCCGGGGAGCGAGCGGAGCCGGGTACGATGCGAAGCGCGCGATCGCTCGTCCGAGCGCGTGAACCGGGTTAACGATTCCGAAGTCGCCCCATGAGTGACCGCCTGGACCAATGACCGTCACACGATAACGACGCGACCCAAGCGCTCGCTGAGTAATGCGCTCGAGCCCGGGGCCGTCGAGTGAAATGAAGGCGTCAACTCCAGATTGAAACCCGCCTCTAGTGAACAGATGTCGTGCGCCGCGCAGGTTTCCTTCGCCTTCTTCGCCGACTGTCGCGACGAAGTAGATTCTGCCCTCGGTCTCAATACCACCGGCATCCAGCGCTCGCGCCAGAGCGATGAGGCTCACGATGCCGCAGGTGTTATCACTGATTCCCGGCGCGTGGAACCGCGCTCCGTCACGCCTCACCCGCACATTCGTGCCTTCTGGAAAAACCGTGTCGAGATGCGCCGAGACAATCACGCGCGGCTCAGACGAGAGTCCGGGACGCTCTGCGATAACATTGCCTTCTTCGTCCGATCGGACGCGCAGGAGACCGATTTCCTCGAAGCGCCGGGCGATTTCCCGGGCGCGAGCTTCTTCCTTGAACGGCGGCGCGGGTATCTCGCATATGCGAACCAGTTCTTCGTCAAGCTCGCCGTGCATTTCATTTATGAAGTGAAATGCCTGCTGAATTCCGTGAGCGCCGAGCAGTTTCGCGATCGAGAGGCGTTCGTCTGTGCGCGGCGCGTAGTTTTGCATTTATGGGCTCTTGAGAGTCTTGATTCTCGAATGTCGAACTTGGGGCCTGCGTGGCTCTAAACCTAGATCAGCCGCCTTATTTCTTCGTCGGTGAGGACTGTGTCGCTCTGCTTGGCGCGATTGAATATTCGCTCGACGCGCTCCGTTGTAGACTCGATGCCGTTCCGGCTGAGCCAGAACATCACGTTGGATTTTCCGCTCATCGGCCCGATCTCGATCATCTGCTCGCGGTTCAGCATTCTTGCAGGCACGCCGGAATAGACCATATCGGCAAGCCAATCATCGCCTTTGTTGAAAGCCTTAATTACCGCTGCCGCGTGAACTCCCGTTGCGGTGCGAAATGCGTCGCGGCCAACAATCGGATAAGAAATCGAAATCGGAACTCCGGTAGCACTGCTCACCGCGTCACAGTAGCGCGTCAGGTTCGACAGATCCCGGTCGATGTAGCCCATCAGTTGAAGGTTTACGAGCAGTTGGTCCATCGGAGCGTTTCCAACTCTCTCGCCGATGCCGAGGGCCGTCCCGTGCAGCCGGTCCGCCCCCGCCTCGTACGCCGTGATCGAGTTGATAACGCCGAGCCCACGATCCTGGTGGCCGTGCCAATCGATCTTGATTTCATCAGTCAGTCCCATTTCTTCAATGACCGCCTTGATGTAGATGATCAGCGCACGCACTCCGTCAGGCGTTGCGTGACCCACGGTATCGCACACGCAGATTCGCTTTGCGCCGGCTTCGATTGCGGTGCGGTAGAGCGCTCGCACTGTCGCAGGGTTTGCGCGGCTGGTATCTTCAGTCACATACATCACGGAGAGGCCGTGTGAGACCGCAAATCTCACCGCTTCCTCGGTTGCAGTAAGCATCATCTCGAGCGACCAGCCTTCGGCATACTGACGGATCGGGCTCGATCCGATGAAGGTACACGCTTCGATCGGTATCCCGACCTTCTGGGAAATGTCTATGATTGGCTCGATGTCGGCGATGACCGTTCGCGCCGCGCAGTTTGGGCGGATATCGAGCTTGCAGTCCGCGATTTCTTTCGCAAGCCGTGTCACGTCGGAAACAGCCCGCGGCCCCGCGCCCGGCAGGCCTATATCAGCGGCGTCGATGCCGAGCGAGTCCATCAAGTGAAGAATTTCCAGTTTCTTGTCAATTGCGGGGTCGATGACCGAGGGCGATTGCAACCCGTCACGTAGAGTTTCGTCGTTCAACTCCAATGGTCGCGGCGCAGTTTCCGCGTTGCCTACGCGGTTCCAATCGTAAATTAGCTCGCTCCTATCCATTGCATTCGTTCCTTTTCGATTAGAGCAAACACGCAAGGTGAGCGTCAAGAGAATGCGCCGGCACGACGGCGTTTGTATTTGATTGTCCGACAAACTTCAGTTTGTCGATTCAGGCGGGCTACGACGACAAACCGAAGTCTGTCGGACAGCGCGGGGGCGTTGATGTTACCATTCACCGTTCTCAGGACGCTTGTGAGTTCAAAAACGCAGATTGAGGGAGAGTCGAATAGCCCGATTCTAATCACGCCGGGTCAGTTGATGCTGGCGCTTGGCGGACTCTTCTTGCTGAACCTGCTGCTGCGGGTGTTCTACATCCGTTACGATTTCGTTAACGGCGATGAAGGCGTGCGCGCACTCACCGCGGTTCGAATGCTCGAAGGCGCGCGTCTGTACGCCGATGTGGTGACCGATAAACCGCCCGGCGCTTCGCAGTTCTACGCGGCGGTCTTCACGGTGTTTGGCAGCAGCATGAAAGCTGTGCATTTGGCGGCGGCTGTTTGGAACTTTGGAACTGCGCTGATTATCTATCTGATAGGTGCGCGCTTCTACACCAGGCGAATTGGACTCTGGGCTGCACTGCTATTTGTTTACTTCAGCACGAATTACTTTACTCAGGATATGATGGCGGCGAACACGGAATTGCTGATGGCGCTGCCATACGCGTCGGCGTTCTACTTTTTCATGACCGTCGCCTTCGACGAGATAGGCGGCGACGGCAATACATTGCTTCTCATTCGCACTAGGTTGGTCACTGCTGGGTTGCTTACCGGGCTTGCTACATTGTTCAAGCAGATTGGAGTGCTCAACCTTGTGTTCTTTGCGCTTTACGAATTGCTCGAGATCTGGAACGCGCGCGCGAAGCGTCTCGAGGACGGCGCCTGGCTGATGGCTTCCATCCGACGCGTGTTAGCCCGTCTGTCGTTGATGGCAGTTGGATTCACCTCCGTGCTCGTGGCGTTCATTCTGTGGCTCAGGTCGATGGGCGCGCTCCGTGACTTCTGGCGAAACGGAGTCGTTCTCAACATGTTCTACATTGACTCCGAGCCGTTTGGTCTGTGGATCAAGTTCATGGTGGGCCGCGGATTGGGCTACGTGTTTTTCAACGCGGTGCTGTGGTCGCTTGCAGGCTCGGCTGTCTGGCGATCGGTGCGAAAACGTGAGCGAAAGGATGCGGTCGATCAGGCACGATGGGCCCATCACGCGCGATTCGATGTCGCGGCCGCGCTCTGGTGTGCCGTATCGCTGGTTGCGGTGATAATGAGCGGACGGTTCTACGGGCATTACTTCATTCCTGCGCTGCCCGCCCTCTCGTTGCTCGGCGCGCGAGGCTGGAACCTTTTTGCCGAAAAGCTGAGGACGCCGGCTTATAGACGAAGGGCTCAGGTGGCGGTCGCGGCGCTGTTTCTGCTGTTCTTAATCGGACTGTTCAGATGTCATCACCGCACGGCGGTGCTCGCTTACGAAACAGTGACGGGAACGCGCACGCGCTGGAGCAGTAACTGGGGCATGACCAAGCGCGAACAAGAGGCGCAAGTAGTCGCTGAATTTGTAAGCGAAAGAGTTCGCGCCGGTGAGCCACTGTACATCTGGGGCTACGCGCACGATGTCTTCTGGCGCACGCGTTGCTGCCCTGCGTCGCGGTACCTGACGCCGTACTACATCGACGGGCGGTTTTCTGACGCTGAAGCTACAGTGCCTTCATCTGGCGAAGAGTTCAGGCGTGAGGCGGCGGCTAATCTGCTTGAAGATCTGCGCCGCAGCAAGCCGCGATTGATTCTCGACGTCGAGGGGAGCTTCAAGGCGCTGCCTTATGCGGAGCTGGTTGCGTTCATCGAGAAGAATTATCGCGATGCAGGAAATGCCGGGCCTGATCCTGCTCGCCCGTTTCGCGCGTTTGAGCTTAAGGGGGAGCTCACTAGCGATCTGCCCGTTACTGGTCACCAGTCTCAGCGTTGAGATTGCTCCGCAGCCTTCCCTTAATCCACTCGTCAATGATTGCCAGTGACTGTCGGGGGAAGACGTGTCCTACCGGGAAGCTTCGATACTCCACTGAAGGCGACCGCCTCGCCATTGCATCCTTGAAGGTTCGCGTGCGCGCCATCGGATAGAACTCGTCGGTCTCGCCGGCGATTATCAACAAGTCAGTATCGCTGCTGTGATATTTGTCCTGGTCCCAATCGCCGGGTATGCCGCCACACACGGCGATCACTCCCCGGACAACTCCCGGGTGCGTGAACGCGAAGCGGTAGTTCAGCGACACTGATTGAGAGAATGCGAGCAAAAAGATGGCGCGGCGGTCAATGGTGTGCTCTGCGGCTATTTCTTCGATTACCGACAGCAGCGTCTGATGATGAAGCCTGATTGTTTCTTCGGCTTTGTACTGCATCATCCATCCGAACCCAATCCTCGGTTTGTTAGGTTCGCTCTCGGAGCGCACGAAGAACGCGTTTGGTCCCTGCACCGACGCGATGATGAAGTCACTCGAGTTGATCTTTTGGGCAAGAGCCAGCATCGAGTCTTTGTTGCCTTCGTAGCCGTGGAACGCGATGAGCAGTGGTCTTAGCGCCGTCGCATCGCCGTCAGGCACGTGCAGGTCGTAATACAAGTCGGTGCGTTGCTGAGTTGTTCTTTCTGAAATCATCCTGAATGGCCTTGTTCTGCTTTGTCACGACTGCCAGGCAATGCGATATTATCTGAGGCTATGACCAATGAAAAGCCGGCGAGATATATGATCTTCGGCGCGGGGGCGATCGGTAGCGCAATCGCGGCTCTGCTCGTTCGCGCCGGATCTCGGGTGGTGTGCGTAGCGAGACCGGCTCATGCGGAGGCGTTGAGACGAGGGATCGTTATCAAGGAGAACGGCGAAGAGCTAACTGTGAGCGTCGACGCAGTGACTGCGGCTCGCGAGCTTTCGCCGGAAAGCGGGGACGTCGCCTTCATCACAACCAAGTCTCAAGCTACAGAGGCGGCGGTCGATGACCTTCTCGATCGGTATGACAAGACTCTGCCGGTCGTCTGTCTTCAGAACGGCGTGCGCAATGAGGAGATCGCGGCGCGGAGGTTTCAGACGATTTATGCCGGTCTCGTTTTTCTAAGCGCCGTACAGCTTGAGCCGTCGGTGATCACGCTTCCTCAGGGCCGCTCTCTCGCAATTGGCTGCTATCCTGTCGGTCTCGATGATATGGCTCGCGATCTGTGTGCCGAACTCAAAACGGCCGGGTTTGAAGCGATGGCCTCGGCCCACGTGATGTCGATGAAGTGGGGAAAGCTCGTGGCCAACCTCAACAATGCGACGACCACGATCACTGGCTACTGGCTTGAGCGAGCGATGTCCGAGCCGGAGATGCGCAGGCTGATGCTTGCAGTGAGAGAGGAAGGCTTGCGGGTGGTGGATGCGGCAGGCATCGCAGTGGAACCGCCCGCCGATGAGCCTTCGCCGATCAGGATACGCGAGATGACCGATAAGCTCAGGGAACCTCCAAAACATCCGTACGATCCGGCCAGGTCGAGCCGGGAGCCTCGCACATATTCATCGATGTGGCAGGATCTTCATCTCGGTCGCAAGGCCCACGAAGCGGAATTCCTAAACGGAGACATAGCCGCGCTTGGCGAGAAGCTCGGCATCCCGACTCCTTATAACTCGACGCTGTTGGAGCTCGTTAATCGGATGTTCGCGGAAGGTCTCATGCCTGGCATCTACACCCCCAATGAGCTCAATGATCTCATCCGATCCCGGGCGATCAAGTCTTAGACTCTCCTGGAGGCTCCCAGTTGGTCCGATCGAGTGGGCGCAAGGGTCCTGAAAATCGCGGCGTCCTCCTCGCACCTTCCTCGCAACAAAATTACAATATTGACAGCAGTTGTTTTGCTGCTATATTTAACGGCAGCAGCAGCAGAAACAGTCGGCCCCTAAACAGCTAACCGACGAACTTTGATGATTTCATTCGAAGCAAGTGAAAAGAGTACCGGCGAGCATAGTGACGGTGATGCTTGCGTTGGTGATACCGTGCGCAATCGGGTTCGGGCAGAGCAAGGGCGCCAGGCACACCGAGCTCTTCGATCCCGTTGAATTCATCAAGGGCTTTCAAATTGGGATGAGTTACGATGAAGTGCAAGCGCTGCTGCCCAAGAGCGCTGAGCAGGACACAATGGCTTACCTGCCGAGCGAGGAAGCGTTCCTGTTAGGCGTCGACATACACGGTGAGGCAACATGGAGCGCTTCGTTCAAGTTCGATACGCTCGACACGCCCGCTCGCAGGCCCGAGCAACTGGTCGAGTTTAGCTGTAGCGCCGGGCTGTCAACCCGAAGCGAATCGTTCGAAACGATAGTGCGGAAAGTGACCGCGGCCTTTGGTGACCCGGTGGAGGTGGACCGCTCACGGGAACGCTTTCAGCAAGCCGGCTGGCGTGTGTCTGGCGGGTCAGTCCTGACTCTCGAATACTCAACGATGCCGGGGGCGACTGCCAGCAACGTGAACGTTGAGTTCGTGATCAAGAAAAACCGTCGTCGGGGTCCACCCGAATCCAAGGCCGTGGCTTAGACCGAACTTTGAGTCTCTTTACCCAAGTCTCGGACCGTCTTATCAACGGCATCTTCAGTTAATCGGTATGGTTCTCCCTAGTACTTGAAATCTTATTACAAGCGGCTTTCTTACAAAGTGCTCAGTTGACCGGTCAAATTGATTGCGTAGACTCACAGGTTGACCCGCCTCAGTTTCAATAACCCCTTAATTCTACGGTAGATCACCTCACGCTGCTGCGTGGCCCGCTGCTTGCGGAATCAGCAGCGGGCCGCCGCCGCCCAAACCGCCCCTCATGCGCCGCCGGAGAATCGTATTCGCCGGCAATATCGGGTGGTCTTCTGTCATGAATTCCATCCGTGCGTGCCCAACGAGGTTACAGATCTGATCAATGCGATTTAATACCCGAAAATCTATTCTGATTACTGCGTGCGCAGCGTGGATTTTGATGATCGCGGTAGGGCTTACTCTGCTGTGGCGTTACGAAAATGCCTCTGGCCCAGCCGCGGCTCCCCCCTCCCAGTGGCCTCTCGCAAGCGGCATCCATCTAGCTACTGATCGCGCCACGCTAATCATGCTGGCTCACCCCCATTGCCCCTGCACGCGGGCGAGTATCGGCGAACTGGCCAGACTGATGGCCCAGGCCCAGGGTCGTGTGACGGCTTACGCCCTCTTTGTCAAACCTGCCGGCTCTTCCGACGATTGGGAAAACACCGACCTCTGGCGAAACGCCGCTGGCATCCCCGGAGTCAACGTCGTCGTTGACGATGGCGTCGAGGCGCAACGCTTCCATGCAGTGACCTCCGGCCAAACTGTTCTTTACAATGCTGAGGGGCACCTGCTGTTCAGCGGCGGGATCACAGGTTCACGCGGGCACTCCGGCGATAACGAGGGGCGCAGCGCCATCGTATCGCTTTTGAATACCGGAGAGGCAGAGCGAGCGGAAACCTCCGTTTTCGGCTGCCCGCTATTCGGCACACACTCTGAGTGTCGGGAGTCGTTCGATGATAGAAACAAGCACTAACCTGGACAGACGGGAAACGACTGCCCGGCGAGTTGACGAGATATTCAACGAGCATCAGCGGCGCGTGCACAGGCGCACAGACCGCATGTTCGCGGCACTGATGGCGCTGCAGTGGCTGGCTGGCGTAGCCGCAGCCCTATGGGTATCGCCTAAAGCTTGGGAGGGGACGGCCAGTCATACGCACCCGCACGTCTGGGCGGCAGTGTTCCTGGGCGGTGCGATCAGTTCTCTCCCCATCATCCTGGCGGTGATTCGTCCCGGTGAAATCACCACCCGCTACACAGTAGCGGTCGGGCAGATGCTGATGGGGGCGTTGCTGATCCACCTTACCGGTGGGCGGATCGAGACGCATTTCCACGTCTTCGGGTCGCTAGCCTTTCTCTCCTTTTACCGCGATTGGCGAGTGCTGATCCCGGCCACGGTCGTCGTCGCCGCCGACCACTTCCTGCGCGGCGTCTTCTGGCCGCAGTCGGTCTACGGCGTGCTGGCGGCGAGTGAGTGGCGATGGCTGGAGCACGCGGGCTGGGTTATATTCGAGGTCACCTTCCTCGTCATCGCCATCAGACACAGCATCGGCGAGATGCGGGGCATTGCCGAGCGGACGTCTGAGATTGAAAGCTTGAACGAGGGGCTGGAAGCTCACGTCGCTAACCGAACTGCGCAGATCGTTGCCGCTAACCGTGAATTGGAAAGAGAGGTGGCCGAGCGCAAGCTGGCTGAGGCCGGGTTGGCCGAACAGCGCTCGTTCCTGCGTCAGGTCATCGACCTTAACCCCAATTTCGTCTTCGCGAAAGATGGCGAAGGGCGTTTCACGCTGGTGAATCAGGCCATCGCCGACGCCTACGGAACGTCCGTCGAGGGTTTGTTAGGCAAGACGGGCGCCGACTTCAATCCGAACAAAGACGAAGTCGAATGGTTCCGCGGCGACGACCTGGAAGTGATAAACACCCTAACGGAGAAGTTCATCCCGGAAGAGGTGATTACAGACGCCGGAGGCCAGATCCACTGGCTGCAAACCATCAAGCGCCCCATTGTCTCGCCGGACGGCACGGCGAATCAGGTGCTCGGCATCGCAACCGACATCACCGCCCGCAAACAAGCAGAGAATGCGCTGCGCCGTAGCGAGGAGAGGTTCCGCCAAATCGCGGAGAATATCCGCGAGGTCTTCTGGATAACCGACACCCGGGACAACAAGTTGGTCTACATCAGCCCGGCATACGAAGAGGTATGGGGCAGGTCTTGTGGGAGTCTTTCCGAGATGTCGCGCACGTGGCTCGACACCGTCCATGCGGAAGACCACGCGCGATTGATTGAAGCCACGGCGACGGTGCAGACCGGAGGCGAGTATGACCTGGAGTATCGAATCGTCAGACCTGACGGCGAGGTCCGTTGGGTACGCGACCGCGCTTTCTCAATCGCGAACGTGTCCGGGGAAGTGTACCGGGTTGCGGGTATCGTTGATGACGTGACGGAGCGCAAGCAGGCTCTTGAGCAGATTAAGACTTCACTTCATGAGAAAGAGGTGCTGCTTAAGGAGATTCACCATCGCGTCAAGAACAACATGCAAGTCATCACCAGCTTGCTCAACCTGCAATCAAGAACCATCAGGGACGAGCAGGCGCTCTCGGTCTTTAAGGACAGCCAGAATCGCGTCAAGTCGATGGCGCTAATCCACGAAACGCTCTACCAATCGAAAGACCTGTCCCGCATCGATTTCGCAGAGTACCTGCAAAAGCTTGTCGCTCACGTCTCCCGCTCGTACCGCATACGTCCTGAAGCCGTTAAGATCAACACCAATGTTGATGACGTATCGCTGCCGATAGATATAGCAGTCCCCTGCGGGCTCATCATTAACGAGTTGGCTTCAAACTCACTCAAATATGCGTTCCCAGCGGACATGAAGGGAGAGGTCAACATAACATTCGAGCGCGCTGATGGTCGGTACGTCCTGCGTGTGAGCGACACGGGCGTGGGCTTGCCCTCTGATTTTGACCCTGAGAAGGGCAAGTCTCTGGGGATGAAGCTGGTGCGCATGCTAACGGAACAGTTGTGCGGAGAATTGGAGTGCTTCAACGGCGTGGGAACGACCTTCGAGATCAAATTTCCTGAGGAAAGGGAGAGGGTTCAAGCATGACACAGGCTCGAATACTTGTCGTTGAGGACGAAAGCATAGTTGCAGCAGACATTCAAGACAGGCTTGAATCTCTAGGCTACGAAGTGCCGGCCACAGTCGCCTCGGGCGAAAAGGCAGTTGAGCAGGCGGGCTTACTACGTCCCGACCTGGTGTTAATGGACATTCAGTTGAACGGGCGGATGGACGGGGTCGAAGCCGCAGACCAGATACGGCTACGATTCGGAATCCCGGTCATCTACCTGACCGCCAACGCCGATCATCCCACAGTGCAGCGCGCGAAAGTCACAGAGCCGTTCGGCTACGTGATCAAGCCCTTTGAGGAAAGAGAACTGCACACGGCTATCGAGGTGGCCCTTTATAAGCACCAGGCAGAGCAGACGCTGAGGGAGAGCGAAGAGCGATACCGGCTCCTCGTCGAGCTTTCGCCCGAGGCGATCATCGTTCAGAGAGACGATAAAATAGTGTTTGCCAATTACGCGGCGGCTATCCTGTTCGGCGCAGCGTCGGCGGAGACCTTATTGGGCCTCGCCGTCGCCGATTTCGTTCACCCCGGCCACCACGAAAATTTCCGAGCGCATGAGAGGCATTTGAGGGGGAACCAGCAGTCGGCTCTTAAGGCGGAGAAGTTCGTGCGGTTGGACGGCCAGGTGAGAGATGTTGAGGTCGTCATGGCATCCGTCACCTATGGAGGAAAACTCGCCACACAGATCCTTACGCGAGACATCACCGAGCGTCGGCGCGCAGAAGAGCAGTTGCTTCACGACGCTTTCCATGACTCACTGACCGGGCTGCCTAACCGTGCGCTCTTCATTGATCACCTCAAACTGGCTGTCAATCACTGTCGCCGCAGGAAAGACTACCTCTTTGCCGTGCTGTTCATAGATCTGGATCGTTTCAAGGTCATCAACGACAGCTTAGGTCACATGGTCGGGGACGAGGTACTCATCGCAATCTCCCACAGGCTTGCGATATGTCTCCGCGATGGAGACACAATCGCCCGACTAGGCGGAGACGAGTTCACGATCTTGCTTGACGGCATTAAAAACTATGACGATGCACAACGAGTAGCCGAGCGCGTGCAGGAACTGCTCGAACAGCCCTTTGGCCTCTCGGGGCGGGAGTTATTCGTTACCGCTAGCATAGGCATTAAGTATTCCAGCGGCGGCGACGAACAACCGGAAGATCTCCTGCGCGATGCGGATACGGCGATGTACTGTGCCAAGGCACTCGGCAAAGCGCAGTATCAGGAGTTCGACTCGAGAATGCACTCGCGCGCGCTGACTCTTCTACAAATCGAATCGGATTTAAGACGCGCCATGGACAGAGAGGAGTTTCAGGTGAACTACCAGCCGATAGTATCGCTTGAGAGCGGGCGCATCTGCGGCTTCGAGGCCCTCGTGCGCTGGAGTCATCCCGAGCGCGGGCTGATTTCGCCATCTGAATTTATCCCGATTGCCGAGGAGACCGGCCTCATCATCCAGATAGGTCGCTGGGTGCTCAAACAAGCATGTTTACAGATGCGCAGTTGGCAGGAAGCTTTTCCTGTCACAAGGCAGATGAAAATCAGCGTCAATCTATCTTGCAAACAATTCATGCAGCCGACGATCGTCGGGCAGGTGCTGGAAACCTTACGAGAGACCGGCCTCGATCCGAGCAGTTTGAAACTCGAGATCACCGAAAGCGTGATGATGGAGACAGGTGATTACGCGATGAACGTGCTCGAGCAGCTCAGCAGGGCAGGCGTCGAGTTGAGCCTGGATGACTTCGGCACTGGCTATTCTTCACTTAGCTACATTCACCATTTTCCGGTTACCGCCTTAAAGATTGACCAGTCGTTCATCAAGCGGATTGGCGGTGGGCAAAATAGCGAAATCGTTCGCGCGGTCGTCTCACTGGCACGCAGTCTTGGGCTGGAAGTCGTTGCAGAGGGTATCGAAACCTTACCGCAACTCGATCTACTGAAGGCGCTGGGTTGTGCGCAAGGCCAGGGCTATTACTTTTCGGAACCGGTTGGTGAGGAATCGGCAACCGAGTTGATACAAAAAGAGGAGCGCGGGGAGTTTCTCAATTTTCTTGGGAAGGCCAGTGCTGGCGGATCGCTGCTTGAGATGACTGACAGTCTTACAAATTCTGTGTGAGGGGGCTTAGAAAGAAACCTACCGCTTTCCGTTTTCAATGCAAGAAAGTAGGGGACCAAAAAAACTTCTTGGGCAAAAATCCAGTCTGCCCTATGAGTTACGAGGGCCGTTCCCAAAGGACTCAAAGCCCCGACTTTTTGGGCAAAGTCTTCGCGTCGCTATCCCCTTGAACCACAATATATTGTACTTTTCGATTGACACGTGCCTATCTATAGAGTACACTCCGAAACCGCTACGAGGGAGAAATAGATCAAGAGAATCGGGCTAAGCGTTGTAGTTAACCCGTTCCGGGCGTTATCATATGGCTTCGAGTAACGGCCGGGACAAGCGCAAGGCAACGGTCAAAAGTGGACCTTAAGCGGACAGTTTTCGGCACTCTCGCCTCGGCGCAGCCCGGCCCGGCAGGAAGTCGGCAGGCTGAGCTGTAAAAAGACAAACCAAGTAAGCAGGAAATCAAGAGTCCCCAGACCTGCCCGGCGAATCGCAGGGTATTGAATTGATCTCTCTCTTCGAGCAGGATCGCCCGCGTTGAAAATCGAGAATGGTAAGCTAAGGAGACATTAGAATGTCCACCCGATCTGTTGGCGACATACAGAAGTCGAACGGCCAAACCCCAGTTGACGACTCGATCTCGCCTCTTGTTCCTCACGCGGATGTGCGCAAATCCGGGGCAGTCGCTGATAACAATCAGCTCACAGAGCTTGGGCAGAAGATTTTTCTAGACCGCTACACGCTGAAGGACATGAGTAAACGCACCCTATCAACGGGCGATATGGTGATCGTCTGCACCGACGCTAAGACCGGACAGCGCGAGATCGGCGTCGTAACCGAAATGGACGAATCAGCCGCCGCCGGCGCGGAGCGGGTCACAGTCGAGCTGCGAGATGGTACCAGGTTCGAATGCCTGTCCGAGCACGTATCGAAGCCGATCGAGACCGACCCCGAACAGATGATGGAACGAGTGGCGCGCGGGATTGCCGCCGTCGAAGGCGAGCGCGCCGACGAGTGGTATCATAACTTTCGATGGCTCCTGAACGGATGGAAGTTCGTGCCTGCCGGCCGAATCCTAACGGCCGCGGGCACCGATCAACAGCTTACTTTTTACAACTGCTACGTTGTTCCCTCGCCGAAAGACTCGCGCAAAGGCATCGTCGAAACGCTTTCGCAGATGATGGAGATCATGTCGCGCGGAGGCGGCGTTGGGATCAATGTCAGCAGCCTGCGGCCTCGCCATTCCTATGTGAAGGGCGTCAATGGGCGCTCGTCGGGTTCGGTCTCATGGGGCGCGCTCTATTCGTTCGTCACGGGGTTGATAGAGCAAGGCGGATCGCGGCGAGGCGCTCTGATGCTGATACTGAACTGCTGGCATCCCGACGTGATCGAGTTCATCACCTCCAAGCGCGAAATGGGAAAGATCACCAACGCGAATATCTCGGTCGGGATCAGCGACAAGTTCATGGACGCGGTGCACGCGAATGCCGACTGGGATCTGGTTTTCCCCGATAACACCGATCCCGACTATGGGCAGACGTGGGACGGCAACCTCGACAAATGGCTGGCTGCGGGCAAGCGAGTCATCGTGCACAAGACGGTGAAAGCGCGGGCCATCTGGGATTCGATCATCGAGTCGGCGTGGGCTTCGGCTGAACCGGGCGTGTTTTTCATCGAACGCGCAAACAAGATGTCGAACTCGTGGTACTACGATGCGGGTTATCTCGGTTGCACAAACCCTTGCGGCGAGCAACCGCTGCCCGGCTTTGGCGTATGCAACCTGGGGGCGATCAATCTGTCGAAGTTCGTCAGCGAAGGCGACGTCGCGTGGGATGACCTGGGCAAAGCGGTGCGTTACTCGGTTCGGTTCCTGGACAATGTGATTGACGCGACGCCGTACTTCTTCGACGAGAACTACGCTCAACAAAAGGCTGAGCGCCGTGTGGGTCTTAACACGATGGGGCTGGCTGAGATGCTTATCCGGCTCGGCATTCGCTATGGTTCGGAAGAATCCGTGCAGTTCATAGACCGCCTGTATCGCTTCATCGCGGGCGAGGCTTATCACGCATCGTCGGACATTGCCTCGGAGAAGGGACCCTTCCCGATGTTCGACGCGGATAAGTTCCTGCAGTCGGGCTATATGCAGAAGATGCCCGACGACGTTCGCGAGGAAGTTCGCGAGAAGGGTGTGCGAAATGTCACGTTGCTGACCCAGGCGCCCAACGGCACCATCGGCACAATGGTCGGCACTTCGACAGGCATCGAGCCCTTCTACTTCTGGAACTACTTCCGCAAGTCGCGGTTGGGGAAACACGAGGAGCGAGTAAAGGTGCTGGAAGAATGGCAGCAAGCTCACCCGGGTGAGCCGCTGCCGGGTTACTTCGTGACCGCGATGGACCTCGCGCCTGAAGAGCACGTCAAGGTGCAGGCCTCGATTCAGGCGTGGGTCGACTCATCGATTTCGAAGACTTGTAACCTGCCCGCTTCCTACACTCCCGAGCAGACGCGCGAAATATACGAATTGCTTTATCGGTCGGGCTGCAAGGGTGGGACGATATATCGCGATGGCTCACGCGACGTGCAGGTGCTCAGCCTGAAAGAAGACGACAAGAAAGCGAGCGAATCGGCGTCCGAAGTCGCGGCGAAGGCCGCAATTGCGGCGGCAGCGAGCGAGCAACGGGCTCAGGAGACCGCGGTCGTTACCGCGGTTGAAAACGAGTCTGGAGCTTCGTCGAGCGAGCTTGTTCAAAGCGATGCAGGCTGGCAGCCGAAGGTGCGGCCGCGCCCGTACAAGCGGCGCGGCTACACCGTCAGCAAGGCGACGCCTTCGGGCACAGCGCACATTACCATGAACGAGGACGAGGACGGTCATCCGTTCGAGGTGTTTCTTGAAATCGGCAAGGCGGGTTCGGACATCAAAGCGATGGCTGAGGCGATGGGGCGATTGATGTCGCTGATACTTCGCATGGCGTCGCCGGTTTCACCGCTCGAGCGAGTTCGCGAGATCGTAAAGCAGATCTCGGGCATCGGCGGCGCCCGCTCCTATGGTTTTGGCAAGCGGCGAGTGCTTTCGCTGCCTGATGCAGTTGGGCAGGCGCTTGCCGAGAACTACATGAACATCAGCCAGGGCAATGAGGACGACGGCCAGGGCGCGGAAATGGGAGTTGATGCGATGGCGGCGGCGGCAAGCCACAAGGCATCAGCGGCGCTTGGCTCCGTGGATCTGTGTCCGAGTTGCGGCGACTCGGCGTTTGTCCGAGTCGAGGGCTGCCAGACTTGCTACGCCTGTGGCTACTCTGAGTGTTGATTTACTCTGAGGCGCTTCTCTCAGACTAAAAAAGGGCGAGCGGCAAGGCGCACCCCAGAAGTTGCTTTGCTGTTCGCCCGATTTTTTTGAAGCGGTTCGCACTCCGAGTGCGCGGGTCTCAGATTGTGAATGTCGGATACGTTTTTCGGATCTTGGCCTCGATCTTTTGCTGGTCGGCTTCCGCGCCGGCTGCTGCCAGCTTTAAGCGAAGCTTCTTGCGTTTCTGATAGCGATGTCGCCGGCGGTTTATCTCACGGTCACGTTCTCTCATGGTTGTGAGTGATTCTCCTTTTCTTCGTCTCTCTTTAAGCCTAAGTTCGGCTGGCATCTATGAACTCAGCGAACTTAACCGGCCGATTCCAAGTTCTCGGGCGGCCCCTCATCAAGGTAAGCTTGCCTTAATTCGTTGAAAGCTACAAGAGACCGGGCTGGAGCCGAATCGAAAAACAGACTTGTTGCGAATCCAGTCGATGTTATAATCCGTTCATCGCATTTCGAAGGCCCTCGCGAAAAGAACTGCACTTCAATTAAAGGCTATCTGGAATGGATACAGGTTACACCGGCTCCGGCTTTCCGTTGAGCAAGCAAATCGTACGGGACTACAACATCGTTCGTATGCTCGGCAAAGGCGGAATGGGCGAGGTCTATTTGGCAGAGCAACTGCGCGTCGGACGCCGGCGTGTAGCTCTTAAGGTGCTCAGTCGCGCGTGTTCGGAAGATCCCGAAATTATCAAGCGGTTCGAGAATGAAGCAGCCTCGGCGGGGCGCATTCATCACCGCAATGTCGTGATGATTTTCGAGAGCCGAGTGACCGATGACGGCCAGATCTATGTGGTGATGGAGTACGTCGATGGCAACAGCCTGCGACATGAGATTGCCGAACGTGGAGCGCTGCCCCTGGAAGAGATTGTTGAGATTACAAAGCAGATCTGTGCAGGACTGAACGTCGCTCATAAACTGGCAATTGTTCACCGCGACATAAAGCCCGACAACATCATGCTAGGCCGCGATGAAGAAGGTGCGTTGATCGTGAAGGTGCTGGACTTCGGGATAGCGAGACTCCTGGAACCGGGAGCAGGTGGTTCGCAAACGAAGAGCGGCGTCATCATGGGTACTCCTTTTTATATGTCTCCGGAGCAGGCGCTGGGGAACACTGGCGACAAGATTGACGCCCGTTCCGACATCTATTCCCTCGGTATGGTGGTCTATCAGATGCTGACAGGACGGGTGGCGTTCGAATCAGATTCGTGGATGCGCGTGATGTACAAGCACATCAACGAGCGGCCGCTGCCTCCCAGCCAGTTGAGGCCGCAACTCGGCTTCTTTAAGGAAGTCGAAGACGTAGTGTTGAAGTCGCTCGAGAAGGACCGCGACGATCGGCAACAGTCCGTCACCGAGCTGGCGACTCAGTTGGAGGCGGCTTACAATCGCGCAAAGGCGGGCAATCCCGAGGGGGCGGTAACGGTGTCTTATGGCTCAACCGCGCTTACCGATGGCTTGGCGTTCGCTCATACTGGGAGCCTCGTTTCCCGAAGTGCGACGATTCGCGATGCAGTTACGCCCTCAACCGAAGTCGAGCCGGTGGCAACGACTGCCGGAGCTGTTCCGAAAACCCTTTGGACGCGGAGAAACACGATTGCCGCGCTTGTTGTTGTTGTACTTGCCTTGACGGGGCTTGCGCGATTTGTCTTCATGCCGGGAACGGAACCGGTCAAGTCAGAGACGACAACCTCCGTGCCTTCGATTCGGCCCAGCCCTATGCCGGCGATTGAGACATTCGATTACGACGTGTTGACTGTCAGCCCAACTGGACAGCTTTCAGAAATCCACAGGCGAGAGGCTCGATATTTCAATGAAGATCTCGGCAGTCCGTTGACGATCGAGATGATTGAAATACCAGAAGGCACGTACCTGATGGGTGCGCCGCCCGAAACGCAAAAGGACCGCCACCCAAATGAGCGCCCACAGCATCAGGTGACCGTGCCGATGTTTTATATGAGCCGGTACGAAGTAACACAGGCGCAGTGGCTAGCGGTGAGTAAACTTCCGAAGGTGAACCGGGAGCTTGAATTGAACCCATCCGCATTCAAGAGCGATGCGAAGCTTCCGGTGCAGAATGTATCGTGGTGGGAAGGAGTTGAGTTCTGCGAGCGGTTGTCGAAGGCTACAGGGCGAACATACCGTTTGCCCACCGAGGCGGAGTGGGAATACGCTTGCCGGGCCGGCACCAGAACGCCTTTCTATTTTGGCGACACGATAACCGCGGAGATCGTCAACTACGATGCCAACTATCCGTTTGGCGCCGGGCCCAAAGGAGTGACCCGGAAACAACCTATCCCAGTCGGCAGCAACGGAGCGCCGAACGCCTTCGGGTTGCACAACACCCATGGGAACATGGCCGAGTGGTGCCTCGACCCCTGGCATGACAATTATATCGGAGCACCGAGAGACGGCATGAGTTGGGAAGACGGAGGCAATCAGAGCCTGCGGGTGTTTCGAGGCGGCTCATGGTATGACGGCGGCGATAACTGCCGCTCCGCTTTCCGCAACAGCTACGCTCCCGATGTGAAGCTCAGCTTCATCGGCTTACGCATTGTAATGGTCCCGCGGAAGTAGGCTGATAGAGTAAGGGTTGAAGTTGCCCGACTGTTGCGCCCGAGCTTCGATTTCGAGCTTCGATTTAAGGTTAACGAAAAGATCCGCCTGGGAAAGCCTTTGAGTCTGGGGGTTGCGCAAGCCGGCTCATGCTAGAATAATCCAGACTTTGGCGCGTTTTGGCTGGTCTAACCGATTGGTGTAAGAGGACCCGCATAAGTAGTGCAGACATGAGGAAGCTTCAAACACTCTATTTCTTGCTTGCGATTGCCCTGGTAATTGCCTCAGCAGCCGTCTCAACGCAGGGTCAAATTCGCCGCAATAACCGCCTGCCGATTGGTCAGCGGGGAGTTAACAGACCGCCGTTTGGGGTTCCGCAGGCAGGCCGCAATCCCAATCAGCTAAGGAAGCAGCAGTTGCAACAGCGCGTTATGCAGGCGATCGGGCTTACGCCTGCGCAGCGGGTGCGAATCCAGGAGATCCGTCGAAGCCACGACGACGATCTGATTTCCGCGGGCCGGCGCCTGAGGCAGGCGCGGCAAGCGCTCGATCGCGCGATCATGAGCGAGACGTATAGCGAATCGGAGGTTCGGCGCGCCACCGAAGCGCTGGCGGCGGCGCAGGCCGATAGAATCAGGCTGGACGCTAATGTTCGCGCGCAGGTCCGGGGAGTTCTCACGTCCGATCAGGTTCAACGCTTTCACCAACTCCAACGCGAGATGCGCCGCGATATGAAAGAACAACAACAAAAGGATCAGGACAAGGAGATGGGTCCGCAGGGCCCCGGTTCTCCAAAGCTCGAAGATATCGATCTTGCCGATCTGCTTCTATCCGTTCCTGAAGCACACGTCCGACCGCCCATTCCATTTTAGGAATCAATCCGCATATTGCGGGCCCTGTTGATCCTTCAAACCATATCGCCATCCACAAGCCCGAAAGGCCTGTTCACTTTCAGCTCCCTTCAATGTAAGGCCGCGACTGGACGATGTAGAGCTGACCGCGGCTATAGACCCACTCGATGTCTTGATCGCGCCCACCAAAGACGCGTTTTATCTGAAGTGATGCTCGAGCCAGGCCTCTTACTAGGGGATCAGTCAGCACTCGCCGTTGCTGTTCAATTGTGACTTCCTTCACGCCGCCCTGCTTATCGAATACAAGCATGGCGTCTTCGTCTGAACGCGTCAGCACATTAATGGCTCGCGAGCCTGGGTGATAGATAACTTGCTCGGCGACTCGACGGCCTTCTACGACTTTGATCCCGAGACCGCGTTTTGCGTTCACGAACACGGCCCCTCGATCCGCGGGGTCGAATGGGTCTGTGGTGATCGCTACGCCTGCGCTGTCGGCATCGATGCCTTCCTGAATCAGCACCGCCGGGTAGACGCCGAAATGATTCATGCCGAAGCTGTCGCGCGCTTCATATGCTTCGTAGTTCCAAATGGAGGCCCACACGGTCTTGATCGCTTCCATCAACTGCTCGTCAGTGCGAACGTTGGGCACGGTTGTGTAGAGACCGGCGCCGCTGAAGTTCGGCAGGTCTTCGGCATTGGTCGAGCTTCGCGCGAACAGCCCAAGGCCAGCGTAGTCGCGGTGAGCTTTCTCAATGACGGCCCGACGAAAACTCTCGTTGTGATGTCCTTCCTCAATCCAATGCCGAATCTCCGCGAGTCGCACCTTGCGATAGCGTGGATTGTGAACGAAGCGATCCTCCTCGACTGCCGCGGCAATGCGCTCTTCAAGATTATTGCGCCTGACGAAGTCTTGATAATAATGAAACGGAATTGCGAAGCCCGGGGGGACGGCGAGGCCGCGTAGTCTCGCGTGAATGATCTCACCGAGATTCGCGGACTTCGCGCCAAAGCGGACGGCATCACGCGCCCGCTGAAGCCTGAGATCCGTGAGCCGGTCGTAATTGAGATCGGCGCGGGGCGTCACCAGATCGCCTCGCTTGACCCATTGCCGATTGCGTTCATCGACCTCACGCGAATCGGCTGGCACAAGCGAATAGTCGTTCTCGCGCACTTCGAGCCGAACGTACTTGCCTTCCAACCCTTTGAAGAGTTTGTCGGCGTTCTTGATCGTCACGTTGGGAATCGCCCACGACTTGGCGAGCATATTGACATGTGACAATGGCGAGGCCGGCTCAGTTATGATGATGCCCGACAGCGGCGTCAGATGAATGGGGACTTCTTTGAAGATGACGATCTGGTTGCGATCGATGACCGTGTCAACATCGATGCGATCGATTATTCGAAGCTGCCCGATGCCCGCTCCGAGGTTAAGGGGTTGATACTGTTGATTCGCGGCAAGCTCGCTCGCGATGAGCGTCAGTACCGGCGTGTCCGTCTTGTTCAGTTCGTTGACAACCTGTTGCTGGGCAGGCGAGTTTGGTTTGAAGTAGAGCGGCGCGACGAAGCTTTGTTGGAGCGCCGTGATTGTTTCGATCAGCAGTTCCCCGCTAATCTGGTCGCCTTCCCAGAACTCAAAAGTAAACTTATCGGCAGTCGTTTGATATGCGATCGTGCCGAGTATGAACCGTCGGTCGGTCTTCAAGAGGTTGTTATCGTAGAAGGCGCGGCCGCGTTCCAGGGACAGGTAGGTGGCGTTTACGAAGTCCCTGTGGAACTGATACGCACGGGAGTTGACGTAATAGACGCGGTCGCGCGAGCGGCGATCTATCACGAACATTACGTGCGGCAGCGCGTGAAAGCGGCCGCGATAATAGACCCGTGCCAACAGGTCGAAGTCAGCCCTTGAGTTGATTCGTTCAAGGGAATTTGGATTTTGAGCATCTTCCTTACCTGGGAGGCTCGCAGCTTTCTTCCTGGGAGTCGTGCGTCTTGATGACGGATGAGTTTTGGATTGGTTTGATTGTGACGGCCGCGCAGAAGTCGCGGCCCATGCGATCGCTGCAGAAAGCATCACCGCGCAGCATGGTCGGAAGGTTTTCAATAGTTGACCCTGATCGATTGATCGCATCCTGGACGAATCTTATCACACGCGCCAGACACGAGCCGACGCGGCACTGTGAGGCTCAAACGTGGGTTCTCGGCGAACCCAACCGGCGGAGTGAAGTCGCAGTTGTTGTTGACTTTCAAGATAGGTCGCCCTACAATTCTCCCGTCTGCCACGTGCCCAGGATGCAAGCCGCTTGACCGTAAGAGAGCTTAAGCGAATCTATGTCGCTAAGCGCCGAGAAATCAGAGACAGACTGGCTGAGTTCGCGAGAGTGGGGCGGACAGGTTCCTCCGAGACGCTCTTTGAAGAACTGACTTTCTGCATCTTCACAGCCGGCGCCAGCGCGCGAATGGGTCTGCGCTCGGTTGACAGCGTTCGGCCGGTTCTGATGAGCGGCACGGCGGTGGATATTCAACGCGCGTTGGTGGGGCGGCACAGATTCCCGAACAATCGCGGAGCTTATGTTTACGAGACGCGCGAGTATCTTCGGTTACACTGCGGTCTTCAGTTGCGGGAAGCGCTCAGGAGTCTCAGGCTTGCCGATGAGCGCCGTGACTTCCTGGCCGCCAATCGAAGCGTCCGCGGAATCGGTTATAAAGAGGCGAGTCATTTCTTGAGGAACATTGGCTATCGCGGATACGCGATACTGGACAAACACGTACTGACGCGGCTTGCGGAGCTCGAAGTTATCGAAAGTCCAAAGCCGCCCTCGACGAAGAACGGCTATCTGGCGATCGAAGAAAGGGTTAAGCTCTTCTCGGACTCGATAGGGATCGACTTCGATGAACTAGATTTGCTCTTGTGGTACACGAAGACCGGAGAGATTCTCAAATGAAGGTCTACAGTGGAAAGAGCGCTTTGATGCGAGACCGAACGATGCGGCCCGCCTGTTATTTCCTGCTGATTGTTGCCCTGACCTTGTCGGCGGCTAGTGTCCCACAGGTGCGCGCGACGCCTCCTCAACAAAAAGCGAAAGAAGTCAGCGACAAACTCGATCGCGACGCAAGAAAAGCCATCCGAGCCGGCAAGTACGAGGACGCATTAAAGATCTACCTTGGGGTGATCGAAGCGGACGCGCGCGATAACCGGGCGCGTCTCGGGGCAAGCTTCGCCTATCTGAAGATGCAGAACTACCCGCCGTGCTTCCAGCAAGCCAAGGAAGTTCTCAGTATCGACGCAAACAATTCACGTGCCCACGCGCTTGCGGGGGTATCGCTGTTGCGATCGGGCTTTATTCGAGCTGCAGTGGGTGAGTTGCAGCAGGCTTTGGACCTCGATCCGAAAGAGGCGCTCGCTTACGGCGGCGCGGCTGAAATAGATTATTACGAAGGGCGGCCAAAGGAATCGCGCACCAAGTCCTATTACGCTCACAACCTCGATCCGGAGGAGCCTGACTACCTGGTCACGTACGCTCGATCTTCGTCGAGAGTCGAGGATTTCAAGGAAGCTGCCGA
>WNFR01003871.1_pt1 | contig 23697 bp, 17 predicted proteins | sample 5400221 | NCBI WGS metagenome assembly WNFR01 (sample SAMN13153357, study PRJNA577476) | soil metagenome | isolation source: 40 cm soil under Madrone tree | place: USA:California | collected 2016-06-14 | reverse complement strand
GCTTCACCTTCGGTACGAGCCGGCACGGGTATAGGCTCGTTACCATCCTCAGCAGGCATCAGTGCAATCACCCGGTCCTTCAGCACTTTATCCTGATCGTTGACGAGTACCTGGCTACCCTCGGGAAGTTGATACTCGTCGAAGAAGACGTTGGTAGAGATGACGCGTACTGTACGAGCGCCTGTATTCTCGTCTTTTAAGATTTCTACAACGCCGTCAATTTCACTTATCTCGGCTTTGTCTTTCGGCACACGCGCCTCGAACAATTCCTCGACGCGCGGCAAGCCTTGCGTGATGTCTCCCTGTGCTCCCGCGATACCACCGGTGTGGAAGGTACGCATCGTTAACTGCGTGCCAGGTTCACCAATCGACTGCGCGGCAATAATGCCTACTGCCGCACCAAGATTGCCAAGGGCATTTGCCGCGAGATCACGCCCATAGCACTTACGACAGACTCCCCGGTGCGCAAGGCATCCGAGCACTGAACGCACGCGCACGGCCCTGGCGCCGGCGTTGACGATCTGATCGACCATTTCGTCGGTCAATTCCTCACCGACCTCTATCCATTCAAAGCCAGGAATGGGATCCAGCAGAACCCGGCCCTTCAGGCGATCGCGAATATCAGGCAGCATCATATCTTTGCTGTCTTCTTCGGTAATCAGCATCCCTTCCGTGGTACCGCAGTCCTCCTCGGTGATGATCACATCCTGCGAGACGTCGATCAAACGGCGGGTCAGGTAGCCGGACTCGGCAGTTCGCAGGGCAGTATCGGCCAGGCCCTTACGTGCGCCGTGACTACTGATAAAGTATTCCAGTACACTCAGGCCTTCGCGGAAGTTACCCCGGATCGGGATATCGATAATTTTACCTGACGGGCTTGCCATCAAGCCGCGCATTCCCGACAACTGGCGAATCTGCTGGAACTTCGCCTTGGTTGCACCCGATTTCGCGATGGTATAAATCGATCCATAGGGATCAAGAGTCGTCTCTACCATCTTCGTGACGTTTTCAGTGGCTTCATTCCAGGCATCAACGGTTTGTTGGTATCGCTCGTTCTCGGTGATCAGACCCTCACGGTACTGCTCTTCGAGTTCGGCGATCTTGACATCTGCCTTCGCCAGTTCTTCTAGCTTCCCTGCCGGAACCTTGACATCACTAATGGCAATAGTTACGCCAGCTTTCGTGGCATAGGCGAAACCGAGGCGTTTAATTTCATCGGCCAACTCAGCAGTCTTAGCACGCCCATACTCTTTGAAGCACTCGGCGATAATCTGCTTGAGGTTCTCTTTTTTCATCGGGTAGTTCTTGAACCGCAAGCGTTCCGGCAAGGCATCATTCAAGATGATACGTCCCACGGTCGTCTCCACCAATTTCCCGTTCGCATGTATAGTGACTTTTGCAGGTGGTGGCAGATTATAGACATCCGCATCGCCGAGGCGGACTCTGATCAATGCTTGCAGGTCAATTACTTCATGCTGGTAGGCTAACAAGGCTTCGGTCGTATCGGTAAAGACACGTCCTTCCCCCTTCAGACCGGGGCGATCCTGCGTCAGGTAGAAGCATCCCAGCACCATATCCTGGCTTGCGCCAATCGACGGCTCACCCGTTGCCGGAGAGAGCAGGTTGCGCGTTGAGAGCATAAAGCGCCGCGCCTCGTCCTGTGCCTTATCAGAGAGCGGCACATGTACCGCCATCTGATCGCCATCGAAGTCGGCATTAAAAGCGGAACAGACCAGTGGATGCAGTTGAATGGCGCTGCCTTCGACCAGCACAGCCTCAAAGGCCTGGATACCCAGCCGGTGCAGAGTCGGCGCACGGTTCAAGAGCACGGGATGATCTTTAATCACCTCTTCCAGCACATCCCACACCTCTGGCTTGACACGCTCCACAAAGCGTTTCGCGCTCTTAATATTATGCGCGAAGTTCTGCTCCACCAGCTTACGCATCACAAATGGCTTGAAGAGCTCCAGGGCCATCTTCTTGGGCAAGCCACACTGGTGCAGCTTGAGGTCCGGGCCTACTACAATCACCGAACGGCCAGAGTAGTCAACACGCTTACCAAGCAAGTTCTGACGGAAACGACCCTGCTTACCCTTAAGCATATCGGACAGGCTCTTCAGCTTGTGATTGCCAGAACCGGCCACGGCGCGACCACGCCGCCCGTTGTCAATCAAGGCATCACATGCCTCCTGCAACATGCGCTTTTCGTTACGAATAATGATCTCCGGCGCCCCCAACTCCAGCAGGCGTTTGAGCCGATTGTTGCGGTTAATCACACGCCGGTAGAGATCATTCAAATCAGATGTCGCGAAGCGTCCGCCATCAAGCTGCACCATTGGTCGCAGATCCGGCGGTAAAACTGGCAGAACCGTCAGGATCATCCATTCCGGTGAGGTGTTTGACTTGCGGAAAGCCTCTACAACCTTCAAGCGCTTCGTCGCCTTCTTGCGTCGCTGGCCAACGGTGGAACTGATCTCGTTCCGCAGGTCGGTAGCCAGCTTATCCATGTCCAGCGCCGCGATCAACTCGCGCACTGCTTCCGCTCCCATACCTGCCCGGAAGACGGTTGAACCAAAGGCCTCGCGTAGCTCACGATAGCGGTTCTCCTGGATAAGGTCCATTTTCTTGAGCCCTTCCAGGTCACGCCGCAGTTGCTCCAGGCGCTGCCGCCTATCGACTCGCTGCGACTCTAACTGGGTCTGTACCGAGTCAATCTGCCCCTGATAGTCTACCCTCAGGCGATCCTCGATATGGTCCCTTTCCGCCTGCAAAGCATTGATCTCGTGGCGTGCATTTTCGGCGATATCGTTACGGCAGACCTCCGCGACCCGCTCTAACGTTTCAATGTCCTTCGGCGCAACCACGTCGCCTTCTTTGACGATCACCCGGTCTGTTGGAGCAAAGACAATACCTTCTACGGCCTCCTGGCCTATCGCTTCGCGTAACTGGGCGAGGGTTTCGCTTTCGGCCCGCTTCGCCGCCTCCAGTTCCTGTTCGCGCCGCGCCTCAATCTCTTGCTGATCTGCTGTATTGCGGCTGAGCGCATTTTGTATGTCACTTTCGCGCTTCTCTTTCAGGCTATCGATGCGTTCGACAACCTTTTCATCCAGGTTTTGATCGAGCTTCACCACTTCTTCATCTATGCGCATCAATTCCTGCTGGCGCGCTTGCTCGTCGATATGCGTGACGACATAGAGCGCAAAGTACAGGATACGCTCCAGGTTACGCGGCGAGAGATCCAGCAAAAGACCAATGCGGCTCGGTGTTCCCTTAAAGTACCAGATATGACTCACCGGGGAAGCGAGTTCGATATGTCCCATGCGCTCTCGGCGCACCTTTGAGCGTGCCACTTCTACGCCACACTTATCGCATACAATTCCTTTGAAGCGCACACGCTTATATTTGCCGCAGTAGCATTCCCAGTCCTTGGTCGGACCAAAGATGCGTTCGCAGAAAAGGCCATCCTTCTCCGGCTTTAGCGTCCGGTAGTTGATGGTTTCCGGTTTCGTTACCTCGCCATAGCTCCAGCCACGAATTTGCTCCGGGCTGGCAAGGCTGATACGAATAGCGTTAAAATCATTTACTTCGAGCATGATGCCTCCTGGTGTTGGGGTACAAACGGCGTGCCCAGCCACCTCATCGGGCGTAATCACTTACGCCTCTTCCCATGTTGGATGCAATTGATCGGCTGGCCACAGCCTGCAGTAGCAGGCTGTGGTCCAACCCTGAATTACTGGTCTCCTTCGAAACCGGATAAGTTAATACCCAGCTCCGGCATTACATCATTTGAGGTGTCCTCGACGAATTGAATCTTCTGCTCATCTTCGTTGAGCACCTCTACATTAATGCCAAGGCTTTGCAATTCTTTGACTAAAACTTTAAAGGATTCCGGCACTCCCGGCTCCATGATATTTTCACCTTTGACGATGGCTTCGTAGGTCTTGACACGCCCTACAACATCGTCAGATTTGACGGTCAGGATTTCCTGCAGGATGTTCGCCGCGCCATAGGCCTCGAGCGCCCATACCTCCATCTCGCCGAAACGCTGCCCACCAAACTGTGCTTTACCACCTAGCGGCTGCTGCGTTATCAGACTATATGGGCCCGTTGAACGAGCATGGACTTTGTCTTCGACCAGGTGCGCGAGCTTCAACATGTAGGTATAGCCAACGGTGATCGGCTGGTCGAATGGCTCACCCGTTCGACCGTCGAAAAGCTGAATCTTGCCCGTTTCCGGCAGACCAGCACGTCCCAGAAACTCCTCGATATCTTCTTCAGAAGCTCCGTCAAACACCGGCGTGGCAATCTTGATGCCCAGCGCCTCGGCTGCCCAGCCCAGGTGTGTTTCCATAATCTGCCCAATATTCATGCGGTGCGGTACACCCAACGGGTTCAGGATAATATCCACCGGTGTCCCATCTGGTAGGAACGGCATATCTTCGATCGGCAGCACCCGCGAGATGACGCCTTTGTTCCCGTGGCGCCCGGCCATCTTGTCACCTGCGCCGATTTTGCGCTTCTGGGCGATACTTACACGCACCAGCTGGTTGACGCCCGGCGGCAGTTCATCCCCCTGGTCGCGCGAGAAAACCTTCACTTCAACAACTTTGCCACGCTCACCATGAGGCACGCGCAGGGAGGTATCCTTGACCTCGCGGGCCTTTTCACCGAAAATGGCTCGCAGCAGCTTTTCCTCAGCAGTCAGCTCGGTCTCGCCCTTGGGAGTTATCTTGCCGACGAGAATGTCTTGCGGCCCAACCTCGGCGCCAACATAGATGATGCCACGCTCGTCGAGGTTACGCAGCCCTTCTTCGCCTACATTTGGGATGTCCCGCGTGATCTCTTCGGGTCCCAGCTTTGTGTCGCGCGCATCGATCTCGTATTTCTCAATATGTATAGAGGTGAAGAGATCTTCACGCACTATGCGCTCGCTGATGAGGATTGCATCTTCGAAGTTACCACCCTCCCAGCTCATAAAGGCGACAAGTATGTTTTGTCCAAGCGCAACTTCTCCATCTTCTGTGGATGAGCCATCGGCGATAACCTCCCCGGCAGTAACATAATCGCCTTTGCTCACAATTGGCCGCTGGTTGATGCAAGTGCCTGCATTGGAACGCACGAACTTGCGCAAACGGAAGGTATGCACCTCACCTTGCTCATCTACAACTTGGATCTGGCGAGCAGTCGATTGTACAACTTCGCCATTGATCGGGCTCACTACCACCTGGCCGGAGTCAATGGCTACCTGGCGCTCAATACCCGTACCACAAATCGGCGACTGCGGCTTCAGGAGCGGTACAGCCTGGCGCTGCATGTTGGCACCCATCAATGCCCGGTTCACGTCGTCATGTTCCAGGAACGGGATCAGCGCGGTTGCTACACTGACGGTCTGGCGCGGCGATACATCCATATAGTCCATCAAATCGGAGCTTTCCATCACGAACTCGCCCTGGTAACGAGCGAGTACGCGCTCCTCGGTGAATTCACCTTTATCATCAAGCTTCGCGTTCGCCTGGGCGATCCAGAAGTTCTCCTCGTCGTCGGCCGTGCGATAGTCTACTTCGTCGGTGACAAAGGGCCTGGTCCTCACTACAGCATCGCCTAACAACTCCGACAGCTTCGCAAACAACGCCTCGTCAACACGCACTCGCGTGCGCGCCTTGATAAGCACCTGGCCATTGGCTGACTTCACATCTTCATTTTCACGCCCGATAACGCCCCGGAATTCACGACCTATCAAGCGCGGGTCGTTGGCTCGTAAGCGTTTGTAGACCTTGCGATAGGGCGTTTCGATAAAGCCGTAAGGATTGATTTGTCCATAGGTCGCCAGGTTACCGATAAGACCAATGTTCGGACCTTCCGGCGTCTCAATCGGGCAGATACGGCCGTAATGCGAGCGATGCACATCACGCACTTCAAAGCCCGCTCGTTCTCGCGATAGTCCACCAGGACCGAGAGCTGATAGGCGGCGCTTATGCCCGATTTCGGCTAGAGCATTGGTCTGATCCATGAACTGCGAAAGCTGACTGCCACCAAAGAATTCCTTCATGGCTGCTACGACCGGGCGTATATTGATAAGTGCATTGGGAGTGGCCTGCCCTGGCTCCTGGATACTCATGCGCTCCTTGACAACGCGCTCCATACGCAGCAATCCAACACGAAATTGGGTCTGGATGAGTTCGCCAACACAGCGCACGCGGCGATTGCCGAGGTGGTCGATGTCATCTTTGCGCCCATGGCCGTTGTTCAATTGAATCAGGCGGCGCACTATGTTGACCAGGTCATCCTGCGTTAAGGTACGATAGCTCTGCGGTGTCGCAAGGTCCAGCTTCCTATTTAGCTTGTAGCGTCCGACACTGCCCAGGTCGTAACGCCGGGGATTGAAGAACATGTTCTTGACAAGCGAACGGGCATTATCAATCGTAGCTGGATCACCTGGACGCATCTTCTTATAGAGTTCGAGTAGCGCCTCGTCCTCTCGTTTGACAGGATCACGATCCAATGTCGCCTGGATGTAACGAATGTTGACATCGTTATCGACATCTCGGAAGGCGTCGAGGATGCCCTGGTCGGTCGAGAGATCCAGGCTCTCACCGTGCCACTGCTCTTTCGCCAGGCTCGCTATAGCGCGTAGCAAGGTAGTGATCGGTAGCTTGCGCTTGCGGTCGATTTTCACCGTGAGCAGGTTCTTGTTGCTTGTCTCAAACTCTAACCAGGCACCGCGTCCAGGAATGAGCTTGGCAGCATACAGCCTGCGGCCAGTCGTAGCGTCTTCGTCGGCGGTAAAGTAGACACCAGGCGAACGCACAAGCTGGCTAACCACGACACGCTCCGCGCCGTTAATAATGAATGTACCTTCCTTAGTCATGAGCGGGAAATCACCCATGAAGATATCCTTCTCGATGATTTCGCCAGTTTCTTTGTTAGTGAGGCGAGCCTTGACAGTTAAAGGGGCTGCGTACGTGGTATCACGGTCACGGCACTCATCCTCTGTGTACTTTGGCTTACCGAAAGGCTCCGGCGGTACGATAAATTCAAGCTTCAGGTTTTTCCCGGTAAAATCTTCAATAGGAGAAATTTCGTCAAAAAGTTCGCGTAGACCTTCTTTCTTAAACCATTCAAAAGAATCAAGTTGGATCTGAATCAGGCCCGGCATCGGCCGTATATCCGGAATACGCGCAAAAGAAACGCGCTCAGGAACTGTGACGGCCCTGCTGCTTACTGCCATTGGTAGTGTTCTCCTCTCACTGTTGGGGCTACCCTTTGCGGTCGCCCTCCCACCAGGATACCGAGGAGGAAACTGTAGAGGCGTGTGCCTCGAGGACACGCGCCCATGCGGTAACAAGGGCTCCTGTTATAGTCGTCCTTGCCTCCTCTATGCAAAATGAAAACTGAAGAAGAAAAAAGATAATTACCCGGATATTCCAGGTCAGAAACATTTTCTGACAAGAAAAGTAACCGCTGTTTGCCTTCGCAAGCGGTTACTCCTACGTCCCTACACATACTAGTTGTTTTTGGGTCATCCACTTACACATCCCCACATAATTATATGAAACATTCGCTATGTATAATAACAAAACGCGCCGCATCTTTCCCACATCGTGGTACTAATGTCGCTTTACCAACTCTTCTTACAATAGTCTTATGCAAGCGCCATGGCCCTTTACAGCCACTTAAATAGGGGCGGCCAGGTCTCTTGCAGGTTTATGATGTGGCATCCTTGACACATGCAGTACCCTTACATGGGTAGTGGGGAATAAAGATCTTTCGTTCAGCGCTTCGTTTATATTTGTCTCTCAACCCTGTAACAAATCGCATACTTTTCCATGTCTAGCGACATAGATACTCCTACAGGATGTAGTATACGACAACCTAAAAGGAATGTCAATAGTTTTTGGGTTTTTGTTCCAATTGAGTTTTAGTCAGGAGTTTCTGGTGAAAAGCCGATCAACTATGGGAGGTATCGCATTTATGATAACACAAAATGCGCCCGTGTTATTCCCGGTGGTCACTCCTGATAAAGAAGTTCCTCTGGTTTATTTTTCAGAACATTACTCGTGTAGGCATGCCTCCGCAAAGGGGCTTACCTTTTGGAATTGGTCTAAACACCAATTCCAAAAGTCGGTAAAAAGTGATTCTTGGGAGCTCACCATTATTATACCAGCATTGTAAAGCGATCCGCCTCTTCTAATGCAGCCTTGATCTCTTCGCCCAAACGAGGATTCCAGGGTCGTTCCGCATCAAGCCAGCGTTCGCGTAACAGGAAAAGAAGATGACGTTGATCCTCCGCGTCTAATAGATTAAGATCGAACAAAGATTCCTGTTGGTCAGGATGCATTATGGTCAAAACAAAACCATCTATTCTCAACGTTGTTTGGCTGCTGAGCTGGTAGGTCTGCGGCGCTCCCATTTTACGGCAGAAAGAGACGCAGCCAATCCAACCAATCAGCACAAATGAAGCAGCAACTAAGGTAACAGCCAGCCCTGCTAGGCTCAAAGCAATCGCGGCAGCCGTGCACAATACGACGAGTGCAGGATTGGGTAGATGCAACGTCCAGCCTATCAGTATCTCTGGAACGAGCCCGACCAGGGCAGCTATGAAACACGAGAGGGCTGTACCAACGGCCCAGTAGATACTTGATAGATTCTTAGGCGAGAGGTCACGCACGGTCAAGCTAGACCCGCCTTCGAGGATGAACATACCCTGGCGATATCCAGCACGCAGTGCATACAGAAAACGCACAACCAGAATAATTCCAGCCAGCAAAAGGAGGGTAATATACAGCAGAGTTGCCAAAAGAGCATCCTGCCACTTAAGGTACGGTGTAAAGATATGCAAATACGTGGGCCACAGCCTGACGGCAAGCACAGCACAGACCAGAGCCGCTCCTAAAGATGCGGCGATAAGTAGCCATGCTATCAGGCGCGTACGCTTATAAGATGAACGACTGAGAAAAAAAACATAGTCATCCGCCGGTGTCTCTATCATAGATCCTCTAACCGCAAACCATAGTTGGTGTAATAGGGGTATCTCTTGGCAGTTTTCCACCGCTTTTATTGGGTGAGCCTTTCTGTTTCGACCTCTAATTTCCCCACATTTTAGACGATTGACCCCTGCGACCAGTTACATGTACATAGATATAGGCATATGAAAGCGCTTAACCTGACCTCTAACGCAGCTCATTTCTCAAGTCCTCAAATAGGATCGTTTGCAAATAACGTTCGGCGGCACTGGGAAAAATCGTTACAATGACTTTTCCCCGATTCTCAGTCTTACGTGCCTCTTGCAGCGCAGCCCAGGCAACCGCTCCACTGCTGATACCGGCAGAGAGTCCCTCCTCCTGCATGAGACGGATAGCAGTAACGACAGCGTCCTGGTCAGTGACAGGAATAACGCGATCTATGAGGTCAAGACGCAATGTATCCGGTTGAAACCCTGCACCGAGCCCTTCAATACGGTGCGGCCCAGGACGTCCGCCCGATAAAATTGCGCAGGCAGCAGGCTCTACAGCGACAACCTCGATGCTGGGTTTACGTGCGCGCAGTCCTTCAGCAACTCCAGATAGAGTCCCACCAGTGCCCACACCGATCACAACGATGTCAACAGCACCGGCGGTTTCTTCCCACATTTCGACGGCTGTCCCTTCACGGTGCGCACGTGGGTTGGCCTGATTGTAGAATTGCTGAGGGAACCAGGCATTAGGGAGGGTAGTGCGCAGTTCAATGACTTTGTTAATCGCTCCACGCATGCCCTGGCTGCCTGGGGTAAGGATGATTTTCGCCCCTAAACGTTGTAAGAGCAGGCGGCGTTCTATGTTGATTGTATCAGGCATGGTCAGGATGCACGAGTAACCTCGCGCGGTAGCAATCCAGGCCAGCGATATTCCCATATTGCCACTGGTGGGTTCGGTAATAATGCCACCTGGTCGTAAGAGACCCTGCGCTTCGGCTTCACAGATCATCTGCAAGGCAGGCCGGTCCTTGATACTTCCCCCTGGACTGAACATTTCGAGTTTGGCCAGAATAGTGGCTTGTTGTGGCTGTGTCGTGTTTGCTGTAATCCGTTTTAATTCGACCAGGGGTGTTTGACCAACAAGCTCTGTAACATCCTTTGCCCAATGCGTCATGACTTCTCCGTAGAGGGTAGGTATACATAACCAGGACCGGATGCCAGGCTCCGCATCTCCAACTATACACGTTCCTCTCGGTTGCCCACCTCTCCAAGCAAGGCCTCAATCATGAAGAGCAACTCCTCGACCTCAAACGGCTTGCGTAGCAGTAGCCCTGTTTGTAGTCCCATGCGATGAAGTTCCCAGTCGTAGCTACCAGTGATGAAAATTACAGGGGTATTTTTAGTATCGCTATGCCCACGCAACATCTTGTAGAGGGATACACCATCCAGGTTAGGTAACTTGACGTCCAACAAGATAAGGTGGGCTCCAAGTTGTGGCAGGTGATCTTTGGCATCCTGTCCATCTGAGAAGCAGCATACTCGCCAACGCTCATCACGTTCCAATAGCTCACGGAACAAGTCAGCAAGCATCACATCATCTTCAACTATAGCAATCAATCTGCTATTGTCCGATTGCCTGTCAACAACCACTTGCTACTCCCAGGTGGGCCAACACCGCAGCCCTGCTTTGGTCTAATCGACACCCCCTCGCAGCACACCCTCCTCCAGTCAGATATAATACATAGTCTCAGTACTGCCAGCCCGATGCCGTTGGGCAAGCTCCTCGATTGTCGTTGAGATGAGTATCTGTTGCGTCATTTCATCGATTTTCCGCCAGACTTCACGCAATGCACAACCTGGTGAGAGCTTGCAAAAGTCAGGGTTGGGCAGGCATTCCATTGGTGGCACATACCCTTCAAGCGCTTGCATAACTTGCGCCATAGTAATCTGCGCAGGCGGTTTAGCTAGCATGTGCCCACCCTTCGGTCCCCGGACACTTTTTACCAACCCCTCTTTACGTAACGCCATTAAAATCTGGTCGAGAAACTGCTCCGGAATGTACTGCCTGCCGGCAATATCAGCGCTCTCAATCGGCCCCTGCCCGTAATATGCTGCCAAATCAAGCATGGCTCGCAGGCCATAATCGCCTTTCATCGTCAATTTCATCGCCGGGCACCTCTCCAGCAGATCAAGCCACAGTGGATGGGGATTCCCAAATTCACTTGCTACAAAAGATCTCTGCCCATCTTACCCACAAGAGCTAATCACCTGACCGTAGCATATATCAGTACTGATTTGCTGTCAATGGGCCGCATCTGACATCTACTCAGAACTGGGGGTGCAGGGGGCGAAGTCCCCTGCCGGAGCGCGAGGTGCCCTCGCACCTTTCTCTCTCCCCTGGCGGGCCGGAGGCCCGCCAGAAGAATTATGAGGGATCTCAGGCCGCATTGCGACTGATTGCCAGCAAGTCAGTACGTATATTCGTAAAATGTTCACGCAGAGCAGCCATCTGCACCCGCTGATCCTTAACACGAATCCAGATACGCTTTTGAGGGAAATAGAAGGTAACGCATAAGCTTAAGATAAGAATAGCGGCTGTCGGCCACACAATTACTGAGCCTGCATCTTTAGTAACAAGTAAGACTGTTGCCTCACTCGCGCTGTTCAGCCTGATTGTCCATTGCTTGTCAAAGCTCTTAGCAGATTGACCCGGCTGTAAATTTACAACAGTCTTGTACTGACCTGGAGGAGCATCTGGAGCGCCGACCGTGATTAGCATCGATGGATGCTGCACCTGCGCTAGTTGTACTGAGGAGCTATGAATAAAATACACCCCCAGCGTTAGACTTGATCCCGATATAGGAATGCCTTTGGCAAAGTCAACCACCTTGCCTGGCGGTAGATTAACACTCTGATCCAGTACGATAGGCTCATCACAGACAATGCATCCCTGCGCATCGCTTATCGTGATGTTGATGGAGGGAATTAACGACGATTGGTGAAAGACAATCCCATTATAAGCCAGAGGGGCGTTAACGCGCAGCTGATTGCTGTGTGCGACCAGCTCACCATCCTGGTAGACGCTCAAATCAGTCACATAATCAGTTGGTAGACCCGTCTTCGGATCGAATGTAGCAGTAAAGTTATTGACTCGGAAACTTATATTGTGTGACGTTCCACGCGGATAGACGACCGCGCTCTGACCATCGGGAAGCGCCTGATCAAAGGTAAAGCCCGCGAGGCTATCGCTGAGGCTTATAAGTGGAGCAGGCAGCATATGCCGGGCCGGGCTATTGGGTGAAAACCCATGCCACTGAGATATAACACCTGCCATCAAGAGTGTAACTAGCGCAGCATGGAAGACAAACGTCGAGAGCGTCGCCCACGAATTTTTATTCGCATAGATATATGTGACTTCTTGGCCATTACTATCTTCCCCAGTTTCCACAAGCATGCGAACACGATAGCCTCGCTTGCCCAATTCAGCCCTCGTCCATTCGATAGCATTGCTATGGGTAAATTCGTTACGCTCCAGGGCATTTTGATAGAAGTTATCGTTGCGCCGGATGAGTGGGTGCTTAAAATTCTGCCAGATGGCAGGTGCTCGATTCAACGTACAGACAACGATACTCAACGAAAGCACTGTGAGCAAGAGCATGAAGTACCAGCTGGAGAAAATAGTGAAGAAATGTAGCCAATCAAAGGTGGGCGTGAGGGAACCATAGCGGGGCAAAGCATTTTGTTGTACCCAGGCGGCATAAGCCACAGGATCATTGAGGACCTCGCCCGGAGCCTGCACAAAATAAATGCCAATGAAGCAAATTACAGCTATTGAAGCAATCAGAAAAATAGCAGTACGTACTGAACTCAGCCAGCCCCATGCGGCATCAATGGGATGCCTCATAATATAGAGGAAGCGCTGCTTGAATCGGTGCCGGGGCGTCTGGTAAAGGCGGCCTTTATGGTCGCCCTTTGCATGCCTATTGGGTGCTATCTTCTGCATCCCTGTATATGGGGATTTCGGTGGATTTTTTACAGGAGTTGCCATAATGCTCTATCGATAATCTTTCCCACTTGGGAATATCATATACAGGGGACGATGCATCGCCCCCTGTATATGATAGAGCATCTGCACATTTCTGACAAGCGAGGTCCCCTGACATCCCAGGGCTGTTGCAAAGGCTCTTTTGCCGCCCGCGGCGGCGCGCAGAGGGAAGGTAAGCGGTCCCTGGAAGCCTCCCAGGCTTCCTTGCCCCGCACCCCGCAATTGACTGCTTGGTATTGCCGATCTTGCAACAGCCCTGCCTGACATCCACTCATAAAAGGGGGGCAGGGGGCGAAGTCCCCTGCCGGAGCGCGAGGTGTCCTCGCACGTTTCTCTCCCCCCTGGCGGGCCTGCGGCCCGCCAGAAGAAGTATGAGTGGATCTTAGAGGTTCCCAATCGGAGAAATTTCTAATCTCCTTCGTGCATAATCAAGAGACCATTTCGGGTATAGGAAGTGCCCCAGGAAAATCTCCCATTTTGATGCATAAGGTAACATAGTGATACAACAGATACAAATGATACAACAGATACAAATGATACAAATGATACAAGTGTTACAAGTACGACAAACCTCATAGGAAATACACTGGCCATCTTCAGAGAGATTGTACCATCCCATTCTCGAGATAAGCTAAACCACTAAAGTAAGGCCCTCTTTGTCCTTGCGCTTGATCGAATGTATATCTATAATGAAAAAGAATCTAAGCAACAAAAAAGGTGGCATACGATGAACGAAGCACTTACACCAATTGGTCAGGAGAACCAACCCCAGCTAAAAGTACTGGTGATAGACGATGAGGAAAATATCATAGAGCTCATCAAGTTAGGGCTAAAGTACGAAGGCTTTCAGGTGGAATCTGCTTCTGACGGCTCGGAGGGTTTAGCAGCAGCACAACGTATCGATCCCAATGTGATTATCCTGGATTTGATGCTACCTGGAATGGATGGCTTGGAAGTAATGCGGCAACTCCGCATGAATCCCACCACGCGGGACATTCCTGTCTTGATGCTTACTGCCAAAGACGAAGTACAGGATAGAGTGACGGGTTTGAAGACAGGCGCCGATGACTACCTGGCTAAACCGTTCAGTTTCGAGGAGTTCGTGGCCCGTATCCGTGCCATTTTACGACGACAGAAACGCAGCAAAGCAGAGGATGGGACTGACCTCACACAGAGCCAGATTCTCCAATTTGGCGATTTACAACTCAACCCGGCAACACGAGAAGTGACACGTGCAGGACGTCCCATTGATTTGACTGTGACGGAATATAATTTGCTTTACCTTTTCATGAGCCACCCACGAGAGGTATTGGACCGCAAAACTATTCTCAACCGCGTCTGGGGTTACGATTTTCTCGGCGAAACCAATATCATCGAAGTATACGTTAGATATTTACGAGAGAAAATTGAGGATACACCGAGCACACCACACCTTATTCAGACAGTACGGGGTGTCGGTTATGTTTTGAAGGGGTAATTGTATTACCTGCTTCCTCATACCTTTACATTGACCCATCCTACATGCATAATACACTGCATGAAACACATAAAAGTACGCAATGAGATAATAGACAGAGGAGTGTTTTAGCTATGTGGACCTCTACCTTAGAGCTTAGCCCAAGACGAGTCATTCTCACCCAGGTATTGGGACGTGTTTGGCACGGTGCATATTTCTCCTCATTTGCTCCGCTGCAAGTACAGAACCTACCACGACAAACACTGCCCACCCCAAATTGGGTACGCGTGCGTAATCGTTTGGCCGGTATATGCGGTAGCGATCTGCCCTTGGTCTACGTTGACCGCGACTTTCGTATTGCCCCCGCCGCCCTTCCCAGCAACAGACACTCCCACCCCGGTCATGAGGTTGTGGGTGAGGTCATCGAAGTAGGTAACGATGTAGAATATCTTCAAGTAGGTGATCGCGTCGTACTACAAAGTGGCCCCAATTGCCTATCCACAGGAACACAAACCCTCTGCCGTTCTTGCGCTATCGGCAATTACAATTTATGTGAACGTGTTAGTCAACTCTCTGGCCCGCAACCGATCGGTGGTGGCTGGAGCGAGGAGATGCTGCTGCACGAGCAACAGCTCTTCCGCGTCCCTCCCGCAATGAGCGACGAACAGGCTGTTTTGCTTGAACCCTCCGCCGTCGCCTTACATGCCGTCTTGCGCCGTCTCCCACAGCCTGGCGAGCAGGTACTCATTATAGGAGCTGGAACCATCGGACTGCTTACTTTACAAGTCATTCGTGCCCTCGCTCCTCAGGCTACAGTGAGCATGATGGCACGTTATGCATTCCAGATCGAACAGGCTACCCGTATGGGTGCAGCGCACATTCTCTATCCCCAGGACAGCTACAAGGGCGTAGCGCGTACAACGGGAGCACAACTCTACTCAGCTCAGCTTGCATACAATGCCTATGGACCTCACACCCATCTGGTACCAGGAAATCAACCTCACCGGCACTTATGGCCACGGCACGGAAAACTGGCCAATCGGTACACAGGAACGCTATTCCACTTTCGCTATTGCCGCTGCGCTGATCGAAAACCAGCAACTCCATCCTGAAAAACTGATTACCCATCGCTTCGCACTGAGCGATTACCGCGCAGCGTTCTCCACCGCGACCGGCAAATCACGCAGCAGGGCTATTAAGATTGTATTTGATTACGCCCTGTTACCTGCCTCGGTGGTGCCAAACGTCCGAGCATCAGCACGTCAACGCCGTTCTATCACGACTGCGGCAGCCTGGCCTCAACAAGAGGAACAGCATGATCAAGAAGAGTCATCATGGCCCACACCGCCCGAGGAGCAATTCATCCCGCCCTCCCTCCCAGCTACACCTGAGCCTGTGGTCGTACCTGCTCCAGATGCGCAAAGCGAACTAGACGTAACTGAGCCTATGATCGTATCGACGCCTGATTCACAAAGCGAGCCTGCCGGAGCTGAGTCCATAGTCGATCCTACACCCACTGTGCAAAGTGAACTAGTCGAAATAGACCTGATGGTCGTACCCTCACCTGATGCGCAAAGCGAGCCTGCCGAAGCTGAGCCTGTGATCGTACCTGCTCCAGATTCACAAAGCGAGCTAGTCGAAGCAGAAGCTACTCAATCTACTGTCCCCCTCGACGAAGAGCAATCAGATGAAAGCCAGACCATTACAAAGCCCGTCTCGAGACCTAAACGCACCCCCCGGCAATCTATGAAATCACAAAAAACTACTGAGGACGTCGAGATTACCGAAGACGTACAAAAGCCAGGTGAAACCAGCGGTAATTCAATCAATTAGGGTAACTATTCAGCAGGGGTTCCAAGGGGCCTTGCAGGCCCCTTGGCGGGGTGCGGGGCAAGGAAGCCTGGGGGGCTTCCAGGGACCGCCCTTCTCCCTCACCCCGCCGCCGCAGGCGGTGCAAGAGAAAGGAGACCTGAATAGTTACCAATTAGGAACGAATCAGGCTGCTGATTCGTTAGTAAATTAGGGGCTTGTGCTGGTGGAGGGTATTATCGCACCTTGGATCATCTTCAAACCTTGTTGTATCAGCAACGGATCAGTAAAAGGATGGATGTTTATCCATCATATCAAACAGGCACAATTTTAATTTTAACGTATGCTATATATATCTATCGTAGAGAGCTGTATGAGGAGCATGTATGACAAGTCAAAACCAACAACCACAAAGATCCTCTCCACAGAACCAATCGCCTGGATATGCTATGGATCCCAATCCCGCTCGTACCACATCGCAACGAACCCTTTCCTCATCACATGCATATCCGGCACGATCGTACCAGCAAACCATCTTACAAACACAAAAATCGCAACACCGCCGGGAGCATACACCCCTGGTTGTATTTATTCTGCTGTTAACTATCCTTGTCGCAGTAGGCGCTATCCTTAGTCCCAACCTGTTTACCAGTAACCCTGGATCAGGCACATCCTTCGCCTATGGCGCAACAGGCCCATTCGTGAAAGCTCCTCTTGATTCAACTCAAGTCAATGCCATTATGCATCTTACAAGCTATATGAAGTATAAGCAACTGGCAGGCCTCTATGTCTCGCATATGACCCTGGATGAAGAATTGGGCCAGCTTCTTATGGTCGAGTACTTCGATTCCTCTTATTCGCCCGACCTTGATACCATGATTACTAAGTTCCATGCTGGCGGCGTTATCATGTATGCATTCCAAATGCAGACTTTTGCACAGACCAAGCACGATATCGCGGAGATGCAGCAAAATGCCAGTATCCCTCTACTCATTGCAACCGATCAAGAGGGTGGATATGTGAACCGTCTCGCCAATATCTATGGCTATCGCATGTCGGCCACGGATATCTTCAATACAGGCAATCCTAAGGTAGCAACACAGCAAGGGCAAAAAGATGCCCACGATCTGCTTGCGCTCGGTATCAACGAAAACCTGGCTCCAGATGTCGATGTGAACCTGGTAAACGGCTATGACATGCAGACCCGCACGTTTGGAGATACCCCCCAGGATGTAATCACATATGCCGGCGCTTATCTGAAAGCATTGCAGGGAGCCGGCGTGATTGGCGCTATCAAGCATTATCCTGGCCTGGGTGATGCAGTTCCTGATGCTCATGCGACCCTTCCCGTCGTAAATCGTACAAAAGACCAGATCTACTCCGTTGAACTTGCACCTTTCAAAGCACTCATCCAGTCGCCTGATAGGTTGCTCAACCCGGGCGTCATTATGCCAACCGATGTGCTGATGCCCGCGATTGATCCCGTCTATCCGGCGGAGTTGTCTCATATCTTTATGACTGATATCCTGCGCAAGCAACTTGGCTACGACGGCGTAGCGCTAACCGACGCACTCTATATGACAGGTGTCGCCATCAACGGCTCCCGGTTAACTATACCCCAGGCCGCGATCATGGCACTCAACGCAGGAGACGATATGATACTCGGTGCCATCACGTCCGACGAGGTGCTTGTAACGATTAATGCATTCAAAGCAGCTTTACAAGATGGTACACTCTCTAAGGCACGGGTCGACGAGGCAGCGACCCGCATCATCGCGCTGAAGATGGAATATCACCTTATGCCTGCAGTACCACCACAGGAGTAAACTGGTTATGAGTAGTGCGATTGAACAGACTCTAGCAGGCCCGTCGAACACTAAATCCCCTGCTAAAGTGCGGTCTGGCCGCCCTCGTCGCGGCGTTCACATTCTAATCTTATTCCCGCTGCTGGTCTTTCTGATCATTTTGAGAGGAGATTTTCAACTGGCTACGAATAAGCCGCATGCTCCAGCAGTACGCATACCCACAGGTCTGTTTGTGCAGTCGCCGCTCGATGCTTATCAAATCAACAATCTCCAGCATCTTGTGACCCATATGCAATATAAAGAACTCGCCAGGCTATATGTCTCACATATGACTCTGGACGAAGAACTGGGCCAACTCTTTATGGTTCAATCTTATGATCAGTTTTACTCTCCCTCCCTTGAATACATGATTACCCAACTGCATGCCGGTGGTGTCGTGATGTATGCCTTTCAAATGCAAACCTTCGACCAGACCAAACACGATATCGCCGAAATGCAAAAGCACGCCACCATTCCATTACTGATTTCAACCGATGAGGAGGGAGGCTTTGTAGAACGGGTACAAAATATCTTCGGACATCACCCGGGAGCGCTGGAGATCTATCAGACAGGCAACGTTAATTTAGCGACTCAGGCTGGGAATCGCATCACTCATGATCTACAATCACTGGGAATCAACACGGATCTTGCACCCGATGTTGATGTGCAATTAGTGGATGGTCCCGATCAGTACCTGCGTACCTGGGGCTATACTCCTGAATCAGTGATTAAGTTTGGCGGTGCCTACCTGCGGGCAGTGCAAAGTGATGGGGAAATCGCTTGCCTCAAGCATTTCCCAGGCCTGGGTGCTGCCACCACCGACGCACACTACGCCTTGCCGGTGGTTAACCGAACCATCGATCAAATCAATTCGGTTGAGCTTGCACCTTTCAGGGCTTTTATTCAATCTCCCGATACCTTGCTCAACCCTGGCATGATTATGTCCACTGATCTACTCATGCCTGCAATTGATCCTGTCTACCCTGCGGAACTCTCCCACAAATTTATGACCGGCATCCTGCGCAAGCAGCTCGGCTACGACGGCGTTGTGATAACCGACGCTTTATGGATGACAGGTATTGCTCAGCATTGGAATCTTGATCAGGCGGGAGTAATAGCGCTGAATGCCGGTAATGATATGCTGCTCGGTGCCATCGGACCATACCAGATGCAGAGTATGATTAACGCATTGAAAGCAGCTTTGCAGAACGGGACGCTCTCCAGGGCGCGTGTCGACGAGGCGGTCACCCGCATCATCACCTTGAAGTTGCAATACCACCTCATGCCCGATATACCACCACAAGCATAACTTTTCTACTCCTCAGATCGTGGTCGTGCTCGGAAAAACATGCGAATGCCCGTTCCCTTGAAACCAAAAGCAGCACGCAACTGATTCTCCAGGTAGCGCTCATAGGAGAAATGCAACGCCTGCGGGTCATTTACAAAAAAGACGAAGGTTGGCGGATTCACTTGCGTCTGTGTCGCGTAGTAAATCTTCAGTACCTTACCATGATTAACCGTAGGGTTATGCCGGCGAACCGCATCCTGCACCATCTCATTGAGACGAGAAGTAGGAATACGCAGGAAACGCATATCGGCAATGTTCAGTACCATTTCAAGCAGCGATTGCACGTGATAGCCCGTTTTTGCCGAGGCAAAAACAATTGGAGCATAGGGAATAAACTTGAGACCTTCCGCGATAATCTTGCGATAGCGCTCGGCGCTTTCGATTTCCTCATCGGGCTTAGGGATATATCCCTCGCGTTCAGCGCGTCGCTGAGTCTGGGCCAGGTCCCACTTGTTGACAACCACTACAACACCTTTTGCTTTGTTTTGAATTTCGCCTGCTATGTGTGTATCCTGAGCAGCCAATCCTTCACTTGCATCGATCAAGAGCAGCACCACGTCGGCGCGCTCGATGGCACGGCTCGCACGCAGGACGCTATATTTCTCGACACCCGGGCCGACCCGTCCACGCCGCCGTATTCCAGCGGTGTCGACCAGGATCAGCTTTTTGCCCTCAAACTCCATCTCGGTATCTATAGCATCGCGGGTTGTCCCTGGTACATCGCTGACAATCGAGCGCTGGAAACCCAGGATGGCATTGAGCAATGATGATTTACCAACATTGGGCCTACCAACGATAGCGATGCGCACGACATCTTCTTCCTCTTCGCCTTCCGGTTCCTCTTCCTCCGGGGGCAACGCATCGACAATGATATCTAGCAAATCTCCAGTTCCCGTGCCCTGGATCGATGAAATGGCAATCGGCTCACCGAGGCCCAGGGTATAAAACTCGACAGCATCCAGGCGACGAGCAGCGTTATCAGCTTTATTGGCAACCAGGATGACAGGTTTATTAGTGCGGCGCAGCAAGTCGGCCACTTCTTCATCTGCTGCAGTGATACCGGTACGCGCATCCACCATGAAGACGATCACATCAGCTTCCTCGATAGCTAATTGAGCTTGTGCCTGGACACGCTTCATAATGTCACCCGGTTGCCCATCCAGACCCACCTGGCCAACAGGGATATCAGTACCTAATTCAAGGCCGCCTGTGTCAATCAATGTAAATTCGCGCCCATTCCAATCCGTGTCGCCATAGATGCGATCACGGGTCGTACCGGGCATATCTTGAACGATGGCGACCCGTTCGCCGATCATGCGATTAAAAAATGTGGATTTGCCGACATTCGGCCTGCCTACAATGGCCACAAGTGGCTTCATATGGCCCCTCTACCCTTTCCCATAAATGGGGCACCCCACAAGGAGTGCCTTACGTCTAAATTGCTTTCAGTTGTGGGCTATTATAGCATATAACCCCGCGAACCATCAGGCCTTCTTTTTGATGCCTGCTTGCTACCTTTAGAAGCGGCATCAGGTAGCGTTTTATGTCGAACAGGCGTCATGGAAAACGGCGTTTTTGCAGCGGCTGCTTGCCCGGAATCTGGGTTGAGGCTATATTATTTTCATCGCACCCCTTTCTTGCCGCTTGCCTGCTGTATTTCTTCCTGCCGCTTTTTCAAGACTGCCCTAAACTGTCTAGCTAAAGGTGTATTTGAACTCATAGCGTCGAGTTCAAAAGCTATGCGTTTTCCGAGTTGTCCGATCTCTCGAAACCCTGCGTTTCTCAGGATGGCTATCTCCTTGAGTGCTGCACGCTACTAGCTGCGTCAGCTGAAAGTGAACTTGCTAGAAGCTTCTGCTGCTGACGCTCATGCAGCATTAGATGACTATGCGCGGCGCTACCCTGAGATGGTTGGAGCAAAGTGGTATCTCTCAGCGAATGAGGATGAATTATGTTTGTTTTATCGTGATTGGCATGCATGGCAGCGACGCTGCCGTGAGCTGTGACCTGAGAGGCGCGATACAGGTAAACCGCGCCTCTCTAAATACATCTTTGTCCAACTGTTTTCTTCGAATTTATGGTTGGAGTATGCTTTCGGGTGATTTCTATCAAGATGTTGTTTCTACGGTTTTGGCTAGTTCGATAAATTGAGTCCAATCTTGATATTCACTGAATACCCCTTTTGTGTTAAAAAGAAGATGAATCATTCTTGCCTTCTTTTCTTCATCTTCTTTACAATCAAGATAAAGACAGAGTAATTGTAGACCGGTTATCAGACAATGCTCTCTTGCTTCAGAATAAGGTCTCATTTGTGGGGGAAAAGCGTCTTCTTTTCTATCTATAAGTGGTACTTCACAATACGGATTTGCTACCAAAATGCCCTTGGGTCTAATTCCTTTATCGGAGAAATAGCTGCTGACCCATTTTTCTAGCTGAGCAGCATGTCTCTCTGCTGCGCTCTTTCTAAGAACACCTTTAATCTCAACTACTGCAATTCTGTCGTTATACTGTAAGATGAGGTCGTCTCTATCTGGTAAAACTTCCATCACGGTAAAGCCTAATTCTTCAAAAACTCTTCTGACCTCTACTTCTAATGAGTCTCCATAGCTAGCAAACAATAACTTATTTTTGCCTAACTCGTCTAACAATCCACTTTTGTGATTTATTTTCTGCTGGAGAATATTGATGCCAAACTAAGTTTTGTGTAACGGTACATAGCAGAAAAGCCTGAAAGCTAGGTCTGGACTGGCTTTAACGTCTTCTCAATTCACGCCATTACACAAAATTTGGTTTGGCATCCTTAACGAGTGCAGCAATTTTCCATGTAATCGGTTGTATCTATTCGGCTTGCTTTTGTTCTTCTTCTTCTTCCTCAGAAGGAGCTAAATCATCAAAAATAGCCCCATAACCTTTAGGGGTAAAAACCCCTGCTACGGTTTTCAATTTTCCTTCTAGTAAATTTATCGCAATGAGTTCAGCAAGTTTTACCTTGTCCTCCGATGATGAAGTTGTAATTTTAGTTCCTTTTAACTCTACTGATATGATTTCGCCGTGTGGTCCTACTAACTGTATGTCACCTGCCCCGGATTTCTTTAGTGCCTGTGGATCGTGCAAGATAACTGGCCCATCCATTTCCATCCCGATGTGCTGGTGGCCTTGCAAGCCCAGCAGTCGCCGTTTGCCTTTCCGCGTCCGCCCAGCTGGTCGCTTGCGCCCAGCCCGGCCGCGGTCAAACGCTGGGGCGCGCTCCAGTTACCGATCCAGCTGGTGGTGCTGCCCACGTACGCCTCCTGGTGCAATCCCATTGAGAAGCTGTGGCGCTGGCTGAACCAAGACGTCTTGCACCTGCATCGGCAGGCCAACGATTTGAAAGCCTTGCGGGCGCTGGTGGCCGACTTCCTGGCGCAGTTCGCTCAGGGCTCTTCTGCCCTCTTACGCTATGTCGGTCTCGGTATATCCGATTAAATTTTTAATGTTCATAATTGCGCCCCTACTGGCGCGGATAATCTACCGGAGGGTAGCCCTCCCCCGACTGCGGATTACCCGGCTGAGGCGGATAGCCTTGCTGAGGAGGGTACCCGGCGGGAGGATATCCCTGCTGGGGCGGATATCCCGCGGGAGGATACCCGGCGGGAGGGTAGCCCTGCTGAGGATACCCCTGCGGTGCATACCCCATTGGAGCTGCCAACTGCCCATCGACACGTGTCGTGGGACCCGCGAAGATGTACACCAGCATAGTGGGTTGAATCAGCAGGAGGCAGACGAACCAGCCCCAGCGGCCAAGCGTCGCCATTTTGATCAGCGCCCCGATATAGGCGACCAGGCCAACTATTCCACCGGCCACAAACAAAAATGCAGCTATGCCTACAAGAGCGGGATGCCCAACTGATGTAACCTGGTAAGTTCCATTTGCGTCTGTGTATCCTGTGCTTCCCGCGAAGCCTGCGGTAATAAGAATGGTAGCCAGGATGGTAATTCCCACGCCAATCAGGAAGAGGGTACGGCTCAGCGCTTTGCTCATAACGAACCTCCAGACGAGACGAATAATGACGGTAACCCAAAGACTTCGAGATAGACACAACTGCTACCCCGCGCGGGTATGGCTTGATATTGGCCGCCAGCGGGCCTCGTTCAGTCGCTAGTATAACACAACAAAAGCATTTGTCTATCGCCCAAATGGTTGAATTATCTTTTGAAATTGGGAAGTGGTGTGAGGATATAAAACAGCTTTTTAAGAATAGG
>WNFR01003170.1_pt1 | contig 23697 bp, 18 predicted proteins | sample 5400221 | NCBI WGS metagenome assembly WNFR01 (sample SAMN13153357, study PRJNA577476) | soil metagenome | isolation source: 40 cm soil under Madrone tree | place: USA:California | collected 2016-06-14 | reverse complement strand
TTCAACCCGGCACGTGGTGCACCGCGCGTTGCCGCCGCAACGATGCAGAATATCAATGCCGGCGTCCTCGATCGCCAGAACAAGCTTCTTCCCTTCTGGCGCTTCGAATTCCTGCAGACCGTTGGCAGTCTCAGCTTGGATCTTTGGCATTTATTGTTTCTCCCGGAAAATTTGTTTGATAGCGTATGAGTGTGGCACAAGTTATCACACGAGTCTTAATTCCATAAATGTCGCACCTGCAACCGGGTTGTTATAGTAGGGCTCAATTTCTTTGAAGCCCATCGACTTGTAGAGAGCAATAGCGGGATCCATTCTGCCGGGTAACGTGTCCAGACAAATCTGCGTATACCCGATTTGTCGAGCGTCTTCGATTATCCTCTCCACCAGTATTCTTCCCAGGCCCCTGCCGCGAAATTCCGGACGGAGAAAAAGCCTTTTCATTTCGCATGTAGTTGCTCTGATTTTTCGCAAGGCAATACAACCGGCCAACTGATCATCCTCAAAAGCGAGCAGCAAGCGACCGTCGGGCGGCCCATACTCTCCCGGTAATGCGGCCAGTTCCTGATCGAAATTCTGAAAACACAAATTAATCCCCAGCCATGCCGCATACTCTTCGAAAAGAGTGCGTGCTTCCTTGATATCCGATTCAGACTTTGCCAGGAGTAGTTTCATTGGAAAGCGTCGCGATAGAGAAAGGTAACTAAAGTGGAAACAGAAAACAGGAGACGGGATTCCTCCAGTCTCCTGTTGCTTATTAGCTGTATTGGTTGTTAGGCGGTAAACGAAGTCCCGCAGCCACAGCTGCCGGTTGCGTTAGGATTCGTAAAGGTAAAGCCCGAGCCCATAACACCCGTTACGTAGTCGATCTGAACGCCATTTAGATATTGCGCACTGAACATGTCGACAAACATGCGCACGCCTTTCTCGTCGAGAACAAAATCGCCTTCACGCGACTGCTCTTCAATATTGAGACTGTACTGGAATCCTGAACAGCCACCAGGTACAACTCTCACCCGTAGTCCGGATGTTTCGGGCAGGCCTTCTTCACTTGCCATAAACTTCTTAATTTCAGCCGCGGCCGGATCAGTGACAATGAGTGTCATGGTCGGAGCCGAGGGGGGAACGCCCGTCGTCTCATTAGGCGATGTTTGTGCTGACATATTCAATAACTCCTTAAGTTTTTTCGGTTGCCAATTGCCCGTTTCAATCAATCAAGAGTCGCACTAAAAACAGAAATTAGCAACGCGAATGCAAATTTATCTTACTGACCTTTCCCCAAAACGACAAGTTCGGGCTTCATTGCCTCAATCGATACCTGTCGCGCCACCTCCTCGGCTACGTGCCGAAATGCCAGGGCCTCGGCGGAATCGGGTCGGCTGACGACCACAGGCACGCCTTTATCGCCACCCTCTCTCACTTCAATGCCCAGCGGAATCGCTCCCAAAAAGGGAACGTTGTAAACCTGAGCAAGCTTTTTGCCGCCCCCTTCGCCGAAGATGTCATAGCGTTTGCCCGTGTCGGGAGCGATGAAGTAACTCATATTCTCAACTATCCCGAGCACCGGTATGGCGACTGTCTCAAACATCCGCAAGGCCCTGCGCACGTCGGCAACAGCGACGTCCTGAGGTGTGGTTACCAGGACAGCTCCCTGTACAGGTACTAACTGAGCCAGCGATAGTTGAACGTCTCCCGTGCCCGGCGGCATGTCAACGATCAAATAATCCAGTTCGCCCCATTTCACGTCTGACAAGAACTGTTTCACCAATCCATGCAAAATCGGCCCGCGGACGATCATGGGCTTGTCACCCGGCTGCAACAGCGCCATCGACATCAACTTCACGCCATAGGCTTCAATGGGTATCAACTTATTGACGTCAACTTCAGGTCTCGCCTCACTGGCGCCCATCATGATGGGTACATTAGGACCATAGACATCCATGTCCATCACGCCGACGCGCGCACCATTGAGTGCGAGGGACACCGCCAGATTTACGGCCACAGTCGATTTACCGACGCCACCCTTTCCTGATGACACAGCGACAATGTTTCGCACACCTTCGACCGCAATCTTCTCTCCCAGTCCGCGACCCTTCGGCACCTCCGCGTCCATTGTTACGCTGACAGAGGTAACGCCGGGCAACGCCCCGACGATCTCGCGCGCCGCGCTCTCCATCTCAGCCTTAACTGGACACGCAGGCGTGGTTAAGACGATGCGAAAAGAAACGTTGCCTCCGTCGATCTTTAGATCTTTTATGAAGCCGAGTGTCACAATGTCTTTGTGTAGATCGGGATCCTTGATCTGGCGCAGACCATCGAGTATTGATTGTTCAGTTGGTTGTGACATACGGTTCGTCGTGAATCAGGATTATTATATTGGAAGAAGCGTATCTGATAGGGGAGTTTTTGACAAACTGGAAGGGACGACTCGGGTCGAGAGTATGCACAATGGTTTCGGTTTTTCTAATAGATTTTGTAATGACCGGCTTAGTCGAGATTCCAGACAATGATGACCACTACACAAGAATTAATAGGCGAACATTTCTTCAAACCTCGAAACGTAGGCGATGCCTGTGAGCCGAGCTTTGTAGGCCGTTCCGCGTCGTTGAAATGTGGGGCGACCGTGCGACTGTCAATACACGTCGACGAGGCACAACACGTTACCGAGGCAAAGTTTAAAGTGGCGGGATGCAGCGTCCTGGTCGCATCTTTATCCTTGCTCACTGCCGAGCTCAAAGGGAAGACGACAGCCGAAGCGGCAGCTTGTGGACAGCAGGCGGAAGCGCTCGTCGAGTACTTTCGTAATTGCGATGCTGAGAAAAGTCATTGCGCGGGACTAGCCGGTCAGGCTTTGCTCGCGGCAATTCGCGAGTACAGTAATACGGTAAGGCAAGAGTGGACCGGGGATGAAGCACTAATCTGTACCTGCTTCTGTGTCTCCGAAAGAACGATAGAGCATGAGATTCACCAGGGCGAGTTGCAATCGATCGCTGAGGTCACTGACAGGTGCAATGCCGGAGCGGGTTGCCGCTCATGTTTCTCGTTGATTCAGGACATGATTGACGACTATTGGCGGGAGCGTACCATCGGCGCCTCCGACGCCGGCACTCAATAGGTCGTTACAACGCGACAGAAATGCCGAGTGAGGCGAAAAGCAGGGTAGTGTCCTAATTTCACGTCTCACTGGGTTCTCAGTGTTCTCCGTGTCTTCTCCGTGGTGAATGGTTTTCGGCACTTTTATCACCACGGAGGCACGGAGAACACTGAGAATGCAGTAAGACAATCTCAAATTAGGGCGCTACCGAAAGCAGAGAAGGGAAGAAATTGAGAAGATGATTTATCTCGACAACAACGCAACCACTCGTGTCGCTCCGGAAGTTCTTGACGCGATGCAGCCCTATCTGAGCGAATTTTACGGCAACCCCTCTTCGGCACATTCGTTAGGCCGCAATATGAAGCAGGGTATGGAGCAGGCACGCGAAGAAGTGGCGCGTTTGCTCGGCGTGGCCGATACAAGCGAAATCGTCTTCACGTCATGCGGTTCGGAATCAGACAACTGGTCCATCCGCGGCGTTCTCGCCACGCGCAACGACAAGAGGCATATAGTCACGACCCTGGTCGAACACGAGGCTGTCAGAAACCTGTGCGCACTGTTGGAACGCGAGGGCTACGAGGTCACCTGGTTAGAGGTTGACCATAATGGTGAACTTGATCTTGATAGCTTGCGTGCTGCCTTACGTCCTGACACGGCGCTGGTTTCCATCATGCTTGCCAATAACGAAACGGGAGTCCTTTTTCCCATTGAAGAAATCGGAGAAATAGTGCGCGAGAGTTCGGATGCAGTGTTTCATGTCGATGGGGTTCAGGCTGTAGGAAAGATTCCCATCGAACTAAAGAATCTCGAAGTCGATCTATTCGCGCTTTCGGGCCACAAACTACATGCGCCACAGGGTATCGGAGCCCTTTACATCAAGAATGGAATCACCCTGCCACCGTTTATTATCGGCGGCGGTCAGGAACAAGGACGCCGCGCCGGCACGTCTGCAGTGCCAAACATCGTCGCGTTGGGAACGGCCTGCCGCTTGGCCCAGGAGTTCGATCAGCACGACCGCATTCAAACACTTCGCGACCGTCTTGAGGATGAGATTCTGGCAACGTTTCCCAACGCCCGGCTAAATGGCGTCGCGGATCGCGCGAAGCGTTTACCAAACACTTCAAACATCTCGTTTGAATATGTCGAAGGTGAAAACATCCTGACCTACCTCGATCAGGCGGGAATCTGCGTTTCAACCGGTTCTGCCTGCCAATCAACAACCCGCGAGTCGTCTCCAACATTGCGAGCGATGAATGTGCCTTACACGGCGGCTCAAGGTTCAATCAGATTTTCGCTCGGAAGATACAACACTGAAGAAGAGATCAAAATCACACTAAACGCTCTGCCTGAGATCATTGGCAAACTTGTTGAGATGTCACCTTACGAGAAGGAACTTCAAACCATCTATAAAGCGAGATCGACCGGTCAATAATTGCCGTAGCGAACGCTTTAATTCCTGGTCCGGAAAGCGTCCGGAATATACATGTGGTCCTCCTCAGCTTATGTCCGACATGCTTCATCAGCTTGTCGTTATCTGGCATTGGAGTCTTCTGCAAGAGTGAACGACAAGCTGAAGCATATCGGACATTGGAGCGGGCAATCCTTTTTTTCAGCTTTTGCGGGCTCTGCTTTGCTGGTAGAATTCATTGGCAGAAGTTGAGGGGGGATTTCCACCAGAGTTCACTCCCTAAAGTACTCCGGAGCAGTCCTTTGATATCACTCGAACCACCGGGTCATTGCGCGAAAATCCTCTATTGCTGCCACTTCGTTGCGTACAAATTCGCAACGTTGCGAGAGATAAATTCGGCGAATCCGCTGCCAGAACAGGAGAAACAGCGGTAATTGGCCAGCTAATTCCAATTTTGGAAGGGGTCTAATAACAAATCAAATGAGCACCGTTATCGAACCGCCTGTCGCACAGGTTGAAAAAAATCTCGAGGAACTGGAAACCGTAACGATCCGCTTCGCCGGAGATTCCGGCGACGGAATGCAGCTGACGGGGACCCAGTTTACAAACACGTCAGCCGTAGTCGGCAACGACATTTCGACGCTGCCTGACTTTCCTGCGGAAATTCGTGCTCCAGCCGGCAGCTTGCCCGGCGTTAGCGGGTTCCAATTGAACTTTTCGAGTCAAGAGATTAAAACCCCCGGCGACCAGCCAAACGTTTTGGTGGCGATGAATCCCGCGGCGTTGAAAGTAAATCTTCCCGACTTGGAAGAGGGTGGCACGCTCATCGTCAACACCGACGGCTTTACGCCGGAGAATCTAAAGTATGCCAACTATGCTTCCAATCCATTGGAAGATAGTTCGCTGGCCGGCTATCGCGTGCACAAGCTACCTATCTCCACCCTCAACATGAATGCGTTGAAAGGCAATGTCCAGCTTTCGCGCAAGGAAATCGATCGCTCAAAGAACTTCTTCGCGTTGGGGGTGCTTTACTGGCTTTACGATCGTCCGATGGATAACACTCTCGACTGGATCAAGAATAAATTTGGTAAGAATCCGGAGCTGGCCAAAGCTAACGAAATTGCGTTAAAGACTGGTTATAACTTCGCTGACACCACAGAAGTTTTCACTACACATTACACCGTCAAGAAGGCCAAGATCGCTCCGGGCAAGTATCGGAAACTCACCGGCAACGAAGCGACTGCGATAGGTTTTATTGCCGCTTCACAGCTCGCCGGTCGGCCACTGTTTTATGGTTCCTACCCAATCACGCCTGCGTCAGACATTCTGCACGAATTGTCCCGGCACAAGAGTTTTGGTGTGAAGACATTCCAGGCTGAAGACGAGATCGCGGCCGTGTGCGCTGCAATCGGAGCCAGCTTCGCCGGGCAGATTGGTCTGACTGGAACATCCGGTCCGGGTGTCGCTCTTAAACAGGAAGCCATTGGGTTGGCCGTAATGACTGAGCTGCCGCTCGTGATAATCAATGTCCAGCGAGGTGGTCCATCAACGGGACTGCCAACAAAAACGGAGCAGGCCGATCTTTTCCAGGCAGTGTGGGGACGAAATGGAGAATGTCCCGCCATCGTTATTGCTCCCGCCACACCGGCGGACTGTTTCCACATGGCGATTGAAGCAGTACGCCTGGCATTCAAGTATATGAGCCCGGTCTTTTATCTCTCGGATGGTTATCTCGCTAACGGTGCTGAACCCTGGTCCATTCCCGAAATCGAATCACTGCCGAAGATCGAAGTGAAGTTCGCTACTGACCCGGCCACATTCATGCCGTATGCCCGCAATCCGGAAACGCTGGCACGCCCATATGCTCTTCCGGGTACGCCCGGCCTCGAACACCGCATTGGCGGCATCGAGAAGCAACACATCACCGGTAATGTGAATTACGATCCCGAGAACCATCACCTCATGGTGCGTTTGCGTCAGGAGAAAGTGGATCGCGCAGTTAACGACATTCCGCCGGTTGAAGTGATGGGCGAAAAGACTGGAAAGGTTCTGGTGCTTGGGTGGGGTTCGACTTACGGTTCGATCAGCTCAGCGGTTGAAAAGCTGCAGCGAGAGGGTAAGAGCGTTTCCTCGGCCCATTTGCGTCACTTGAATCCCTTCCCGAAGAATCTTGGGGAAGTACTGGCGGGTTTTGAAACCGTGATAGTACCGGAGATGAATCTGGGCCAACTATGCACCATGATACGTGCGAAGTATTTGGTTGATGCAGTGCCGTTCTCGAAAGTTAAGGGCCGCCCGTTTCAGATTCGCGAGATTGTCAGGAAGGTTGAAGAGTATTTGTAGTTCCGGCGCAACTCACCGCCGATCGATGTGGAAAGAACAAGAAATGATTACATCAACCGCACTAATTACCGCTGAAGAGCTGTTGCGGCTGCCGCGAGGGCAGTTTCGCTACGAACTCGTTAACGGAGAGCTCAATACTATGTCACCCACCGGACATAATCACGGCAGAATTACGGTTCGCCTGACCGCGCCGCTTGCGCAGCTTGTTTGGGAGAGTGGATTGGGTGAAGTGTACGCTGCGGAGACCGGCTTCAAATTGACTTCTAATCCCGACACCGTTCTCGCGCCTGATATTTCTTTTGTTTGCCAACAGCGCGTGGAAGAGGTGGGAGATAGAAAAGGATATTGGCCCGGCGCACCCGATCTGGCAGTAGAAGTCTTGAGTCCGAGCGACAACGCAGCGGAAGTTGAAACCAAGGTGTTACGGTGGTTAGGTTATGGAACGAAACAAGTTTGGGTCGTTAATTCAAAGTTGCGAATCGTTAACGTGTATCGATCGCCGACGGATATCGCGACGTTTACTGAGCTCGAGTATCTCGAGGCAACCGATATTCTCCCCGGGTTTCGGATTGCTCTCGTGGAGCTGTTCGAGCTCTAGCACAAGAATTCAGGAGAAATAATGAGCACACAAACTAACGGTCACGGTGGAAACGGAAACAAGCCAATCACAGAAGCAGTTTCGGCTGAGAGCGACATAGGCTCATCCGTCTCAGGACGTGTTGCACCACCGCCGGGGCAATTGAAGAAGGCTGACTTCGTTTCCGATCAGGAAGTGCGCTGGTGCCCCGGTTGTGGCGACTACGCCATTCTTAACAGTGTGCAAAAAGTGATGCCCGAGCTCGGCATTTCTCGTGAAAAAACAGTGTTCGTGTCAGGCATCGGCTGTTCGTCGCGTTTCCCCTACTACATGAACACTTATGGATTCCATAGCATTCATGGTCGCGCGCCGGCAATCGCGACCGGTATCAAGTGTGCCAATCCTGACCTCAGCGTCTGGGTCATCACGGGAGATGGCGATGCCCTCTCAATTGGGGGAAACCATTTTATGCACGCCATCCGGCGAAATCTCGACATCAATTACATACTTTTTAATAACCGCATCTATGGTCTGACAAAGGGCCAGTACAGTCCGACATCCGAATTCGGTAAGCGCACCAAATCGACTCCCGCAGGCACCATCGACTACCCGGTTAATCCCCTTTCGCTGGCGATCGCCAGTGAGTCGACCTTCGTGGCTCGCGCAATCGACATCGACGTCAAACATCTCGGAGCGATGGTGGAAGCCGCGGCGAAACACAAAGGGATTTCATTTCTCGAGGTCTACCAGAACTGCAATATCTTCAACGACCATGCTTTCGATTACTTCGCCGATCGAAATGTTCGTTCGGATCGCGTGCTCTATTTGGAACACGGGAAACCGATGGTCTTCGGCAAAGAACGTAATAAGGGTATCCGAATGAATGGGGCGCATCCCGAGGTGGTGACGATTGGCGAGAACGGAATCACCGAAGACGATTTACTCGTACACGACATTTATTTGAAGGACCCTTCAGTCGCTTTCATGCTGGCGCGGATGGAACAGCCCGACTTCCCGCAACCCGTGGGCATCTTTCGGGCGGTCGAGCGAGCCACTTATGAAGATATGATGATGGGACAGATAGATGAGGCGATTGCCAAGAGTGGACCAGGCAGTCTCGAGAAGCTGATCAATGGCGGCGACACCTGGGTGGTTGAGTAGTGGTCAAGGTAGGTTTATTGGCTCGCGAGATGTGTCCTCCGTTGGAGAGTGGTGCTTTATCCTTGCGCTGCGCCCCACTCTGTTTCCCCTATCACTCTTCCCTGTTCATCGAAAGCACTCACTCGCCACCGCACAACCGCCTCACCAACCCTGACTTTGAACCACAATGGAGCGCGGTACCTTTCGACATTGCCCAGCACGATTGCCGAAATTACTGGATGCGCCCGCATGTCTTGCACTTCGAGTAGGCAACTACGAGCAGGCTCTGCATTGGCTCGAGATCACACCGGACAAACCAAATTTCCTGCTTCCCTTCATGAATGTGGATCCAATCTACGATCCAGTTCGCTCCGATCCTCGTTTCCAAACTCTGCTCGAGCGCATGAACTTGAAGCAATCAAAGTAATGAGTACTGCGGGATCGAACACATAACTAGAGTCTCATTTAGCTGCGTCCAGTTTGTCTTTTGCTTCCACGATCAGCGCCCTGAGTTTTGCCAGCTCGTCCAGGGTTAGCGACTGCGTAACCTGGTCGCAGACACCGGTTGAGATCGTCACCGCGGTGCCTCTGCTTGTCTGGCGGAAAACGCGAACCTCCAGATCGCCGAGGGTTCGGTAGTGAGCTTCAAAGCTGACAAATTTCGTCATCGTCTCGTTCACTCGCGCTACCGCATCGAGATTGTTGAGCAATGGATTGATCTCGTCGTAGTCGATGAATGCTCTATTCTCGTTTGGTCGTTCAGCGACTTCTCTAAGAGCAATTACAATTCCCAATGCGCGGGTAGAGTTGCCGAGATCCCGCAGTTCAATCGCATCAACCCGGACGCCGTTCACCTCAGCAGTGTTACCGCAGAATGTCACTTCCGATCGCGTCGAGAGTTCCAAAAAAGTCACTACGAAAGAGAGTATTACGGAGGAATGCGAAATTGTTTTTCCCGCTCCTTTACGTTAAAAGAACCTGACAATATGAAAAAACACCATCTCTCGCTTGCCTGCTTGCTCGGTCTTATCGCGCTTTTTCAAATCAACATCTCGGCCAGTGAACGAATTCGTTTCCAGATCGGCATCGATAACGTGTTGGCGCCGCACCCTGTTTCAGGGCGTTTATTGATCTTCATGACCGCCCAGAGCAAACCTTTGGAAATAATCGAACCAGACTTCCTCAATCCCCGCAGTGTCTGGCTCGCCGGAGTGGAGGTGCATAACCTGACGGCGGGTCAAACAGTCGAGATCGATCCGGACGCACTGGCCTTTCCTGCACCCTTTTCAACTGCCCCTGCCGGCGATTACCAGATCATGGCCCTGCTCGACCTCAATCATTCCTACACCTACGACGGTATGGGAGCCGGAGATTTGTATAGCGGAGTTACAAACGCGCGCGGTTTGGATCCGGCTTCAACTCCGGCCATCAGCTTGAAGTTGGTGAAGCAAGTTCCTGAACAAAAATTCTTAGACACGGCTTCGATTAAACTTGTCACTTTCGAAAGCCCTTCACTAACCGCGTTCTGGGGCCGCCCTATTGTGATGCGTGCCGGCGTTGTGCTGCCACCGAGTTATGCGAAGTCAACAACCGACCGCTACCCAACGGTCTATCTGGTTCATGGTTATGGTGGTAATCACACTGCCGCCTGGCGGCGTGGTCCAAATCAAATCAAGCAAATGGCTGATGGCCGGACGCCGGAGATGATCTATGTCTATCTCGATGCCTCATTCTCTTTAGGCCATCACGTATTCGCTGACTCCGTCAATAACGGCCCTTGGGGACACGCGCTAACGGCGGAGTTGATTCCGTATCTCGAGAAGAAGTTTCGCATGGATGCAGTCTCGAGAGGTCGCCTGCTCAATGGTCATTCATCGGGAGGTTGGTCCACGTTCTGGCTTCAGGTTAACTATCCGAATGTATTTGGTGGCACATGGTCTACCTCACCGGACCCGGTTGATTTTCGCAACTTCACCGGACCCGATCTCACGCGCGTTCCGCCGCAGAATTTCTATCGCCGCGACGACGGCAAACTTTACAACCTCGTCCGCATGGGCGGTCGCGAGATCATGACCATGGAAGATTACGCGCGTCTTGAACGCGTTGAAGGGTACTATGGCGGACAGATGGCTTCCTTTGAGGCCGTCTTCAGCCCGCGCGGACCCGATGGGCAGCCAATGCCCTTATTCGATCGTGATACGGGCGCCATCGACGCCTTTGTGCAAAAGGCGTGGGGGCATTACGACATCTCGAGACTGCTGCGCACAAACTGGACGCGTCTGGAACCACAACTGCGTGGGAAGCTTCACATCATCGTCGGCACTGCCGACACCTTTCACCTTGACGAAGGCGTCTATCTGCTTCGCAGTACTCTTAAAGCGTTGGGCGAAACTGACAAAAATACTTCGGTAGCGGGTAGGACCAGGGGGACTGGTCCGGGAGATTCAAACGCTTCGACTGGTGAACAAGCGCCAGGCGAAGGTGCTGAAGCGACAGGTAGTGAGGTAATCAAACTTCGCGGCGACGGTTACCTTGAATTCATTGCCGGCCGCGATCACTTTAATCTTTATAACGGCGGTCTCGCCGAACGCATCGCGCGCGAGATGTACCGTGTGGCGCGACCAGGAAAGCGGAAGTCAGCACAGTTGCGCAAAGCGGCATGAGTCGAGCAACTACTTCATGGCGCGTTTTTTTGCCAACCGCCGCTTGAACACTTTCTCGCCGCCGGTGTCGCCTTTAACGGCCGTATTCATCGCGGGTGTAGAAGGTGAGTTAGTGCTGGGTGTGATCGGGTCGCTGCCGATATGTTGCGCCGATGCGTCGCCAAACATTCTGTTTGCCCTTTTGGTGTTCCCACGAACGGAGGGTGTCTCCTGCAGCAGTTTCCGATTTTGATCCGGATTACCGGCAAAGCCCATCTGCTGTCCACGTGGCTTCGTTGGCGTCCCCACATTGTGCTGATCTTTTTTGGTTCTTGCCATCTTGATACCTCCCGAGACTCGATGCTCCTTCATGGGTACTATAACAGTTTAGAGTTCAAGCTTTAGCTTGCCTTGGCAAAACGGTAGTGTCCTAATTTGAGATTGTCTTAGAGCAGTCTCTGTGTTCTCCGTGCCTCCGTGGTGATAAAAGAGCCGAAAACCATCTTCACCACGGAGACACGGAGACCACGGAGAACTCCGTGGGACGTGAAATTAGGACACCACGGGCAAAACAGACCAGCCTAAAGGCTGAACTCTGAACTTCTTTAATTTGTCAAGTCACCGTGTCGGAGAGCTTCCCCTCTTGCTCGTGGGTTTTCGTGCCAGCGCCGACCTGAGAAGTGGGGGAGTAACCAGCGTTGTAATGATCACCATTATTACAACCGCGCCAAAGGTTGCGCTGTTGATAACTGGTTCATTTACTCCACTCGTGTTTGGCAGCGTCAGAGTCGCACCGATACCAGCCACAATGAGGCCGACCTCACCACGCGGGATCATGCCGAGTCCGATAGCCAAACGATTGAGACCGCGCTCGGCGACTGCAAATGAGCAAATCTGTTTGCCGACGATGGCCGCCGCGGTCAACGCAAATGCGAAACCCAGAAGTTGCGGACGCGCGAAGACCCTTAAGTCGACCTTGATTCCCATCAGGACAAAAAAGATAGGGACAAGAACGGAGGTCACAGGCTCGAGCAGTTCTCTTAGGTCGTGTTCCCCACGATCTGTGAAGGATTTGAAGTGAGCCTCTTCAAGCACCAAACCCGCGGCAAATGCGCCCACTATTGTCGCCAGGTCAAATTTCGTTGCTAACCACGACAACCAGAAGCAGAAGGAGATTGATAGCACCAACAAGATACCGCGGCTCTCAAACTTACCCGCACCGCGGAAGATTGGGGGTACTGCATAGTGTCCTATCACAAAAGCACTCAGGAAAAAGGCGACTGTCTTAGCGGCCAACCAGATGATGTGGGCGAGCGAAAACGAAGTGCCTGCCGCCGCCGCAGTGACGGAGCCAACGACAAGCGCAAGAATCAGCAGTCCAATTACATCATCGATCACTGCGGCGCCAAGGATAATGCGCGCCTCGCGCAATGAAAGCTTGCCGAGATCCTTCAGCACTCGCGCTGTTATCCCCACGCTGGTCGCGCACAACACGGACCCGATGAAGACATGGACCAGACGCGACTCTTCGGGAAGAAAATAAGCTGAAACACCCCAGCCAAGAAAGAATGGAACGACTACGCCGGAGACCGCAACAAATAACGAAGACCATCCGACCTCGAGCATCTCTGCGAGTTTCGATTCCAGTCCTACCTCGAAAAGGAGCAGGATCACGCCGATTTGCGCCAGTGCGGCGATTACGATGTCTGTTCTCAGCGTCTCAAAACGATAGAAGCCGACTAACGTGAGATTACCGAGCACAATCCCTGCAAGCAGTTCGCCCAAAACTGCCGGCTGCTGCCTCCGTTCAAAGATCTCGCCACCCACTTTTGCTGCCAGCAGCATCACGGCAATGCCGACTAGTACGGTGGGATCTAGTCCGTGGGAATTGTCGCCACTTGACTCCACGGCCCATACAGTTTGGGTCGCTACAGATGTGACTAGTAAGGAGCTAAGGGCTAACAGTCGTTTGCTCATCGTGGAGGCAGGATTATTGCATATCAGTATTCCTCAACAGAAAAAACCCGATGGAGAGAGGCATCTCCTCGGAGTCCGGAGCCTTGAAGCCGCTTTTGCTTGAGAGCCATTCAGCGTTGAACGGTGCGACAGTCGCAGCACTCAAGGGAGAGGTCTCCCTTCCAGCACCAGGGATTATTGCAATTGTGTACTAAAAGCCGCAGGGCCTGTTTCGCGATTTGCCTCTCGAAGCGGTCCTAACTATAATGCGCCACACTTAAGGCGCTTCGGCCTGGCAGCTATCGGCGCAACGCAATCCAAGAATCACCCTATGTCGACTCCAATTCGATGGAAACAACGCAGCCGTGTTTTGCCCTATGGCGGCGCAAACCAACGAGACACTCCATTACGCGCACTGGCCATTAATCTAACGCAGGCTGCCCGGGCTGCACTTACCGAGCCCTACATGCTTACAGTTGAGCATCAGCGGATAAACTTGCGTCGCTTGCCAAAGGCTTTCGAAGGTTTTCGCATTGTTCAGTTATCAGATATTCACCATGGACCTTTCTCCAGCAAGGAACAGATTGAACGAGCCGTCGAAACTGCCAATAGACTAAAGCCTGACATCGTTGCTCTCACGGGAGACTACATCTCTCGAGAGAGACAATATGCAGCCCCATGCGCGGAAATGATGGGTCGACTTCGCGCACGCTACGGAGTCTATGCTGTGTTGGGCAACCATGACCATTGGACTGATGCCGCACTCATTACAGATCTTTTTCGGGCTGAAGGTATCACGGTGTTAGTCAATGAGGGCATGCGCTTCGAGCAACAGGGAGCGGCTTTCTGGTTAGCAGGTGTCGACGACACGATGGTCGGGTTAGAAGACCTCTCACTGGCCTTGGCCGGCGCCTGCAACGACGAGATGAAACTCCTGCTGGCTCATAATCCTATCATTTTGCGTCGCGCTGCTCGCGCTGCAGTGGATCTGGTGCTCAGCGGTCATACGCACGGCGGTCAGGTGGCTTGGCGGTCCGAACGCAGCCCGTCGGGGAGGCCGCGCAGGCGTTTGCTGAAAGGCTTGGGCCGACAAGGCAATACGCAGATCTATGTCACCCGCGGTTTAGGAACCGTAATCCTTCCCATCAGGTACGGTTGCCCGCCAGAAGTTTCATTGCTGGAACTGCGATGTGGGTAACCAGCCCTATCAACTCCTGTTGTAGTACAAGCACGCAAGAAAATCGCGAATCAATAGTCCGGGTCCAAGGCAGCCCTAGTTGATGTCCTCCCGAATCGTTACCGTCCCGAACGTGCTAACCGTCTTCAGGATGGTCTTGATTCCTGTTTTTGTATCCCTTCTCTTTTATCAACGGTTCATCCTGGCCCTGTGTGTTTTCGTTCTGGCAGGAGTTACTGACGGATTGGACGGACTCCTGGCGCGGCGTTTTGATCAGCGTTCACAGTTGGGCACTATTCTTGATCCCATCGCCGATAAGCTGATGCTGGTAACCTCCTTCGTAGTCTTGTCCATGCGAAGTGTATTTCCGCAGCCATTGCCCCCTCACTTGCCAGTGCCTTTTTGGGTAACTGTAGCCGTCATCAGCCGCGATGTGTTTATTCTGGTGGGTGCCGCAGCGATAAACATCGTGACTGGTTTCCGCGGGTTTCGCCCGTCTGTGCTGGGAAAAATCAATACCACCGTCCAGATTGCCGCCATTGCCGCCATAATCTTCGCCGCCAGCGTGCCCTTAGGTACGGGCTATTACTTGCCCACCATCTACACCACAGTTTTCGTCTTCGCAGTCCTGTCGGGCGCCCATTATGTCTTCTTTGTCTCAAAACTCCTGAACGAAGACCGCCGCTAACAAGAATGAGCAGGGGCAGACAGCAGGCGCAGCCGCAGCCGGTACGAAGCGGCACAATTCGTGTTCATCGGGCACCTCTCCGACTCCTGGTGCTTCCTGCCGGGTTTCTCCCGTCGGGTTTCAACGGCATCCTTCTGAGTTCCAGACCTTAAATCAAAGTTGACAACAACGGACTCAGGTATTATATTGACGAGGCGTTCAACTAATGGGCCAGTTAGTGCTGTTGACTGGAGCCAAAGAAAAGGCTCGTCGCTTAGCTGAGGGCGGGATTTGATACTTACCAGAATAGGTTTTTGGAGAATAAAAGATGAGCAAGATCATAGGAATTGATTTGGGAACAACAAACTCCGTGGTGGCTGTGATGGAAGGCGGCGAGCCCACCGTGATCACCAACTCGGAGGGTGGCCGCACGACACCATCGGTGGTCGCATTCACGAAAGACGGCAGCCGGCTTGTGGGTCAAGTGGCAAAACGCCAGGCGGTTACCAATCCTGAGAATACAGTTTATTCAATTAAGCGATTCATGGGACGTCGCTACAACGAAGTCACCGAGGAAATCAAGCAGGTTCCTTACAAAGTGCAGGGTGCCGGCAGCGGCGGTGATGTCCGCATCGTAGCGGGTGGTAAAGAGTGGAGTCCCCCTGAAATCTCGGCGATCATCTTGCAAAAGATGAAGCAGTCGGCTGAAGACTATTTGGGACAGAAGGTCGACAAGGCCGTGATTACAGTTCCAGCCTACTTCAACGACTCACAGCGTCAGGCAACAAAGGACGCAGGAAAGATTGCCGGTCTCGAGGTGATGCGTATCGTCAACGAGCCCACTGCGGCTGCGTTGGCATACGGTCTCGATAAGAAGAAGGATGAAACCATTGCCGTGTTTGACTTTGGCGGTGGCACTTTTGACGTTTCAATCCTCGAGGTTGGTGAAGGGGTCGTGGAGGTCAAATCAACCAATGGCGATACCCACCTGGGCGGCGACGACATCGATGAGCGTCTCATCGAATGGATCATCGAAGAATTCAAGAAAGATCAAGGCATCGACCTCTCGAGCGACAAAATGGCTTTGCAACGTCTGAAAGAGGCGGCCGAGAAGGCAAAGATCGAGCTGTCGAGTACGATGGAGACCGAGATCAATCTGCCGTTTGTGACGGCCGACCAGTCTGGTCCAAAGCACCTGGCCATGAAATTGACCCGGGCCCGGTTTGAGCAATTGGTCGATCCCATCTTCCAAAGATTGAGAGGGCCGGTGGAGCAAGCGCTAAAGGATGCCGGGCTTGATGCGAAGAAGATTGATGAAGTAGTGCTCGTGGGAGGCTCGACTCGTATTCCGAAAGTTCAGGAGTTGGTGAAAGATCTGTTTGGCAAAGAGCCGAACAAGAGCGTCAATCCCGACGAAGTCGTGGCTATTGGCGCAGCAGTGCAAGCGGGCGTTCTTTCAGGTGAGAAGACAGATATTCTCCTGCTTGATGTCACGCCGCTTAGTTTGGGCATTGAAACGCTGGGCGGAGTCTTCACGAAGCTGATCGAGCGCAACACGACTATTCCAACGCGGAAGTCGGAAATCTTTTCGACGGCTTCCGACAACCAGACATCTGTGGAAGTGCACGTGCTGCAGGGCGAACGTCCGATGGCCAGTGACAACCGCACGCTTGGCAAGTTTCACCTGGTCGGTATTCCACCCGCTCCGCGCGGTATGCCACAAGTAGAGGTGACGTTTGATCTCGATGCCAACGGTATTGTGAACGTCTCAGCTAAAGACATGGGCACTGGACGTGAGCAGAAGATTACTATCACGGCTTCGTCGGGTCTTTCGAAAGAAGAGATCGATAAGATGATGCGCGATGCTGAAGCTCATTCGGCTGACGACGTACGCAAACGCGAAGAGATAGAAGCGCGGAATCGGTTGGATGGATTGGTCTACCAGATGGAAAAGACGGTGAACGACAATCGCGAGAAAGTTGGCGCCGTCGCTGGTGAGGTAGACACGGCCATAGCCGAGGCAAAGAAAGCATTGCAGGAAGGCGGAGTCGAGAAACTCAACGAAGCTTTCAATCAACTGCAAACTGTTTCCCACAAATTAGCCGAGGCGCTTTATCAACAGGCCCCGGCTCCCGGCGCAGAAGCAGCGGGAGATCAGGCCTCGGCAGCCGGAGCTTCGGCCGGTGCTGCTGACGACAACGTGATCGACGCGGAATACGTTGATGTAGACGAAAACAAGTAAAGGCATTTTAGATTGCCGAATGCCGATTTCCGATTGAAAGGCGGGGATGAAAGACTATCTCCGCCTTTTTCTAAATCGGCAATCGAAAATCGGCAATCGGCAATTTAGCGATGGCTTCCAAGCAAGACTACTACGAAATACTCGGTGTTAAGCGCGACGCTAAACCTGAGGAGATCAAGAAAGCCTATCGCCGTCTGGCTCGTAAGTATCACCCGGATGTAAATCCGGGCGACAAGTCAGCGGAGGAACGGTTCAAGCTGACTACCGAGGCCCATGATGTGTTGTCGGATCCGAAGAAGCGTGCCATCTACGATCGCTTTGGCCAATATTCCGACAATCTTGCCGATGCTGCCGCCAGAGGCGCGGGACCCTCAGCTACACGAACACCGCCAGGTTTCGATTTTACAGGGTTTGACTGGAGCAACGCTTCAACGGGCGCTGGCAGCAGTGGCAGCAGCTTCAGAGATATTTTTGCGGACTTGTTCGGCGGAGGCGGGACTAAAGAGAAAGAACCTCCACGACCCCAGCCTCAACGTGGTGCTGATATAGAGATGCCACTGGCGCTGTCGTTTGAAGAAGCAATCAAGGGGCTGACAACAAACCTTACAGTAAATCGTTCTGAACAATGTTCGCGCTGCAATGGCGCGGGCGACATTGGTGGACCAGTGATGGTTTGTCCGACGTGCAAGGGTTCGGGCCAGGTGCAGCGTGCCGGTGGTCGCTTGCGTTTTGCCCAGGAGTGTTCTGACTGTGGCGGTACGGGACGACGACGACCGCCTTGTTCGCTATGCAAGGGCAAAGGCACGCTGCCAAAAACCGAGACGGTAAAGGTGCGCATCCCTGCTGGAGTCGACACTGGCTCGCGCGTCAGAATTCCCGGCAAGGGTGAGGGCGGTCGTCTCGGCGCGCCGGCAGGTGACTTACTAATCATTACGAACGTGGGTGCGCACAAGTACTTCAAGCGCAAAGGTGACAATATCTACGTCACAGTTCCGATCACTGTGCCGGAAGCCGCGCTTGGAGCAAAGATTGAAGTGCCTACAGTGGATGGCAAAACGCAGTTGCGTATTCCGCCGGGCACACAGTCAGGGCAAAAGTTCCGTCTGCGCGAGCGCGGCGCACCGTCGCTACGCAACCCTGGGGCTAAAGGTCATCAGTTTGTCGAAGTGCAGGTCACTTTGCCGCAGATGGTTTCAGAAGAAACTAAAGAACTGTTGCGCGAATATGCGAAGTTAAACTCGACGAATCCACGAGTGGAGATGGGTTTAGAATAAAACGGTCTTTGGTCTTTGGCCTTGGGTCTTTGTTTTGAGTGATGGGAACCCAAGTAGTTCACGCTGATAGGTCAAAGGCCTAAGACCAAAACCCAAAGACCCAAAAGTCATGAAACGCAAGGCTAAAACCTACACGATCAGCGCAGTGGCGGATCAGTATGGCATTCATCCGCAGACACTCCGCCTTTACGAGCGCGAAGGGCTGTTGAAACCATCGCGCTCGGTGGGAAACACTCGGCTTTATACCGACCCGGATCTCGAGCGACTGGAGTTGATCCTTTCCCTTACACGCGACTTGGGCGTAAACCTCGCGGGTGTTGAAATCATCCTCAACATGCGCGAGAAAATGGACGCAATGCAGCACGAGTTTGAACGGTTCTTTCAATACTTGCAGTCACACGCCGAAGAATTAACCAACTTCGTCGAACCTCCTGCCGAAGGCACAAGCGATGCTCTCGTACCTTTAACACCCACCGCAGCTCTTCGCCGGCGCAGTGCTTCCCGCAGTTAGAAGTGTCCTAATTTGACGCCCCACTAAGTTCTCCGTGTTCTCCGTGGTGAAATGATTTTCGGCACGCTTATCACCACGGAGGCACGGAGAACACTGAGAATGCACTAAGACAATCTCAAATTAGGAAACTTCTCGCGGTTAAATATTAATCTTCGCTTTCGTTCGACTTCTCCAGTTTTTTCATCACTCAATGGATGCCGTGATCGCTGTCGAACCTGCGCCAGTCTCTTTGGTCCAATCCAACAAAAAAGTCTTGTCCTTCTAAGCCGACAGTCAGCGATTCAAGCCGTTCCATCACAAAGCATCACCCATCTGTCACAAACCTTCGCCGAAAGCACCGCCCACTCCGTAGTGTCTGTGCATACGTTGCTCAACGTTCGCCGGGAAGCCCTCGAGTCAAGAGGTACCGGGCAAATTTCAGCAACGGAGGTGCGAGATGGAATTCGGTCAATCTCTAAGTTTTTTGAATGCTTGCGTCGCAATTGGCTTTACAGTTTTTGCGCCTCTTGCCGGTTATCAAAGGCAAGCGTACGACTCAGATAGGGCGACGACAGTCTCGAGCGAAAACAATCCTAAAACTTCTTCCGCGGAGAGTAGTAAGTCGCCCGCCACTACGGAAGAGAAATCTAAAATAGACAAGGGCGGTTTGGAAGCGGTCGCGACCAAAACAGCTGTGGCTCCCGAATCTTCCCGGTGGAGCTTGCTGCCGTTTGCGGATTCGAAGAAGCCCAGTCTCATTGAGAAAGCGTATCTGGATGCTTTAACAATTCTTAAGGAAGACAACTCGTGCAGCAGGTTTTACGGCGGCTCGTCCGCTATCGGCGGACTTAACGGATTGGTGCGGCGGCTAACACCCACGCATCTAGACCGCCTCATCGCAGTCCGGATGAAGGGTGAAACTTCACATGTGCGAGACTATCTCACCGGCAGAGCTTTCCGCTTATTTCAAAAAACAGAGGTGAATCTCAGCGGCCCCTTCTTCAGAGGAAATACGTCACTGTATGAGGCGAGGATTCCCTTTATCGGCTCATTCCCACCTAATACGAGAGAAGCGCGTGTAACCATTCTGCTCCATGAATTGGGCCACGTGCTCTCCACTGCAGATAAACAATGGGTCTTACCCGACGATGGCGACGATACGAGTCTCAGTCGGAAGAATACCGGCCGGGTGATTGACGCGTGCCGCTATCAGATCACGCAAGTTAGTCATATGAGTTTTGAGCGCGAGCTGATTGGTGCACGTCCCACCCAACTACAGAACCGGGAGCGGTAGCGACCGCACTCAACGAACGGGATGACTACGATACGAACCCTCAACAGATCTCTTAAGTCTTGATCTCGATCGTCATCTGACTTGAGTGCTCCGCAACACAAGACTCAACGTCAGAACCGAGGAGCGGTAGCGACCGGGTCCATCGTGAGTCGCACTCAACGATTCGTTCTTACCAGCACCTGCCCGGAATAGAAGTTGGGCGCACAAGGCTGGTGGACCTTAGTCGAGTCTTGGGCGCGTCCATCGTGAGTCGCACTCAACGATCGTTCCTACCAGCACGCGGCAGGAATAGAAGTTGGGTGCACAAGGGTGGTGGACCTTAGTCGAGTCTTGTGCGGGTCAATCTGGGGGTTACCCGCACCCGGCAGGAATACAAGTTGGGCGCACAAGTGTGGTGGACCTTAGTCGAGTTTTGCGCACGTCTGACCCGGTCGCTACCGCTCCTCGGTTCTGACATTGAGTGGTGGATTGCTGATGCTAATGTCTCATCGATAAGAGTCGCTCCTGGGATCTTTATCTAATTCCCTTACGAAGATCTGGAATTAAGTTGGGACTCATTTGCGGTTCAATCTCTCAGAAATCCAATTCTCGCAAGATTGCCGATCAACAAAATCCGAAAGCCGCGATCTCTTCGATGGACCAACTACATTTCTCAGTTGCGTTCACTTGAGATTCATTGAGCGACGCGAGGTAGGCGCAGTGTCGGCATGATCGTTGCGCCATGAAAGGGTGGCAAAAAGGAACGCTTCACGACTCTTACGAGAATTCGTAAAGCCCGAGTCTAACGGACGAACTCCCCAGTAGTGGTAAATCAGTGGATTGAATCAATCGAAAAAGATTAGTGCAAGAAAGGAAATTTATCATGAGGAAGATCAGATCAGAACAAACGGCTGCAACTGGAGGACTAGCCTTTCTAACAGTCGTATTCGCGATAGCCCTGATGGCAAGCACTGTGATGGGCCAGGCCGAAACGGGCCAAATCATTGGAAAGGTAGCCGACCCAAACGGTGCCGTTGTGCCAGGCGCGGCAATAACCATAAAGTCAGTTAACACCGGTCGTGAAGTCACGGCGACAGCAAACGATGAAGGGGTTTACTCCGTTACGAATCTTCAGCCCGGTCTCTATGACCTTATTGTCACAGGGGGAAATTTTAAGCCGAGCACACAACGTGTGCAGGTGACAGTCGGATCAAGAATTTCAATCGACACCGTGTTAGGCCTAGCTGAAGTCGCCGTTGGCACAGTCGATGTCGTTGCCAGCGGAGGCGTGGAAGTCAACACCCAGGAGCAACAGCTCTCCAGTGTTGTTTCAGGAACACAGCTGCGCGAGCTGCCCACGATCACACGTAACCCTTATGATCTTGTCGGTATTTCCGGAAACGTCTCGGGCGAGGGACAAGTGGAAAACGCTTCCGGTGTCAGTGCCACCAGCCGTGGGGCCGGCTATGCTATCAATGGTCAGCGCGCTGCGAGCACAAATATCCTGCTGGATGGCGGAGAGAACGTTAATGCCTATCTGGCCACCGTTGGACAAAAGGTTCCGCTCGACTCGGTGGGCGAATTTCGCGTCATCACGAGCAACTTCTCGGCGGAGTATGGCCGCGCATCAGGCGGCGTTGTCAATGTCACGACGCGATCCGGTGGTAACGAATTTCATGGTTCACTCTATGAGTTCAACCGAAACTCCAAACTTGCCTCCAACAGCTTCAACAATAATGCAAACGATATCGCCAAAGGCCACTTCAATCGCAACCAATTTGGTTACTCGATCGGTGGACCCGTACTGAAGAACAAATTGTTCTTCTTCAGTAGTACCGAGTGGATTCGCGTTCGCAGCAATGCAGAGTCGATCAACCTGGTGCCAACGCCTCAACTGCTTGCCGCTTCGAACGCCAATACTCGCAACTTCTTTACGGCCTTCCCGCTCGCTACGCAAATCAACGGTCGAATACTCACTGTAAATGACGTAGCCTCAACGCTCGGTGGGGCGGCGGCTGGGTTTACGGCTACTAACGCTTTTGCGGCCCTTCCCGGCAACCTTCCGGCATTCGGCGAAGTTCATTACAGCATCCCGCAAGACGTTGGCGGTGGCAGTCCACAGAATGGATATCAAACTGTTAATCGCGGTGACTGGAACATCAACGGCAAGAGTCAACTCTTCGGACGTTATGCGATTGAGAACCGTCTCGATTTTCCAGGCTTCACTTCAGCCAGCCCTTACCAGGGTTTCAATACTGGACAAACGACTTTCAACCAAAATGTACTCGTTAGCCTCACTCATACTTTCTCACCGCGTTTGGCATCTGAAACCAAACTGGTTTTCAACCGCTTGAGTGTTCAAGATCCGCTCAACGGGGCGCCGAGTCCGACGCTCTACTTCTTCCCTGGCACTGGGGCCCAGATCGGCAATGACCAGATTGCCTTACCTGGCTATTTGCCTTTCACACCGGGTAATGGCTTGCCATTTGGTGGACCACAGAACCTGGGCCAGGCATACGAAGATCTCAGCTTCACGACTGGGAAACACACGTTCCGTTTTGGCGGCAACTACGTGTACATCCAGGACAACCGCGTCTTCGGCGCCTATGCAACGGCAGTTGAGAGTCTGGGAAATCAAGGCAGCTACTCCGATGCGTTAGGCAACTTTGTGCAGGGCCAGATGCGCCAGTTTCAGGGAGCTATCGATCCTCAAGGGAAGTTTCCCGGACAGGCGGTAACCTTGCCCGTGGGTCCGCCTGCTTTTGATCGCAGTAATCGTTACAACGAATTTGCTGCTTACATCAATGACTCGTACCGCATGAACCCGCGATTAACTTTGAATGTCGGTTTGCGATACGAATACTACGGCGTACAACACAACAAGAATCAGAAGCTTGATTCCAACTTCTATTTTGGACAGGGCGCAAACCTCTTCGAGCAGATTCGCAACGGCAGCGTTCAGCTTGCGCCCGACAGTTCGCTGGGCAGCCTGTGGAAACCCGACAAGAATAACTTCGCACCTCGCGTGGGATTCGCATGGGACGTGTTTGGCGATGGGAGGACAAGTGTGCGCGGAGGTTATGGCATTGCTTACGAGCGAAATTTTGGCAACGTTACATTCAACGTGATCCAGAATCCGCCCAGTTACACAGTGCTTTCGATCATTTCGCAGCGGGACATTGCAGGCTTTACGCCAATAACGCTTAGTAACTCCGGCCCGCTGGCAGGAAGCTCTGGCAGCAAAATTATTCCGGCCGCAAGTCTGCGCTTTGTAAGAAACGACATCGTCAATGCTTACGCTCACTTCTGGAGCGGTGCATTCGAGCGTGAGCTTTCCAAAGGCACGGTAGCCTCGGTTGAATACTCCGGCTCAGCGGGAAGAAAGCTTTACAGTATTGAAAATCTCAACCGGTCCGG
>WNFR01001664.1_pt1 | contig 23700 bp, 22 predicted proteins | sample 5400221 | NCBI WGS metagenome assembly WNFR01 (sample SAMN13153357, study PRJNA577476) | soil metagenome | isolation source: 40 cm soil under Madrone tree | place: USA:California | collected 2016-06-14 | reverse complement strand
CTGGAACGCCTACAGACCAGACATTCGACTCATTGATCTCTCGGACCGGCACCGAAAAGAGAATCGATTGATCCCGCTCGCTTGTTGGGCCTGTCACCCACTGCAAGAAAACTTTGGAATGTACGTGCTCGAATCCACCATTTACGACAGCGACCCGGTAACGCCCATCTTTGTCTCCTGATTTCCAATAACCTCCGGACACAGCCGCTTCGATACTGGCCGGCAACTGTTCAACATCAGAGACGGCATTCACGGTCGTGACGCACAGTAGAATCAGGATATAGGCTGGAATCCGGCGCATACACTAATTGCGGCTCGCGTTGCCTCTCTTTAGCGAATGATTACTGGCGTCGGAGTAGGAGTGGGAGTCGCACGCCGGCTACCTTTTTTCTTTGGTATCTGGGTTTGGCCGCTCGCAGGCGGGCCGACAACATTTCCGGTCGAAGGCGGGATTGTTCGCAAGATTGACGGCGGTGTGGGCGTCGGCGTTTTTAGCGGCCCTTTGGGCGGACGAGTCGGTCGTATTCTTGGCGTAGGTGTGACAGTGGGGCTATTGGAGGTTCCTGGCGGTTTAGGTGGCGTCGGCGTCCGCGTGGGGAAATTTCGTGGAGTGAATGTCGGTCTGGGTAAAGGGTTTACGCCGATCGGTCCTGTCGGGGTAGGCGCAGGCGGTGGAGTCGGTGTGATTATTCCTGTAAAACGGGGCGGCGGTGAAGCCCCTCCCCGCTGCTTCTTTATCGCCGTCCGAATGAGATCGTCACTCGGCAGCGGCGGAAAATCGGTGAGGAGCGGATGCGTTTTCCTGATCTGGTCAAGATCGACCTCCTCCGGCGCCGGCAATTTCATCGCGTCACCTTGCACATTCAACATCTGCCCCGCGCGAACGTTTTTGAATTCTTTGGGATATTTGACCAAGCGCAGCCGCGCGTCGCCTTCCAGCACAATCAAATTGACGTTACCAATACGGGTCGACTCCAGGATCACGGTGGTCCCGGTAATGCCCACCGTGACCGCACGCGTTCTGAACTCGGCCCCGCCGGAATTCTTGGGCACGCGCAAAAGAATCGAACCGCTCTCCAGTTCGCCACTGCGTCCGGCTTTGTTGAAGCTGAAAATCGTGTTCGCGCCCAAACGCGTGATGGTCAGGTCATCAAAGGTAAGTTCCGAGCGCGAGTCATCGCCGGTGCGCACGCCCGTGTTTTCATTCACCTGATCGTCTTGCACGGCGGGTCGCGGCGTTGCTCCGACTGGCTGCAGCTGAACGTCGCGAATAATCTGCGTGACGCGCGCTTCTTTTTTCGGCGGATTCGCCGCAATGGCATAGCCAATGAAAGATGCCGCTCCCGCGATTAGGCAGCTGGCGGAAATCTTAGACGCGCGTTTCATCGAATGAATTTCGCGCGAAAGCGTAATTGGGCGACATCTGACTGTCGAGCACATCGACAAAGCAAAAAAGAAACCTACTTGCACGCGCGCTGAAGCGCTGGGCTATTTTCGGTAGTGATACAGTTTCAGATTTCAAACTTTACCACTTTCCTATTTCCCGAAAATCTACCGCTTCCACTTCTTCGGGAGCTTTTGTTTAAGTTTCTCCACAGGCTCGAAGAGGTCGCCCATTTTCTCGACGCGCGCGAGCGTCTTGTCGGAGCGAAATTTCAAGAGGTCGGCTTTTTTCTTTTTTAAACAATTGGCAACCTCGTTCCAGGTGACCGGTGTCGAAACGGTTGGCTCTTCCTTGGCGCGGAGCGAATAAACGCAGATTGTCGTTTTGTGCTCATCGTTCTGGCTCCAATCGACGAACACTTTTCCTTTGCGCAGCGCCCTCGACATGTTCGACGTGACAAGATCGGCATGTTCCCGTTCGAGAAGTTGCGCGAGTGTGCGCGACAAATCTTTCGTTTGATCAAACGTGACCGGCGTATTCAGCGGTACATAAACTTGGAGACCTTTGGAGCCGCTCGTTTTGGCAAAACTTTTCAATTTCATTTTGCCGAGCAGCTCGCGCAGCCAAAGTCCGACCTGACAGCACTGCACGATGCCGGCCGGTGCGCCCGGATCGAGATCAAACACCATCATGGTGGGTCGCGCGACGTTGCGTTTGCGCGCCAGCGAAGTGTGCAATTCGAGATCGGCCAGGTTCGCCGCCCAGACAAGCGTGGGTAGATCGTTGGCCAGGCAATAATTCATCATGCGTTTGTTGCCTTCGCTCCAAACCCTGGCCGTTTTCACCCATGTCGGCCGATGCGAAGGGCAATTCTTTTCGTAAAAAAATTCGCCTTCCACGCCGTTCGGATAACGCTTCATCGTGAGCGGACGATCTTGAAGGTGCGGCAATAGCACCGGCGCAATCCGAATGTAATAATCGACCACCTGTCCTTTGGTGAATCCGACTTTTGGATACAGCACCTTGTCCAGGTTGGAGACCGAAAGCTTCTTCCCTTCGACGATCAGTTCGGCTTTGTTCGACATTTTATTGCTCCACAGATTACGCAGATTTCCGCAGATTAAAGAGAAACAGAATCGGCTCCGGAAAAATCTGCGAGATCTGCGGACTAAGCAAAGAAGCGCTCCGGTGAAAGCAACGGCTGTGGTTTACAAATGCGCGCCACACAATGTTCCCAGCTTTCGTGTCCGCTCAAAATTTCGATTTCGACGCGCAGAAAATAAATCGGCACATTCGTCTTGCCCAAGCGCGGCATGCGCACGGCGTCTTTCTCGGTTGTGACGATCATCTCCAAATCGCGCCGCACACAGCGATTAATGAAGCTCTGCATCTCCGCCTCGGTGTAACGATGGTGATCGATGTAACGTTTAGCCAGCTCGACGCGGGCGCCCAGTTTCCGCAGGCCGTCCTCGAAACTGTCCGGCGCGGCGATGCCACACATCGAGCCAATGTAAGTATCGCGCAACCGCACCAGGGGAAGTTGTTCGCCCGCGAAAATGTCTTGGAGATAAAGCGGTTTGTGCGCGCATTCGATAATTTCGGCGGTGCGATTGTAACGACGGATTCGCTCGACCAGTGCATCGTTCGACTCGCCCGTGCTCTTGGTGATAAAAATGTAACTGGCCCGCCGCAGGTTGCGCGGCGGTTCGCGCAATGTGCCGCGCGGAAGCAGGAATTCATTTCCGAACGGGGCTTGTCGATCTATCAAAACAATGTCGAGGCGGTGTTTGAGATGCAGATATTGCAAACCGTCATCGAGCAAAAGCGTGTCGGCCTTCCATTTATCGATCGCGAACTTGCCGCTTTTCACGCGGTCCTTGTCCACGAGCACAATCACATCCTTCAAATTATGCGCGAGCATATATGGCTCGTCCCCGGCCGTGAGCGAATCGAGCAGCAGCGATTTCCCATCGGAAACAATCCGCGGAGGATCGACACTTTTGGTTAAGATGCGATCCAACCGACCTGGTTTGGGAGTTGGCACGCTCTTATAACCGCGGCTGAGAATGGCGACGCGGCGTCCGCCGGATTGCAACGCGCGCGCGATCTTCTCGACAACCGGCGTCTTGCCCGTCCCGCCGACAGTCAGGTTTCCAATGCTGATGACGAGACACCCGAGGGTGCGTTCCCGAAAGATCCTTTTTCGATAAAGATAAAGGCGGAATTGGACGACCCACTCGTAAATGAAGGAGAGCGCGTAAAGAATCCCGCGCAAGATTGCCGCGCGAAATCCACGGCGCCGTCCGAGAATAACGTCGATCGCAAACTGCTCGAGATTTTCAATCCAGTGAGACATCGGAATGTCTGATGTAGCAAACGCCGCGGTTATCGGCGTGCGTGATCACTATTCGTGCCGATGTCGACCCGGCCGCCGGAGCCGCTTGGGCGGAGGAGGCTCTCGCCGAGCGCAACATGGCTGCGCCAACTTTGTCTCGATCTCGCAAGGTAACAGCGGCAATGGTCGATCCGCTGCCGCTCAAGAAAGCGCCAAGCGCGCCGGCTTTTCCGGCCGCGGCGATGACGCGCGGCAAGAACGGAATCAGTTTTTGCCGGAACGGTTGATGAAGATAATCGACGAATTTCCCACGAAGATTTTCGTAGTTGCGCGAGGTAAACGCGGCTGTAACGGCACAGGCGTTTGCGCAACTTTCGACTGCGGCAGCGCGATCGATCTTCGCTGGCAGCACATTTCTCGCTCTGGCGGTTTTGATTTCGAAATCGGGAATCAAGAGCACAAAATGCAATCGCGGCGAAACCTCGAAACGCTGAATGGTTTGAGCGCGCGCCACCGTGAAACCACCGAGAGTGGCCGGCGCCGCGTTGTCGGGATGTCCTTCGAGCTGCGCGCACAATTGCAAGATCGACAATCGATCAAGCGGATCCTCGGCCAGTCGATTTAACCCATGCAGCACACCGAGTCGAATGGTTGCGCTGGCCCCGAGACCTCGCGACGACGGAACCTCTCCCCGAATCACGCAGGAGAAGGAAAACTTCCGCGCGCGAGATTCTTTGAAGAACTTTCGCGCCGCTTCGTCAACTATGCGCGACGACCGATGCTCGCCCCCGCGCGTGATCGTGACAAAGTTGTAAAGACGCAGGGCCACACCCAGGCAATCGAAGCCGGGACCCAGATTGGAAGTGCTGGCCGGAACCTGAACAGTGATTTTTTCCATCATCCAAAAAGGCTTGAACGCGCGAAACTGTAGCGGGTCGAACGCAAGGCTAACAGTTTGATTGTGCCAATGCCCAAACCCATCCATAACAATCCGCCCCGGATGAAAAAGAGATCGGAATGGATCGATCGAACGCTGCTCGATGATTTCGAAGCGCAAGGGACTGACGCGCACCGTCTTTGCACGATTGATGGCGGCTGGGTGGAACGCTTCGGTAGCGACATTCTCATCTCCTTTAAGGAGGAGCCGGCGCGTGAGCGTCTCATTCTCGAGCTCTATTTGTGGGGGGCGGCCGTGGCGTTCAAGTTCGGCCGGATTTTTACGCGCTATTTGCCCAAACAAAATGCAGAACGCGAAGCGCCCCACCTCATCTCCGGCGACGCCAGGGAGAACCTGGAAAGCGTCGTAACGGAACGGCTTCTGCGTTACTGCATTGACTTCGGGGCGGGCTATTCCGTGGGTTTATTTGTCGATCAACGTGAGAACCGGCGCTATCTGAGGCAAGTCGCATCGAAAAAGCTGCTGAATTGTTTCGCTTACACCTGCTCTTTTTCAGTCGCAGCAGCATCAGTCGGAGCGAACACGGCAAATGTCGATCTTTCGAAAAAATCGCTCGCCCGCGGGAAGGAAAACTTCGCCCTTAACAGTTTGCCAACGGGCGATCATCGTTTCATCGCCGACGACGTCATGGACGTTTTGCCCCGACTCGCGCGCAAAGGCGAAAAGTTCGACTCCATCATTCTCGATCCGCCAACATTTTCTCGTTCGCACCGTGGCCAGGCTTTTCAAGTGGAGCGGGATTTTGAAAAGCTTTTGCTGGCAGCGCTGGAAGTAGCAGACCGCCGTGCGCATATCCTGCTTTCAACCAATTGCTCGACTTTACGCGAGCGCGCCCTCGCTGTGATGGCGCGCTATTGCCTGAAACTATCACGCCGAGCCGGGGACCTTCATCGCCAACCTCCCCCGCCCGATTTCCCGCCGGGCGCGGCAGCCAGCACGATGTGGTTGACTTTACGTTGACCAAATCGGGACGCGCGGATAACCATTGTCATCCGAACCTAAAGTAACATGCCTAGACGACGCGCTGCGCAACCTGCTGAAATAACCGAGGACATTGCCTTGCGCGGTTATCGTTATACAAAAGATCAAATCGACGAAGTGCTTCACCAAACCGAAGACTACGTCCGTGACAACCCGGGCCAGTCGATGCTCTACGCTTTCGTGGCAGGTTATCTTTTAAATTGGCTCCCGATCGGGCGAATTCTGGGCACGATCTTTCGGTTGTTGCTTGTTGCGCTCAAGCCAGCCGCTCTCATCTACGGGGCGAGCAGAGCGTACCAAGCTTTGCAGGACGAGAAGTAGTGTAGTGGCGCGTGTCCTCACGCGCAGAACTCGCATCTGTTGCGGCTGAGGACAGCCGCCTCTACACTATTTATCGAGCGTAAATCCAACCTTCATCGTCACTTGCCAGTGATTAATTTTGCCTCCCTCGATCTCGCCGCGCGTCTCGGTCACTTCGAACCAGCGCATGTTGCGAATTGTTTTTTCCGCACGCGTCACCGCGTTTCTAACCGCTGCGTCGAATCCGTCCGGTGACGAGCCAACGAGCTCGATCTTTTTGTAAATGTGGTCGCTCATAAATGGAGTCTTGATCACTCGCGTCCGAATACAAACGAAAACCGACCACGAAGAGCACGAAGCGAAGACTTTTTGATAACCCGCCTTCGTGACCTTCGTGGTGCTAAGTTTGGGTTGAGCGGGCTGCGAGTGGTTGGTAGCGTCAATCCCGCAATTAAGAATGAAGATCGACAACAACATCGAGTCGCACCTGATCGAGAAACGCGTTTTTAAGCCGGCGAAGGAGTTTGCGGCGAAGGCGCGAATCAAAAGTCTCGATCAATACCGGCGCATGTATCGTGAGTCGATCAAACAGCCAATAAAATTTTGGACGCGCGAGGCGAAGGAGCTGACGTGGCGCGCGCCGTGGAAGAAAGTTCTCCAGTGGAAAGCCCCCTTCGCGAAATGGTTCGTGGACGGGAAGCTTAACCTCTCGGAAAATTGTCTGGATCGACATCTTGCCGGGCGTCGCCGCAATAAAGCCGCCATAATTTGGGAAGGCGAGCCGGGCGAGAAACGCACTATCACTTATCAGCAGCTGCACCAGGAGGTCTGCCGGTTTGCGAATGTGCTGAAACGCAACCAGATCGACAAGGGCGACCGCGTCATCATTTATTTGCCGACCATTCCCGAAACGGCCATCGCCATGCTGGCCTGCGCACGCATCGGCGCAGTGCACTCAGTCGTTTTCGGCGGATTTAGCGCCGACAGCATTCGCGATCGCATCGAGGATTGTGGAGCAACCGCCGTGATCACGGCGGACGGCAGTTATCGGCGCGGCGCGATTGTTCCGTTGAAGAAAAATGTGGACGACGCCCTGAGCGGCAAAACGCCGATTAAGCGGGTGATCGTTTTCCGCCGGGCCGCCAACGACATTCACATGGAGGAGGGCCGCGACGTTTGGTGGCATCGCGAGCTTGAGTATGTCGATGCAAATTGCCCGGCCGCGCCGCTCGATAGCGAACATCCACTTTACATTCTTTACACGAGCGGCTCGACCGGGAAGCCGAAAGGTATTCTGCACACGACCGGCGGTTATCTGGTCGGGATTTATTCGACCATGAAATACATCTTCGACATTCGCGACGAAGATATTTTTTGGTGCACGGCCGACGTCGGATGGGTCACGGGTCACAGTTATGTTGTTTATGGTCCGCTCGCCAACGGCGCGACCACTTTGATGTATGAAGGCGCGCCGAATTGGCCGGAACCGGACCGTTTTTGGAAAATCATCGAGGAACATCGCGTAAATATTCTCTACACCGCGCCGACCGCGATTCGCGCTTTCATCCGTTGGGGCGACCAGTGGGTGAAGAAACACGATCTCTCTTCCTTGCGGCTGCTTGGCACGGTCGGTGAGCCGATCAATCCGGAAGCCTGGATGTGGTATCACAAAACAATCGGTGCGGGTCGTTGTCCGATCGTCGACACCTGGTGGCAGACGGAAACGGGTGCGATCATGATTACACCGTTGCCGGGCGCGATTCCGACCAAACCAGGGAGCGCGACGCTTCCATTTTTCGGTGTCGATCCTGCGGTGGTGGACGAGAAAGGACGCGAAGTGAAACCGAATGTGGGCGGAAAGCTAATTGTGAGAAAACCGTGGCCGTCGATGCTGCGGAGCATTTACGGCGACAAGGAGCGCTACAAAAAACAATATTGGAGCGAAGTAAAAGGGAACTATTTCACCGGGGACGGGGCCCGCCGCGATGAAGATGGATATTTTTGGATCGTTGGGCGCATCGACGACGTTTTGAACGTAGCGGGTCATCGGCTCGGCACTTCGGAAATCGAGAGCGCGCTCGTCAGTCACGCGCGCGTGGCCGAGGCAGCGGTCGTGGGACGACCCGACGAGTTAAAGGGACAAGGCGTCGTTGCCTTCGTCACGTTGAAAAGCGGCGTTGCCGCAAGCGCGGAGCTGAAAGTGGAATTGCGCGATCACGTCGGAAAACATATCGGCGCGATCGCCAAACCGGACGATGTTCGCTTTGCGGAAGCCTTGCCCAAGACGCGCAGTGGCAAGATCATGCGGCGTCTTTTGAAGGAAATTGCCAGCGGCAAAACTGTCACCGGCGACACGACTACGCTGGAGGATTTCAGCGTCCTGGCCAAGCTGGCCAGCGCGGAAGAATGATTTCAGATAGCGTTTCGTCGTGAGCTTTATTCGAACAGGGTTGCGCGAGGTCGGATTGAAAATCCGGCGGCAGAAGACGCGCATGGCTTTGCGGCACGAGAAACGATTGCTGCAAAAAAGCGAAATCAATCTTGGACGCGAGGGGACATCGCAAGCGGCGAACTTCCCGGAGCTGCGTAACGAGATCGTCGCGCTGAAGAAACTCGAGCAGGAACAAAAAGAGGTCGCGCTGCGCATCGCGCAGATCGAGGAAGGCATCAAAAAAATTGAAGCCGAACGGCAGGAAAACGCCCGCGCCCAAAGCGAGGTGCTGGCAAAATTGGAAGTCGAGAAGAAGCCACTGCTGCAACTAAGGAATGAAGCGAAAAGTTACGCCGACGTTTGTGACCGCGAGTTAAGTGCGGTAGAGCGGCGACTCCAGGAAAACGATGCTGCCGATAAGGAGCTTTTGAAAACAGTTTCCGAATTGCAGGCGGCTGAGCCGCCGCCAAGCGATTTCAAAACCCAATCTGCGAATATTGGCGCACGGCGCGCGCGCCTGCCGGAAGAACGCGCGGAGCTGGTGCGTGCGCGCATGGGGAGCGCAGATGCCTGCCGCATTGCCAAAGAGAAACTGGCCGCGGCCGAAGCGGAACTTTCCGTTGTGGAAAAGCAAATTGAGCGCGCCCGCGCCGAGTTCGACGGCCGCGACAAAGCCTTTGCCGAAAATATTCGCGGACAACAGGACGCCGTGAAGGAGGCGCGTGTTCATCATCAAACGGTGGAGGAACGAAAAAATCCCGCCTACTTGAATATCGGGCGGCATCTCGCCAACCAGGGAATTGCGCCGCCGAACGTGCCGCATCTGCTCACGGAAGTACAGCGGCATCGCACCGCCGTGGATCGACATCTTGAGCACACTGCCGAGCTCGGTCTCCTTTCCAGCCAGATCGACAAGCAAGAGCTGCGGAAGTTTTATTTCAGCGTCGTTTCTCTTCTTGCCCTTCTCGCGATTATTTTGCCGCTCGTTTTTCAATCGCCTCCAAAACGCGAATGGTTGCCACAGGAGACGGAAGCCATCCTCTCCATCAACACCGATCAATTTGAGCGCAGCGATTCGTCAAAGCGTTGGCGCAAGGAACAAGCCGAGGCCTGGCAACATACTTGGAATGGCCTTATCGGCAGCGCCGTGCACACGCCTGTCCTGAACCTGTCGCGTGACACTGCGCGTATCACGCGCGCTATCACGGCGAGCGATCCGGGAACGATCCGCGAATTCGTTCTCGTGGAAGCGCGTGGCGATGTTTCGCGCGTCATTCATTCGATTGCTCAGGACACGGCATTTGAAAGACGCGTTATCAGCGGTCTGGCCATCTGGCAGCGGCCCGATCTGGCCGTGGCACGCGTCGGCCCTACCACCCTGGCAGTGGGCGCCGCTTCCGAAGTCGATGAACTAGTGCGCGTCCGCCTCGGCATTCAATCGGATCTAAAAATTTCCGGCCAGCTCTTCGACCGCTTTCAAGCCCTGGATCGCGAGAGCGCGCTGCGCTTAATCTCACGCGATCCGCCCGATCTGTCGCGAATTTTTCATCCGGTGTTTCAACGCGAATTGCTCGATAAATCGCAATTGCTCGGTCTCGCCCTCGCCTTGCAAAATCCGATAAAAGCGCGCTTGTTCTTGAGATTGAAATCGCCGGCGGACGCCGTCGAGTTCGCGCGCCAGTTACACGATGAACCGGAGCGCTGGTTGCGGCTACAGGATTCCGATCTGTTGCCCTATGCGCAGCCGCCCGATATCAGCCGCCAAGGTCCAAACCTCGAGCTCCACTTTGTCGTGCCGGAGAACGCGGCGCGACTTGTCCTCGAGCGCATTGCCAAAACAGACGGTGCCGGGACCATGGCAGCACAATGATTTTTCGCGTAACGAAGACGTTCATAGGACGCGTTGTCGCAATTTTTTTGGCAATCGCGCTTTCCTCAGCCGCCGTCGCGCAGGAAGAAATACCGCTCGTCGATATCAAGTCGGTCGATCCGACGATCGTGATTGAATTGCGTTACGCGGGCACGAACAACGTGACCGGGCGTCCTTTGTACCCGCGGGGAACTCACGCGATGGTTCGACCTGAGGTGGCGCAACGCCTCGCGGTCGCGCAGGCTTTTCTACGCAAATGGAAGCATGGCCTAAAAATCTGGGATGCGTATCGTCCACCGTCGGTGCAACTCGAGCTTTGGCAGGCCGCCGGCAACAACGATTACGTGGCCGACCCCGAAACCATCAACGGTTCGCTCCACAGTTGGGGCATTGCGGTTGACGCCACCCTGGTCGACTCGCATAAGCGAGAGAAACGCATGCCAACAGACTTCGACGATTTCACGCCCGCCGCGATGTGGCGTTATCAAGGCGCCGACCAAGGTATCCGAGCAAACCTGATTTTTTTACAAGCCGGTATGCGCAGGGCCGGATTCTACGGACTGAAAAGAGAATGGTGGCATTTCATCGTGCCAAATTGGCAGGATTACGTGCCGGATAAGGACATCCATTTCGGCGCGCACAAGAAATTACCGGAACCAAATCTATGATCGACATCTTGCTGCGGGATTTGCGCCAACCCGAATACGTTCACGTCCTGATCAATCAGCTTCCGCTTCTCGGGTTGGCCATGGGCTGTATTGGACTGATCGTTGCTTTGCTCTTGCGCAGCCGATCGGCCAAGATCGCGACGCTCGTCATTGTTCTGATCAGCGCTGTATCCGCATGGCCCACCTACGAGTTTGGCGAACAAGCGGAAGATCGAGTCCTAACCATGGTTGATGACGACGGCCAGGCGTGGCTTGCGGCGCACAAAGCGCGCGCCGAGCAATTCATCAACTATTTCTATGCGCTCGGGATTTTGAGCGCGGTCGCGATCGTGGCGCCGATCAAGTGGAAGAAATCTTCCGTGCCGCTGGCTGTCGCCGCCCTGCTGATGGGTTTCGTGGTCTTAGGAATGGGCGGATACATCGCTTATGCCGGCGGAAAAATCCGGCATCGCGAATTTCGAAACGAACCACCGCCGCCAAAACCATCTCCCGCCCAAAAAAGCTAAGATCGACATGTAGTTGACGTTTGTTGCACTAAAGTTGTGGGGACTGAACTGATCGGCGAAGAACACGAAATCAACGGACAAAGGGTCGCGCTTAAAAAAGAACTGGGCCTGCGCGATCTCGTTCTGACGCAGATCGTTTTTGTCGTCGGTGGCAGTTGGGTGGGCACGGCCGCCAAGCTCGGTCCATCGCATCTTGTCTTTTGGCTGCTCGCCATTTTGCTCTTTTACGTTCCGCAGGCTGCGGTTGTGATTTATCTCAACCGGCGCATGCCGCTCGAGGGAGGATTATATCAATGGGCGAAGTTAGGCTTCAACGAGTTCGCCGGTTTCATGACGGCCTGGAACCTATGGCTGCTCGCTTTCACCGTCATGGCCCTGCTCGGCTTGGTGGTGACAACGAATATTTCCTACGCCATCGGCGAGCGCGCCGCCTGGATGCAGGAAAGCAAATGGTTCGTGGCCCTCGTTGGCTGTGTGCTCACGGTTACTCTCGGCGCCGCTTCGATTCGCGGCCTGTCGTTAGGAAAATGGGTGCACAACGCCGGCGGAATTATCATGCTCGTTACCTACGCTGCCCTGGTGGTTCTGCCCTTCATCAGTCTGGCTCGGGGCGAACTGAAAGAATATCACCCGCTCAAAATCGTCGCGCCCACATGGTCGGCGTTTAATCTGAACATCTTTACCAAAATGGTGTTGGGTGCGTTGAGCGGATTTGAATACGTCGCCATTCTCGCCGGCGAAACGCGCGCGCCCGCGCGCAATATCGGTCGTTCCGTCATTGTCGCGGCGCCGATCATCGCACTCATGTTTATTCTTGGGACAAGCTCGGTCCTCGCTTTGACCGGCGGCGAACATGTCGATCTTATCGGACCGGTTCCGCAGACGCTCAGCGTCGGTTTTCGCTCGTTCCCGATCGTCGGGGCCATCGTCTCAATCGCGATTTTGCTGCTGGCCATGCGCTCGATTGCGTTGATGAGTATTTACCTCGCCGGAAGTTCACGGTTGCCAATGGTGGCGGGTTGGGATCGCCTCTTGCCCGCGTGGTTTACGCGTTTGCATTCGCGTTACAAGACACCGGTCAATTCAATTATCTTTGTCGGTGCGATTACCCTTCTCTTTTCCCTCGCCAGTTTGATCGGTACCCACGCGCAGGAAGCATTTCAACTCGTCGATAACGCCGCCAGTGTCTTTTATGGACTCGCTTATGTGGTGATGTTTGCGATTCCTCTTGTCGGCGCGAAAAGCCTTAGCCGGGACGCCCCCATCTGGTTGCGCGTCGCCGCAATTTTCGGGCTGATCGTTTCGCTCCTCGCGATCGGCTTTACCATTTTTCCAATCATCGGCGTCAGCAGTCGGATTGCTTTCGCGGCAAAAATCATCGGCGTGACCGTAATCGCAAACGTGATCGGCGCTCTCTTTTTTGCCGCCGGGACGAAACGCCAGCGCGCCGCGATCAACTAAGGCAACTCTCGGCTACCCAGCGAAGATATTCGGGCAATCCGGCCGCGATCGGGACGAAAATTATTTCCGGCAGCTCGTAGGGATGAAGCGCGCGCAATTTCTCTTGAAAAGCTATCTGTCGATCTTCGCTCGTTTTGAAAAAGGCGATCATCTCCTGGCCGATCTCAATTTTCCCTTTCCAGCGATAAATCGATTCGATCGCCGGAAAAATGTTCGCGCAGGCCGCGAGTTTTTCCTCGACTAGCTGCTTGGAAATCCGGCGCGCCGTTTCCGCATCGGGAAAAGTGCTGAACGCGAGCAGAATTTTCTCGAGCATGCGCTAGGCGGGAGTTAACGCCGACTTCTGCTTAAGCGCCCCGCTTTGCATAAGCGCCTCGCTCCGCCAAACCGGCTTATTCCGGCTGGGCGCCTCGCCCCGGCAGATCCATCCGCCGCCCAGCACAACGTCGTTCTGATAAAAGACCGCAGCCTGTCCGGGCGTGACCGCTTTCTGCGGCTCGTGCAATCGGATGCGCGCACGTCCATCGTTGAACGGCGTCAATGTCGCCAACGTTCCGGGATGGCTGTAACGAATCTTGATTACCGCTTCGATCTCCTCGTTGTAGCCGCGATCAGCCCCGCTAAGCGCGGCGGCTACAGGATGCAAATTCACGCGCTCGACTTCGAATTCCTCTGTAATCAAATCCTCTACATCGCCGACGATCACCCGATTGGTCTCCGCATCGAGATCAACCACGTAGCGGGGGCGCGGAGAACCGCCAGGCAACCCTTTGCGCTGACCGATCGTGAACAATTCGATGCCTTCGTGTTCGCCGAGAAAATTTCCAGCGACGTCGTAAATCTCACCGCGATGAAATTCGCTCTCACCCAAATGCGAACGCAGAAATGTTTTGTAATCGTTGCCCGGAACAAAACATATTTCCTGACTGTCGATCTTGTCCGCGACTTTCAGACCCAACGAACGCGCGATCTCGCGTATTTCTGGTTTGGACATGGTCCCGAGCGGAGTCAACGCGCGTTGCAACTGTTCCTGCCGCAAACTGAACAGAAAATAAGACTGATCTTTGCCCAGATCGATCCCTTTGCGCAAGACCGCACGGTCGTCTCGATGTTCGATGATCGCGTAATGACCGGTGGCGATGTAATCGCAGCCGAGCGCCTCTGCTTTCTGCCAAAGACTGCCAAACTTGAGCTTCTCGTTGCACATCACACACGGATTTGGCGTGCGCCCCGCCTGATATTCGCTCGCAAAATAATTAATGACGGTCCGCTCGAACTGGTCGGCTTCATCGACCACATAATGCGGGAAGCCGAGCGCATGCGCCACGCCACGCGCATCGGCCACGGCTTGTGGCCCGCAGCATTTGTCTTCCGCGCGCGAAATGCAGTCCTGCGGCCACACTTTCATCGTGACACCGACGACTTGCCAGCCTTGCTCGCGCAAAAGATATCCGGCAACGCTGGAATCGACTCCACCGCTCATTCCAAGTAAGACGCGTCGCTTTTTGCTCATGGAAGGCAGCAATTTCGATGAACCCGCGGGCGAGTCAATCGTAGCCGCTTCGCCATGTTGCGCAGAGGGCGGCGGCTACAGCTTCACTCGCCGGCTGATGAACAGGCTGCCTCCCGTGGTGAAACGCCAGGGCAAATCAGCGGAGCGCGTAATGCCGATGCGTTTGCTGGCCACAAGATCGACATCGTCATTTAGGCGAGCAGCGAAGCAATGCCGCGGGTCGCTGCACAAATCCATTTCGTGATGTCGGCCGGTAATATCGAGCGCTTTGGTGAGTTTCCCCGGGCCAGAGCACAATCGTTTTTTATTCTCCACTCCCCGCCGTTTTTGCATTAATCCGACGCCGCGGCACGGCTCGAGGGCCCGAATCAAGACGAAACCGTCTTGGGCGCCGCCTTTCACCAAGACGTTCAGCATCCAGTGCACGCCGTAATTAAAATAAACATAAGCGGCGCCGGCCCGATTGCGTTCGATGAAAGCGCGGGCGCTCGGTCGCGTAAAGGTATGCGCTGCTTCATCGTTGAGCGCGGTGTAGGCCTCCGTTTCCACGACAATTCCGGAGCAGCGGCCCCAGATTAATTCCGCTCCAACCAATTCCCGCGCGCACGTGAGCGGATCCCGTCGAAAGAAAGAACAGGGAATTAGCCGACGTTTATTCCGTGCCACAATTGCTCAGGCTATCGCGATGCCCACTGCGAGCGTTACGGCTCGTAAAATACCGGAAGAAGGATATTACATTCAACCGGATCGCCATCGCGAAAGGCGGGAATAAACTTCGTGCCTTGAAAATCCTGCAGCGCATTTTGGCCAAAACCCGTTAAAGGAGGATCTTCGTTTTCGACATGCATGCCCTGGACGTTCCCGGAAGCGTCGATCTTGAGCGCGAGAAGACCGACGCCGCTCATCACCACCGGTATGTTTTCGGGGTAATGGTACCCACTGAACCTTGAGCCGGCGCCATAGATCGGTTGCGGTCCGATAAAGTCGCTTTCGGTTTTTAGCTCATCCAGTTGTTGATTCGCAAAAATCCGGAGACGCGGTTTTTGCTCGAGAATCGCAAAGGAGAGCGTGCCGTAGTAAATGGCCTGAACCGGCTGATGCTCGTAAATCGCGGGATAAAAGTGAGATTTTTCGAGGCATCTTTCCAGTTCCGCTTTCAGCGAGGCACTGTTCGGTGTCGCGCGATACGTCCTGTACCAAAGGATGCCGCCGCTGCTCGTTATACAACAACAGAACATGACCCCTCCATCCTTTTGTCCTCTTTTGAACAATCCATCGCGGTCGATCTGATTAATCAGCGAATTTGGCCCGGTTTCGGGAAGCGCTGGCCGAAAACGGGGCAAATCGGCCCCGCGCGACGACGAAAGGTCGACAATCGTGAATAATCCCGTGAGTAGAATCGCAGCAAAACGCATGGGCAGATACGCAAGCGGAACACGAGCGCTTTGCAAGGGCAAAGTCGCGTGCCAAGTTTCCGGGCAATGATCCACCACAAAGGAATCGATCACGTCGCGCTATCCGTGCGCGACGTCGAGCGTTCGGTGAAATGGTATGTCGATTTTCTCGGTTTCGAGAGACTTTACGACGGAATGTGGGACGGCGTCCCGACGTTTATCGGCAAAGGCAAAACCGCGCTCGCATTATTTCCAGTGCGTGAAACCGAATCCCGCGCCGCGCTGCGCCGCGCTTCCATCACAATGCTCCATTTGGCCCTGCGCACCGGTCGAGTCAATTTCATCAGAGCCCAGGAAGAACTGAAAGCGCGCGGCATTATCTTTCAGTTTCAAGACCACGGAATCTCGCATTCGATCTATTTTCGTGATCCCGATGGCCACGAACTCGAGCTTACAACTTACGAGTTGGAAGGACGCACGTCTATGCGGCAACAAACGCTGGAATTATAGCTGCGAATGCGACTATCGATCTTACGACGATAATTACGCGACGCGGCCGCAACAGTTTTTGTATTTTTTCCCGCTGCCGCACGGGCAGGGTTCGTTCCGGCCGACTTTTGGTAACGAACGCCGAACCGGAAGATCGAGCGCAACCTCGCCTTGATCCTCGCCATCACCGTCGGCTCCGACCATCGCCATCGCGGGTTGCGGTTGACGCGCGCGCACCGCAGGCGCGTTTGCTCCAGCCGTCGGCGCGTGTTCGCGCAATAAGAATTGCGGCAATGTCGCCAGGAAATTCTCGAACGCCTGCAGGTTCGAAGTGCTGCGGAAAAGATTGTGCAGCACTTCGTTCTTAATGTTCGCCATTAGCTCGACAAACATGTCGTACGCTTCCGTCTTGTATTCGATGAGCGGATCTTTCTGGGCGTAGCCGCGCAGATAAACGCCTTCACGCAACGCGTCCATGGCATACAGATGTTCCTGCCAGAGCCGGTCGATCGCGTTTAGAATGATATAACGCTCGAGACTTTTTACCGCGGCCGGCTCTTCATGACTCGACTTCCGCTCGTACGCGTCCTTAATTTTCGCGATCAAGAACTGCGCGTTCCCCTCGACATCGCGTGTCTCGAACTCCGCTTTCTCTTTCGTCAAGCCAAGTGGGAAAGTAGTGTTTACCCAATGGATCAGGCCGGCATAGTTCGCCTCATCAATATCGAGATATTCTTTTACCTTTGCCGGCACAGCTTCATCGATTACTTCGTAAATCAAAGGGCGCGGTTCTTCCGCATCGATTGTCTCGTTGCGATACGTGTAAACGACTTCGCGCTGCATGTTCATGACGTCGTCGAAATCGAGCGTGCGTTTGCGGATCATGTAATTGCGCTGCTCGACGCGTTTCTGCGCCGTCTCGACCGACTTGTTTAACCACGGATGCTCGAGCTCCTGGCCTTCTTCCAAACCGAAGCGTTCCATGATTCTCGTCATGCGATCGGCCGCCCCGAAGTTGCGCATGAGATCGTCTTCAAAGCTGACGTAAAACCGCGATGCGCCCGGATCGCCCTGGCGCGCACAACGGCCGCGTAATTGTCGATCGATGCGGCGCGCTTCGTGGCGCTCTGTACCGAGAACGTAAAGTCCCCCGCGTTCCGCCACTCCTTCGCCCAGTTTAATGTCGGTGCCGCGGCCGGCCATGTTCGTCGAAATCGTGACTGTTCCCGGTTGTCCCGCGCGCGCCACAATCTCCGCTTCCTGCATGTGATACTTCGCGTTCAGAACGTTGTGCGGAATTTTCTCGCGCTTCAGCATGCGGCTGAGCAACTCGGATGCTTCCACGCTGACCGTGCCGACCAGGACCGGTTGCTGTCTGCCGTGGCACTCCCGAATCTCGTTGATGACCGCGTTGTATTTCTCGCGCCGCGTCTTGTAGATGCGATCGTTCGCGTCCTTACGCGCGACCGGCCGATTCGTCGGAATAACGTTAACGTCGAGTTTGTAAATGTCATGAAACTCGGCCGCTTCCGTTTCCGCCGTGCCGGTCATGCCGGCGAGTTTTTGATAAAGCCGGAAATAATTTTGGATCGTAATCGTGGCCAGCGTCTGCGTCTCGCGATCGATCTGCACGCCCTCCTTCGCTTCGACCGCCTGGTGCAATCCGTCGCTCCAGCGGCGTCCCGGCATTTTGCGGCCGGTGTATTCGTCGACGATGACGACCTTGTTCTCTTCGATGACGTATTGAACGTCTTTCTCGAACAAACAGTAGGCGCGCAACAATTGTGAGATGTTGTGCATCCGCTCCGCCTGCGCATCGCAATGCTCCTGTCGCTCGGTCTTGGCCCGGTCCTTTTCTTCGTCGGTCAGTGCCGGATCGAGATCGATCTCCGTAAATTCGCTGATCAAATCCGGCAGCACGAACGAGTTCGGATCGTCTGGATTCAAAAATGAACGCCCTTGCTCGGATAAATCGGCTTCGTTCGATTTTTCGTCGATTGTGAAAAAGAGTTCTTCCTTGAGCGCAAACAATTCTTCCTTGCGCGTGTCCGCATAAAACGAAAGCTCGGCTTTATCGATGGCGCGCCGTTTCTCCGGATCCTCCATCATGCGCAACAGTTGTTTGTTCCGCGGCTGACCGAGTTTCACTTTGAACATGAGATGTCCGCCCTCTTCGAGCTCACCTGCCTCGAACTTCTCCATCGCTTCGCTCGCGATGCGATTGCAAAGCATGTTCTGTTTGCGCACCAGTTGCTCGACGAGCGGTTTCCATTTGTCGTACTGGTGCGTCGAGATCGTGGCTGGCCCGCTGATAATGAGCGGCGTGCGCGCTTCGTCGATCAAGATGGAATCGACTTCATCGACAATCGCGTAACTGTAACCGCGCTGGACCTGCTGCTCGCGCGTCGTCGCCATGCCGTTATCGCGCAAATAATCGAAGCCGAACTCGCTGTTCGTTCCGTAAGTGATGTCCATCGCATATTGTTGGCGACGTTCGTCCGGCGGTTGATCGTGCTGAATGCACCCCACCGTGAGCCCGAGAAAATTGTAAAGCTGCCCCATCCATTCCGCGTCGCGACGCGCCAGATAATCGTTCACCGTCACGAGATGCGCGCCGCGCCCGGTCAGCGCATTGAGATAAAGCGGCAATGTTGCGACCAGCGTCTTGCCTTCGCCCGTCGCCATTTCCGCGATCCGACCGCGGTGCAGCACCATCCCGCCGATCAGCTGCACGTCGAAGTGCACCATGTTCCACGTCATCGGCTGATCACACACCGTGAAACTTTGCTTGCGTTCGGTGAGCCGCCGCGCCGCATTTTTTACGACCGCAAACGCTTCCGCCAAGATTTCATCCAGTCGTTTCCATTGCTCTTCGATATCGGGAATTTTGGCCAGCTCCTCCTTCCACGCCGCCGTCTTCGCCCGCAATTCGTCATCGGAGAGCGATTTGAACTGCTCATCGAACTCGTTGATGCGACGGACCGTCGGCGTAAGCCGCTTGAGCTCACGCGTATTCCTCGACCCGAGAATTTTCTTTAAAATCCAACCAACCATGTCATTTCCAATATCGACGAGATTCCGTCACTTGTCATTTGCCTGTCGTCCCGAATCTCGCAGCGGCGGGATGAGGGACCTCTCATTCACTGCTCGGTTACGCTACGAAACTTGAGCGACCGCTAGCGCATTGTGAGATCCTTCGCTCCGCTCAGGATGACAACCTTGGCTTGTGTTGTGTTCATTGTGCGAGATGAATTTGCAGCTAAGATCGAGGCCATGAAGAAGATCATTTCCACGCCGGATGCACCCGCCGCGGTCGGTCCATACTCTCAAGCCGTCCGCGCAGGATCGACCATCTACTGTGCCGGACAAATTCCGCTCGATCCCAAGAGCGGGCAGATCGTTTCCGGCGGCGTCGATCTACAAACGCGGCGCGTCCTCGACAACGTCACCGCCGTCTTGAAAGCCGAAGGCCTGACTTTCAATGACATCGTTAAGACTACAATTTTTCTGATTGACCTCGGTGATTTCCAAACCGTGAACGAAATTTACGGCTCCTATTTCAAGGGCGAACCCCCGGCCCGCTCAACCGTGCAGGTCGCCGGCTTGCCCAAAGGCGCCCGGGTTGAAATCGAAGTCATCGCTGTCGCGAACGACGGCGCGGGTGGCGGCAAGACCGCCTACGATACTTCCGGCTAAGATTTCGCTGTAGCAGCGGTCTATGACCGTCTCTCGATGAATTTCAAAATAATGCGACGCTCATAGAGCGCCGCTACAAAAAATGAGCGAAGATCTTCTCGCGGGATTAATTCTGGGGAGCGCACGCGCCTCGCGTGCTGGCGAAGGCGCCATCGCCTTCGCGAACTTCATCCCGAAGTTTTGGCGGGGGCGCCAAAACGTGCACGCGAGGGCGCGTGCGCTCCCCGGAAAATCATGAGCGAAGATTTGTTGCCGTTATTCCGCAAAACCGGCGCGCTGCTCGACGGTCACTTTGTTCTGCGTTCCGGTTTGCACAGTCGCCAATATTTTCAATGTGCGCTTCTGCTCCAGCACACCGATGTCGCCGCACGTGTGTGCGCGCAACTGGCAAACAAATTGCGCGCGTTCGATTGCGACGCCGTCATCTCCCCTGCCCTCGGCGGAATCATCGTCGGGCAGGAAGTCGGTCGCGCCTTGGGTAAGCGTCACATCTTTGTCGAGAAAGAAGCCGGCGGCCTCGCTCTGCGCCGTGGGTTTACGATCAATCAGGGCGAAAAATTCATCGTCACCGAAGACGTTGTCACACGCGGCGGCCGCGTCCAGCAAACGATCGATATCGTGCACGCGCACGGCGGGATCGTTTCCGCGATCGGCGTGATTGTCGATCGCAGTGGCCAAGAGAAGCCGAACTTCGGTTGTCCCTTTGTTAGTCTTGTCGAGATGATCGTGGAAACCTTTGAAACAGACAAACTTCCCCCCGATCTCGCAAAAATTCCGGCCGTCAAACCGGGCAGCAAATAAAACAAGGAGTGGCCGTCTCGAGACCGCCGAGGGGGATTTGGAAATCGCCCTTCTTGAAGCTTCCTTGACGCTCCATCCGCTATTCGTACTCTCAATTCGCAGCGAAATTGCGCCGCGCTCAATTTGTGAACGCCATCTCCGTCTTTTATCACTCGTCGATTGGCAAGAAAATGATCGTCGCCATTACCGGCATCATCCTCATTCTTTTCGTCGTCGGACATTTGCTCGGCAATCTCCAAATCTTTCTCGGCCCCGATTGGATCAACGCTTATTCGGAGCATCTCCGCGCCCTCGGACCGTTGCTCTGGGCAATTCGCATCTTTCTGCTCCTCACCGTCATCGTCCACATCTACGTGACGATCCGTCTTGCCATCGCTAATCGCCGCGCGCGTCCCCAGTCGTACCGCGACAAGGAAAACGTCAAAGCGACCTTCGCGTCGCGTCACATGGTCATGAGCGGATTGATTGTGTTCATGTTCATCGCTTATCACCTCGCCCATTTCACCTTCCGCAAAACCGATCCCCGTTTTGCGTTGCTCAAACTCGATCCGCTCAACCGTTACGATGTTTACTCGATGATGGTTTACGGTTTCCAAAATTATGTCGTCTCCGCCTTTTATCTGCTCGGGCTATTCCTGCTTTTTCTGCACTTAAGCCATGGATCATCGAGTTTTTTTCAATCGCTCGGATTGAACAACAAGAAAATCGAGCCGCGACTCGCGCTCAGCGGCCACATTTTCGCGTGGCTGCTCTTCATCGGCTACACCTCCATTCCCGTGGCCATCTTGCTCGGGTTCGTTAAGCCGGCGCAACAGTTCTAATCCCGAAATCCGAATGTCGAATCTCGAAACAAGTTCAAATCACGAAGTTCCGAAACAAGCTTTGCACGCGATCACCGCCTGCGTTTTGGTTTTACGGGCATTTGAATTTTCTGACGTTTGTTTCGGACTTCGAAATTCGAGTTTCGACTTTTGCTCTGTCATATGATCGGAGCACTCGACGCAAAAGTTCCATCCGGTCCCCTCGACCGAAAATGGCAGAGCCATCGCGATCATTCGCGACTCGTCAGTCCGAACAATCGCCGCAAATTCGAAATCATCGTCGTCGGCTCGGGTCTGGCCGGAGGTTCCGCCGCGGCCACGCTCGGTGAGCTCGGTTATCGAGTAAAATGTTTCTGTTTTCAGGATTCACCGCGCCGTGCCCACTCGATCGCCGCGCAAGGCGGAATCAACGCGGCGAAGAATTATCAGAACGACGGGGACAGCGTTTATCGATTGTTTTACGACACCATTAAAGGCGGCGATTTTCGTTCGCGCGAAGCGAACGTTTATCGCTTGGCCGAGGTCAGCAACCTGATCATCGACCAGTGCGTCGAACAGGGCGTGCCCTTTGCGCGCGAGTACGGCGGACTTCTCGCCAATCGTTCCTTCGGCGGCGCCCAAGTTTCGCGGACATTTTATGCACGCGGCCAGACCGGTCAGCAATTGCTACTCGGATGTTATCAAGCGCTCTGCCGGCAGATTGCCGCCGGCACCGTGCAAATGTTTCCGCAAACCGAGATGCTCGACATTGTCGTCGTCGACGGTCACGCCAAGGGAATCATCACGCGCAATCTGCTCACGGGTAAGATGGACAAGTACGCCGCGGACGCGGTCGTCCTCGCCACCGGCGGTTACGGCAACGCCTTTTATCTTTCGACTAACGCGCGCGGTTGCAACGTCACCGCCACTTATCGTGCTTACAAAAAGGGAGCATTGTTCGCAAACCCGTGCTTCACCCAAATCCATCCCACGTGCATTCCGCAAAGCGGCGATTATCAATCCAAGCTCACCTTGATGTCCGAATCGTTGCGCAACGATGGGCGCGTCTGGGTGCCGAAGCGCAAGGAAGATTGCCAGAAACCACCCGGCCAAATTCCGGAGCAGGATCGCGATTATTATCTTGAACGCAAATATCCGAGCTTTGGCAACCTGGCGCCGCGCGATATTTCATCGCGTGCGGCCAAGGAAGTTTGCGATGAAGGCCGCGGGGTCGGGCCGGGCGGACGCGGCGTTTACCTCGATTTTGCCGACGCGATCAAACGTCTCGGTGAAGACACGATTCGTGAACGCTACGGAAATCTGTTTGAGATTTATCACAAGATCACCGGCGAAAACGCTTACAAAGTGCCGATGCGGATTTATCCGGCCGTGCATTACACCATGGGCGGGCTCTGGGTTGATTACAATTTGATGAGCAACGTTCCCGGGTTGCATGTGCTCGGAGAAGCAAACTTTTCCGATCACGGCGCCAACCGGCTTGGCGCGAGCGCGCTGATGCAAGGTCTGGCCGACGGTTATTTCATCTTGCCCTACACGCTTCCCAATTATCTCGCCGGTCAGATGGGCAAACGGCCCTCCACCGATCACGCCGAATTCAAAAAAGCCGAGACCGATGTGCGCGCTAAGATCGACAGCATCCTTCGCGTCAACGGCAATCGTTCGCTCGACTCCATCCATCGTGAGCTCGGAACGCTTCTGTGGAACAAATGTGGCATGGCCAGAAACGCCGAGGGATTGCGCGAAGCGCTCGCGAAAATCCCGGAGCTGCGCGACGAATTTTGGCGAACGGTGCGCGTTCCCGGCAAAGGACAGGATTTCAATCAGTCGCTCGAACGCGCCGGTCGCGTGGCCGATTTCCTCGAATTCGCCGAGCTCATGTGTATCGATGCGCTCGAGCGCGACGAATCGTGCGGCGGACATTTTCGTGAGGAACATCAGACGCCGGATGGCGAAGCGCTACGCGACGACGACAACTTTGCCACCGTCTTCGCCTGGGAATTTCAAGGCAATCCCGCCGCGGCTGGACCGAAGCTGCACCGCGAGCCGCTCCATTTCGAAACCGTGCATTTAACGCAGAGGAGCTATAAGTGAA
>WNFR01001602.1_pt1 | contig 23701 bp, 19 predicted proteins | sample 5400221 | NCBI WGS metagenome assembly WNFR01 (sample SAMN13153357, study PRJNA577476) | soil metagenome | isolation source: 40 cm soil under Madrone tree | place: USA:California | collected 2016-06-14 | reverse complement strand
GCCACCACCCGGATCTTGGGATTCTTCTCTTTCAGGTATTTGCCCGCGCCGCTTACCGTGCCACCGGTGCCCGGTGCGCAGACGAAATGCGTGACTTTGCCCTCGGTCTGCTCCCAGATCTCCGGTCCCGTCGTGTGATAGTGCACGTCGGGATTCACGGGATTGTAGTGCTGGTCGGCGAAGATCGCATTCTCGTGCGCGGCCGCGATGGAGCGGCCTTTCATTATGTAATTGTCCGGATGATCGGGCGGCACGGCGGTTGGGGTGATGATGACCTCGGCGCCGAGGGCGCGCAGCAGCCGCGCCTTCTCCTGCGACATCTTGTCCGGCATGGTGAAGATGCAGCGATAGCCCTTCACCGCCGCCGCGATCGCCAACCCCACCCCCGTATTGCCCGACGTCGCTTCGACGATCAAACCGCCGGGCTTCAGTTTTCCCGCGCGCTCGGCCGCCTCGATCATCGCCAGACCGATGCGATCCTTGACCGAGCCGCCCGGATTGAAGAACTCCGCCTTCCCGAATACCGGCGTGCGGATCCCGCGCGTGACCTTGTTGATCCGGATCAGCGGGGTCCAGCCGATCGTCTCGAGGACGTTGGCGTACGGCTTAGTGTGCTGTGGCACTCGTGTCCGTGCGCGCCTTGGTTGTGTCAGGCGGTGGGCGAGTCGTATCGACGGACGGGGGGCGAACCCTGGTTGTGTCGGCCCCCTTCCCCGTTGTGTCCGGCCGGACGACCGGCGGACGGGGTCTCGGTCTCGCAGCGGGCGGAGGCGCAGCAGCCGGCGGCGGCGTCGGGGCTGGTGTCGGAGGCAGCGTCACCGTCCCCGTGCGTATCGTGCCGACCTGGCGGAATTCGACCGGCTGGAGGAACGCCGTGGCCACCGCGACGCCGTGACGCTTCGCAGGCGCGAACCGCAGTGTCGTCGAGCCGGCCAGCGCCGCCGAATCGAGCGCGGGATAGCCGCTCGGCTCCGCGACGCGCGTGGATTCAGGGAGGAGCTTGCCCGTAGAGTCCACGAAGAGGCGCAGCGTCACGTCCCCTTCGACTTTCTGCTCGAACAGCGCTGGAGGATACGCGATCGGTACGTCGGGATTGAGCGCGACCGGCGCTTCAGACTCGGGCGGCGGCGCCGCCTGGCTCGTCTGCCCGCTGGACTGCTGTGATCCGCCGCGGCACGCGGTCAGGGCAAACGCCACGAGCGCCGTCGATCGCACGTCAGGAGCCTCCATCCTTCCGGCGCTTCTGCCACGCCGCGAGTTGATTCAACGCTTCGAGCGGCGACAGCGAATTGACATCGAGACCGTCGAGCTCGAGAAGCAGGGGATCGGGGCTCGGGGGGGCCTGGCGGAACAACCCGAGCTGAGTTGCATCGAGTGGCGGGGGAGCCGGTTGTTTTGCGACGTGATGCCCGGCTTCGAGCAGCTTGAGCACCTGCCAGGCGCGCGTGACGACGGGAGCAGGGAGTCCCGCGAGCCGGCCAACATGAATTCCATACGAGCGGTCGGCGCCGCCCGGCTCGAGCCGGTGCAGGAACACGATCTCCTCGCCGACCTCGCGGACCGCCACGTTGAAGTTGCGGACGTGCTCGAGCTCTTCGGTGAGCTGCGTCAGCTCGTGATAATGCGTCGCGAAGATCGTCTTGCACCCGATGGTGTTGTGCAGGCATTCGGTCACCGCCCACGCGATGGCCACACCGTCGTAGGTCGAGGTGCCGCGCCCGATCTCATCGAGCAGCACCAGGCTCCGGCCGGTGGCGGCGTGCAGGATCGCGCTCGTCTCGCTCATCTCGACCATGAAAGTCGATTGGCCCCGCACCAGGTTGTCGGACGCGCCGACCCGCGTGAACAACCGATCCACGACCCCGATCGTCGCCCGGCGACACGGCACGAACGAACCGATCTGCGCCAACACGACGCAGAGCCCGACCTGGCGGAGCAAGGTGGATTTGCCGGCCATGTTGGGCCCGGTGAGAAGCACGACGCGCCCCGCCTCGTCCAGCGTCACGTCGTTGGGAATGAACGCCTCGCGCGCCATCATTCGCTCGACGACCGGATGCCGGCTGCCCTCGAGCTGCAGCCCGAACTCGCTCGTCACCTCCGGGCGCACGTAGCGCTCGCGCTCGGCGACGTCGGCCAGGGCGGCCCAGGCGTCGAGCCGTGCCAAGAGACCCGCGGTCGCCTGCACCCTGGCGATCGCTTCCCCGACGCGGCGCCGTAGCTGGTCCAACACTTCAGCTTCGCGCGCGGCGATGCGCTCCTCGGCGCCGAGGACTTTGGCTTCGTACTCTTTCAGGTCGGGCGTGACGTAGCGTTCCGCGCCGGTGAGCGTCTGGCGCCGCTCGTAATTAGGCGGAATGCGATCGCGATGGGTGTGCGTGACCTCGATGTAATAGCCGAAGACCTTGTTGAATCCCACTTTGAGCGACGAAATGCCGGTCCGCTCGCGCTCGCGCGACTGCAGCGCCGCGATGTACTGCTTGCCGCCGTCGCGCGCGGCTTTCAAGTCATCGAGGTCGCGGTCGTAGCCCGGCTTGATCGCATCACCGTCATCGAGCTGCACGGGCGGGTGCTCGACGAGCGCGCGCGACAGCTCCTCGCCGATGTCGGTGAGGAGGTCCAGCTCGTGGGCGCTCGCTTCGAGCAGGGCGGACCGCTCGCGTCCGTCGAACCCGCCGATCGCGCCCGCCACGTCCGGCACCCGCAGGATCGAATCGCGCAGCGCGCCCATCTCGCGCGCGGTGGCCCGCCCGAGGGCCGCCCGGCCCGCCAGGCGCTCCAGATCGCGCACGCCATCGAGTGCTTCGCGCACCCGCTCGCGGCCGCGGCTGTCGCCAACCAGCACGGCGACCGCATCGAGTCGCGCGTTGATCGCGGCTGGATCGACCAGCGGCGCCAGCAGCCAGCGGCGCAACAGCCGGCCGCCCATTGGAGTCAGGGTGCGGTCGATGACTCCGAGCAGCGTCGCGCCGTCGGCGTCTCCCCCCCCTCCGGATCGAAGCGGCTCGACCAGCTCGAGATTGCACCGCGTCATCTCGTCGAGCGGCAGCACGTCGCCGCGGCGTACGATGGTGGGGTGCGCGAGGTGCGGCAGGCCCCCGGGCTTCAACTCGCGGGCGTAGCGCAGCAACGCGCCGGCGGCACCGATGGCCGGGCCATCGTCGGTGCCCACGCCCAGCCCATCGAGCGAAGCGATCCCGTAGGTGCGTGTGAGGTCTTCCTGCGCGAGTGCCGGGTCGAATTCCCATGCCTCGCGAGTCGTCAGGGTGCCGACGGACACCGTCACCGGATGATCGGCGGGTATGACGAGCTCGCGGGCCTCGTAACGCCCGAGCGCCGCGTGGAGGTCAGCCGTGGGGACGACCTCGAGGATGAGCTCACCGGTCGTGATGTCCAGACTCGCGATTCCCGCGGTCGTGCCGCGGGGATCCACCGCCACGAGATAGTTATTCCGATTGCGTACCAGCCAGTCGTCCGTGAGCACCGTGCCGGGCGTCACCGTCTCGACCACGGCTCTGCGGACGACGCCCTTGGCCAGTTTGGGATCTTCGATCTGCTCGCAGATCGAAACCCGGTGCCCCTTGGCGATCAGCCGCCGCAGGTACTCGGTGGCGGCTTTCACCGGCACGCCCGCGAGCGGGACCTCTGCCGCGCCGCCGTTATTGCGCGAGGTGAGGGTAAGGCCCAGCTCGCGCGCGGCGAGCTTGGCGTCGTCCTCGAACATTTCGTAGAAGTCGCCCATCCGAAAAAACAGAATGGTCTGCGGGTGGCGGGCCTTGATGTCACGGTACTGCTGCATGAGGGGCGTTTCGGTCACCGCTGTCACGGCTCATCCACCACGAAGGGGTGCCCGCCGACTTTTTGCTTCAGGCGTGCCTGCACGCGCTGCGCTTCCTCGTGGGTCGCGTAGCGACCGACCCGGACTTTGAAGAAGCCGGTCGAGTCCCGCACCACGCGCGCCGCGAAGCCCATCACCTTGAGACGCGTGAGCATGTCGTCAACCTGAGCCGCGCTTTTGACGGCGAGGACCTGCACGGCGTACGCGCGCGGCGTCGACGGCACTTTGGCTGAGGTGTCGGGCGATGCCGGCGTCGCTGTCGCTGTCGTCGTCGTGGTGATGGGAGTCGCTGGGGGACTGCAGCGCGACGCGTAGAAGCTAACCTGATTCTTGAATTCGACGTCGTCCCCTGCGCCATCCAGCGCATTCTGGATCAGCTCGCAACCGCGCGCCTCGTTCTTCAGCTCGAAATAGGCGCGTCCGGCCGAGAAATTGGCGCGCGGGCGCAGCGGCGAATCGGGGTAGTCACGGTTCAGCCGTTCAGCGGCCTGGACTGTCTGCGCGGGGTCATGCTGAGCGAAGTAGAGCTGCGTGAGCAGCAGGAGCGCGTCGTCCGCCCAGGGACCTGCGCCGTATTCGACGACGATCCGGTTGAGATTGCTGGAGACCGTCTGGGCGTCCGGCGCGATCTTCGCGGCGGCCAGAAGCGCCTGCGGAAACACCGAATCGCCCGGTGAGAGGGTCGCGAGCAGTCGGCGCACGATGGCGCGGCCGGAATCGACTTGGCCCGACTGAGCCAAACGGAGCGCCTCGATGAGGCGGGCGTCTGTTTGAGCGGCCAGACGGCCTGATGCCCCGACGGCCAACACGAGAAGCGCTACGAGCACCGACCGTCCGATCCTCATGCCGCCTCTCGCTTCGTCGTCGCAAATCCTAGAACAAGCTGAGTCACGATTCCCCGGTCATCCGAAACGGTTGCCGTCTTCAACGCGTTATCCGCCGCAAGCGCGGCGCGGAGGGCCCACCCCAGCTCGCGCGCGGTCCAGAGCGCACTCCAGGCGACCCAGCGCGCGGCTTCTTCTTTATAGCTGCGCATGCCGTAGGGCCGGACGCTCTGCATCTGCCGGTAGATCGTGTCCGGCAGGCGCGCGGCGTGGGTGCCCCGATCGCGCTCCGCGCGCGCGAGCGCGGTCCCCACCAGGTGGGTGCCGAGCAGGGACACGATCTTGACGCCGCTCATGCCTGCCTGCTCGAGCACCGGCTCCACGAGCTGGGCCGCGCGCGCGACCCGTCGCTCCAATGCGGCTTCCACCAAGTCGAAGACCGTTTCGTCGCGACGCACCCCTACCAGGTTGGACACATCGTCGGCCGTTATCGGACGGCCTCCCCCCGCCGTCAGCGACACCAGCTTTTCGAGCTCGCGGCTGAGCGTACTCAAGTCATTGCCGACTGCCTTGAGGAGCAACTCGGTCGCATCCGAGGCAAGTGTGAGTCCCAGCGACGATGCGCGGTGTTGCAGCCAGCGAGGTACCCGCTCGGCCGCGAGCGCGTCCAGTGCCACCGATGTCGACGCTCGGACAAGATCGGCGTCGAGCTCCTCGCCCGCTGCGACGACGAGCACGAGCAATGTGGTCGGATTGGGTGACGCCAGGTACCGCACCACCTCATCGCGCAACTTGGTCTTTCGCTTGCCGAGGTGTTCCACCCCGCGAATCACCACGGCGCGCCGCTCCGCCAGCATCGGCGGCGTATTGACCAGCGCATGAAACGATTCGGGAGTTAGATCGGGGGCGAAACGGACGTCGAGATTGAAGTCGCGGCTGGACCCCACCGTGGCATCCACCAGCGCCCGGATGGCCTCGTCCTTGAGGACATCTTCGTCACCGTGCAGCAGGTAGACGGGATTGGGGAGGGGAGCGCCCTTCTTGAGACTGCGAAGGAGCGCATCGAGGGTGAGCGCCGCCATCCAGCGAAGTTACCGCGCCCCTGTGCCCGGAGAAAGGCCGAAACGTTGCTAACGTGACGCCGACGCGGGCGTAAACAGCGTGGTGCCGTACGGATATGGATTTCCGGTGACGACACGAGCGCGTGGGTCCTGGAAAGAGACGAACGGCAAGCCCGCACTGGCCACCGGGTTGGGGAACGCGACCGGAGGCAGCAACGGCGCTCGCGCGATGCGCGGGCGCTGCGCGAACTCGAAGAAGAAGAGCGCAAACGCGGCGAGCACCAGTATCGTTGCCGACACGCCGGCCTGTGCGGGCGGCCGCGGCACACGGCGGCGCTCGACCGCAAGTCGCGCATCGAGGCGCTGGCGAAAATCCCGTGAGGGGACGATGGGCGAGGCGGCGTGCAAGGCCTGTACGGCTTCACGGATCGTGGCGTCGTAGCGTCGACACGTGGTGCAATGGGCCATGTGTCGCGCAAAGCGATGCAGCTCCCGGGAGAACGTGATTAACCCGTCCCGAAACTCGGTATGCCGCTCGAGAAATTCGTTGCAAAGCATGGGAGAAATGTACCACCCCGGCTACGGGGAGTTCCGCAGCCGGGGTGGAAACAGGCCAGGTTGTAGCTAAGCGAGGATCGGGCCGATGAGCTGGGCGAAGCTATTGCGGGCCCGATTCAGCCGGCTCTTCACCGTCCCCAGATTGCATCCCGTGATTTCGGCGATCTCCTGGTAGCTCTTCCCCTCGAGCTCGCGGAGCACGAACACCTCCCGGTGGTGCTCCGGCAGCCGTTGGACGCACTGGTCCACGGCGTCCTTCAGGAACCGCTTGCGGTAGAGATCATCCGGCCGCGCCGTCGTGTCCTCGAACTGCAGGGGCCGATGATCAGCTTCCCAGTTCTTCTTGATCGTCTGGAACAGCACCAGGGGGTTGCGGCTACGGTTGCGCAGCTCGTTTTTCGCGAGGTTCGAAGCGATCGTGTAGATCCACGTCGAGAATTTCTTGGTCTGATCGAAGCGGTGCAGATGGCGGAAGACCCGGATAAAGACTTCTTGCACGAGGTCCTCAGCGCGCTCGCGGTCGCCGATTGTGCGATTGACGAAATTGAGGAGCCGGGTCTGATAGCGGTCCACCAGGGTCCCGAAGGCTTGCGGCTCACCTGCCAGGTGGCGTATCACGACCTGTCCATCATCCAGCTCATGCAGCGCCTCGCGCTGCAGCGCACGCTGGGGGTCGATCGCCGGTGTGGGACGCTTGAGTGTGGTCCGCATAGCTAGCCTTGCGTTTCGAACGGGAACACGGAAAACGCTGTCCTGACGCACTTTATGAGGACTTGGCACAAACCGTGCCTCCCAGGCTGTGGACGTAACTCATTATCGTGTAACCGGTTACGATTCGCAGGGATTTGCGAAATGGGAATATTGTCCCAGCCTGGGGACGACGCAATTCCACATTTGATCTAGATCAGAAGAGTGGGAGCGGGCTAATGCTCCAGAACGAAACCAGCCACGAAAAGCAGCGCCAGAGCGGTTTTTGCGTCTGAAATCACGCCGCTGCGGATGAGCTCCAAGGCCTCCGAGAGCGGTTTTGGCGTCACCTCGATGAATTCGTCCGGTTCGCGCGCAGGTTTGTCCGCGGTCAGGTCGGCTGCCAAAAAAAGGTGAATGCGCTCGTCCGTGAAGCCAGGCGTTGTCCATATAGTAGTAAGACGCTCGAGCCGCCCGGCTTTCACACCCACCTCTTCGAGCAGCTCCCGCTGCGCACATACCCGCGGCTCCTCTCCCGGATTCAGCCGGCCCGCCGGGATTTCGATCAGTGTCCCATTCGTGGCGTACCGGTACTGCTGAATGAGCAGGATGGTGGGGTCGTCCCCACGTGGATCCGAAGCAAACGGAACCACGGCGGCGGCTCCCGGGTGCCGGATTATCTCGAGCTCTCCCGTCGAGCCGTCGGGAAAGCGCACCGTATCCACGTCCAGGTTTATGACCCGTCCGGTGTGGATTCGTTTACTGTCGAGTTTCATCAGTGCACCCGTGTGGTTTAGCGCTGGAACAGCCACGTGAAGGGCACTTTGAACCCTTCGGCGAACAGGTACCCGGCGTTTCGACGCACGTTGGCGTGGATGGGGGAGCCTGCGGCCGGCGAAGTAAACGGCGTCAGCCCGAGTCGTCTCGCAATGATCTGCAGTCTCAGCATGTGGAAGCCGTCGCTGACCAGCAGCACGCGGCGGCTGTCGCGCCCATCGAACCAGCGCTTTACCTGATCGATCGACGTGAACGTGTCGTGACCACCGACGAGGGGAAGCACGGCGTTGTCAGGGATGCCGAGCCGTACGAGATAATCGCGTCCGACGTCCGCTTCGTTGAGCGTGTCGCGGACGCCGACGCCGCCGGTGACCAGGACGGTCGGTGCCAGACCGCGTTGATAGAGTGTGGCGGCGTGATCGAGTCGCGCGCGAAAGACGGGTGAAGGCCGGCCGTTGTACTGCGCGGCGCCGAGCACCACGATGGCGTCAGCGCCGGTAGCTTCGTCATGAGCGGCCTGGATCGCGACCGTCACGACCACGGCCGCCCAGCCGAGGGCGATCAGGACGATCGCAAGGAGGATCCCGCCGAGGGCACGCCGTCCGGTCCAGAAAGGCATGCCACAAGATACTAGGGGCGGGTCAGCAACTCCTCGAACAGGGACAGCGCCCGGGGGTCGTCCGACTGACCGAGCCAGAAGATCGCCTTGCGCCGCAGCTCAGGGTCCTTGTTCGCCCTGGCGATCCGAATCAGCGCGGGCACGCCTTCATCTCTCGGCCGCTGTGACAACGCGAATACCGCGGTCTCGCGCACCTCATGGTCCGCGGTGCCGTCATCGACCAGGTCGGTGAGCCCGCGAGTCGCCGCATCGCCGGCCGCCTGCCCGAGCCAGAAGACAGCCGAGCGTTTCACTTTCCGCGAGACGTTGTCCGCCTTCGCGATCTTCAGGAGGTCGGGCCAGATCGTGACACTGTCGGCCAGCACCGCCGGGAAGATCGCCTTTTCGGAGGCGCGGCTCTCATCTTTCAATGCGAGCGCGAGCAGATAGCTTGCGGCGTCCTTCGTGCCGATCGTGCCCAAATCCGTCGCGGTCGTGCTGGTGCGCCACTCACCGCCGACGTAGACGCGCAGATCAGTTATCCGGCCGCTGCTTTTGGTGAGCGCGACGCGGACCGGGCCGGAGTCGCATGGGGCGTCCCAGTCGTTGTGGTCGTTCCAGTTCCCGTCGATCTGGTTGTGGCAATTCCCCTTGTCACAATCCCAGCTGATCATGTTGCGGCCGTTGCCGTAGACACCGGGCTTGGCCGCGAAGGTGAACCGCACGGAGCCGTCCGGAGCCGCGGCGACTCGCCGTTCCAGCGGTTGCTGGAGCAGCACCAAAGCTGCGAGTGTGAGCGCGATCATTGGTTGATGAGATCCTGGAGGTATGCCGACGCGCGCGGGCTCCGCGACTGCCCGATCCAGAAGATCGCTTTCTTGCGGAGCTCACGGTCGGGATCGTTCTTGCCGATCTGGAACAGCTTGTCGAGCGCGGCGTCTTCGCGGCGCTGCGAGTACACGAAAATCAATTGCGCCCGCATCTCGCGGTCGCTCATGCTGTCGTAGAGCTTCACCAGATCCCCGACATCGACGTTGTGCCCCTGTCCCGCCCAGAACAGCGCCTTCTTGCGGATCTCCATGTCCTCTTTCTGGTTCAAGGCGATATCCATGAGCCAGCGATAATTATCCGCGCCGCCCATTTGCGAGAGGGAGAAAATGATCTTGTCCTTGAGATCGTCGTTCTCCACCTTGGCGAACAGGTCCTTGAGGAATTGCGCGTTCTCTGTCGAATTTCGCTGGCCGAGCCAGAAGATTGCCTTCTCGCGCATTTCCTCGGGCGCGTCACGCCGCTCGGCGTAGGCGCGGAGGATCGCACCCGAGCGACTGCTATTGTGCTGCGAGAGCGCGAAGATGGCCTTGTCCTGGATGTCGGGATCAGTCCGGGGATCGCGCAGGATCGAATCGAGCGCCGCGACAGTCTCCTCTCCGGGCACTTGCGACAGCCAGAACACTCCCTGCTCGCGGACCTCTTGATCGGGATCCGACCGCACGGCAGTGAGCAGAATGGCGGACGTTTCCGAGCTGTGTTTCTGGGAGACGAGGAACACTGCCTTGCGCCGGAGGCACGTCGAACCGCTGTCGCGCCGCGCCAGGATGCTCTTGAGAATGGGCACGGCACGATCGGCGTCCATCTGCAGCAGCGCATTGACCGCCGCGATGCGAATGTCGTCCTCGTCGTCGCACGATTCATTGTGCAAGCGATAGGTGCGTCCGGGCCGTGCAACGATCGTCGGGCCGGGACCGACGGGTGGTGTCGCAGCGATGACGGGAGTCGGCGGAGCGACATTATCGGCTTCTTCGGTCACGTCCGCGGTGGCATCGGGGTCGCCGAGCCGCGCCAGTCCACCCTGCACACGGCGCAACAGTGCTTCGGCGTCCCGGCGCGTGGTCGCCTTGGGGAATTTGGACGCCTGTGTCTGCAGCGCCTCGCGCGCAGCGCGCAGCGCTTCCTCTGATCCATCGCGGTAGAGCGCGAAGGCCTGCCAGTAATACGTGTTGGGGACGTAGGTGGACCGCGGATACTTAGCGCGGATGCTGGTGAAGAGCTCGGCGGCGCGTGTGTACTGGCTCCGATTCAGCGCCTGGCGCGCGGCGCGGTACAGCGAATCGGCCACATCGGCCTGCGTCTGGTCCTGCCAGCGGGGTTCGCTGATGTCTTCGTCGTCATCGCCGTCCCAGTAGAACACCGGCGCGGCGAACGCAACCGGCGCCACGGCCAGCGAGTACGCGGCCATTTGCAGATCGCTCGCGGCCATGGCGAGCACGGGAGCCTGCATGGTGAGCGCTTCGATATCAGGCTGTGCCGCGACGAGCGCCGCAGCGCCCGCTTCGAGTGCAGGCACGGCAGCGACGATCGGTGCGAGAGCAGCGCGCGGGCGGCGGTGTGGCCGCGCCTGTGGCGCGGGCGTCGGCGTAGCCTGCACGGTCGTGACGGCGAGCAAGAGGGACAGGTAAGACAACATCAGAGTGCTCCTTCTGTGCGTCGCACCGGTACTGGCCCGGCGGGAATCGCCGAGCGCAACTTGGGCAACACGTTCGATTGGTTCATGCCTTGCGTGATGATGTCGGTGTCATGGCCGTCGCGCGACGGATCGAGCTGCGAGATCTGGACAAGCACCAGCTCCAGATCCTCGAGCAACGACCGGAGCCGCTGGTCCTTCGCCGCCGGCGAGTCGAGCATGAGGCGCGTCGTGCTCAAAAGATCGCGCGCCTGGCTGGCGAACCGCGCGCTGTTCGCCGCGCCATGCGACCCGATGTCCGCGCGGAACGACGTGAGAAACGCCTCCGTGTGCGACAGGTATTGGGTCGCAGCGATCTGGTATAAGAGATCGGATTGCACGGCCGTGGTCGAATCCGTCATGGCAACGCTAGTCGTGCGCTTCCCCGTGCCGGGTTGATGCGCCGTCCACCGTCCGATCCCGATGCCAAGAATCAGCACGGCCGCCGCCGCCACCGCCCAACGCATCCAGGGTCGCAGCTCGATGACGTGCCTATTCCGGCGAGCGTCCTGGATCTTCCTCCACATCTCCTCACGCGGAGTGGGGAGTGGGGAGTGGTACGATTTGGTCGCGTCCTTGAGCCACTGTTCGAATTTCGGGTCTTCGTGCTGGTCCATCATTTCACCCATTCTCCTGCGAAGTCCGACAGCGCCACGCGCAATTTCGCCCGCGCGCGCGACAGCTGTGCCTTCGACGTGCCGGTCTCGACGCCCAATGCGGCGCCGATTTCTTCGTGTGTGTAGCCCTCGACATCGTGCATCAAGAACACCGTCCGGTAACCCTCCGGCAGATCATCGATCGCCTGCTTGAGCCGCGCTTTCAAATCCGGTTCGGCGTGCCGCTGCGCTACGCCGATATCGCGCGCATCATCGATGTCCGCTTCCCGTTGTCGAAACCGCTTCACCTTCCGTAAGCCGTTCAAGACGACCGTGGTCGTGATCGTATGCAGCCAGGTCGAAAACGCAGCATCGCCACGGAACGAGCCGAGCCGGTCGAACGCGCGAATGAACGTTTCCTGGGTGAAATCCTGCGCGAGGGCATCGTCGCCCGCGAGCCGGAAAGCCAGGCGGTACACGCGGTCCACATGCGCGTCATAGAGCGCGCGCTCTGCGGCGCTATCCCCGGCGCGGACGCGGGCAATAAGCTGTGATTCGTCCACGGCGCTCCGAGGTGACGGACTGGTCTCGTAACTACTGATGGGACACGGGGGACGACAAAAGGGTTACGTGGGGAGGTCCTACCTGGTGCCAAAAAGGCGGTCGCCGGCATCCCCCAGGCCCGGAAGGATATAGCCCTTGGAATTCAGCTCCCGATCGAGAGACGCGGCGTACACGGGTACTTTGGGGTGGGCGTCCAGCATCGCCCTCACGCCCTCCGGGGCGGCTACGAGGCACATGAACCGAATCCGCTGCACCGGAGCACCCGCACGCGCCAGCGCGCTCACCGCCGCCACCGCGGATCCCCCGGTCGCGAGCATCGGATCCAACAGAAAGAAGGCCCGATCCGCCTCGCCCGAGGGAATCTTGAAGTAGTAATCCACCGGCTGGAGCGTGTCGTGGTTGCGGTACAAGCCGATATGGCCGACCCGCGCGGAGGGAATCAACTGGGAAATGCCTTCCACCATGCCGAGGCCGGCCCGCAGGATGGGAACGAGGGTCAGCTTTTTCCCCGCGACCTGGCTGCCACTCATCTTCTCGAGCGGCGTTTCGATCTCTACCGGCTCGAGGGGCAGGTCTTTGGTCACCTCGTAGGCCATCAGCATCGCGATCTCGTTCACGAGCTGCTTGAAGTCGCGCGTGCTGGTGCGCTTGTCGCGCAAGATCGTCAGCTTGTGCTGGATCAACGGGTGCGACAGCACCGTGAGGTTGGGGAAGTTGCGAGACGAGACAGACGCCATGGCGGAGAAAGTACGCTTGTGGTTGCGAGCGCGCGACCGGCGGCTATCTTGTCGGTCCCGCTCGAGGAGCTGCCTCGCATGAAGCGTTTGAACGTTGCTCTCTCCCTCGCGGCATTCGCGCTAAGCGCGGCGCCGCTTTCCGCCCCCGCCCAGTCTGCCGACAGCCTCGTCGCGAAGTACCTCCAGGCGTCCGGCGGCATGGCCCGCATCCAGGCGCTGCAATCGCTGCGTCGCACCGGAAAATTCACCGGCGGCGGCGGGTTCGAGGCGGTCGTGGTGCAGGAGAACAAGCGCCCCAACAGCGTGCGCGAGGAATTCTCGATCCAGGGCATGACGGGCATCAACGCCTACGACGGCAAAAACGGCTGGAAGATCGAGCCGTGGCAAGGCAAGCGCGATCCCGAGGCGCTCGGTGAAGAAGAGATGCACGGCATTCTCGACGATGCCGACTTCGACGGGCCGCTCGTGAGCTATCAGGCGAAAGGCAATCGCGTCGAGTATCAGGGCATCGAGCAGGTCGAGGGAAGCGACGCCTACAAACTCAAGGTCACACGCCCGAACGGCGACATCAGCTTCTACTATCTGGATACTGAGTACTACGTCCCCATCAGAATCGACACGCAGCGCATGATCCGGGGCGCGCCGCAGGAGTTCGAGACTTCGCTCGGCGACTATAAGCAGGTCAACGGCGTGTACCTGCCGTTCTCCTCCGAGTCGGGGCCGAAGGGCAGCAGCAGCGCGGACCGTGGGAAAATCACGTACGACAAAATCGAGGCCAACGTTCCGCTCGACGATCAGCGGTTCGTACGACCCGGGGGGGGGACCCGCCCATGAACGCGCTTCTCTTGCTCCTCATGGTTCAGCAACCCGCGGTCAAGGTGGATTCCGAAACGGTTTCCGGCCTCGGCGCGCGCAACATCGGCTCTGCGGCGATGAGTGGGCGCATCGCGGCGCTCGATGCCGTGCACGAGGGCGCCCGGCTCACGATCTACGTCGGCGCGGCGAGCGGCGGCGTGTGGAAGTCGACGAACGGCGGCACGACGTTCAAGCCCGTGTTCGACAAGCAGCCCGTGCAGTCGATCGGGGCGATCACGATCGATCCGAAGAATCCCAAAGTCATCTGGGTCGGCACCGGCGAATCGTGGATGCGCAACAGCGTGTCCATCGGCGATGGCGTCTATCGATCGGACGACGCCGGTGAGAACTGGACGAACATGGGGCTCAAGAACTCCGAGCACATCGTGAAGATCCTCGTCGATCCGACGGAGACCAACACGGTCTATGTGTGCGTGCCGGGGAAGCTCTGGAGCGATAGTGACGAGCGGGGCGTCTACAAGACCACCGACGCTGGGAAGACATGGACCAAGGTGCTCCGGGGCGCCAACCTGTCGACGGGGTGCTCGCTGCTCACGATGGATCCATCGCATCCCAAGACGCTCTATGCGGGGATGTGGGATTTCCGCCGCCGCGGCTGGACATTCCGCTCAGGCGGCGACAGCGCGACGGCCCCAAGTGCTTCCGGTCTCTTTAAGAGCACCGACGGCGGCGCGACGTGGACCGAGCTGCCGGCTGGATCCGCGGGCCTGCCCCCCAAACCCTGGGGTCGTGTAGCTGTCGCGGTGGCGCCATCGAAGCCCGAAGTCGTCTACGCATTCATCGAAGCGGTCCCGCCGCTGAACGCGCTGTACCGGTCCAATGACGCGGGCAAGACGTGGCAGATGCTCGATCGCAGCCAGAACATGATCTGGCGGCCGTTTTATTTCGCGAACCTGATCGTCGATCCACGCGACCCGGACCGCGTGTACAAGCCCGACGGCGGCCTCATCGTCAGCACCGACGGCGGGAAGAGCTTCAGCGGCATCGCTGGCGGCGCGCACGGCGATTTCCACGACGTGTGGGTCGATCCCAACAACACCGACAACGTGATCACCGGCGACGACGGCGGGCTCTGGTTCTCCTACGACGCCGGCAACAAGTGGGTGAAAAACGAGAACCTGCCCGTATCGCAGTTCTACCACGTCAGCGTCGACATGGAGCGGCCGTACAACGTCTACGGCGGCCTGCAGGACAACAGCTCCTGGGTCGGCCCGTCAGAGTACCCCGGCGGGATCACGAACCATCAGTGGGAGAACATGTACGGCGGCGACGGCTTCTGGATGTTCGCCGACCCCACCGATCCGGACTATCTCTACGCGGAAGCCCAGGGCGGCTACATCGGGCGCGTAAACCGCAAAACCCATGAGAGCCGCAGCATCCAGCCGTTACCGCATTACCAGGAAAAGAAACTCCGCTTCAACTGGAACACGCCGATTCACATCAGCGCGACGCAGAAGGGCACGATCTACATCGGCGCGCAGGTGCTGTTCCGGTCGAAGGATTTCGGCCAGACGTGGGAGCGCATCTCGCCCGATCTGACGACCAACGATCCCCAGAAGCAGAAGCAGGAGCAGTCCGGCGGCATCACCGTCGACAACTCGGCCGCTGAGATGCACACCACGATCTACGTGATCGCGGAGTCGCCGCGCGACGGCCAGGTGATCTGGGCGGGTACCGATGACGGGAATTTGCAGGTCACGCGCGACGGCGGAAAAACGTGGACGAATGTCGCCCCCAACATCGCGGGCCTTCCCAAGAACTCGTGGGTCTCGTCGGTCGAGCCGGGGCACTTCGCGAACGGAACGATCTACGCCACGTTCGACGTGCACACCTTCGGCGACATGCGTCCGTACGCCTACAAGTCGGCCGATTTCGGCGCGACGTGGACGCCGCTGGTGGCGCCCGACAGCCCCGTGCGCGGCTACGCGCACGTCATTAAGGAAGACCCGGTCAACGGCAATCTGCTGTTCCTGGGGACCGAGCTCGGCCTGTGGATCTCGGTGGACGGCGGGAAGCAATGGGCGCACTACAAGGGCGGCGATTTACCGGCCGTCGCGGTGCGCGATCTGGCTATCCATCCGCGCGACAACGACCTCGTGATCGCCACGCATGGTCGCGGGATCTGGATCGTGGACGACATCACGCCGCTCCGCGCGCTCACGGCCGAGGTGCTCGCCAGCGCCGTCGCGTTCCTGCCGGGACGTCCGACGGCGCAGCGCCTGCAGGCGGGCGGCGGCTGGGCCAATGGCGACGCCGTCTACGTGGGAGCGAATCCGCCCAGCGACGCCGTGATCACCTACTACCAGCGGCGGCGCCACATCTTCGGCGACATGAAGCTCGAAGTGTTCGACGCGAACGGTAAACTCCTCGGGACGATGCCGACGAGCAAACGCCGCGGCCTGAATCGCGTCACCTGGTCGATGCGGCTCGCGCCGCCGAAAGTCCCCCCCGCGGCGAGTGCCGCGTTCGGCGCCGCGTTCGGCCCGCGCGTCCTGCCGGGGACCTACACGATCAAGATGACGAAGGATACCGCGACCTACACGACGCAGCTCGTACTCGTGCCGGATCCGCGGGCAACCCATACGCAGGCTGAGCGTCAGGCGGCGCTCGATCTGGCGCTCAAGATGCAAGGCACGCTGGGCGACATGACCTTCGCGGTCGAGCGCATGAACGGCCTCCGGCAGGCGCTCGATGATCGCGCCGGGAAGCTGCCGGCGGGCGACGCCATCGCGAAGCGCCTGCGTGCCGCGTCGGCGGTGGTGGATTCACTGCGCAAGAAGATCGTCGCGACCAAAGAGGGTGGGATGATTACGGGCGAGGAGCGCTTGCGCGAGAATCTCACCGATCTGTACAGCAACATCGTGTTCTACGACGGCGGGCCGACACAGACGCAGATCGAGCGTGCGGACGCACTGGCGCGGGAGCTGGCGGATGTGCAGCGCGGCTTCGACGCCTGGGTCACACGGGAGCTCGCGGGAATCAACACGGCGCTCCGAGGCAAGAAACTCGAGCCGATCGCGGTGATCACCCGGCAGCAGTGGGAGGCGGCCGGCCGATAGCCCCGCGTACACAGCCCGGCGACGGTCCGCGCGCGCTGGTGACGGGTGGCGCGGGGTTCGTCGGCTCTCATCTCGTCGATCGCCTGCTGGCGGACGCTCACCGCGTCTGCGTGGTGGACGACTTGTCCACCGGATCGACGAGCAACGTTGCACCGGATGCGCCATTCCAACGAGTCGACATCTGCGATGCGGCCGCGCTGCGGGACGTCGTCGCCCGATTCAAGCCGGAGGTCGTGTTCCATGCGGCCGCGCAGACGGACGTGCGACGGTCGATTCGGGAGCCTGACTTCGATGCGAGGGTGAACGTGCTGGGCGCCCTGAACGTGTTGCGAGCAGCCGTCGCCGTCGGCGCGCGCCGCATCGTCTACGCGTCATCGGCCGCCGTCTACGGTAACCCAGCCCGTGTGGTGGTGTCGGAAACCGATCCGACGCACCCCATGTCGGAGTATGGCGCGAGCAAGCTCGCGTTCGAGCACTATCTCGGTGCCTATGCAGCCCGCGGGCTGATCGAATACGCGGCGCTGCGCTACGCCAATGTCTACGGTCCGCGGCAGCGTTCCGACGGCGAGGCCGGTGTCGTGTCGATCTTCACGCGACAGATGCTTGCCGACGAGCCGGTGACGATCTTCGGCGACGGGACGAAGACACGCGACTACGTGTTTGTGGCTGACGTCGTGGAGGCAACGATGCGGGCGGCCGCGGGACCCTCGGGGGTCGTCGCCAACGTCGGGTGGGGACGGGAGGTCTCGGACCTCGACCTGTTTCGCGTCCTGGCGCGCGCGACGGGATACGCACGTGAGCCGATGTACGCCGCAGACCGAGCGGGTGACATCGCGCGGATCTGTCTCGACGCCGCCCTGGCGCGGCGGACGTGGGAGTGGCGTCCGGCCGTGTCCCTCGAGGACGGGGTGCGGCGGGTCGTGGAGCACGCGAGGAAGTAGGGCATGGGCGCGCCCCCTCCCGCACTCGTGATTCTCGCGGCCGGCGTTGGGAGCCGCTTCGGGGGGCCCAAACAGCTGAGCCCGATTGGGCCGTGCGGCGAGACGCTGCTCGATTATGCGATCTATGACGCGCTGCGCGCCGGCTTCTCGCGCGCCGTGCTCGTAATAAGGAAGGAGCTGGCCGCCTCGCTGAAAAAGCACGTGTCCGAGGTGACCGGAGGAGCGGTGCCCGTCGATTACGTCGAGCAGCGCGTACCCGAGGGGAGAGCGAAGCCGTGGGGGACGGCTCACGCCGTGCTTGCCGCGCGTGATGCGCTCGAAGGCCCCTTTGCGGTGTGCAATGCGGATGACTTCTACGGACCCGGCGCGTACCGCCTGCTCGCGGAGCACCTGACCGGGCGAACTGCTCCGCCCGAGCATGCCCTCGTGGGCTACCGGTTGGATCAGACGCTCTCCGAGCACGGCGGCGTCGCCCGAGCCGTCGCGGCGTGCGGGCCGGACGGACTGCTCGTACGGCTCGTCGAGGTGCGGGACGTGATTGGGGGCCGCGGGTTGGGGATTAGGGGTTCGACAGCGGCAAACGAACAGCTGGAGTTCACGGGCTCCGAACAGGTCTCGATGAACCTGTGGGGCTTCACACGCGAGGTCTTCGCGGCACTGGAGGAGCAGTTCGCGGCCTTTCTTGCGGCGCACCGCGCGCCAGACGCCGAGTTTCTGTTGAGCACGGCACTCGACGAGCAGGTGACGGCGGGCCGCGCGCGGCTGCGCGTGTTGACCGCCCCCGATCGCTGGCTCGGCATGACTTTCGCCGCCGACGTGCCGGCGGTGCGCGCTGCGATCGGTGCGCTCGTGCGCGCAGGGACATATCCGGCGGACTTGCGCGACGCGTTCACCTGCCTCTGAGGCTACCATGCGACTCGACACCTCCGATTGGATCGTGCTGGTGCTCTACGGCCTCATCTGCGTGGCCATCGGCCTGGCGGTGGTGCGCCGCGCCGGTCAGGGCCGCGCCGAGTTCTTTCTCTCCGGGCGCCGGCTGCCGTGGTGGCTGCTGGGGGTGTCGCTCGTCGCCACGACGTTCTCGACGGACACGCCGAATCTCATCACGGATCTCGTGCGCTCCGGCGGTGTCAGCCAGAACTGGGTCTGGTGGGCCTTCGCGATCACGGGGATGTGCACGGTGTTTTTCTACGCCAAGCTCTGGCGGCGCTCGGCGGCTCTCACGGACATCGCGTTCTACGAGCTCCGTTACTCCGGCAAGCCGGCGGCCTTCCTTCGGGGTTTCCGCGCGATCTACCTCGGCGTGTTCTTCAACGTGATGATCATGGCCTCGGTCAATCTCTCGGCCACCAAAATCGCGGGCGTGATGCTCGGCTGGGATCGCGGCACGGCGGTGCTCATCGGGGGCGCGGTCACCGTGCTGTACGCGGCAAGCTCCGGCCTGTCGGGCGTGGTGTTGACCGATTTCGTGCAATTCCTGATCGCGATGGTCGGGGCCGTGTTGGCCGCCGTGGTGGCGCTCCGGCTCCCCCAGGTCGGCGGCCTGTCGGGGTTGTTCTCCCACCCCGCGGTCACCGGGCGGCTCTCGCTCCTGCCCGATTTCTCGGACTGGCGCACGGCGACCGCGGTCTTGATTGTGCCGCTCGCCGTCCAGTGGTGGAGCACGTGGTATCCCGGCTCCGAGCCGGGAGGTGGGGGTTACGTGGCGCAGCGTATGCTCGCGGCGCCCACGGAGCGGGACGCCATGCGCACGACCCTGCTGTTCAACGTCCTGCATTACGCCGTGCGGCCCTGGCCGTGGATCATCGTGGCCCTCGCGTCGCTCATCATCTATCCCGACCTCGCTTCTATCGCCGCGCGGTTCCCTCACATCGACAAGGCGATCGTGCGGAACGACCTCGCGTACTCCGCGATGCTCGTGTACCTCCCACACGGGCTCTTCGGCCTGATGATCGCGTCGCTCGCGGCGGCGTACATGTCCACCATCAGCACCCACCTCAACTGGGGCGCGTCCTACGCGGTGGAGGATTGCTACCGCCGGTTCGTCGCGCCCGACAAAGACGAGCGCCACTACGTGATGATCGGGCGGCTCGTCACCGTCGGACTGATCGTGCTCGCGTCAGCGGTGTCGCTCTGGCTCCACAACTCCTATCAGGCGTTCCAGATCCTGCTCCAGATCGGCGCCGGCACCGGGCTGATCTTCCTGCTGCGCTGGTTCTGGTGGCGAATCAACGCGTGGAGCGAGATCGCCGGCATGGCGATCTCCTTCGTGATCGCCGTCTACTTCCAGTTCGTGCATACGGCGCTCGGGTTCAAGCCGCTCGCCCCGACGGTCCAGCTCGTCATCGGCGTCGCGATCACCACGCTCGGATGGCTGGCCGTGACGTTCGCGACGCCGCCCACCGACCGCGCCACGCTCCAGGCGTTCTATGACCGGATTCGGCCGATGGGCCGTGGCTGGGACGCCGCCGTCACGACGCGCCCGGCGACTGCGGGGGACAGCGTGACCGCCGCATTCCTGTGCTGGTTCCTGGGTCTCGCCGTCATCTACGCGGCGCTGTTCGGCACGGGATACGTGCTGTACGGGAACACGCTGCCTGCGATCGTGTGCCTGGTGGTCGCGGGCGCGGCAGCGTGGGGGCTGTTCCGCGCGCTACCGCGGGTCGGGTTTGAGTAATCCGGGTCACGCGGGCACGACCGCCGCACCCGCCGACGGCTCGACGGCGAAAACGTATTCACCGCCGCCTGCGACGCCGCGCGGGGCGTAAAAGGCCTCGCGCAACGCAGCCATGACCTCCGGCGCGCGCTTCACAGAGCAAAGCGCCACGATCGATCCACCGAACCCGGCGCCCGTGAGTCGCGCCCCAGCCGCGCCGGCTTCCCGGGCCAGCTCCACGAGCCGGTCCAGCTCGGGATGGCTCACCTCGTAGTGGTCCCGCAGACTCGCGTGCGAGGAGTCGAGCAAACCGCCGAACGTCGCGAGATCGCCCCCCCCAGTCGCCATCGCCGCCTCCGCCTGCCGCACGCGTGCTCCCTCGGTGATCACGTGGCGAAACCGCCGCGCGAGCACGTCGGAGAGGGTCGAGCCCGACACGTCGAGCAGCTCCTCGACCGAGGCAGCCGCGAGCAGGGCGGGATAAGTGATGTCTTCGCGCAGACCGAGCCGCGTGGCCACGACGCGCCGCGCTTCGTCGCATTGCCGCGGCCGTTCGTTGTACGCCTTCAGCGCGGCTCCGGACTTCTCAGCGCGTACCAGGCTCTGCGCCACGATGAACTGCCAGCCGGTGGGCACGGCGGTGGGCGTGAGCCTGAGCGGGTGGAAGTCGATCCGCGACGCACTCCCGGCCTGCCCGCCGAGGATGATCGCCTGGTCCATCCCACCCCCCGCCGTGCCGACGTAGCGCTCACCGCGCGCCAGGAGCTCCATCAGCTCGAGTGACGGGATCGAGACCGCGTTCGCGTGCAGGATCGCGAGGGCGGTTGCAACGAGCAGCGCGGACGAGGAGCTGAGCCCGGCAGCGATGGGGAGATCGCTCTCCACCGTCGCGTCGACGCCCCGCAGATCGGCGAAGCGTTGGGCCAGTGCCTGGGCCGCTGCCCTGGCGTAGTTGCTCCATTCTCCGGCCGGCGCCGGCGGGATGCTGTCGCTCACGGTGAAGACGGCGGGCGCGAAGCGCGGATCGCGGTTCGTGATGCGGATTTCTCGATGCGCGCGTGGCTGACACGTCATGCGGACCGAGCGGCCGATGGCCATGGGGAAGACCGAGAGGCCGCAGTAGTCGATGTGCTCGCCGATGAGGTTCACACGACCCGGCGCGCGCACCACGAACGAGGCCATATCGGGTAGAATGTAGCGCATGAGAATTCCTCGCATCGCGATTCTCGCGATGGTGGTGACGGCAGCGTGCCACAGCAGTCCGGCGGCCCCGCTGCCGCCCGGCGTCGCACCCGCGCTCCACGTTCAGGGCAATCAACTGGTCGACAGCGCCGGTCGGCCTGTGCGCCTGCGGGGCGTGAATCGCTCCGGCACCGAATACGCGTGCGCGCAAGGGTGGGGCTTCTTCGACGGCCCATCAGACTCCATGTCGGTACAGGCGATCGCGTCATGGAACGCGAACGCGGTGCGGGTGCCGCTCAACGAAACCTGCTGGCTCGGCACCAACGGCGTGGCGCCCGCCTATTCGGGCGACAACTACCGTCAAACAATCAGCGATTTCGTCGGACGCCTGAATCGCGGCGGTCTCGTCGTGATCCTCGAGCTGCATTGGAGCGCCGCCGACACGGCAGTGGCGCTCGGCCAGGCGCCGATGCCAGATCGCGACCACGCGCCGGAGTTCTGGCGCCAGGTCGCGGCGGCCTATGGCAGCAACAATCGCGTCATCCTCGATCTGTTCAACGAGCCGTTTCCGGACAGCAATCGCGATACGCCGGAGGCCTGGCGCTGCTGGCGTGACGGCGGAACCTGCGCCGGCATGAGCTACCAGGCGGCTGGCATGCAGGAGTTGGTAGACGCGATTCGTAGCACCGGGGCGACGAACGTCATCATGATCGGAGGCGTGCAGTACTCGGCCACGCTGTCGCACTGGCTCGCGAACAAGCCCAATGACCCGCGCAACAACCTCGCGGCGTCATGGCACATCTACAATTTCAGCTGGTGCTCGACCAAAGCGTGCTGGGACAGCACCGCCGCCCCGGTCGCGCTGCAGGTTCCGCTGGTCCTCGGCGAGCTGGGGCAGAATGACCGCGGCAGCGCGTTTGTGACGTCGCTGATGGACTGGATGGACGCGCGCCAGGGTGGGAGCGGCTATCTCGGGTGGTCGTGGGATGTGTGGGGAGATCCGCTCGATCTGATTTCGAGTTACGACGGCACGCCCACGACCTACGGGCAGACGTTCAAGAACCGGTTCTCGCGCTAGGGCTCGCTGCGCGGATCCGGGCGCACGGGGAAGGTCTGCGTGGATACCCGCCCGTTGACGGTCAACCGCGCCGTGAACGTACCGGTGAGTCGGGCGCCGCGCGCGCGCCGCGGTCCGCCGCCCGGGGTGGCCGGCTCGGCCGTTGCGACTGGCCGCCAGACGACGCGGTGCATCCCGGGCGCCGTGGAGAACACCTCCGGCACAAGCTGCCAGAGCGGCGACACGCGCGGGAGCCCCGCCCGGCCACCTCTCGGCGGCTCCGCCTCGCCAGGCCACTTCCGTAGGACTTTGCCTGCGGCGTCGAGAATCTCCAGCGTCACAACTCCCGGCGCCGCCGCCTTGAGATAGAAGTCTAGAACCGCGCCCTCGGGTGGATTCTGCGCTTGCGGCTCGTCGCGCTGGAACGGTGTGCCGTTATCGTCGCCCTGAATGAAGTTGATGGCGTCGGCGGGCCGGAAGAGCCAGGCGTCGGCCTGGAGCACCTGGTCACTGACCTGCCGCAGCGCGCTGATGTCGTCCATCACCCAGAACCCGCGGCCATGTGTGGCGACGATGAGGTCGTTGCCGTACACCACGAAGTCGCGCACCGACGTCACCGGCAGATTGCGTTGCAGCGGCTGCCAGTGGTCGCCGTCGTCGAACGACACGAACGCCCCGCGCTCGGTCCCGGCGAACAACAGCCCACGGCGCAGCGTGTCTTCCTTGACCACGTGGACGTACACCCCATCCGGCAGGCCTGCCGTGATGCGCTGCCAGGAGCGGCCCTGATCGCGTGTGCGGTAGATGTACGGCGCGAAGTCCTGGAGCTGGTGCCGGTCCACGCTCGCATACGCCGTGTCCGCGTCGAAGTGCGACGCCTCGATGCCGGTGACTCGACACCACGCAGTGAGCGCCGATGGCGTGACATCGCGCCAGTTCGCGCCGTCGTCGGCGGTGACCTGGACGAGCCCGTCGTCGGTGCCGATCCAGACCAGCGGCGCGCGGAGCGGCGACGGGGCCACCGCGTAGATGACGCCACGCTTACCGTTCCGATCGGTGGCCGCGGCGGCAGTCGCGTCGAGGTTGGGCGGGATGCCGGGATCGGGTCGAGTCAGGTCGCGGCTGATCTGGGTCCACGTGTGCGCGCCGTCGGTCGCCTTGAACAGGAACTGGCTCGCGTAATACAACGCGTG
>WNFR01001958.1_pt1 | contig 23721 bp, 20 predicted proteins | sample 5400221 | NCBI WGS metagenome assembly WNFR01 (sample SAMN13153357, study PRJNA577476) | soil metagenome | isolation source: 40 cm soil under Madrone tree | place: USA:California | collected 2016-06-14 | reverse complement strand
CCAAGAATCTGATTGATTCGGTGCATGACAACCTGCGCAATCTTGCGCTCGATGCGCTGGACGTGGTGAATTTCCGCGCGTGGGGCGACAATGGTCACGGCCCTGGCGAGGGTTCCGTCACCGAGCCGGTCGCGGTTTTGGCAAAACTAAAGAAGCAGGGGCTCATTCGCCATATCGGTTTGAGCAACGTTACGCGCACGCAATTGGCGGAAGCGCAAAGCCTGACTGATATCGTTTGCATTCAAAACTTCTACAACGTTGCGCACCGACACGATGACGCGTTTATCGACGACCTCGCGCGTCAGAAAATCGCTTACGTGCCGTTTTTCCCGCTCGGCGGCTTCAATCCGTTGCAATCTGGCGCGCTCGACGCTGTCGCGGCGTCCTTGCACGCAACACCGATGCAGGTTGCGTTGGCTTGGTTGCTTCAGCGTTCGCCGAACGTGTTGCTGATTCCCGGAACATCATCGGTTCAACACCTGCACGAAAATCTCGCCGCGGTCGAGTTAACTCTGCCGGGGGAGGCTCTCACCAGACTAAACGCGATCGCCGCGGAACCGGAAACTTGAAAACCTATCGAAAGAGGTAGTGAACATACTTGAATACACTGGAAAATTGAAAGGAAGGATATGAACAACGGAAAATTAGCTGGAAAAGTGGCAGTGGTAACGGGCGCGTCGAAGGGAATCGGCGCGGGGATTGCGAAGCAGTTGGCGGCCGAAGGCGCCACGGTGGTGGTGAATTACGCGTCGTCCAAATCGGACGCAGACAAAGTTGTCGACGAAATCGCGAAGGCCGGCGGCAAAGCGGTCGCGGTGCAGGGCAGCGTGGCAAAGAAAGCGGAGGTCGAAAAACTTTTCGCAGGCGCCGAGAAAGCGTTCGGCAAGATCGACATCCTCATCAACAACGCCGGTGTTTACGAATTCGCGCCACTGGAGGATGCGACCGAGCAGCAATTTCACCGAATGTTCGACACGAACGTTCTCGGAATACTTCTCGCTACTCAGGAAGCTCTAAAACATTTCAATGCGAACGGCGGGAGCATCGTCAACATCAGCTCGCTGGCGAGCTCGCTCACTCCGCCGACGGCAGTTATTTACAACGCGACCAAAGGCGCAGTGGACGCGATCACGCGTACGCTGGCAAAAGAACTCGGCCCGCGAAAAATCCGCGTGAACTCAATCAATCCCGGCATGGTGATGACCGAAGGCGTTGTCGCTGGCGGATTTCACGAAAGCGAATTTCGGACGGTTTTGGAATCGCAAACGCCGCTCGGACGAATCGGCCAGACCGACGACATCGCACCGGCTGCGGTTTTCTTCGCGTCGGATGATTCAAAATGGGTCACGGGTGAAACGCTCTTAATAGCGGGAGGTCTTCGTTGAGACGAACCACCGAAACGAATGTCTAAATGAATGGTTTAATCGATACACAACTCAACCCAAAGGAATTACAAATGAACACTAGAATGTTAATGGCCGCGCTGGTCGCGAGTGCGGCTTTGGTCGCGCCGGTTCAAGCCGGTGGCGGCAATCACGGCGGCGGCGGACGCGGCGGCTTTGCCGCGCGGTCCGCTGGGCCAGGCGGCGGCGGAGGTGCTGCGTCGTTTCGTTCGGCGTCAGTCGGACGTTTCGGCGGCGGATCATTTCGTTCGATGCCGGCGCGCAGCTTCAGCAGCAATCGGATGATTTATTCGGGTCAACGGTTTTCGTCCGGCGGCGCAATGCGTTCGCCGCGAGCGACGGAATTCCGTTCCCGCGTCATCAATCCAAATACCGGCGGTGGATCGCTCGCCACGAATCGGTTCGCGCGCGGCAACAACGTTCGGGGCAACAATCTCCAGCGGTTTCAAAACGGTGGAGGTCAGTTCCGCAACGGCCTCAACCAGACTCGGACCGGCGGCGGCCAGGTCCGAAACGGGAACAATGTTCTGCGGTCGGGCTGGCGTAATCACGTTTTCGCCCAGCATTCGGGTAACTGGCAGCGCGGTTGGGCCCGTAATCGTGATCACTGGTGGCACGGACATCGTTGTCATTTCTTCAACGGCTCATGGGTGATCTTCGACATCGGATTCTCACCATACTGGTGGGGGTACCCGTACGATTACTACTATGGTTATCCGTACGGCTACGGGTATAACTCCGGTTACGGCTACAACGATCCCGGCGTCTATGACAACCAACCCGCTTACGATCAGTCATACGATCAGTCGTACAATGGTGGTTACGATCAATCTGCCAACTCCAGCGTAGCCGCAGCGCAGGATAAGGGTCTGCGCGTAAACGGCGAGCTCACGTCCGAGACGCTCGGTGCAATGGGGCTGCGGGAATACGCCAACAGCGGTTACTCGAACTACTAAATGCGACACGAGCGTTTGAATCCAAAATTGGGAAACAGCGGTGGCCGGCGCAATGCCGGCCGCCGCTGGAGGGAAATCTTCCGAGCGCGCCGCGAAATGCACGACGCGATGCTGGTGTTCAACATGTCGATCTTCAATTCTGGCGGCGGCTGGAGTCGCGTTCTCAATCCGTTCGAAACGCGAAGCCGCAACTAGCGGAGGTCGATCGTCTCGACAGTTGCCGACCGAGCGGTTGGCGATTACAATCAATAGCGCGGTTTAGCCGCGCCTTTTCATTAATGCAGAAGATTGGATTTGCCGAAGCCCTCGATTCGATCGTCGTTACCGACCCGCGTTACCAACGGGAGGCTTACATTTTTTTGCGCGACGCACTCGATTTCACGACCAAGCAACAGAAGAAAGCGAAAGGCACGACTGTGCGCCACGTTTCCGGGCCGGAACTGCTGGGCGGCGTGCGCCAATACGCGCTCAAGGAATTTGGGCCGATGGTTCTGACCGTTTTTGAAAACTGGGGAGTTCATTCCACCGAAGACATCGGCCACATGGTCTTCAATCTCATCGGCGCCGGGATCTTTGGAAAAACCGACGAGGACTCGATCGAAGATTTCAAAAACATTTACGACTTTCAGGACGCGTTCGTGAAGCCGTTCGCGCCTGAGAAGAAAGTCCCAGCTCCGAAAAGTTTGCCGGCGCCAAAAACTGTATGATCGGCAAAGCGCCGCGGGTGGCGCTGGTTTGTGCAATCGCGTTTAGCATGGTGAACTGCTCTAAAGAAACTCAGGTGTCATCAACGAAGAACGACGAGAAGTCCGACGTAATCGTCTTCCCGGCCAGCACGGCGAAGAAGTGGGTCCTGCCCGACGGGTTGACTTTGATCGTAAGAGAAGATCGGAGCGCGCCGGTGGCGAGCGTCCAGGCTTGGTGCCACACCGGTAGCATTTACGAGGACGACAAACTCGGCGCCGGTCTATCGCATATTCTCGAGCACATGCTCTTCAAAGGAACAAAGACTCAAAAAGCCAGCGAGATCGCGCAAAAAATCCAGGACGTCGGCGGTTACATCAACGCATACACGTCATTCGACCGCACGGTTTTTTGGATCGACGCGCCGAAGGACGGTGTCGAGTCAGCCCTCAACATTTTGTCCGACGCGATGATGAACTCGACGTTGCCGCCGGAGGAATACACGAAGGAGCAGGAGGTCATTCGGCGCGAATTCGCGATGGGCTTCGATGATCCCGATCGCATGGCGAGTTTGCTTTTGTTCGCGACTGCTTACCAAAAGCATCCCTATCGCCTGCCCGTGATCGGCGAGATGGAGATCTACAACCAGCTCACGCAGGAGCAGGTGATGCAATATTACAAATCGCGATACGTGCCGAACAATCTCACCTTTATCGTGGTGGGCGATGTCGATGCGGAAAAAATTCATCAGCAGCTCGCCAATTATTTCAAAAATTATCCCGAGAAATCGTTGAAGCCGATCTTCGTTCCGGAAGAACCGCCGCAGCTCGGCCGTCGGGAAGTGCACAATGAATTTCCGACCGAGCTGAGCCGGCTTTCATTGGCCTGGCACATTCCAGAGATAACGCATCCGGATGTTCCCGCGCTTGATTTGTTGTCGACGATTTTGGGCGAAGGGCGTAGCTCGCGTTTGTATCAGCGCGTCCGCGAACAAGCTGGGCTCGCGTTCAGTGTTTCTGCGTTTTCTTATACCCCGGGCGATCCGGGAATGTTTGGTGTGGATGCGACTGTCGATCCAAAGAAGCGCGACGACGCGGAGAAATTAATTTTGCAACTCGTCGGTGACATAAAGCAGGCCGGTGTGACGGCCGAGGAATTGATGAAGGCAAAAAAACTGTCGTTGAGTCATCATCTCGACACGCTGACTACCATGCGCGGCCAAGCGTCCGATCTGGGATCGAACTGGATGCTGACGCGCAATCTCGATTTTAGTCGCGATTATTTGAACGCCGTCCAAAAAGTCACGCTGGACGACATCAAGCGCGTTGCCGCGAAATATCTTGTCGATCAAAACCTCACGCTCACATCGCTGAATCCCAAAGGTTCGGTTGCCGGAAAAGCGGAAATAGCGAGGCCAGTTGCGGCCGGTGAAATTCAAAAGTTCGAGCTTTCGAATGGACTACGATTGCTCGTTCGTGAAGATCCGCGGCTGCCGCTGGTTTCGATGAGCGCGGTCTTCCGGAGCGGCTTGCTTGCTGAAACTCCTCAAACCAATGGGGTCACGCGGTTGACGGCGCGCGCCATCCTCAAAGGAACGAAGACGCGAACCGCTGAACAAATCGCAGATCAGATCGAAGCGATCGGCGGATCCATCTCAAGTGACGCAGGCAACAACAGCATGAGCGTCTCCGTTCACCTGATGAAGCCGGATTTAAGAACCGGCGCCGAGTTGCTGGCTGATGTTTTGCTGAACGCGAATTTCCCGGAGAAGGCAGTCGAGCGCGAAAAACAGGTTCAGCTCGCCGGCATCAAACAGGAGGAGGAACAGCTGACGGCAGTCGCGCGCAACATTTTGCGGCAGGCGCTCTTTACCGATCACCCGTACGCTCTGCGCGCCAACGGCTCCGCCGAATCTGTGAAACGGTTGACGCAAAAAGATCTGGTCGCGTTTCGCGACAAATATTTTCTGGCGAAGAATGGCGTAGTTTCCGTTTTCGGAAACGTGAATGCCGCGGAAGTGAAACAGTTGTTCGAGCAAACTCTCGGCAAAATGAAACCCGGATCGCTCGCGTTGACTGACGCGAAACCCTCCGCGCCAATCGCGAAGACCGAGAATGTCGAAAGCAACAAGGACAAAGCGCAAGGCGTGATCATGGTTGGCTATCGAGGCGTCGACATGTTCGACAAAGATCGACATGCGCTGGAACTGATTGATGAAGCGAGCAGCGATCTCGGCTCCCGTTTTTTCATTCGGATTCGCGAGAACATGGGTCTGGCTTATTACGTCGGCGCGAGCCAGATGCAGGGGCTCGTTCCGGGTCTTTTCGCCTTTTACCTCGGTACGGATCCGCAAAAAATCGAGCCGGTGAAAACGGCCTTGCTCGATGAAATCGGAAAACTCGCGAGCGAAGGTTTGACGCAAGAAGAATTGATGCGCGCGAAGCGAAAATTCATCGGCCAGCATCAGATCGCGATGCAGAGCAACGATTCATTTGGCTATCAATGCGCGCTCGACGAGCTTTACGGCCTCGGCTTCGATTATTACAAAAAGCTCGAGCGGGAAGTGAGTGCAGTGACGCTTGACGACACGAAGCGCGTGGCCGCAAAGTATTTTCGCGATCAGCCGTATGTTTTGGCGACGGTGCGACCGCCGACTAAGGTTCCAGTAGCGAAATAGAAATAGATATGGCCGGCGAGAAAATGCAGGCAACTCAAAGCGGTGAGCTTTCTCAGCGCTTCATCGAATTTGTGATGATGCACGCGCAGAACGCGGCGTTGTTCCTCGGACAAATTCCGAACCCGAAAACCGGCCAGGGCGAAGTGAATCTCGAGCTCGCGAAAATGTTCATCGACCAGCTGTCGATGATTCAGGAAAAAACGCGCGGCAATCTGACGAACGAGGAAGCAACCGTGCTCAAAAACACGTTGTCGAATTTGCAGATGATCTATGTCGAGATCGCGCAGTCGCCACAAGGCCGCACGCAGTCGACAACGCCTGAGGTTCAGCCCGAAAGATCCACGTCGTCCGGGGAGCAATCGCCCGTCACACCATCCACGCCTCCCGCTGAAGGCGAGGGCGAGTCGAAGAAGAAATTCACCAAGAGCTACGGGTCCTAAGTTGAACAGACTTCACGCTCGCGTCGTCGAAGCTTAACGCCGCCGATTCAACCTCGAGCGGCAATGTCAATTGGATGGACGCGGCCGCAAAAACTAAAAACGGAAATGGCAACGGCGCGAAACTCGTCGCGGAGGCGATGGACGCGGCCGAAGGGGCCGGTCTGCGCTACGTCGGCGATGACGAACCGGGCTACACTCGAAAAAAGAGAGGCGACGATCCTGACTACTTCGACACCGAAGGAAAGCCGATAACTGACCAGCAGCGATTGTTGCGGATCAAGCGGCTGGCGATTCCTCCGGCGTGGACCGACGTTTGGATTTGTCCGGCGCCCAACTGTCATATTCAAGCGACCGGACGAGATGTGCGGCGGCGGAAGCAATATCTTTATCACGAACGGTGGCGCGAAGTTCGCGATGAAAACAAGTACGATCGGATGATCGCGTTCGGCAAAGCGCTGCCGAAAATCCGGCGGCGCGTCACGCACGATCTAAAATTATCAGGTCTGCCGCGGAACAAAGTGCTGGCGACGGTCGTGCAATTGCTGGAGCGCACATTCATTCGCATCGGCAATGAAGAATACGCGCGCGATAACAAATCATTCGGTCTGACGACGATGAAAGATCGACATGTGGAAGTGAAAGGATCGAAGCTGCGCTTTCGGTTTCGCGGAAAGAGCGGCAAGGAACACGAAGTCGATGTGACTGATCGCCGTATCGCGCAGATTGTTTCCAAGCTTCAGGATTTGCCCGGTCAGGACTTATTTAAGTACTGCGACGACAACCACGAAGCGCGCGACGTCACCTCGCAGGATGTGAATGAGTATTTGCGCGAGATTACCGGTGACGATTTCAGCGCGAAAGATTTTCGGACGCTGGCCGGCACGGTGTTGACTGCGGTCGCGCTCAACGCGCAGGAGAAATTCGAGAACAACAAACAGGCGAAGAAGAACATCGGCACGGCGATAAAGGCGGTCGCGCAAATTCTCGGCAACACCCCGGCGATTTGCCGGAAGTGCTACGTTCATCCCGCGATTTTCGAGAGTTACCTCAGCCGCGTATCAATCGACGGATTGAAGCGATTAACCGAAGACGCGCTTGAAAAAGAAGATGTCGATCTTCGCGAGAGCGAAAAAGCAGTGTTGAAATTTTTGGAAGCGCGGCTGACGAAGAAGGCGGCTTGAGGGAAATCAGCGTCCGCCGCTGCTGCCGGGCGTCGCTTTCGGTTTCGCGCTCTTTCGGACAGTGATGGTTGCTTCGCTCGGGGTTGGCGCTTTCTCCGGATATTTCTTGGTCGTCGGGATGAGCAAGCGCCACGGCTGAGATTTTATCGTTTCGCTGAACTCGGCGACGTTTTTCCCAACCGGTTCGAGATCGCGCATCGTGATTTTCAATTTGTCCGAGGCATCGCGAAAATTTTGCAGCGTGACTTTCAGATTGTCGTTTTCGGTCAGGCTATTGCTGATTTTCTCGATGTTATTAAGTGAATGTGAAAGAGCGCTGTCCGGCGCGGTGAGATCGGCCATGTGTTCGCCAAACTGTTTTACCTGAACGAGGGCCTGATTGAGCTCGGAATTTTCATCCGTCAGATGATTGATGTTGTCGGCTGTCTCCTGAAGAGACTTCATCGTGCTCGTCGCTTCGTTCGCAACCGGCTTGATGACTTCGAGCATCTTTGCTGCCGCTTCGCTGAAATCCGGGGTTCGTTCGCCGGCGAACATTTCTCCGTCGCGCGCGCGCCCGGCGCTGTCCGTGCCTTGGGTGATGTCGATCGCCATTTCGCCGAGTAATCCGAGCTGCATCAGTCGAGTCTTCGCATCGCGATAAACGACGGCGTTCCGGTCGACTTGGACGTCAATCCGCGCTTCGTATTTCGGCTTGTTCGTTTCTTCCGCCGGCATGGCGCTCGGCTCCGGCGGATGAAACGCGGCGGCTGCTTCCGCTGCGCGACGTTCTTCCTCTTTCGACACCGGCGAATAAAGTCTCGCGACTTGTCCGATCTTGCGCCCGGCCAGCATCACGGCGGCGCCCTGTTTAATCCCCGCGGCGTTGTCGACGTAAATTTTGTAAGTGACTAACGGTCGAAAAAGTCCAGGTGCGCCGAGCAAAACCAAGACGAACACGAGCGCGGCCACGGTACCGACGACCAGCAGGCCGGTCATGATTTCATTTTTTTGCAATTGCATCTTGGCTTCCTTCCAGAATGGGACCTTCCGTGCTTCCGCTCAAGAACTGAGCGACCACCGGGTTTTGCGAATTTCGGAACGTTTCGGGATCGGCGTCTTCAATAACTTTTCCTTGATACAACATAGCCATTCGTGTGCCGATGCGAAAGGCGCTCGCCATCTCATGGGTGACGATGATTGAGGTGACCTTCGCGTTTTCGGTGAGGCTGATGATCAACTCGTCAATGACCGAGGCAATAACCGGATCGAGACCGGCCGTCGGCTCGTCGAACAGGACCAACTCGGGTTCCATGGTCAAGGCGCGCGCAAGGCTCACGCGTTTGCGCATCCCGCCGCTCAATTCCGATGGCATCAGGTCCCTGGTGTCTTTCATGCCGACGAGGTCGAGCTTTTCGTCGACAATCTTATCGATCTCTTTGCGCGATTTGGTCGTGAGTTCTTCCAACGGCAAAGCGACATTGTCCCGGACGTTGCGCGAGCTGAGCAGGGCCGAGTACTGATAAACCATTCCGATTTCGCGGCGCACCTGTTGCAATTTGCGCCGCTTTAATCGCGTGATTTCGAATTGTTTGAAAAAAACTTCGCCGCCACTCGGCCGAAGAATTCCCAAGATTAGGCGGAGGATCGTGCTCTTGCCGCTGCCGCTTTGGCCCATAATGACAAGCCGCTCCTGCGGCTGCACCGTTAGCGACATGTCATCGAGCACTTTCTTGTCCTCGAACTCCATGACGACGTCGCGCAACTCGACCATGTGCGAGTTGTGTGTGCTCATGTCGGAAAGAAATTCGTGTAGACAACGTTGTAGAGAGTATCGACGCCGATTACGACGGTGATCGCAGTGACAACGCTCGAGGTCGTCGCCGTGCCGACGCCGGCTGCGCCGCCCCTTACGTTCAATCCGCGGTAACACGCAATCGCGGCGATTAGCACGCCGAAGAGGAAACTTTTCAGCACGCCCGTGATCAGGTCTCGGATGAGCAATGAGTCGCGAACAAGATCGAGAAAATAAGGGAAGGCGATGCTGAAATAAGCTTTCGAGATCAAACTCGTCGCGAAAATCGCCGACATGTTCGAGATCGTGGACAAGCAGGGCATTAGAAAAAACAACGCAAGCATTCGCGGCGCGACTAGGAAGCGCAGTGGCCCGATCCCCATCGCTTCGATCGCTTCGACTTCTTCCGACACCGTCATCGTTCCGAGCTCGGCCGTAAATGACGCGCCGATCCGCGCCGCCAACATGATTCCCGTGATCAGCGGGCCAAGCTCGCGCGTGAAGCCGATTGCCACCAGGCCGGGAACTAGCCGTTCGGTTCCGAAGCGTTGCAATTGATAGCCAGTCAGCAGCGCCATCGTTAATCCGAGGAAAAATGAAACTAGCCCCACCAACGGCACCGAATCGACGCCGGCACGTTCGGCATGGCGGAAAAAGCTCAACGCGCGAAACGGCGCGCGTCCCTCGCGCAACCGTTCCCACGTTTCGTCGACTGTGTTGATGATGAACCAGAAGATGCTCCCGACCTCGCGCAGAAAACCTCCGCCGAGACTGCCGATCTCCTGCAGCGCGATCACTGGTGCAGCGATCAATCTCTCCTCGGTGGTATCTTTTTCTCGTTCCGGCATGCCGCAGGGAAAGTGCCTCAGGTCGCGGACGTGAAAAAGCGTTTTCTTCCACTGGCGCATCCGTCGAGCGCAGACTAATTGTTCGAAGCGTAAACAGGTATGTCCGTGCGAGGTGTTGTGATTCTGGGAATGTTCGCGCTCGCGGCAGCAGCTGGCGCACAGCAGTTCGGCATAATGAGCTCGGTAAAAGAAAACAAGATCGGTTTAGTCGTTCACGGCGGCGCGGGGACGATGGAGCGTCACAAAATGACCGAGGAGCGAGAGCGCGAGTATCGCGCCGGCATCGAAAACGCGTTGCGCGCGGGTTGGGAGATTTTGCAGCGCGGCGGTTCCGCTTTGGATGCGACTGAGGCCGCGGTGCGCATGTTCGAAGACGATCCGCTGTTCAACGCCGGGAAAGGCTCGGTCTTCAATTCGGCCGGGGTGAACGAAATGGACGCCGGGATCATGGATGGCAAGACTTTGAAAGCCGGCACCGTTGCGAACCTACAGCACGTGAAGAATCCGATCAGTCTCGCGCGGCTCGTAATGGAAAAATCGCCGCACGTGATGATGGCAGGTGAGGGCGCCGAAGCGTTTGCCAAAGAACACGGCGTGGAGCTGGTCGACGCAAAATACTTTTTTACTCAGGAACGCTGGGACGCGTTGCAGAAACTTAAGTCCGCAGAAAAGGCCGGTGCCAACGGTGACAAGAAATTCTTTCTCAGCGAGCAGGATCTGCACGGCACGGTCGGCGCCGTCGCGCTCGATCGAAATGGAAATCTCGCTGCCGCGACCTCGACAGGCGGCAAGACCGGCAAATTACCCGGACGAGTCGGCGACACGCCGGTCATCGGCGCCGGCACTTACGCGAACAACGCGACCTGTGCGGTTTCGGGCACCGGCGACGGCGAATTTTTTATCATGGCGACCGTCGCCCACGATGTCTCCGCGCTAATGGAGTACGGCCACAAGACTTTGGAACAGGCAGGCCTCACTGTGATCAACAAAGTTGGAAAACTTGGCGGTACCGGCGGACTAATTGCCATCGACAAGAACGGCAAAATCACACTGCCGTTCAACACCTCGGGCATGTATAGGGGATATGTCGATCCAAACGGCAAGTTTGTGACCGAGATTTATCGGTAACTGTGCTCCCGCCGTTCTCCGTCGCCATCCCTTGTTACAACGAAGCTGCGCGCATCGGCGGCTCGGTTCGCGCTACGCTCGATTATCTCTCGGCAGAATCTCCGGACGCCGAACTGATTGTTGTGAACGACGGCTCGATCGACGCAACAGCGGCAATCGTTCGGGAAACACTCGCCGGCGCGAAAGTGCAAACGCAGTTCATCGAAAATTTCCCGAATCGCGGGAAGGGCGCTGCAGTGCGAACAGGCTTGCTCGCCGCCACGAAACCGATCGGGTTGTTTTTCGATGCCGATCTTTCCACGCCGCTGAGCGAAACTCCGAAGGTCATCGAGCCGATCGCACACGGGGATGTCGATCTTGCCTTCGGCTCCCGCGCGCTGGATCGCAAATTGATCGGCGTTCATCAACCGTGGCGACGCGAACAAGCAGGACGCGTTTTCAATTTGGTCGTGCGGCTCGCGACCGGAATGCCCTTTTGGGACACGCAATGCGGGTTCAAGGCGTTCCGGCTCGATGTTTGCCGCCCGATTCTGGAAGAGGCCCGCGTCCAGGGTTTCGCTTTCGATGTCGAATTACTCTTTCTCGCGTATCGCGCCGGTTTGCGTCTTCGCGAGGTGCCCGTCTGCTGGAATCACGCCGAAGGCAGCAAGGTCCGTGTGATTCACGACAGCCTGCGAATGTTGCGCGAAGTGATCGCGCTGCGGATGTCGTCTTAGCTATTTCTTAACGATCTCGGCGTTCTCAAGCAGAGCGATCCCGCCGCGCTCCGCGAGTTTGCCTTTGAGCGTGATCGTTTTTCCGCAGGAATCAGCCAGTTCGTCGTTCATCGGTTTATGCTCGCCGACGACGAGATAGGCTTTGCCGTTTTGGACAATCCCGACCGGTCCGCCATTCTTGATGCACTTTGCGCCGCAGGATTGGCCGTGCTCCGCACCCATCGCGTTATGATCGACGTAACACATCATGTCGACGATCTCACCCGTGACAGTCTTTTCCGACGCCGCGGCGTCTTTCGCGTGCTCCGCGGGGTCATGCGCGAGGGAGAGCGGCGCGGTGGCAAATGAAGCGATGACAATCACCGCGAAGATTTTTGTGAAAGTTTTGAAACGTGTCGAAGTAAACATGGGTTATTTTCGGCTCTTCTTCCGTTCGATCAAATCGGCGAACTGCGAGAAAAAATACGACGCGTCGTGCGGACCGGGCGCAGCTTCGGGGTGATATTGCACGCTAAAAATGGGAAGTTCCTTGTGCCGCATGCCTTCAACGGTGTTGTCGTTCAAATTAATGTGGCTGACTTCGACATTCTTCGGGAGCGATTCGGGATCGACCGCGAATCCGTGGTTCTGCGCGGTGATCGCAACCCTGCCGCTTTTCAAATCCTTCACCGGCTGATTTGCGCCGCGATGACCGAACTTGAGTTTGAATGTCGATCCACCGAACGCGAAGCCGAGAATTTGGTGGCCGAGACAAATTCCAAAGATAGGTTTCTTGCCCATTAAATCGGCGACGGTTTTGTGCGCGTAAGGAAGTGCGGATGGATCGCCGGGACCATTTGAGAGAAAAATTCCATCGGGATTTTGTTTCAAAACTTCTTCTGCAGTTGTCGATGCGGGAACAACTGTGACGCCGAAACCTTTCTGCCGAAGCAATCGCAGAATATTCTGTTTGATCCCGTAATCGTAAGCAACGATCCGAAACCGGATCGTTGGCAATTTCGGTCTGTTGTCGCCGTTGCCGTTTTGAATCGTCCACGGCTGACTCAATTTGCCGTCGGGGTCCCATTGATAAATTTCCGGCGTCGAAACTTCTTTCACGTAATCCATTCCGATCACGCCTTCGCCTTCGAGCGCACGCTGGACCGCTTGCTTGATCGACATCTTCTCAGTTGTCAGGCACGCTTTCATCGCGCCGCGCGTCCGCAGATGTCTCGTCAACGCGCGCGTGTCGATCCCCTGAACGCCGGGGATGTCGTACTTCTTCAAATATTCATCGAGCGACATTTCGCTGCGCCAATTGCTTGGCGCTTCGCTCAATTCTTCGATGACAAATCCCCGCACGTGCGGCTCGCGACTCTCCTGATCGAGCGAGTTGATTCCGTAATTACCAATCAACGGATACGTCATCGTGACGATCTGCCCGCGATAAGAAGGGTCGGTCAGGACTTCCTGATAACCGGTCATCGCGGTGTTGAAACAGATCTCGCCGACGCGCGTCCCGGTGGCGCCAAATGATTCGCCCTCGAAATATTTTCCGTCTTCGAGGGCTAAAATCGCGCGCATCTCACTGCGCATTGTCGATCTTCGTGATCGAATTTCAAATGCCGAGCGAAAAAAAATGCCCGAATCGAAAATTCGACTCGGGCATCGCCAAAATTTTACCCCACAGGTGCCGTTCAGGTGAATCTCCCGTTCCCTTTTAGTAAAGGGCGGATGACCGTCGCTGCGGAATCTGACTTCCAATGAAGGCGTGTCATTCTCCGCATCAACCAAGCCTCCTGGTTTAATCAACTATCGGTTCGGGGACGTCACCTTATTCTCGAACATCGCAGGGTAAATTCGAAAGCCGCTGGCTGAGAGTTGAGCGGAAAGCACTGGTTTCCTTCCCAACCCTCAACGAGCGGCTCTCAATCTCAAAGAACTATTCGCGCAATTCTGCGCCGAGGTCGCTCCGCAATCGCTCGCGAATTTTCGCGTGCGCCGCATTCACTTCCTCGTTTGTCAGTGTGCGACTCCGATCTCGATATGTCAATCGATATGCGAGCGACTTTCGCGCCCCGCCGATTTTTTCTGTGAATAAGTCAAACAGCTCAATGCTTTCCAGCAGCGGCTCTTTTGGATTTTCGATCGCGCGCAGAATTTTTTCGTGCGGAACTTCTTCGGGTAGAATCATCGCAACGTCGCGTGCCACCGCTGGAAATTTCTCGAGCTCGCGAAACTTCGTGCGCGATTCTTTACTCAACAGCAAATCGGCGTGTAACTCGGCGACAAACACGGGACCCATCGCGTTCGACTTCGCCGATGAAAGTTGTCCGCCGAAACCAATCAACCGTTCGCCCGAATAAACGTCCACCGGCAATGCGAAATCAGGAAATTTTCGCGAACGAAACGACAAACTTGGAACGACGGATTCGAGCGCGCCTTTGAGATCGAACAAATCGACGTTTCGACTCCTTGCGGACCGCCAATCCGGCGCGCTGGCAATGTTTCCCCAGAGCAAAACTCCGAGATGGCGTTCTTCTTTTCCGGTTGGCGGAATGAACGTGCGACCAATTTCGAAAATCGCGATGCGCTCAGCACCCGCGCGAATGTTTCGATCCAAAACTGCGAGCAATCCGACCAAAATGCTTGGCCGCAGTGCTACGGCGTCTTCGCTGAGCGGATTTCGCAGTTCGATCGCGCTCTCGCTGAACGCGAATCGTTCGCGTGGTAACAATTTTGAAGTGCGTACTTCATTCAGGCCGACCGCCACCAGCCTGTTTCGCCACCCAGTTTCGAAATCGTGCGCGTGATCGGCCGCACTGGAAGGCGAATAACGGCCGCGCTCGACGCCAGGAATATTGTTTGCGCCGTAAGCGCGGACGACTTCCTCGATAAGATCGACATCGCGCTGCAGATCACGGCGGTAACTCGGGATTTTCCACTTCGTTGTTTTCGCCGCGCTTGTCTTTTTCAAACCGAACCCGGTCAAAATCTCGTCGATCCTTTTGGGTTTGATTGAAATGCCCACAACGCGATCGCATTTTTCGTAGGTGAGGGAAACGTCAGCTGGGTCCGATGGAGGTTTGCCCGCTGTTTGGATTTCCTTGGCCGGAGCTCCGTCGGCGATTTCTTGGATCAATTCGGTCGCGCGTTGCGAGGCGCGGAGAACCATGTCGGGATCAACGCCACGCTCGAATCGGTAGCTCGCATCGCTTGGCAAATTTAATTCGCGCGCGGTCTTACGAACGCTGGCCGGCAAGAAATAAGCGGCTTCCAGGAGAATGTTTTTGGTCGAATCGGTCACGCCAGTTTCTTCGCCGCCCATCACACCGCCGATCCCGACCACGCGGTCTCGGTCGGCGACGACGCAGATTTCCTTTTTCAACGAGTAAGTCTTGCCGTCGAGCGCGAGAAAGTTTTCGCCGGCGCGGGCGAGGCGGACGTTGATCATGCCTTTCAATTTGTCTGCGTCGAACGCGTGCGTCGGTTGCCCGAGCTCGAGCATCACGAAGTTGGAAATGTCGACAATGTTGTTGATCGAACGAATGCCAACGCCCTCAATTTTCGCACGCAACCATTGCGGACTCGGCCCAACCTTCACGTTGTCGATCTTGCGGGCGGAAAAAAACGGACATTCCCGTGTTGACGCAATCGTCACGCCGGTTTTCCGGACCGGAACCTTGGATTCGCGCGGCGTTGATTTCAGTTTCTTGCTGGTGAGCGCCGCAAGTTCGCGCGCAAGACCGTATTGACTCAACAAATCGCCGCGATTCGGCGTGATCTCGACGTCGAGAATGGTGTCCCTCGGAAACAAATCGGAAATCAGCGCGCCAATCTTTGCTTCGGCCGACAAAATTAGAAGACCGGCCGCGTCCGAGCCGAGGCCGAGCTCGATCGCGCTGCAAAGCATTCCTTCACTTTCAACGCCGCGAAGCTTGCTCTTTCGAATTTCCGTTCCGTTCGGCAACTTCGTGCCGGGGAGGGCGAGCGGAACTTTGTCGCCAACTTTGTAATTCCTCGCGCCGCAAACGATCTGCCGTTTCACGCCGCTGCCGTCGTCAACTTCGCAAACCGTGAGACGATCTGCGTTCGGATGACGCGACGAGGCGACAATTTGCGAAACAATGACGTTGTCGATTTTCGCGCCGCGCGTTTCGATTCCTTTTGTTTCGACGCCGGCGCGGGTCAACAAGTCGGCGATCTCTTCCGGATTTTTTGGAAGATCGACAAAGTCGCGGAGCCAGTTGACGGAAAATTTCATGTGAACTGGCGGAGAAAACGCAAATCGTTTTGCGAGAAGAGGCGGATGTCTGGGATGTCGAACAAAATCATCGCCAGCCGGTCCATGCCGAGGCCGAAAGCGTAGCCGCTCCATTTTTCCGGGTCGTAAGCTTTGTCGCCGCGCGCCTTGTTGACCTGTTCGAAAACGGCGGGATGCACCACGCCCGAGCCGCAAACTTCGATCCATTGCTCGCCGCCTTTGAGCGCTTTCGATTTTACATAGACTTCGAGACTCGGTTCGGTGAATGGGAAAAAGTGCGGTCGGAATTCAACTTCGGTTCCGGCGCCAAGAAGCTCTCGGCAGAAAAACTCGAGTGCACCTTTCAAATCGGCGACGCTCACGTTTTCATCGACGTAAAGTCCTTCGATCTGGTGGAACTGCGGGCTGTGAGTCGCGTCGAGTTCGTCACGACGGTAGGCCGCGCCGGGCGAGATCACGCGAATCGGCGGCTTCGCCGCTTGCATTGTGCGGATCTGGACGGTCGAAGTATGTGTTCGGAGCAAACGGCCATCCGGCAAATAAAATGTGTCTTGCTCATTCCGCGCCGGATGCTCCGGCGGCGTGTTCAGCGCGTCGAAGCAATGCCATTCGTCTTCGATATCGGGTCCATCAGCGAGCGCGAACCCCATTCGGCGGAAAATCTCGATCGACCGTTCCCACATTTGCGTGAGCGGATGCAGCGCGCCGATCTCGTGCGGGGTTCCGGGCAGCGAGATGTCGATCTTCGCCAGCGCGCCGGATTCTTTCTGCGAACGAAATTGCGCGGTACGCGCTTCGATCGCCGCGGTAACGGCAATGCGAACTTCGTTGAGAAGTTTGCCGACGACCGGCTTCTCTTCCTTGGCGAGCGTCTTCATCTGCTCGCCCCAGGCCGAAATGCTGCCGCTGCGCCCGAGATATTTCACGCGCGCGGCTTCGAGCGCCTGCTCGTCACCGGCGGATTCGATCTCGCGCAGCGCGTCGTCGCGCAGTTGTTCCAGCGGGTGAGCCATCGCACGACACGTTGAACGCTCAATGCTGAACGTTCAATGGAAAGATACTGTCGTGGCGCTCTACGAGCGCCGTCGGCGGTCATAGACCGCCGCTACAGAAGAAAAAACTAGGCCGCTTTCTTCGACTTCGACTTCTCGTCGAGCGCGCTCTTGGCTTGCTCGACAATCGCTTTGAACGTGCTTGCGTCGTTGACTGCAATGTCGGCGAGAATTTTGCGATCGAGTCCGACCCCCGCCGCTTTTAATCCTTCGGCGAAGCGGCTGTAGGTCAGCCCGTTCGCGCGCGCGGCGGCGTTCAGTCGCTGGATCCAAAGATAGCGAAATGTGCGTTTGCGCGTTTTGCGATCACGATAGGCCCAATACTTGCCTTTCATGGTTGCGTCTTTGGCGTAACGGAAAAGTTTTGATCTGCGACCGCGATAACCTTTGGCGGATTTGATGACGCGTTTGCGCCGGGCGCGGCTGGCCGGCGAGTTCGTGGCTCTTGGCATTTGTTGTTAGGTCGTGAATTGCTTCACGACTCCTCTTTCAACGGGCTGTTTGTTCATTGTCGATCTTTCCGACCTCGCTCGCTGATAAATCCCGCAACCGCGGGACAGGTGGAGAGACGACCGACGCGTCAGCGCCGGGGCGAAGAAGGTAGGTGAAAAAGTGCGAATGACAAATTCGGATTTCGCTGTTGTTCTGATATAATCCGGCCGTGCATCGGCTTGCGCGCCATCGGCTGATATTGCTCGCGCTGATCGCTGCCTTTTGGACGCTTCTGGTTTTGCTGCCGCATTTTTTCCCGACGGCGGCGTTTCTCTCGGCGATGTGGCAAGGCGAACGCAGCTTCGCCGACTTCTTGCGGCACGATGGGCGCAAAACGGCTGTGCATCCCGAGTTCGTTTTTGTTGGAATCGATCAGCAATCGATTCAGTTGGACGCCGTCGGTCCGGAGGAAGCGGCCGGCAATCGCGCGCTCGAGCTCATGATGCAACGGCCGTATCCGTGGTCGCGCGAAGTTTGGGCGTTGTTGTTGGACAAACTTTTCGATTCCGGCGCCCGCTTGGTGATCTTCGACATCGTTTACAACGTACCAAACGACGGAGATGCAGCCTTTCGGGCGGCTCTGGAAAAATATCGAGATCGAGTCGTGCTCGGCTGCAACATCGATGTTCAAAATATCGATGTTCAAAATCAGCAGGAGCAGTTCGTATTACCTAACCCAAGTCTGATTCCTCCACCGCAACTGAAGGACGATCGAGTGGGTTTCGTGAATTTCTGGCGCGACGTGGACGGGCTGGTGCGGCGCGTTCAATTTCACAAGGGACCGCCCGAGATTCCGGGCAACGAGATTTTCGAATCATTGGACGCGCGGGCGCTAAACAAATTGGGACGCGCCGATGCCGCTCCGAAGGATTTGGACGTTCACGCGATCCGTTTTAGTCCATCCGATGCCTACTCGCCGCGTCCGCTTTGGGAAATTTTCGATCCGCGCTCATGGCGAGCAAACTTCGGCAACGGCGCATTTTTCAAAGACAAGATCATAATCATCGGCGCGTCTGCGCAGATTTTCCACGACACGCACGCGACTCCGGTCGACGAGAACATGTATGGGCCGGTCATACATTTGCACACTCTGGCTGCCGTCTTGGACGGCGAGTTTCTGCGAGAGCTCAAGACCAGCACAGACTTCTACTTTATTTCCGCAGCGGCATTGCTGGCGTGGTCGATCGTTGCGTTCGTCAGGCGGCCATTGCTCTGCGTTTTAATCCTCGCGGCGCTCGCGGCCGGGTATCTGGTCGCGGCACGAATTCTTTATGATCGAGAGGGTTTGCTGATCTTCACCGTGCCGCCGTTGGCATTGTTCACGGCGAGCGGGCTGTCGGGTTTGGCATTTGAGTACGTATTGGAGAGTCTTGAGAAATTGCGGACGCGACGAACGCTCGAGCGTTACGTTTCCAAAAACATCGTCAAAGAAATTCTCGACAACCCCGGCGGCTATTACAGTTCGATGCTCGGTTCGCGCAAACCGGTGACGGTGTTGTTTTCGGATTTGGTGGGATTCACGAATTTGTCGGAGAAGGCCGATCCGGTCGTGCTGGTTTCGCAATTGAATCGTTATCTCAGCGCGATGGTTCCGAATGTTTTCGATAACGGCGGCACGCTCGACAAGTTTATCGGCGACGCGATCATGGCTGTCTGGGGCAACGTCAGCAGCCATGGCGCCGATGTCGATGCGAAGGCGGCGGTGCGCGCGGCGCTTGGAATGCGAACCGTCATGAAGAAATTAAACGACGAGTGGCGCGCCGAAGGCCTCGATTCGCTCGCGTTTGGCGTCGGGATCAATCATGGCGACGCGGTCGTTGGAAACATCGGTTCCTACGAGCCGCACGAACGGCTCGACCCAACGGTGATCGGCGACGCGGTAAATCTGGCGTCGCGCTTGGAAGCGCTCACCCGGCAATATCATGTCGACATTTTAATTGGCGCGAGCGCAGCGGAACTGGTGCGCGGCGAATTTCATCTGCGCTCGGTTGATTTGGTTCAAGTGAAGGGCAAAACCGAACCGGTCGATGTGTTCACGTTGATCGGTGCGCGTAAGGACGATGTCGATCCTGAGTTGTTGAAATGGCTCGAATCGTACGAGGAAGGGATCAAAAAATTCCGCGGGCGAAAGTTCAGCGAGGCCAAGATCTTGTTCTCCCGTTTCCTGGAATTTTATCCGGATGATATTTTGGCGAAAATGTATCTCGAACGCGCGTTGCGATACGAGCAAGCACCGCCAGATGAATCCTGGAACGCGGTAGAAGTCTTTACGAAGAAGTGACAAGCGCGGCGGCGCGGCTTAAAGAAGGCGCGTGACAAAAACCGCGCCGAAAAAATTTCATTTCATCGGGATCAGCGGCACCGCGATGGGTGCGGTGGCGGCGGCGCTGCAGGAGCGCGGATTCAAAGTCACCGGCTCGGACGAAAGCGTTTACCCGCCGATGTCGACCTTTCTCGAAGAGCGCGGGATCAAACTTTATCACGGTTACGACAAGAAAAATATTCCATCGGACGCGGACGTGGTGGTGATCGGGAACGCGATGAAGCGCGGCAATCCGGAAGTGGAAGCTGTGCTGAACCGGAAACTTTTTTATCTTTCGCTGCCGGAAGTTTTGAAAAATCATTTTCTGCGCGGCAAACACAATCTCGTCGTCACGGGCACGCACGGAAAAACCACCACGACCGCGGTGTTGACCTGGATTATGGAAAAGGGCGGGCGCAAACCGGGCTTTCTCATCGGCGGCATTCCAAAAAATTTCGGCAAGGGCGCGCGGCTCAACGATTCGAAGTATTTCGTGATCGAAGGCGACGAATACGACACCGCGTTCTTCGACAAGCGCTCGAAGTTCATTCATTACCTGCCCGAGCTCGTGATCGTGAACAACATCGAGTTCGATCACGCCGACATTTTTAAAAACCTTGACGAGATCAAGCTGAGCTTTCGCCGTTTGCTCAACATTGTCCCGGAGAACGGAATGGTGCTCATTAACGGGGACGACCATAACTGTGTCGAAGTCGCGAAAGATTGCCGCGCCCAGATGGTCGAGGTTGGTTTCTCGAAAAATTGCGCGCAACGAATCCGCGACGTCGCCTACTCAACCGAAGGCTCGCGATTTAAACTTGGAGACGACGTTTACGAAATCCCGCTCGTCGGCGAATTCAACGTGCGCAATGCGGCGATGGCCGCGACCGCCGCGCGATTTTATGACGTGCCGAAGGCGAAGATCGACAACGCGCTGAAAAGTTTTCAGGGGATTGCGCGGCGCCAGGAAATTCGCGGTGAAGCGCGCGGCGTGAAAGTGATCGACGACTTCGGCCATCATCCAACGGCGATCGCGCAAACGTTGGGGGGGTTGCGCCACCGTTTTCCCGGTCATCGGCTGTGGGCAATCTTCGAGCCGCGCTCGAATACGACGCGCCGCGCGGTGTTTCAAAAGGAGTTACCCGAAGCGTTCAAACTCGCGGACGGTGTTTTCATTTCACAGGTCGCGCGACTCGAGCAAATACCAGAGGAGGAGCGGTTGCATCCCGAACAGGTGGTAAAAGAAATCTCGGACGATGGGCGGCCCGCGTTTTACGAAAAGAACGCCGACGCGATTGTCGATCGAATCGTTCCGATGTTGAAGAAAGAAGACGTCGTCGCCGTGTTCAGCAACGGCGGCTTCGACAACATTCACGAAAAGCTGCTAAAGCGGCTCAAGAAACTGTAGCGGCGCTCTATGAGCGGGGAAAAATCGCGAACTGCGGCCGACGATTGGAAGCTCTTGCAAGCAAAGATCTTCCCGCCCGAATATCAATTCTGATTAGATTAAACAGACGGCGGTCATAGACCGCCGCTACAACATTTGCAGCAAGTTGGAGAACTGTAGCGGCGCTCTATGAGCGCCGAAAACCCACGACCTCGACGGCTTGGCCGGCTCGAAACAGTTTTCGTTGATTCGCCGATTTACTTTGTGACGTCGTGCACCGCGAATCGTCGTAAGGTGCTTGCTCAATCACCGATCCAGCACGCACTCGTCGAATTCGGCGAAAGCGGTCCCGCGCATGGAGCCTGGCTTGGCAGGTACGTGCTGATGCCTGATCACCTGCACGCGTTCGTCGCCTTGGACGAAGAGAAGATCACTCTCGCAACTTGGATGAAATCTTTGAAGAACTCGTTGTCGAAAAGTTTGCGCGCTTGCGGAATCTCGGCGCCGCACTGGCAGAAAACATTTTTTGATCATGTCTTGCGCGGTTCGGAATCTTACAGCGAGAAGTGGGAATACGTTTGCGAAAATCCAGTGCGCGCCGGACTTGTGAAAGTATCCGAGGACTGGCCGTTTCAAGGAGAGATTTTCTCACTCGAATATCAATCAGATTAAGAGAACGGCGGTCATAGACCGCCGCTACAATTCGTCTATGGCGTTTGCGCCGGTGACGGAATGATTGTCGGCGTCGGCGTCGGCGACGCGCTTGATGCGTTCGGCCTCGCAGTAGGTGTTGCCGTCGGTGTGGGAGACGGCGTTCCCGTTCGAGATGGTGTGGACCACTCGATGCCCTCCTCATCTGACGTTCCCGATTCAATCACCGTCGCCGATCGCGTCGATGTTCCAGTAGACAAGGTTGTCGTCGCCGAAGACGTCGCTGATGTGATTGATGTTGAGCTCGAGCTGACCGTTGCGGTTGGGCTCGGCTGAATTGGTTGCAGAAACTTTCGGTAGGTGACGGCAAGAGTCGCGCCCGGAACCGGATCAATCGTCAGCGTCGCCGGCCCGGCAATGATGATTGGTTTTATGAATTCTGCCGGCGGCGGGCTCAGTAGCGCTGCTGCAAGGACGGGCGCTTTAAGAGGCGTAGGCGTTGGTGTTGGAGTCGGTGTTGGAGTTGGAGTACCACTAACCACCGTGTCAGCACACGTGTTATTGGTCTCGTTCGCCTCGGTAACCACGTTACCTGGATCTACTGAACAGTCTCCGCCCGCACGCGGATTCGCATAACTTCCAGCTGCAGCCGGAGTCGCTGTGAACGAAACATCGAAAGAGCCGCCGGGATTGATCGTGACGTTGGTCCCCGAAACCGTGCAAGTAAGATCATCAGTCCCTGCGATCGTGCAACTGATCGTACCGGAGATGCTAACGCCGGATAGATTGCTAACTTGCGGAGAGCCATAACTGATATTGGTGTTTGGTAAATTGTCGCTAAGAATAGTTTGCCCAGAAGCAAAACTGGCGGCTGCAGCCCCGCCATTGGCGATGTGGATCGTCCAAGTCCAGGAATTTGGGAAAGTGGCGTGGCCACCCGCATTATCGGCTTTGGTGGCAGTTAGATCGGTCGAGGCCGGTGTTGCAGTTGGAGTCGCGATTGGCGTTGGAGTTGGACTCGGGGGAGGAAGACCCGCCTCGATGACGCCGCGCGACTGACCGACAACAAACTGATCCTGCGTAAAGTTCCTGATGATTATGAAGTGACCGTCTTTGACGTGAATGGTTAACTTCGCGCTTGTGATAAGGCGAGTTTTGAACTGGTGATCGTCCGCGTGCGCAGCGGCAGCAAAAACAAAAAGCGTTAGCAACGCTCTGACCGCCGTCTTCATCGTGAGCTCACGCTTCCAATGGAGCGAAAGTTAATCCTCGCCTCTGCGATAAGTGATGAAAGAGGTCGTGTCGCCTCCGGTAACTGTGACAGTGGAGGGACCAGCGATCACGACTTCGTTGACGGGTTCTAGGATATTGGCCGGATCCGGATCGGCAATTGTCGCCGTTAACATCTTTGCTTCGAGGCCACTCCTATCTGTGGCTTTGACGGTGCCGCGAACGGTCGCCAATGAAAATGGGCCCTCCTGTGTGAAATTTCGGATTACTAAAAACCGGTTGCCGGGGACATCTATAGTAAACATGTCGCCGACTTGCACGACCCGACTCACAAAATCGCCCGCGTGTAAAAACGTCGCGAAGCTCAAAACAAAAACTAAGGCGAGAAGTCGGAATGAAGTTTTCATACGATGGGACCCCGACGAGACAGCAAAGCCGATCGATCCGCCTTCGTCAAGACTACGGCGTGACAAGCGTGCGCGCGTCAAGATCGACATCGATTGCGACGTGTGAGGCGAGATTCGACGCGGGAGTTTTGATCGCGGAAGCAAATTGAC
>WNFR01008093.1_pt1 | contig 23722 bp, 21 predicted proteins | sample 5400221 | NCBI WGS metagenome assembly WNFR01 (sample SAMN13153357, study PRJNA577476) | soil metagenome | isolation source: 40 cm soil under Madrone tree | place: USA:California | collected 2016-06-14 | reverse complement strand
CTGACCCTCGTCGTCTACGTTGAGCGAGCCGCGCCGCCAGGGCATGGTGCCGTTATCGACTACCGTGCATTTTTCGCTGGCTACGCGCTTCCCGATGAGCCCGGCGAAAGCCGAGGTCTGCTTGCGATTGAAGTCGGCTTCGAGCCCGTGACCAACAGCTTCGTGCAATAGTACGCCGGGCCAGCCTGGACCGAGCACCACTTCCATCTCGCCGGCGGGAGCTTCACGAGCGTCGAGTTGGAGGATGGCCTGTCGGGCGGATTCTTTGGCGAAATATTCGGGAGTCTTTTCTCCGAAGAAGAAGTCGAGGGCGACGCGTCCACCGCCGCCGGAGCTGCCGCGAGCGGAATTACCCTCGGTCTTGGCGATGCAGGAAACGTTCATGCGCGCTAACGGCTGCGAGTCTTCGGCGAAAGTGCCGTCGGAACCCACCACCAGGATGTTGCGCAGCTCGTCGGAATAGCTAGCGCGAACTTCCTTGATACGCGGATCATAGGCACGGGCCGAAGCGTCAGCGCGCATGACCAGTTCGACCTTGGCTGTAATTTCAGCGTCCACGGACGGCAGCGTTACCGGATAAAGGCTGCGCGCAGGTTTCTCCTGGAATCCCACTACCGGGGTCTTAGATGGACCGCTAGCGATCAGGGCCGCGGTCCGGGCGGCATGCAAAATCCGTTCTGACGAAAGATCGTCGGTGTAGGCGTAGCCGGTGCGCTCGCCGACCACCACCCGAACGCCGCATCCCGCCGAAATTCCCTGGGAGGCGGACTTTACCATGGATTCGTCCACCATCAACGAGGTGGACGAGAGGTACTCGAAATAAAGATCGGCGTATTCTCCGCCGGCTGAGAGGGCTGCCGCCAGGTAGCGCTCGAGATCATGTTCCGTGAGGCCGTAGTGCTGAAAAAAGAACCGATTTTTGTCCACCGTAGTTAGATGTCCTTGGACTGGGAAAGACTCCCAGGGGTTTCTTCATTATCCCACACGGTCCGGCGCGGGCTAAGGTGGCATGGGTGAGCCCACCACAGTCCGCGGGGGGACAGCGAGTTCATAAGAGCTGAAAATAGACCCCTGGTCCCGGGACTGTGCCTGATTTATTTCTCCGGCCAGGCTCCCAGCAAACGGCGGACGTCCACCAACTGCGCCAGATGATAGGCATTGTGGTCAGCAACGAGCAAGGCCTCGCGCAGGACAGTCTGGCCGTCTCCCCATGGAATGCGCATGTGCAGATCAGTTTTCGGATTGGCGACCAGGTCCTGCATGGCCTTCAAATCCTGGCGAAATTTCTTGATGCTGGCATTCCAGGCGGAGGCGCTGGGCGGAGCCTCGGTGCGCGGCCAAAAGCCCTTGGGCCAATCGGGTGAAACGTGCTTTCGCTTTCGGCTGAATTCGAGAATGTCCCATTGCCCGATGCGCATGTGTTCCAGCAGCATCCAGGGAGAGTGCGGCAGGCCCGACGGTTTTTGTCCCCGTAGTTTAGCCGGGATTCCTCCGATCACTTCTTCAAACCGGGCGTGGGCGCTTCCGCCCTTGAGCAATTCAATCAAATGGCGCCGCAGGGAGCTGTCCTGATCGTTTTTCATTTTCTTGCCCTTCGCTTTTGGCTGAGGATTCGGGTCATTCACCAGTTAAAGGTTTTTGCAGGAAATTGACAAGCCCGCGTAGACAGGCGTCATCCTCCCGCGCTAACCTAACGGACCGAAGGAGCTTTTTATGCGTCTATGGATGGTTTTGCTGGTAACGGTCGTTTTGGGAGCCGGGCTGCACTCTGCGTTTGCGGCAATGCCGGCCGTGGGCTCCGCTGCTCCCGACTTCACCCTTCCTTCACAGGACGGCACGCAAGTCACCCTAAAGGATTTCCGCGGGAAATGGGTCGTGCTTTATTTCTATCCCAAGGACGGGACACCCGGATGCACCATCGAGGCACACAACTTTCAGCGTGATCAGCCGCAATACGCACAACGCAACGCGGTGGTGGTCGGAGTCAGCGTGGACACGACCGACTCCCACAAAGAGTTCTGCTCCAAGGAAGGCCTGAACTTCAAGCTGCTGGCCGACACCGAACACAAAGTGGTGAAGCAGTACGAGTCCACGATGAACTACAAGGGCGTCGAGATCGCCGCGCGAAACACTTTCATCATCGATCCGCAGGGCACGATCCAACGCGCGTATACCGGCGTGGACCCCAACAAACACAGCCAGGAAGTGTTGACGGCCCTGGATGAATTACAGAAGGGCGCTTCGGCCTCGAAGTAGGCTTGGGTTTGATTTTGGGTGGAGCAGCGCTTAGCGCTGCGTCGGGATCAGATTCTGCGGCGGCTTTAGTGGCTGAGGTACCGCAGAGGCTGAAGCCCGTCGGTGAGGAGGATATTGTTGCAGGCCTGAAGCCTTGCTCCACTCGAGATTTTCGCCATTTCCGGTGTTTGGCTGGAGAACGTCTAGACTTAAAGCATGAACGTTCGCCCCGAGCAGATTCCCTATCGCGATTTCTATCGAATTCTCCTTGGCTCCGTCGCTCCCCGTCCTATTGCCTGGGTCTCCACGCTAAATAAGGGACACCTGAACCTGGCGCCATTCTCCTTCTTCAATGCGGTTTCGGCGAAGCCGCCGATGCTCGGCTTCTCCCCCTCTTTGCGCCTGGTGGATGGCCAGTCCGCTCCCAAGGACACACTGCACAACATCCGCGAAACGAGAGAGTTTGTGATCAATGTTGTGACTTTTGCGGTGGCCGACGCAATGAATCTCACCAGTGGCGACTATGACAGCTCAGTAGACGAATTCGCGCTGGCGAAATTGACCACGCGGCCTTCGCAGGTCGTGCGCCCCCCACAGGTGGCGGAGTCTCCCGTCAGCTTCGAGTGCAAGCTCAACCGGATCATTGATTTTGGCACCGAGCCGCCGAGCGGAAGCCTGGTGATCGGGGAGATCGTCTGCGTTCACCTCGAGGACAATGTCCTCAAAGAAGGCCGCCTCGATCCCGATTCGCTCGACCTGATTGGACGCATGGGTGGCACCCAGTACTCGCGGACCACCAATCGCTTCGACCTCAAAAGGCCTGAAGTGCAGCCTCCTGAAACGCCACACTCCAGAAAATAGGCCACCCGCTTACCGGATGGAATCCCGCAACTGGATGAGAGCATTGTCCGCCGCGGTCAGCCGGATCAGGCCGAAACGGGGATGGTCAAGATCAATCACGGTAAAGATAGTGATCGAAATTACCATGGCGTAAAGCAGCCCGTGGAACCAGCTGCGGCTCTTTCGTCTGGCCATATCGTAGCCTGCGATCAACCCGCTCAGCAGGGCGACACAAATCGACAGGCCAAAGATCAGCGGCGGCAGATGAGTATGCAGAGCGATGGTACGCGACGTGGTCACATCAATCATGTCATTTAGCGCTGGCAGCAACAGCCGGGCCACGTTTTGGGTGGGATCATCGCGGCTGCCCGCGATGGCGCGTGACCAGATTTCCTGTTGCAGTTTCGCAGCCCGTTGTAGGTCCTCCCCGGCGGCAGCCAAGTCGGGAAGCTTCTCGTAGACGTTCAACCGGGTATCCAGGTATTGGCGGAATAGCTGGCGCATCTCCTGCTGCTGGTTGGCAGGCAGCAAATCCAGGCGGAGATAGGCGGTGCCGATGGCGTTCGATTCCTGAACGATCAGGGCCCGCCGCTGGTCGAGATGAGAGATGCCATTGGCAAAGGTGAATCCCAGCAGCAGGCCCAGCAGGGCGAAGACCGCAGCTTGAATGGTCGAAGTGCCTTCGTGGGCAGCTTCAGTCTTCTTCGCGACATAGGAGCCCATGCGATAGCCCACTTCGAGGCAGATCGCCATCCCGAAAAATAGACAGATCGAAATTACAACCGCCAGCTGTCCCGGATTCATAGATTTATTTGCCTGCTCACGGAGCGTCGAAGGCTCAACAGTCTACCGGAAGTTCGGGCCGGGCGTGTTTCAGAAATTTCGTCGTCACGAAACACGTGCGGACAGCCGCTCAGGCTGTCCGGCGGAGCGGAGCTCCGCTATTTTCGCTGCCGGACAAGAACCGGGTCGAGCTGCGCTCGACTGGACAGCTGAGGACAGCGGTCCCTACGTGGGCCGTGGTAGCGCGGCTAGTTGAAGTCGATCTTCTCGAAGCCCAAGCCTTGCAGCAGGCTGGTGATCGTCGAGGTGGCGTTCTGTTGGGCAGTGCGTAAGATGCCGTCGGCCAGCGCCGCCTCGGTCAGTTGGCGCTCTGCCTCCTGACGCACTTGCGATTCGAGATTGGGATCGGTGGGCACCAGCAGCCCAGTCTGGCGGGAGTAAACTCGCGTCTTTGCACTATCCAGCCGGGTGCTGAAAACCTGTGCTGCGGGAACGTGGAGATGGACCTGCTTGGCTTCCACCCGGACATCGCCCGGCTTCAGGCTGGAGAAGTCGATGCCAGCGACGACCTCTCCGTGGACCAGGAGCAGCAGGCGATCTCCGGCCAGAAAATCCGGAAAGATAGGATTTTCCTTGGCACCGCTTACTATTTTGTCCATGGTGTAGACCACTGTCTCCAGCCGCTGCAGTTGCTGGATGCGATTGACCACCGTGGGCTGGCTTACATCAATGCTAAGGGTGCGGCCCGTCACGGCCGACCACGCCCGGCTCAATAGAGCCGGACCGGAACTACGCGAGAGCAGCACGAATCCAACACAACCGAGGATTAATATTCCAAGCAGCATTCCTATTCCGAGGGCGATAGCCAAGGGCGCTCGCGCGGCTTTCGAGGGCTCGGACATGCGGAAAGGGTAACATCGGTAGCGGTTGGGAAGTAGGAACGAAAGTTGTTTCTACTCAGGATTTTAGGGGCGCGAACCAAGATTTTAGGGGCGCGAACCAAGCGGAGACATCTGCCCTCGGCTGTCCGGCGGACTGCACTCCGTATCTCGCTTTCAGCAAAAACCGAGATCTAGCTTCGCTCGACCAGACAGCTGAGGACAGCTGTCGCTACGCGGTTCGTGATAGACACTCTGGCTTTTTCAACAGAGAGTGCCAGAGATGCTTTGTGCAACGAAAAGGTTGCATTTTTACCGCGCACCAAGGTAAGATGCACATTGAACGCAGCAGTAAGCGTTTAACTCGTCGCTGTACGCCCTTTCTTCCATCGGTTCAAAATGTGGCCCAATAGTATGCGTGGGGTGACCCTATCTCGCCTCGCAACAGGTTCGGAGAGACCTTATGGCGTGGTACGCGTATTGCATCACTGAGCAACAGACCCTAGCCAACGGAACCCGTTCTCGTCGTCCTTCCTTACTGGAAGGGGTTCAAGGCGTGAACGGCGCTACCGTTCTGACCTATCCCAGCGGTGAATTCAACATAGTCGTAAGCGAGTACGAACGCGATAACGTCCAGTTCGGAGAGAAAAACGTCCTGGAGCATGCGCGCGTTGTAAGCGTCTGTTTTCGCAGTGGAACGGTGTTACCGTTCCGCTTTGGGACGATTTTCGACACCGACGACGCCTTACGGCATGCCGTAAGATCGAATCGCCGGGCCTTCGGCCAGAGCGTTGCCCGCCTGCGCGGCAAGGCAGAGATGCACCTGAAGCTCCGGGTTAAGGATGGCTCGCTGCGCGAAGCCATGGCCGAGATCGTATTGCCCGACACAGTGGGCGGCGATTATCTGATCAAGCTGCGGGAGAAGGCTTCCCAGGATCGCGAGCGCCGAACCAAGGCCCGCGCTCTTTCGGTCCAGGTCCATAAGTTGTTCAATCCGTTGGAAGAAGAGATCAGTTGTAAGCGAGTGGATTCCGACGGAATGTTAATCGATATCGCCCACCTGATTGATTCCAAATCCATCGAAAAATATCAGAACCGCTACAGCAGCGCCGCCAAGCAGTTGAAGAACTGCGAACTGGCCATCAGCGGACCCTGGCCGCCTTACCACTTCCTTCCGGGCAAGCTGCGCATGGTCGCGGGTAACTCCTAGAGTTCAGACATCAGACCTCGGACTTCAGCATTTTTCGTGCTGAGGTCCGACGGCTGAGGCCTTACGTCCTACAGTGTGCAGCGAATGTGCAGGATTCTGCAGTTCAGCCTGGTCGCACTTGCATTTGATTTCCTCGGTGGAGTCCCTTGAAGCTTCGCTAAGTACATATTGTGCAGTAGTTTGCCGACGAGTCGGCATTCGCCCGTTTGATTCTGCAGCTTTGGTTGCGGAAATGCACTTGATCAGGTAACCAAAAGGGGCCGCTGAACAAATGACCTTCACTCTCTGTTTTTCGCGACATCTCTCTTGTTGCCGTTCCGGCCGCCGGATCGGCTCACCGCATCGCCATTCCTGACTCAACCTTCCACCTTGCCTCTTTTACTAGTGGCCCCAGCAATGGGGCCATTTTTTTAGCTCAGGACTGTGGTGAGACGGGCGGGACGCCCGTCCTCGACTCTTTGGCTGAAGTCTGTGGTCCCTACGGCTGATCTCCGCTCCCCGATTCCAAGAAGTTATTACCGGGGAACTCTGGGTTGGTTAGACTTGTCTACCTTTCCTATGAAGACTTTCCTGCGCGGCCTGTCCGTGGGCCTGGCTTTGGCGTTCTGCTCTCCCTCCGCCGTGCGGGGTATAGACCGCACGCCGGCGCGCGTTTCCGGCGATGTGCTTCTTTCTACCATGCAGCGGGAATTGCAGCGCGCTCAAACCAACCTGGGGCAACTGAATCCCGCGCCCTACTTCACCAGCTACTCGGTGTATGACGAGGAAGGGACGGTTGTTGTCGCCGGCCTAGGCAGCTTGCTGAATTCCACCCAGTTCCACCGGCGCATGGGCGAGGTGACCATGCGGGTGGGAAGCGCCGCGCTCGACAACACTCACCAGGAGAGTCGGCCCTCCGGCATGAGTTCGGGGCTGGTTCCCTTGCAGGACGATCCCGACGCGGCGGCGCGAGTCTTGTGGCAATTGACATACCAGGAGTACCGCCAGGCCGCGCAGACCTACCTGAACGTCAAGACAGCGGCCGCTGTCCGCACCCAGGAGGAAGACACCTCGGCGGATTTCGCCGAGGCCAGGCCCGAGGTGCATCTGGACTACGCCATGCCCGCGTTTCACCTTGATCGGAAGGTCTGGGAAGACCGGGTACGCCGCTACTCCAGTAATTTTCGCAAGTATCCCGAGATTTATTCCTCGGCGGTGATGGTGATTGGGCAGAAGACCCAAATGCGTTTTGTCTCCACTGCTGGCGCCCAACTGGCTACGCCGGGGACGCTGATACGCTTGATGATCGAGGCTGAGACCCGGGCCGATGACGGGATGGAATTGCTGCGGGTGGAAACCTTTCAGGCTGACACTCCTGACGGCCTTCCGAGTGAAGCTGAGATTGCGGCCAGGATCGACAAGATGGCCTCAGATCTTAAGGCCCTGCGGGCGGCGCCCACGGCTGAGCCCTTTGACGGTCCGGCGTTGCTCTCGGGCAGGGCGGCCGCAGTTTTCTTTCACGAAGTGCTGGGCCATCGCCTGGAAGGCCATCGCCAGCGCGGCGATCAAGAAGGTCAGACCTTCACCAAGAAGATCAATCAGCAGGTATTGCCTCAGTTTCTGAGCGTGACTGACGATCCTACGCAGCGCAGCCTAAACGGGATGGACCTGGGCGGCTGGTATCGGTACGACGACGAAGGCGTCCGGGCCCAACGCGTGGACGTGATCAAGGACGGCATCCTCAGGAACTTTCTGATGTCGCGCATGCCGATCACAGGCTTCGCCCAATCGAACGGACACGGGCGAGCGCAAGCCGGGCTGATGGCAACGGGACGCCAGGGCAATCTCATCGTCAGCTCGACCCATACCGCTAAAGATTCCGAGATGCGGCAGAAGCTGATTGACGAAATCAAGAAGCAGGGCAAACCCTACGGCCTGTACTTCGAAGACATCGAAGGCGGCTTCACTTTGACCACGCGCTCGCTGCCGCAATCGTTCCAGATTTTGCCTGTGCTGGTGTGGAAGGTCTATCCGGACGGCCGTCCGGATGAATTGGTGCGGGGTGTAGATATTGTGGGGACGCCACTGGCCGCGCTCAACCGGATTGAGATCACGGGAGAGAAGACCGAGGTGTTCAATGGCGTATGCGGAGCGGAGTCGGGCAGCGTGCCTGTCTCTGCGGCGGCGCCGGCAATGTTGTTTTCCGAGATGGAAGTGCAGAAGCGGGCGCACTCTCGGGTGCGGCCCCCGATCCTGCCGCCGCCTACTTGGGACAAGAGTGCGGCCGTCGGACTTCGGCCCTCGGACTTCGGACACTTGGCTTCTGGCTCCAGCATCGGGGGCCAGCAATGATTCGCTCCCGCTACAGGCTGGCCCTCCTGACCGCTGTGTTGCTCGCAACCGTGAGCGGGCTTGTTGCCCAGAACTCAGCTTTCGCCGACGATCCGGTACTGCGCGCCATGTTGGCCGAGATGCAGCGATCAAAAAGCCAACTCAAGCTCGCGGACGTGCAGGCGCCCTATTACCTCGACTACCGGCTGATGGATGTCGATCTGTACATGGCCGAGGCGGCGTTCGGCGCGGTACGGACTTCGCTGCGAACCCGGGTCCGCATGCTGCGCATCGTGGTGCGAGTGGGCGACTACAAGCAGGACAGCTACTATGGCCCGGGAGAAGGTGTGGTCGATGTGGGTCCGCTCGACGATGACGAAACCGGACTGCGGCATCAGCTGTGGCTGGGCACCGACCGAGCCTATAAAGCGGCTTCCGAGGCGCTGACCGCCAAACAGTCAGAGCTCAAGAAATACTCCCTGGACCAGTCGGTGGACGACTTTGCCCACGCATCTCCGGTGCAGTGGGTGACGCCGCTGACCCGGCTGGATTTTTTTCCCGAACCCTGGCTGGCCACTCTGGAGGAAGCGTCCGGACTTTACAAGAGTGATCCGCAGGTGCAGTCGCTGAACGCTTCTCTGCGTTTCAGCGTCACGAACCGGTATTTCGTCAACTCGGAAGGCGCCGTGGTGCGCACCGCCGACAGCTCTTACCAGGTGTTTATCGGGGGTTACACGCAGGCGGCCGACGGAATGAGACTCGACCGTTCGCACGGCTACCAGGTCCGGCAGATGAAGGACCTGCCGACAAAAACACAAGTGTTATCGCGCACCCGCGAGTTGCTGACAAGTTTGAAGGAATTGCGCGAGGCGCCGGTGAGCGAGGAGGAATATCGCGGCCCGGTGCTGCTCTCTGCGGACGCGGCCGCTGGCGTAATGTCTGAACTGGTGGGACCGAACCTACTGGGCAATCGGCCGATGCTGGGCCAGAACGCCCGCACCACCGGAGATTGGGCCAACAACTACAAGAGCAGGGTCCTGCCCGATTTTCTTTCTGTGCTGGACGATCCTACGCTCAGCACTTTCGGAGGCCATTCTCTTTTGGGCAACTACGAGGTAGATGACGAAGGCGTGAAGGCCAGCCGGGTCTCGCTGATCGAGAAGGGACAGCTGGTGAGTTATTTGTTGAGCCGTGCGCCCATCCGGGATTTTCCCAACTCGAACGGTCACGGCCGTGCGTCGGTGACGGGGCCGCCGACATCGAGCCTGGGAAACCTGATCGTCCAATCCTCCGATGCTCTGAGCGACGATGAACTGAAAAAGAAATTGGTCGACGCCTGCAAGCAGCGCAACCTGCCCTACGGATACTTCGTGGGAACGCTAGGACCGCGGCTGACCCCGCGACTGCTTTACCGCATCTCAACCAAAGATGGGCATGAGGAGCTGGTTCGCGGCGCGGTCTTTGGCGACCTGGACACACGTGCCCTGCGCAACAATATCGTAGCCGCGGGCAAGGAATTCGACTCGGAAGACCGGCTTGATCCCATCCCTCAGAGCGTGGTCAGCCCGGCTTTGCTGTTCGACGAACTGGAAGTGAAGCGCGGCGACGTCGCCAAGCAGAAGCTGCCGGAATATCCGCCGCCCGCGGGAACCGAGTAATCTTGATGTGGGCGCGAGCGTCCCGCTCGGGCACCTGGAAAATCTGCTCTGATGGTTGTACTGAGGTGACTCTTTGATCCACCCACGAAGTGTGAGCGGCCTGCTGCTGCTGTCAACACTGATCACCGGACCCGTTCTCGCGCAGAAAAGGCCTCGCGCCGATTCCGATTACGAACGCCCACAAGCTCCAGCCCCGCCCTCTTTGCCGGCCACGCTACTTCAGGAACTCGTGGCCATCCGCGACGCTGCCTTGACCGACGACTACGCCTACCGGCAGGTGGCGCATCTTACCGAGAACATCGGGCCGCGTCCGGTAGGCTCTCCGCAAGCCCAGGCCGCCATCGACTATGTTGCCGGAGAGATGCGCAAGCTGGGACTGGACGTGCGCTTGGAACCGGTACAGGCCCGACACTGGATACGCGGGGCTGAATCGGCCGAACTGGTGGAATATCCCGGGCAGGTCGCGGGAAGCACGCAGAAAATCGTGCTGACCGCGCTGGGCGGAAATCACCCAACCTCGCCCGAGGGAATCACAGCGGACGTCGTTGTCGCCAATAGTTTCGCCGATCTGGGTCGATTGGGGCGGCAGAATGTGGCCGGGAAAATCGTCCTGTTCAACGTGGCCTTCGACAAGCGTAAGGCAGACAACGGGTATGCCGGGGAAGCTTACGAGGAAGCGGTGCCGCGGCCTCGCTGGTCAGGTCCGTCGGAGGGGCCAACTATCGTCTGCCGCATACTGGAGGAAGCCGGGCGGCTGACATCCCTGCGGGAGCGGTAACCAGCGAAGATGCCGACCTGATCGCCGACCTGGCGTCTCAGGGGAAGGTGCGCATGCACATCATTTTGGCTTCTCAAACTGCGGAAGAAGTCAGCACCTTCAACGTAGTGGGAGACCTGAAAGGGTCGGAGCATCCGGAGCAGGTGGTAATCGTATCCGGTCACCTCGACTCGTGGGACCTGGGGACCGGCGCGATTGACGACGCAGCCGGCGTGGCCGTAGCCCTGGAAGCCGCAGAATTGATGCAGCAACTGCATCTGCGTCCCAAGCGGACTTTGAGAGTGATTGCCTGGATCGACGAAGAGAACCTGGGACGCGGCCATCTCGAATACGCCAAAGTGCATGCGGCGGAGATCGGCCAGCACGTGGCGGCGATCGAAAGCGATCTTGGTGCTTCGCATCCTCTGGGATTCCGGGCCAAGATCAGCCCGGAGGCCGCAGCCCGGCTGCAGCCCGTCCTCGAAGTCCTTCGACCTTCGGGAGCGAACCTGCTCCTGCTGAGCAGCATTGCACACGCTTTCGCGGGCACGTCGATTAAACCATTCCTGCCGGATCCAGAGGGGCGTGTGCCGCTGCCGCACGAGCGGGACGTTCCCGCCGACATTGGGGCCGGTGCATCCCTTTCCTCCGCCGACCATCTAATAGAATGAGTACAAAGTTATGGGGAATACGTTTAAGACCGCTTTTCTTCTTACAGCGCTGACGCTGCTGCTGATGGCCGTAGGCCGCGCTTTGGGCGGACCGAACGGAATGCTGCTGGCCCTGGGCATTGCCGTGGTGACGAACTTCGTTGCCTACTTCTTTTCTGACAAGATCGCATTGCGGACTTACCGCGCGCAAGCGATGACGCGCGAGCAGTTGCCGCGCGTCTACAACGTGGTGGAGCGGTTGACCCAGAAAATCGGCTTACCGATGCCGAAGATCTACGTGATTCCTACCGATTCGCCAAACGCTTTCGCCACCGGACGCAATCCCAAGCATGCTTCGGTGGCGGTCACCGAGGGCATAGTGAACCTGCTCAACGATGAGGAACTCGAAGGCGTGTTAGCCCACGAGCTGGGACATGTGAATAACCGTGACATCCTGATCAGTTCCGTCGCCGCTACCATCGCCGGCGCGATTACCTGGCTGCGCTACGGCGCGTCCTTTGGCGGAATGGGCGATCGCGATGATCGTCGCGGTGGGGCCATGGGCGGCCTGTTGATGCTGATTCTGGCCCCAATCGCAGCCATGATGATCCAGTTGTGGGTGTCGCGCACCCGGGAATACGCAGCCGACGAGACCGGCGCGCACTTTACCGGCAATCCCTACGCTCTAGCCAGCGCGTTGGCCAAACTGGATGCCTACTCGCGTCGCGTCCCCATGATGGGAACGCCTTCTACCGCGCACCTGTTCATTATTCAGCCGCTGCTAGGCATGAATTTTGGCAACCTGTTCTCGACCCACCCGCCTATCGCCAAACGCATCGAGCGTCTGACTGGAAGGCCGGCGGAGTTTATGCAATAAGGCCGACGTCGGACATCAGACGTCGGACCACGGGTTACGCGGGACCGCAAAGGTCCGAGGGTCTGACGGCCGTGGTTCGATGCCGTCTGGTGACGTTCGTAACGCCTCCGACCCACATCAATCGCTGCCATCGCATAGTAAAATTTCTCGATGTCGCCTGAAACTGCTATTGCCGTGTCCCATCGTGCGACGCAACTGGAAAACGCGTTACGCAAGGTGATTCGTGGCAAGGACGATGTGATCCGCCTAGCGCTGGTCTCGGTGCTGGCTCGCGGGCACTTGCTGATCGAAGGCGTTCCCGGGGTGGGCAAGACGACGCTCGGCCAGGCGTTGGCGCGGGCCATCGATTGCGGCTTTCAGCGAGTGCAGTTCACCAGCGACATGCTTCCGGCGGACGTTCTTGGCATCTCAATCTATTCCGCCATCGAGCAACAGTTTGAGTTCAAGCGGGGACCGATCTTCACCAACGTCCTGCTGGCCGACGAGATCAACCGCACCACTCCGAAGACCCAATCTGCATTACTCGAGGCCATGAACGAGGGCCAGGTCACGGTGGATTCGCATTCTTACTCGCTGCCGCAACCATTCCTCGTGATCGCCACCCAAAACCCGATCGAGCATCACGGGACCTACCCTTTGCCCGAATCGCAACTGGATCGCTTCCTCATGCGGGTGCAGATGGGATATCCGGATGGCGATTCGGAGCGCGAGATTCTGCGCTCCGAAGCTGGAACGGCACAGTTGGAACTTCTGGAGCCGGTGCTGACCGGCGCCGATGTGCTGGAGATGCAGCAAGCCGTTACCCGGGTGAGAGTGGATGAGTCGCTGGTCGGATATGTGCTCGCGATTGTCCGTGCCACCCGCGAGTCCGAGCAGTTCTCGCTGGGCGTCTCGCCTCGCGGTTCCCAGATGCTCTACCGCGCGGGGCAGGCCATGGCGTTTCTCGACGGGCGGAGCTTTTGTGTCCCGGAAGACTTCAAGCCGCTGGTGGTTGCGGTGTTTGCTCACCGCGTCGCGATGAATGGCCGCTACTCTTCTACTCTGAAGAAATCCGAACAGGCCGAGCAGTTGATGCGGGAAATCGTCGAGAGCGTGCGCGTGCCGGTGTAGACGGCTGGCAGTCGGGGAACAACACGCATAATAAAATCAGTGGTTAGTTTTTAGTTCCCGGTCCTCAGCTTCGCTGGCTTTCCCTCTCTTCTCCCTTCATAATGGTTACCCGCCATGTCATTTCTCCGTTTTCTTATTCTTTTGTCGTTGATCGTCTGGCTGGGCGGGCTCATATTTTTCCCGGTGGTTGCGCAGACTGCTTTTTCGGTACTGCCGACCCGTCATTTGGCAGGATCAGTAGTCGGACGGTCGTTGGGAATTCTGCACTGGATGGGTATGATTTCCGCCGTGGTCTTTCTGGTCAGTTCGCTGCTGCTCAGCCGGCTGAGCACGGGTGAAGCTCATGCCCTTACGCCGCGGAATGTACTCATCTGCGTGATGCTGTTGCTTACGCTCATTTCGCAGTTCGGCATGATCCCGCGCATGGACGCGATCAGGGCCTCGATTGGCGAGATTGATGCGGCACCGGTTGACCTGCCCGCTCGCATGCAATTCGATGCGTTGCATCATTGGTCGACGCGGATCGAGAGCGGAGTGCTGCTGTTTGGTCTGGTGGTTGCTTACCTGACCGCGCGGTCGTTAGTCTGACCTGACTGTTATCATCATTATCTTCCTATGAAAACTGGCATTATCGGCCTGCCGCAGGTGGGCAAGACCTCTCTGTTTCGGATTCTCACCAAGGCCCATCTTTCCGACCAGGCGTACGCCAACCCGCGCGAGGCCCACATCGGTGTAGCCAAGGTGCCGGATGAGCGCCTCGACCGCCTGGCAGCGCTCTACAGTCCGAAAAAGCTTACCCACGCGTCCGTCGAATATGTGGATGTAGGCGCCATCGGCCAGGAAGCCCTTAAAGAGAGTGCCTACGTCGGGCACCTGCGCAACGTTGATGCGCTGGCCCATGTGGTTCGCGCCTTTGAAGATCCTTCCATCCCCCACGTGGGACCTGTTGATCCCCTCCGCGACATCAAGAATGTCGATTTCGATCTGATGGTGAGCGACCTGGGACAGATCGAAAAACGGCTGGAGCGGCTGGAAAAAGATCTGAAGAAGATGCGCACCCCAGAGCTGGAAAAAGAAAATGATCTCCTGAAGCGGGCCAATGCTCACCTGGGGACCGAGCGTCCGCTTCGCGAGATGGAAATGACGCCGGAGGACAAGAAACGTCTGCGCGGTTTCATGTTCCTGAGCGAGAAGCCGATTCTGTACGTCCTCAACGTCGGCGAGAGCACGGAGTTGGGCAACGATCTCGAGAACGCGATTGGCAAGTACAACCTGACCGAGGTGGCATCGCGCCCCAACGCGTCGGCATCGGCTATCTGCGGAAAAGTCGAAGCGGAACTCGTGGAAATGAGCGACGAGGACGCGGCCGAGTTCCTCGGCAGCTACGGTCTGCGAGAAAGCGGACTGGTGCGCCTGATTCGCACAACCTACTCGCTGCTCGGACTTATTTCCTTTTTTACCGCGGGCGAAGACGAATGCCGTGCCTGGACGATTCCCGTCCGCACCCGCGCGGTGGAAGCCGCTGGCGCGATTCACTCCGACCTGGAAAAACACTTCATCCGTGCTGAAACCATCCGCTGGGACCAGTTGCTCGAAGCTGGCTCCGAAGCCAACGCTCGCGCCAAAGGCACGCTGCGCCTCGAAGGCAAGGACTACATCGTCCAGGATGGCGATGTGATGCACATCCGGCATAGCGGGTAAGTCCCGTTTTGAAACTGGGAACAGATAACCAACCAGTTCTCGGTTCTCAGTTTCCAGTTATCAGTGTTCACACTTCACAGCTTTTTTTGACGGATATTGCCATGATTGCTCCTGGAGGGCCACTCTATGGGGCAGTCATATCGCGACCTGATCGCCTGGCAAAAAGCGATGGACTTTGTCAGGGACGTCTAGCGCGCCAGCAAATCGCTTCCGCGGGGCGAGCTATACCGGCTGGCCAGCCAGTTAAGGAGAGCGGCGGTTGGAGTGCCGACGAATATTGCCGAGGGGCAAGCGCGTTTCTCGGCCAACGAATTCCACTATTCTGAGCCAGGACGCGGGGATCGCTGGTCGAGGTTGAAACTCAACTGATGATCGCTCAAAAGCTTGACTACTTCACCCCGGAACACGGGAAGGATCCGCTGGACAAGGCTGCTGAATTGGGGAAGGTACTTAACGGGCTGATCGGCGCCATTCGCCCTGCCGCTTAGCTGAGAAGCGGAAGCTGTTATCATCGCCCGCGTACATGCATCCCATTCTCCTCAGCATTCTGCTCGGTCTCACGGCAGCGGCGGCCAATGTTTTTGGTGGCGCCATCATCGTCCAGAAAAACTGGGACCGTTCTTACCTGAAGTACTTCGTGGCGCTGGGCGCGGGATTCATGCTGGCGACCGCGATTGTAGAAATTTTCCCGGCCAGCCTGGAGCTTCGCGGCAAGAGCGCCCCCATACTCGTTCTAGCCGGATATCTCCTGGTTCACCTGTTCGAACATACGGTTACGCCGCATTTTCACTTCGGCGAGGAAACCCATAAAGATGCCTTCGTCCAAGGTCACCGTGGATATTCGGTGCTTATGGGACTGGTGATCCATACTTTTTTCGACGGCATCGCAATCGCTTCCGGCTTTATTGTTTCGAACTGGCTGGGATGGGTCATCTTTCTGGCCATCTTCCTGCACAAGGCCTCAGACCTGATGCCCGAGGTCAATCGCGAGCCGGGAGGAAAGATGGCACTGGTCGTCTTTCTAGGCGCGGGCTTGCTCTTTCTGCTCGATGCGATTGCCCACGTCCACTAGAAGTTAATCCACTGTGTGTTTCGCGGTGTAACCTTCCCGCGCAACCACGTTGTACTTCACGTCCTTGCCTTTCTGGTCTTTCACTTTCAGTTGACCACCATCGGGAGCGATTACTTCCACTTTTAGTTTGCGGTAAGAGCCGTCGAGTTTGGGATTGGTGGGGTGATAGGCCAGGTTGTACTGGTTGCGAATGTCGCCGATCACGTCGTGAAAAATCTGTGGCAGTTCCGCTTGGAATCGCGGAAAGTAGGCGCGTCCACCAGTTAGGCGGGCGAAGGTGTTCATTTCATTGTCGCCCTGCAGGTAATCCATTTCGCCCACTGGAATGCCCATGCCATGGGTGTAACCGCACCTGTGAGTCTCACAGTAGTTGCGCACTGCGAATCCCACGCTGATGGGGAAGATAGTAACGTCATGCGTGGCCTTGATTTTCTTGGTGATCTGGTCCAGGGTCAGCTTGCTGAAGGTATCTACGCCGGTGGTTACCAGAATGACGTATTTCCGTCCTTCGATCTGGTCCACCCGGTCCAGCGTGTCATAGAGGGCGTCAAACAGGTTGGTCTCTGCGAACCCTGGAATTCGCAACTGGTTGGTCGAGGCAAATTCAACCAACAACACGGCCGTGATCGGGGCCTGCGAAATATCGAAATCAACGACTGATTGCTGGACACCATCCTCCATCACGCGGAAGTTGTCCTTCTTCAGGCCGGGGATAAATTGTCCATCCTTGGTGGTGACCAGAACATCCACATTCACCAGCGACACATCGGCCTTGATGGAATAGTCGGGCATACCCTCAACTTTTTTTGGCTTTGCCGGCGGAGGCGGAGGAGGCGGTTCTTCTTTCTTCTTCGGAATGGCATAGGGCCCAACGTCGTTCTGGGGCCCGCCAGCTTCCGGGGGCGCCTCTTGCTTTTGCCCGCTGGCGGCAGGCGCGGACTGGTCCTGAGCAACCAGTTTGGGCACGCCCGAGGTTAGGTGCAGCAAAACCAACATCATCAAGGAGATAGTAAGGATTTGGCGGCCCAAAGGTTTCGCAGTTCCGCTCCAGTCAATCGAAAACATGTAATTCCTCGGAAATCGTTATGCTAGTATAGACGCAGGGCTTCGCGATTGGGATGTTTTGCACGGTTCAAGCTGTCGCTTTTTTGGCTCCTCTCCCACCCGGCAAACCGCATACAAAGCGCGAAGTGTAGCCTTTCGGTTAGCGCAGCATCGTTGCTCCAGGTCAAATTTCATGAGACGTGCGCTTTTCTCCAGCGTTATAGCCCTCCTGCTCTCCACGACAATCCAGGCCCAAACCTCCAAGGCAGTTGAAACCATTCCCGTCAGCGAAATCCATGCTGGGATGCACGGCGTTGCGTACACCGTGTTTCAAGGCACCAAGCCCGAGTCCATGGGGGTGGAAGTCCTGGGAATTCTGAAGAACGCCAACGGTCCCAAGGGCGACATCATCCTGGTGCGTTTGTCGGGCGAGAAGGCGGAGTATACCGGAGTAGTTGCCGGCATGAGCGGCAGCCCGGTTTATCTGAATGGCAAACTGGCGGGGGCGCTGGCCTTCCGCATCGGTGAATTCTCCAAAGAACCGATCGCCGGCGTAACTCCTATCGCCGAAATGCTCGAGATCAACGCCATGGATCGCCGCCCGGGAAGTAGCACGAGCAATGCCGAGACCTCGGTTCAGACACCCACCCGCACTTCGGGGCCCGGAGCTGAAGGTTCTGCCATTAAAGATTATGCGAATTACCTGAAGCCGATCGAGGCGCCATTGGTGTTCAGCGGATTCTCGCAGGAAACCATGCAGCGCTTTGGCCCTCAATTCGCCAGGGCGGGGATCGTGCCCGTCATGGGAGTGGGCTCGGTCAGCGGCAGCAAGCAGCCTGAACCTTTGGAGCCTGGATCTGCCATCAGCGCGATTCTGGTGCGCGGTGACATGGACATTGCGGCGACCTGCACGGTCACCTACATGGATGCGCAGCGCCTGCTGGCGTGCGGTCATCCTCTGCTGCAATTTGGCATGGTGGATTTGCCGATGACCAAAGCGGAAGTGCTGGCCACGCTGCCTTCTCCGCTCAACGCTTTCAAGATCGTAAACGCCACCGAAACCGTGGGCGCTTTCGTGCAGGACCGCCATACCGGTATCCTGGGAAAGTTTGGCAAGCAGCCAGAAATGATCCCGGTCACCTTGAATATTCATTCAGGGGCGGCGAACAAGCAGTTTCACTATGAGGTGCTGAACAACGCCAACCTGAGCCCGCTGGCCATGATGGCTACGGTATTCAACGCGTTACATGGGGTGAACGAGTACGGTGAAGACACCACCTACCGCATGAATGGCCGGATCAGCGTGAACGGATATCCCGACGTCACGGTGCAGAACATGTTTGCGCCATCGGATGGGGGACAGCCCGCCGCGGTCATGGCGGCGTTGTCGCTGGGGGAACGCTTCAGCGGCATTTACGACAACCCCTATAACGTGCCGGGCATTCGTGGCGTCCAACTCGATTTCGATTTGATCCGCGAACGCCGCTGGGCCCGTCTCGAAGGCGCCCGTACGGATCTGATCGAGGCCCGGCCGGGAGACGAGATCACCATCGAAACCGTGCTGCGTCCCTACCGGGGCGAGATAGTCCTGCAGCAGATTCCAATTCATATTCCGACCTCGACCTCTAAGGGCCCACTGCGCATTCTGGTCAGCGATGGCGATACCCTTGACCGCATTCGCCGCACCAGCCCTCTGTTGGGCCGCAAGATGGACCTGGCCTCGACCATCGCTCTGCTGAATAAACAGCACGTCAACAATCGTGTAGGAGATGATCGTGCAAGGTGAGTCTTCCGTAAACGAAGCGGCCACCGGACCGCTGGACTACGTGGTCGCGGGCGCGCAAGTGCTGACGATCACAATTAAGTAATGTAGGCGCGAGCGTCCCCGCTCGTGCTCTCCAAAAGATGGACCGCGGCTCCCTTGCAAACGGTGTCATCCTGAGGAAGCGGTGCGCTTCGCCTCGCGAAGGGCTGCCGACGAAGGGACCTATTCATGCCTGGCGATAGCAACGCCCCCCAGCTCTGTGCATGCGCTTCCATCCTGGATTTGAGCGGATATCGTATCGAGGGTAGCGCGGAATGCCCAGGTCCTTCGCTTGCTTTGGTCCCGCTTCGCGAGACGAAAGGTTGCGCTCAGGATGGCACGGTTTGTTGTGCTTAGAGCGCAGCATCGCCCTGGGGCGGTGCTGCGAGCTCCGTGATAGTCTGAGTTCTTCCGCTCTAGACCGGCGATGAGGTAACCAATTGGCGATCTTTCTCCGTAAGCAATTCTTCCTCGTTCTTATTTCTATGCTGGTTGTGGTTCGCCTAGCATCCGGCGAAGGCACTCGCACCTGGGAGCAATCGAAGTTTGAAGATCTGAGCAAGGGATCGGCTGTGGGTGTGGCAATTCGCAGCATGGGCGGGCTGGAACTGGCTCCTGCTTTCAAAGCGATCTCAACCACGCCATCCACTTATATCTGGTCGATCGCGGCCGACTCGAGTGGGAATCTCTATGCCGCTACGGGTTCGCCTTCCCGCGTGTATCGCATCACGCCCCAGGGGCAACCGTCGAGTATCTTCGAGCCCAAGGAGTTGCAGGTACAGGCCCTGGCCCTGGACAAGAATGGCGTTCTGTATGCCGCCACCAATCCTGACGGCAAGGTGTATCGCATTGAGCGCCAGACTGCGGCTCCGACGGACAAGACCAAATCGGCTGGCGAATTCTCCGCTTCCGTTTATTTTGATCCCGGCACGAAATACATATGGGACCTGGTTTTCGACACTTCGGGCAACTTATACGTTGCGACCGGAGATCATGGCGAAATTTTTCGCGTGACTCCCAAGGGGGAGCACTCCGTATTCTTCAAAAGTGACGAAGCTCACATTCGCGTGTTGTCGGTGGACGCCAAAGGCAATCTGATCGCCGGTTCTGATGGCAGCGGATTGGTCTACCAGATCAAGCCGAGTGGCGAGGGTTTCGTGCTTTACAGCGCGCCTAAAAAAGAAATCACCGCCTTGGCCATCGACAAGGCGGGGAATATTTACGCCGCCGGGGTTGGAGAGAAGCGGCCTGGGGTCACTCCTTCGATCTTTCCTTCGCCGACCACGACCCCGACTCCCGCTCCTGCTGCCGGAGCGGCGCAACCCGGCATGGTGGTCTTGAACGTAAATCCTTCTGCGTCTGCCCTGGTGAGCAGCATCCCGCTGCCCGGCTCTGGAGCGAGTGGCGGTTCGGAAATTTACCGTATCGCGCCCGACGGATCTCCCAGCCGCGTTTGGGTCTCGCGTGACGACCTGGTGTATGCCCTGGCATTCGACCCGGCGGGACGTCTTCTGGCCGGAACGGGAAACCGTGGTCATGTTTTCGCCATCACCGGCGAAGATCGTTTCGTCGATCTGCTCAAGGCCAGCGCTACCCAGGTCACGGCTTTTGCTGAGGCTCCGGGGAATGGACTCTACGTTTCAACCAGCAACCTGGGCAAAGTGTTCCTGCTGGGTGGCTCTCCGGAATCCGAAGGCAGCTACGAGAGCGATGTGTTCGACGGCAAGGTATTCTCCCGCTGGGGACGCGCCGAGTTACGCGGATCGGGCAAGGTGGAGCTCTTTGCGCGCAGCGGCAATGTGGACAATCCCGATCGCAACTGGAGTCCATGGACTCCGGTCGATCTGCAGAAAGATCCGGTTTTAAATGTCCCAGCGGCGCGTTTCATCCAGTGGAGGGCCGTATTACATGCCGGGAACCCCGCCCCCAGCGTGGACAGCGTGTTGCTGAACTATCTGCCCAAAAACGTGGCTCCTGACTTCGACGATGTCAGCGTGCAGGTAGGCGTACGTTACCAGCCCTTGCCCAAGCCTGCCGGCATCCCTGACGCCAGTGGGGGAGCGAGTGGCACAACGCAGATACGATTCGAGGCGCCGCCTCCCAGCACTCGCGATTCCGGGTCCATCGGCGTGAAGTGGACCGTCCATGACGACAACGATGATCAGATGGTCTACTCGGTCTTTTACCGGGGCGACGGCGAATCCCGCTGGCTGCTGCTGAAGGACAATCTGACCGACAAGTTTTACTCCTTCGACGCTTCGCTGCTTCCGGATGGCGGCTACACCATCGAAGTCCTGGCATCGGACGGGCCGTCGCATTCTCCTGGACAGGCGCTTACCTCGACCCGGGACAGTGCCCGCTTTGAAGTGGACACCACGGCGCCGCGAATCGACGAGCTCAGGGCGTCGATTGAAGGCACGCAAATCCACGTGACTTTCCGTGCCACGGATGGATTTTCAAACATCAAGCGCGCTGAGTACTCCGTGGACGCGACCGATTGGCAGTATGTGGAACCGGTGGGCCAGCTCGCCGATTCGAAATCCGCGAGTTATGACTTTCAGGTGACGGCGCCTGCAGCTGGGAACGCGAGCCTGACGGACCCGAAGAAGATGTCTGCCGAGCATGTTGTTGTGGTGCGAATCTATGACCGTTTTGACAACATGAGTTCAGCGAAGACGGTGATTCGTAAGTAGGTGTGGGGAGAACACTCTTGTCCGCCGCTTTTGGGCTTGTTCTTTTGGTTTTTCGCTGCCGATTACAAAGCGAAGGTCTCAAATATTTCAAGTCCCAGTCAAAAGCGGCGGACAGGAGTGCCCACCCCACACCTTGGCCGAGTTAACTCGTAATCTGGTCGGCATTCCGCAGTTCTGGGAAAGCCCAGGCCCAGATTCCAATCACCACCAGCGTTCCTACTCCTCCCAGCACTACAGCGGGCACCGTTCCGAACCAGTGTGCTGTCAAGCCCGACTCAAACTGTCCCAGCTCGTTCGAAACTCCTATAAAGATCATGTCTACCGCATTCACCCGGCCGCGCATTTCATCGGGTGTTGCCAGCTGAACCAGAATGGAGCGGATGATCACGCTGATCATGTCCGAAGCTCCGAGCAACAACAGCGCCACAAGAGAAAGCGCCAGGCTGCGCGATAGCCCGAAAATAATCGTGCAGACCCCGAATCCTCCTACGCACCACAGCATGGTGAGTCCAGCGTGTCGCCGCAGGGGACGGTGCGCCACGAGGATCGCCATGGCCGTCGCTCCTATGCCGGGAGCGCTGCGCAGCAGGCCCAGACCCCAGGGCCCGGTCTTGAGAATCTCGCTGGCATAGACCGGAAGCAAAGCCACCGCGCCTCCCAGCAAGACCGCAAACATGTCGAGTGAGATGGAACCCAGAACCAGCTTGTGGCTCCAGATGTAGTGGATACGGCTGCGAGGCTGGTGACCACGGCGGTGGCATACACAACCGTGGGCCCGCGTGAGAGGGCGTAGAGAAAACCGCCAACCGATGGTCCCAGGATGGTGGCCGCCTGAAAGATGCTCGCGTTCCAGGCCACGGCGTTGGGAAAGTGCTCTTCCGGAACCAGTTGGGGCAGAAGCGCCCGGCTCACCGGAGCATTGAAGGCGCGCACTACGCCGAGCAGTACAACCGTTGAATAGATCAGGCTGACCGAACGGCTGCCTTGCCATGCAATCGCCCAAAGCAAACCTGAGGACACGGCGAAGCCGCCGTAGCACAGCGTGACCACTTGGCGTCGGTCGAAGCGGTCGGCGACGTGTCCCGAGACTAGAAACAGAAGCATGCCCGGCAGGAACTGGGCCAGGCCGATCAGGCCGAGATCGAGTGGCCGCCTGGTGATTTCATACATCTGCCATCCCACCGCGACCGATTGCATCTCCAGCGCCGCCACGATGAAGAATCGCGCCGCCTGGTAGATGGTGAAATCGGGATGGGTGAATGCGATTCGGCCAGCAGGAAGTTTGGAGGCAGGAACCTTGGGTTCGGCAAGCCTGGTTTCGGGAACCTTCGGTTCGAGGGTCTCGGCCATCTTCTATCTACTTTGCCATAAAACCGAGCTGCCTGCAGACGCAGCGGACCGCAACTCGCGTTCGCCCGGCGCGACTGCGCCGCTATAATCCGCAACGTGCTCATGTTTCTCCGAACCCTCGCGTGGCTGGCCTGCGTGGCCTATGCAACCATCCCAATATTTTGGCTGGTCATCCACCCTCGAGCGGACTTCTGGAGACTACGGAAACACTCGTCGTATCGCGTGTTGATACCGCTCTGGATTGCGATGTGGATGGTGGTGGGCACGATCACCGCTTCCTGGCGACACGTGGCGCTCTACGGGACAGGTTGGGGCTGGCTGCCCGCAGGGTTCATCTTCGTCGCCGGATTGTCGATTTACAGAAGCTCCGGAGCCGGCTTCAGCGCCGCTCAGCTAGCAGGCCTTCCCGAAATCCTCCCCGGACATCGTGAACAGCGCCTGGCGACATCGGGTATACGCGCAAGGGTTCGACATCCGGTGTATCTGGGACATTTATGCGAGATGCTGGCCTGGAGCGTCGGAACCGGGCTGGTGGTTTGCTATGGGCTGACGATCTTCGCCGTGGTCACCGGCGCTGTCATGATCCGATTGGAAGAAAAAGAACTTGAGCAGCGATTCGGCAAGGAATACCGGGATTATCAGAGAAGGGTGCCGGCTGTCGTGCCCAGGATAAGAGCCCGATGAAACTTCGAGAAACCGTCTCGCTATAATCGAATCCAGCGGTATGAGCTGATAGCTGATAGCTTCTCT
>WNFR01001940.1_pt1 | contig 23735 bp, 21 predicted proteins | sample 5400221 | NCBI WGS metagenome assembly WNFR01 (sample SAMN13153357, study PRJNA577476) | soil metagenome | isolation source: 40 cm soil under Madrone tree | place: USA:California | collected 2016-06-14 | reverse complement strand
AAAGCGGCGAGGCAGATAAGGATGGCTCCGGCGATATTCCAGCGAAGGAAGAGAGCCGCCGCGCCGAGGGCGAGAGGGGGTAGTCCGAAATAGTAGCCTTCTTTGACCATGCTTCCCCGACAATACCACAGCAACGGCGATCGCGGTTCGGGCGAAGAGATCTGTGCAAGGGTCATTCATCGGGCACAATTCTCTGTACCGGGCTGAGCCGGCAAGATGCCGGCGCTACGCGATACACATTGCACGTCGAGAGAGCGCTCTACTGCGAGTGGGAGCGGGCGCGATGGACACGCGCGGCAATCCGCTCCATCTCATCTTTACAGTACAGCTTCATTTTCTTGAGCTTGATTTCTTCTAACAGGTCTTCTGAATTCAGGTAGGGAGTTGCGGAGAGTTTCTGAAGTTCTGCCTCGTACTTTGAGTGTTGCTCGGCCAGACGCTGATACTCGGCGTCTGTCTCCAGGAGTATGTCCCGAGGGTACCGTTGAGCACTTGCCATTGGCCCTCCTTCCGAATTGTGTGTGGCTACCTCATGAACGCACGGTAACACAAGGGGAGGGCAGGTCAAGGGGGAAGGTACGGTAATTTAGTTCCAATCCGAAGTACTTGTGAATTCCTTGTGCATGCAAAGGGCATCTTCGGTCGGGTGACGGTAGTAGCCTTTGCGGCGCCCTGAGGGGACGAATCCGTGGCGCTGGTAAAGTTCGCGGGCGGGGAGGTTGGATTCGCGGAGTTCGAGGAAGACGCGCGCGACTGCGGAGCTGAGGAAATCGTCGAGGGCAGCGCGGAGGAGCGCAGAGGCGATGCCCTTACGGCGAAAATCAGAGTGGACGGCAATATTCAGGATTTCCGCTTCGTCAGCGGTTTTACGAGCGGCCACGAAGCCGACTACCAGATCATTGGCAACGCAAACCAAAACAATGCCGCCGTTCGAGTTAGCTAATTTGGCGTAGCTTTCCGGTGGCCACTGAGCGGCCTCGGCTGAGCCGCGGAGAATATCCGAGATGGCTGGGCCGTCGTCCGCACGAAAGGGGCGTATTTTCCAGGCGAGAGCCGCAAGGGGCTTGGGGTCAGTCGCCATGGTGGGACAGGCCCTTCCAGAAGATTTCCGCATCGGATCGGCGGATGTAGTTGGCGTCCAGGGATAGAGCGTCTGTGAGACGGTTTTGGAGGGCGAGGTTATGACCGATCTTGCCGATGCGGGGAGCTAGAGGCGTCGAGATCTCTTGCACGGTTTCGTTAAGGGCGAGTCGGGAGGACCATGACGTCGATTGGGTAAGGTAATCGGGGTCGGTGGAGACCCAATCGATGTTTCCTGGCCCGGCGTTGGCAGCGCACCAATCCAAAAATTTATCAGGGGCGATAACCATTTCGTCGTCGACGCGCTCGAGCGATGCGACTTGCCGGCGGTACAACGCTGCGAAGATCTGGTTGCGCCGAGCGTCAATAAATGCCGCGACGTAGGGCGAGGAGCCAATGCTCTCGGCTGCGACCGCTTCAAGACGGGAGACTGAGGCGATGGGGCGTCCGTAGACCTCGCTCCAAGCCTTTACGGTGGTTAGACCTACGCGAACCCCCGTAAAGGATCCGGGACCTGCAGCGACGGCGTAGAGTTCGATGTCCGGCAGGCGCACGCCCGCTGCGGCAAGAACGCGAGTGACAGCCGGGAGAAGCCAGGAGGAGTAGTCCTCCGCAGTGATGTGAGACTCGCGGTGGAGAAGCGAGTGATCGCGCAAAAGGGCAATGCCGCCGCGGGTGTCGCAAGTATCGAGGGCTAAGATGAGCACAAGGCGCATTCTAGCGCACAGTGTCGAGATACGTCGCGTAGGCTATTCTGTGCACGGCAGTTGCGGCGATTCGCGGAGGTTGGTGCAAAGTGGGGAAAGTTAGATGCACGAAGAGCAATTTCGGTGCCAAATTTGTATATGGAAATCCCTAAGCTCATGATTCCAGAGGATATATCTTGACTCATCGAACACAAAGGCTTACAGTGATTGGTGTATGCCTAGGGGGGCAACCGAAGCTATGGATTACAAAATCGGCGATAAGGTTGTATATCCGAATCACGGGGTGGGCTTAGTCGAACAGATTAGCTACGGAGTATTGAACGGACGTACCGAGCGGTATTACATGATTCGCATTGTTTCGAGTGGTTTACGGGTGATGGTCCCGCAATCAAACGAATTCGCACCACGATTGGAAACATCGCTTTAAAGAAAACTCGGAGCGCATGCGCACAGGTTCCCTCCTCGAAGTCGCCGTAGTGCTCAAGAGTTTGGTTTCCCTCAGTAGGAGCAAGCCGCTTTCCTTCCGCGAAAAGAAAATGCTGGAACGGGCCAAGTATCTATTGGTCAGTGAGATGGCTACCGCGCGGAATACCACATCGGAGACCGCGGAGACGTTGGTTGTGAAATCGCTGGCGAAGGCGAAGTTGCAGTTTCCGTTGATGACCGAAAAGTTTGAATAAGTAAGGCTTAGCTTTGCAATTGTGCGGCGGGCGCCTCTGGGCGGCCCGCCGTTTTTATTTTGTGACGAGCAGAAAACAAAGAGTTAACGCAAAGCTCACAGAGATCGGAGCACAGAGGTCACGGAGAGGTGTGCGAGAGCGGGGCGAGGGTTACCCCGGCTTGGGCCAGGGCTTTGGCTACTGCGGTCGCAATCTTTGGGGCGCCGGGGGTGTCGCCGTGAATGCAGATGGTTTGCGCGTTCACTGGGACTTGGTTTCCGTCGTGCGCAATGACTGTGCCTCGCTGAACGATGCTCAGGGCCTGACGGCCTGCTTCGGCTGGGTCACGAATCAAAGCGTCGGGATGCTTTCGCGAGCGCAGGGTTCCGTCCGGCTCGTAGCGGCGATCGGCGAACGCTTCGGCTGCAACGGGGAAGCCGGCTTCGCGAAACACATCGAGCATCGGCGAACCTGCTAGACCGACTAGCGCGACATCTCGGCTCCATCGGGCCACGCCCTTGGCAATTGCTTCCGCGAGCCGGCGACTGTGTACTGCTTGATTGTAAAGCGCGCCGTGCGGCTTGACGTGGGTAAGACGAACGCCAGCGTGCGCGGCGACTTCCGCAAGCGCTCGGACCTGTTCGTAGACGGAATCGGCGATGGCTTCCGGCGGAAGATTCAATTGCAGGCGGCCGAAATTTGTGCGATCGGGGTAGCCGGGATGGGCGCCGATTGCCAGCTTCCAGCGAAGCGCTTGCGCAATAGTTGCTTGCATCGTTTGCGCATCGCCCGCGTGACCGCCGCACGCGATGTTGACCGAAGTAAGCGAGGGCATTAGCGCTTCCTGACTGCCGTCGGCAATTGCTTCCGGCAGCTCGCCCATATCGCAATTGAGATCGATGCGGTTCATCCCGAAAAGAGATCCTCCGATGCCAGCAACTTCTCTTGCTCCAGCAACAAAGAGCGTGCCGCTTCCCAGTCGACCTGTTCAAATCGAATCTCGTCGCGCGGGCGAAGTTGCCCCAGGCTGTGCAGGTCGGCGGAAATCACGTTGGCAATCTTCGCATAGCCGCCAGTGGTCTGCTGTTCCACAAATAAAATAATCGGCAAGCCCGCCGCGGTGATTTGCACGGCGCCAATGGAGACACCTTCGGTAATCATCTCTCCGCCGGATCCTTGCGCAATGGGCTTTCCTTCGAGGCGAAGGCCCATGCGATTGGATTCTTCCGCGACACGATACGTGCTTTCGTAGAACAGCCGTTGCGATGGCGCTGGAAACCACTCATTCTGCGGGCCAGGCGTCGCCCGCAACACCTTGCGAGGCGACAGACGCTCCAATGCTTGGGGAGCCACCGCACTCCTGTGAAACGAAGTGGTGGCAGGCCCGATCTGTAGCACATCTCCTTTGCGCAAGGCGCGGCCTTGGTGGCCGCCGAGCCCGCTCAACAGGTGTGTCGATACGCTGCCTAAGAATGGTTTCACGACGATTCCGCCTTGCGCACACAAATAACAGCGGGCGCCGGAACGCGTTGATCCGACGCGCAGTGTTTGGCCCGGTTTTGCTTCAACGGATGTCCATATGTTGAGAGGCGCGCCGTCCAGCGTTGCACCGAAGTCGGACCCGGTTAGAGCGATGACGGCGCCTTCGGGAAACAGGAATGTGCCGCCGAGGAGCGTCATTTCGAGGGCGGGTGCGTTTTCCGCATTGCCCACCAAGCGATTTCCTAGCCGAAGTGAAATCGGATCGGCTGCCCCGGAGGGAGACACGCCCAGCGGACCAAAGCCTTCCCGGCCCAGATCCTGTACGGTAGTGAGGAGGCCAGGTGATTGCACGTGAATCAGCCTCATGCGCGCTCCAGGGAGGCGAATTGCTCGCGTGAGATGGGCGTAAATCGCACGCGATCTCCAATCGACAAGAGGCTCAATTCATTTCTGTCCGACCGAAAGATGGAAACGGGAGTGCGTCCTAGCAATCTCCAGCCGCCCGGCGTCGCGAAAGGGTACACGCCCGTTTGACTCCCGGCGATCCCCACGCTGCCGGGTGGGACGCTGCGGCGCGGCGTTGCCAGGCGCGGGGTCACCAGCGCTTCCGGCAATTCCCCTAAATACGCGAATCCAGGGATGAAGCCGAGAAAATAGACAAGATACGTCGCCGATGAATGCAGCTCGATCACCTGCTCGGGAGTCATCCCGTGCATGGCGCTCACATCGACCAGGTCTGGGCCGTATTCTCCGCCATAGCACACAGGAATCTCCACCTCACGCGGATGAGGCAAACTCACGTCGTCCAGGCGCGCGAGGTATCGCTTCAGGGTTTGTTCCAATTCCTCGTGGCGACATTTCAGCGGGTCGAACTTGATTAGCAGGGAACAGTACGCAGGATGGAGGTTGCGAATGCCGGCGATGGGCTCGATTTCCAGCAGCCGCAGCAGCCTTCGCACCTGTTCGTGAGCGGCGAGCGAGATTTGATGGCCGAAGTAGATTAGAAGCGATTGGTCGCTCGAGCGCTGGAATCGCGCTTCATCGGCTGCGGGCTTGAGCATGCTGAGAAATTATACGCTCGGCGCATGCCGGACAAGCCCGGCGTGGACCATTCCGCGGTCACACTACACTAACGCCCTCCCTGATCCTGAAAGAGAAAGCCCCGCCTCTTTGGGGGAAGAGAGGCGGGGCCGTCTTTCGCGATCGGTTGTTTATTTTTGTTGTGTGAAGGAAAGCGGAAACTCGACCATTTCGTTTTCGATGGGGATGCGTAGCATCAACTGTTGCGGATTCTTGCCACGCTCGAACCAGACTGCGCCGGAAACCTTGCCATTGGGTTCGACGGTTGCGGGCTTGAGCGCCAGGGCCCGGATTTGCCGAGCCGTGTTGTTGAGCGTTTGTTTGCCTTGCTGGCGCACGGCATCTTCTTCAGCACTTTGCTGTTGAATGATGTAGTTCGGAGCGGAAACAGACGGCGCGTACGACGATTTGTAGCCGACGTTAGTCGCGCTGACCGATTGGCCTGAGGAGGCAGTATGCGGCGAAGCGGCTGAAGGCTCCGCAACGGCCTCAGTCCAGAGAACCTGGTGCGTCACATTTTTCGCCAGTTGCTCGGGATCTTGATAAAAAAGCGGTTTTCCATGGACGCCCACGTCGTCGAGGATGAACTGTGAAGGCTCGATGTGGATCGGCTGCGAGCCGCCATTGGCGATGGCCACGTTGGCGCGCAGCTTCCATCCCGTGTCGTGCAGAGAGACCTGCACGGTGATGCCGTGCAATGTGAGCGATTCGACGAGGATGCCATTGCTCATGAAGTGGTCACAGCCCCGCGCGCCCTCCTGCCAGCGGGCTACGCCGTTTTCGATGTTTGCAGACTCGATGATGGCAGGGCGTTTAGCAGCGGGGACCTTTTTGACGTATAACGCAGCGACGTATCCCACCGTGCCGTCAGCGGTCTGTATCTTGACCGTATAGCCCTCGTCGTTGGCGAGGACGGTGATGTCTTCGCCGCATTTCAGAGTAGCGATGACCTGCAGCGGTAGCGATTGCTCAGCGTCGGCGGTCATCGGCACGCTGCGAACGCCGGGACAATTGACCTTCCAGCTGGGCACCGCTGGAAGGGCGGTCGCCGCGGGCGTGTCGGTCTGGGCCCGAGTCGTCGGGACCAACGAGGAAGCGATGATACTCAGCAGAGCAAAATTGGTGGCGGTTCCTTTACGCACTAAGACCCCTCCGGGTTCAAATAAGAAAACTCTAAGTTTTACCGGCATGGTGCACTGCAGGCGTTCCGATGTCCATAGGACGCGAGTACAGGTGGTTTGTTGGACAGCGGTCTAACTGCAGGCGCCGTAATAACTTGAGGGACATAACGCTTTCTTGTAGGCTCGACGCCCGGAGAACCTAATGAAAATAATGGCCAAGTCAGTAGGAAGAGCGGCTTTCGCATTTTTTATCGCGATTGGAGCCGCCAAAGCTCAGGCTCCGGCCAGCGCCCAAGGCGGCGCGCCGAATGGTGCGCCGCCGAATTGCGCGGAATTGCCGGTACTGGCGGAGAGGCTGGCCCAGGCGGACAAAATTTTGCACGACTGGCCAAACCTGGCGCGCTATGCGGAAGCCAATGCCGCTGTGGCCGCACCCGCGAAGCTGGAACTGCGCGTCGTATTTATGGGCGACTCCATTACCGACGCGTGGGTAAGCCCGGAATACGGCGGCTTTTTCCCGGGCAAGCCTTACATCGACCGCGGAATCAGCGGCCAGACTACGCCGCAAATGCTGATTCGATTTCGTCCGGATGTGATTGGGCTGCAGCCAAAAGTTGTGGTGATTCTGGCGGGAACGAACGACATCGCGGGGAATACCGGGCCGATGACGTTAGGCCAGATCGAAGGGAACCTGGCATCGATGGCGGAGTTGGCGAAGGCGAACAAGATTCATGTGGTCCTCGCTTCCGTGCTGCCCGTAAGCACCTACGGACACGATCAGCAGGGCAATCCGCTGGACATGCGCGTTAATCGGCCGCCAGAGAAAATTCTAGAGTTGAACGCGTGGATCAAGAGATACGCGGCGGAGAACGGACACACCTATCTCGACTATTTTTCAGCGATGGTGGACCCGCAAGGGCTGTTGCAAAAGGATTTGAGCGAGGACGGTCTCCATCCTAATGCAAAGGGTTATGCCCTGATGTCGCCGCTCGCGGAACAGGCTATTCGGAGCGCGCTTAAGAAACGACGCTGAGTTGTTGGGCTGAGGTACAGCGATTTTTAGAAACGTATTCGCGCAAGCAGGCAGGGTGTATCGCTGTCGGCAGTTTGACATAGATCCGTCACGGAGCGCTAACATTAAAGTACGAGGTGTTTGTCTTGACCGCGAAACACGACTGGGTTAGGGTGTAGGGAGTTTCTCCGTGAGTTGGCCGCGCGCGATTGCAAAAAGAGCGGTCGACGGACAGCAGGAGGAATCCGCCATCGGCCACCCGGTTTCTGTAGAAGTTAAACCCGCCACTTGGATGCGACGTACCGTTCACATCTCCGGACAAATTGAACCTTTCTTTGGCACTCTCGATGAAAACGTGCGCCTGCTCGAGGATGCCTTGCAAGTCCGCACGCATTTGAACGACACACGGCTGACGATTGAGGGCAAGCAGGACAGTGTCGATCAGGCCGTGAAAATCGTCGAGGAGTACAACCATTTGACGCGGCACGGGCGCGTGCTGTCCAGCGCGGAAGTAAAGTCGCTGATGCGCGTGGCCACCGAGGAGCCGCACGAATCGCCGCGGGGAATGTTCGAGCATGCGCGAGCGCGCTCGTTCGGCAAGAAGGTGGTTACGCCGAAAAACGCCAGCCAGCGCCGGTATATGGAGGAGATTGAAAAGCACGACATGATGTTTGCCGTCGGGCCGGGCGGGACGGGCAAGACGTACATCGCCGTGGCCATGGCGGTAAGCGCGCTGCTGACCAAGCAGGTGAACCGCATCATTCTGGCGCGTCCGGCGGTGGAAGCGGGTGAACGGCTGGGCTTTTTGCCGGGCACGCTGCAACAAAAGATCGATCCATACATGCGGCCGCTGTACGACGCTCTATACGACATGTTGGACGCGGACAAACTCGATCGTTTTCTGGAAAAGGGCATCATTGAAGTGGCGCCGTTGGCCTTCATGCGCGGCCGCACGTTGAACGATTCGTTTGTGATTCTGGACGAAGCGCAGAACACCACGAGCGAACAGATGAAAATGTTTTTGACGCGGCTGGGTTTCAATTCGAAGGCGGTGGTGACCGGCGACGTCACGCAGATTGATTTGCCCGCGGGCAAGAAGTCGGGACTCGTGGAGGCGCTGGAAGTTTGCGGGAAGATTGACGGCATTGGGGTGGCGCAGTTCTCGGAGAAAGACGTGGTGCGGCACAACCTGGTGCAGCAGATAATTCGGGCGTATGAAGAGTATGATGGCTCGCAGCCGCAACGCAGCGCAGTCGGGAACGGAAGACTTGAGTCGCGCGCTGATTCCGGCAAAGACCCGGTCAAAGAATCTCTGCCAGGATGATCCTGAACCGCCAGCGGGCCGTGCGCGTGGCACGGCGGCGACTTGAGCTATTCGTGGCTCGCGTGCGGCGGGAACTGGGGCTCGGAGACGCGGACTTCACAATTTGCCTCGTCAGCGATACGGAGATCGCGCGGATGAATCAGGCCTTTCGCAGGAAGAAAGGGCCGACCGACGTGCTGTCGTTCCCGGCGGTGGACCGCCGCACGCCTGTTAGATTGCCGATGCGCCGCGGGCTGGGGAGCCACCGCCGCTCGCAAGCCGAAACATTTCTCGGAGACATTGCCATCTCGCCATCCACGGCGCGCCGCTACGCCAAAAAACTGGGCCGCACGCTGCCGAGTGAGCTGCAGATCCTGATTCTGCATGGCGTGCTGCATCTGCTCGGCTACGATCACGAAACCGACCGCGGGGAAATGGATCGCGTCGAAACACGATTGCGGCGGAGGCTGGGACTCTCGTGAAGTACTTCTTCTGGGCCTACACGATTGCCACGGTGCTGCTGGCGCTGGGCCTGCCGATATGTTCTTACCTGACGCTGATTTATCGCGAGCTCGGGCGCATGACGACCGGGCGCATTCACGAACACCTGGAAATCTTCGAGGCAGAAATCGAGCCGAAGCTGAAAATTAACCGGCGCAGCGGAGGGCGCACGTTTCGCATCCTCGGGCACTTCTGGCTGGCGCTTCTTGTTTTGGAGACGACGCGCGGCGTGGTGTATTTCGTCCCCGGCACCTGGGAATCGTTTCTGGAATTTATTGTTTTCCTGACGCTGGAAGTCGTGATCCTGATGCATTTCCTGCCCGACATGCTTTTGTACCGCACGACGGGCAGATGGCTGCTTCCGTTGCTGCCGGTGATTCGCGCGGCGATGTGGCTGGTATGGCCCGTGAGGATTTTCCTCGAAGGCGCGGAGTCGCTGGCAAGAATCGCCGAGCACGAGCCGGAGCGCACGGAGGAGCAGCGCACGGAAGAGGGCATCGAAGCGCTGGTGGAAGCCGCCGAAGAGGAAGGAATCATCGAGCCGGAGCAGGGCGACTTGATCGAGCAAGTAGTGGAATTCAGCGATAAGCGCGTGCGCGAAGTGATGACGCCGCGGCCAGATATCGTGGCTATTGCCGCGGATGCGACGCTCGAAGAGCTGCACGCCAAAGTTGTGGGGACGCGATTCGCGCGGGTGCCCGTCTACGAGAAGTCGCTGGACGATATTTACGGCGTGGCGCATGCCCAGGATCTTTTGCAAATTGCCGACCAGGACTTGCCGAGGCGCAAGGTGCGCGAACTGGCGCACCCGGTGATGTTTATTCCGGAAACGAAGGCAGGCTCGGAGTTATTGCGCGAGATGCGGCAGAAGAATCATGCGATGGCCATCGTGATCGATGAACATGGATTGGTGGCCGGGCTCGCGACGGTGGAAGATCTGGTCGAGGAAATTGTCGGCGAGAGCGGACGCGACGACAAACAGCCCGCGCCGGACGTGGTGCGCGAGTCCGACGGCGGACTGGTCATGCGCGGTAGCATGTCCATCGATAACGTGGAAGATCTGCTTGGCGTGCACTTTGGAGACCAGGCCGACGAAGCGGTGACCACCATTGCCGGTTTGCTGAGTCACGTTTCGGGAAAAGTTCCCGCGACCGGCGACAAAGTGGATATCGAGGGCTATCGGTTCGAAGTTCTGGAAGCAAATCAGCGCAAGGTTCTGCGGCTGCGCATTCGAAAGCGGCCCGCGGCTACCGTGTCAGCGAAGTAGATTCGCCATTTACTCCGCGTCTTCTCCGGGCGTTTCTTCATCCAGATCGCCTTGCTGTGCGCTCAGACCTTCGAGCTGAAAGTGCCAGTCCAGTTCACGGACGCGCTGAGGGTTCTCGCGCCAATCCTGCGCGACCTTAACGAACAAGCCGAGAAAGATTTTCCTGTCCAGGAGTGATTCCAGCTCCTTGCGAGCCTCCGTGCCGATTTTCTTCAGCATGGCGCCTTTGTGCCCGATGAGTATTTTCTTCTGCGTATCGCGCTCGACGTTCAGTGTGGCTTCAATGCGCAGTAACCTGGGCTTTTCCTCAAACGTATCGACGAAAACCGCCACCGCATAAGGAAGTTCGTGATGCAGCGCGCGGATGGCTTTCTCGCGGATGATTTCGGCCGCAAGAAAGCGCTCAGGCTGATCAGTGATCTGATCTTCCGGAAAATATGGCTGGCTCACGGGCAGATGGCGGAAGATTTCGTCCACCAGCGCGTCACACCCCGTTCCCTTCAGGGCGGAGACCGGGACGATGGCGGCAAAGTCAGCTTCTTTACGGAAACGATCGATCAGCGGCAGCAACTTAGGCTTGGGAATAGCATCGACTTTATTCAGAACAAGGATGGTCTTTCCGGGATAGCGCTGAGCCTTCTCTAGCAGCATGGCGTCGCTATGTTGTGAGACGCGGGCGGCATCCACGATGAGCAGAAGCGCGTCGATGCCTTCTATTGCCGCAGCGACTTCATGCATCATCTGCCGGCCGAGCGCGGAATCGGCGTCGTGCAGTCCTGGCGTATCGATGAACACAATCTGGCCGCGCTTCTGCGTCACGATGCCTTGAATGCGATTTCGCGTGGTTTGCGGTTTTGATGTGACTATGGCGATCTTTTGACCGACAAGATGATTGAGGAGTGTTGACTTTCCCGCGTTGGGGCGGCCGACAATAGCGACAAATCCAGCGCGCGATTCAGTTTGTTTCGGCTCGGTTTTTACGTTTTGTGGTGTCACAGTTTGGGGTAGTCTCATTAATCCGGCGCAGCGATGCCAAGGGATTTCATTTTGCGGTAAAGGTGGCTGCGCTCGAGGCCCAGAGCCGTAGCCGTCTGTGTCATGTTCCAGCGGTTTTCCTGCAGCTTGCGCAAAATGAATTCGCGCTCATAGGCGCTACGCGCTTCGTGCAGCGTGGAATACGGATGCTGCGGGCTTTCCGCCACGCCTCGAAAGATTTCGGGCGGGAGATGGTGCGGCTCGATGCGCGCTTGCGGGCAAACGATAACGAGCCGCTCGACGAGGTTGCGAAGCTCGCGAATGTTTCCCGGCCACGGGTGCCGCAGCAAAATCTCCATCGCGGAGTCGCTGAGCTCCCGCGTTCTTTTTCCGTACGCGGCGCTGAACTCGTTCAAGAAATGTTTGGCCAGGATGGAGATGTCTTCTTTGCGGTCGCGTAGCGGGGGCACGAAGAAGGGAATTACATTTAGACGGTAGAAGAGATCTTGACGGAAAGCGCCGCGCGAAATCTCCTGCTCCAGATTCTTGTTTGTCGCCGCGAGCACGCGTACGTCGACGCTCAGAGTCTGGCTGGAGCCCACCGGCTCAAAGCGCTGCTCTTCCAGGACGCGCAGCACTTTCGATTGCGTGCGCAGGCTCATGTCACCGACCTCGTCGAGGAAGAGAGTGCCGCCGTCGGCTTTCTTGAATTTGCCGATTTTGTCTTCGGCGGCGCCTGTAAAGCTGCCCTTCACGTGTCCGAAAAGTTCGGATTCGATCAGCTCCTCCGGAATAGCGGCGCAATTCACTTCGACAAACAGTCCCTTGCTGCGCAGACTTGCGGCATGAAGCGCGCGCGCCACCAGTTCCTTGCCCGTGCCGCTCTCGCCATAAATCAGCACGCGGCCGTTGGTCGGCGCGGTGACTGCAATCTGCTGCCGCAGCGCCTTCATCGGCACGCTGTCGCCGATGACCTGGTAACGATGACCCAGTTCGGTGCGCAGAAGCTGATTTTCTTCCTGCAATCGCCGCTGCTGAATAGCATTGCGCACGAGCACAATAATTTTCTCGAGCGACAACGGTTTTTCGATGAAATCGAAGGCTCCGAGTTTTGTCGCGCGCACCGCGGTCTCAATGGTGCCGTGCCCGGAGATCATAATCACCGCGGGAGGGCGCTGCGAAGATTGCAAGCGGCTGAGTGCCTCCAGCCCATCCATGCCGGGCAGCCAGACATCGAGCAGAATTACTTCAATTTCGCCGGAAGAAGCGCGCTCCAGCGCTTCTTCCGCGGAAGCCACGGATTCGACCTCGTACCCCTCGTCCTGCAGAATCGAGGACAGAGACTCACGAATGCCGGGTTCGTCGTCGACCACCAGCAAATGCGGGCGCGTGGTCATGTGGCTGATTCCACTCCGGCGCGCTCAGCAGCAGGTACGGATTCCGCGACAGGCAACTCAATCACAAAGCGCGAGCCGACCGGGAAGTTGTCTTCCACGTGAATGCTGCCGCCGTGCTCGGCAACGATGCGCGCAGCGATGGCCAGGCCGAGGCCGGTCCCGCGATCTTTGGTGGAAAATTGAGGCAGAAAAAGCTTGTCCTTGTCCTCGGGAGAGATACCATGCCCGGTATCCTGCACGCAAATCTCTACAGTCTCGGAGTCGTCATGCGCGCGAGTGATTACCGTAATCTCGCGCAGCGAACACGTTTCCAGCGCCTCCGCCGCGTTGTCGATGAGATTGACGATTACGCTGCGAAGCAGCCCACCGTCGGCGCGGACGGTGGGCAGATTTTCGGCCATCGACACTTTCAAGGTGACCCCGTCGAGGCGTCCGGAAAAAACCTCAGCGGCCTCCTGCACGATCGTGTTGGCGCTGGTGGGCGCCAACTTCGCCGCGGGAAAGCGTACAAATTGCGAAAACTCATTGACCAGTTGGGCTAGCGTGGAGACTTCGCGTTCGATCAGCCGCGAGCATTCTTGCACGAGGCGGGTAAGCTCCGGGTCGCGTGCCGGCGCGGTTGTTTCCGTGGCGTCGCGGCGATCCAGAATGCGCGCGAGGCGCTGGGAGGAGAGTTGAATCGGCGTGAGCGGATTCTTGATTTCGTGGGCGATGCGGCGAGCCACTTCCTGCCAGGCCGCGGATTTTTGCGCGCGCAACATTTCCGTCAAATCATCCAGCACAAGGACGAAGCCGGTGTTGGCGCGACGCGGACCGAGCGAACTGACCGTGACGGCGGCATGCAGCACCCGCCCGCCAACGACGGTTTCAATCTCACGCGAAACCACGCCCATCCGCAGCGACCGGCGCATGAGTTGTTGCACGGTACGCGCTGCTTCCGCCCCAAGTAGGGCTTCCAGCGAATGCGCATCGCGCGCACTATCGCCGAACATGCGGCTCACGGCGGTATTCCCGCGCAAAATAGCGCCGTCGGCGCCGAGAGAGATCACGCTCGTGGGAATGTTTTCCAGCACCGTTTCCATCAGCTGCCGGCGGCGCTCCAACTCCTGCACCGCTTGCTGGAGGTTGCGCGTGAACTGGTCGATCTGTGAGCGGTTATCGCGCAACTGGGTAGTCATCGCATTGAACGAGCGCACCAGGACGCCAAGCTCGTCCTGCGCTTGTTCGGGAACCTGATAATCAAAATTTCCCGCGGATACTTCGCGCGTGCCTTCGGCAAGCGCCTGAATCGGTACGGTCACCTGCTTGGCAAGAAAGAGTGCCAGCCACATTACGGAGAAGAGGAGCAGAATCGTGAAGAACGCCAGAATCAGCAGCATCTGCCGTTTCAACGTGCGCAAATTCTGTTTCTCGGTGTCGTACTCGCGCGTTTTTGACTGGATCAGGGTGAATCGGTTCAAAAAGTCGGGGTTGGTGCCAAACCCGGCAGCGACGTAGCCGGAGTTCTTCCCCAGTTCGACCGTGGGAATGCGAGCGACCAGATAGTTTTTTCCCTGTGCTTGCCAGACCTCAACGCCACTAGGGAGCGTATGCAGCGGACTCCCGAGAACGCCAGCGTGCTGACAAATAGTCCCGCTGCGGTCTTCTGGCTGATCGTCGCAGATAACTCCCCCGCGCAGCGGCTTGCCGTCTTTGTCGAGGAGCCAGACAGCGTCGAGCCCCAAGGCGAAGGCGCGCTGGAGCAACTCGTTGGTCGGCAGTGATGAATTTGCTTGCACCTGTCGAGCCATCATGCGGAGGCGCGGCAGCGTAGTAGTGCGCCCAAGATCCGTGAATAGGATTTGCGTCTGCTCTGAGGCGATTTCCAAGGGGCGTGGAAACCACCGGCCCAGCGTGCGGTTGAGCAGCGAATAGCTGACGAAAAACATGAAAAGCACGGGCAGCAGCGACAGAGCCATGGCGCCGACAACCATTTTGGTTTTGAAGCGCGCGCCGAGCTGTTCTTTGCTGCGCTCTGCCCAAAGGCGCAGGACCGTGCGCGTAAGAATCAGAAGAAAGACGAGCAGCGCCGCGGTGATAAAGCTGGAAACCGCGTAAAGAGCCATGGCCTCACGCCAATTTTTGGGCTCGAAGGGAACATCCAGTGAGCCAAATGTGAACACGGCGGCCAGCAGCAGGGCAAGAAGCATGGCGCCGATTCCCAAAGTCCAACGTTGTTTTGGCTCAAGCGAACTCATAAAGAGGCCTGCGTCACCCGCGGCAGGAAGGAATGCAGCGGGCACTCAGTGCAGCGCGGGTTGCGCGTGCGGCAATACTCCTTGCCGGTGCGAACGATCAGGGCGTGGAATTCATTATACAGCGGTGCGTCGCTGGGAAGGGTGCGCTCAAAGAGCTGGCGGATCTCTTCATAGCTCTGCGTGGGCGCGGCCAAGTCATGCCTCTCGAGCATTCGCCGGGTATAAGCGTCCACCACGAACACAGGGTGCTTGCCGGCATAGAGCAGGATAGAATCCGCCGTTTCCGGACCGATGCCGTGGACAGCGAGAAGCTTTTCGCGCAGCAACGCCGTTGGGGTGCGAAACATCCTCGTCAACGAACCAGCGTACTCAGACCGAAGAAAGCGAACGAAGCATTTCAGTTTTTTCGCCTTTTGGCGGAAGTAGCCGGACGAACGCACCAGCCGCGCCAGCCGTGCGAAGGAAACGCTTTCCATGGAGCGAGGCGTCAGGAGTTTCTCACGGCGAAGATTCCGGATGGCGATCTCGACGTTCGTCCACGAAGTGTTTTGCGTAAGGATGGCGCCAACGATGACTTCGAACGCCGTGCGGCCCGGCCACCAATGTTGCGGCCCGTGGGCCGCGAAGAGCGCGTCGTAATACCTGGGCAGGGCAGCGAGTGGCGCGACAGGCGTCAATCGATTTGGCCCACTCTCGATTTGCGGGCGAGTCACCATCTTCTTGGCAAGATAGCGGCGGCTGCTCAGCAAGTCAACAATCAGGGCGAACTGGGAGATTCGCGCAGAAACGCACCGTCGCATCTAGCCATTACCCACCTGCCCGGCAGGACAGGTATTAGCCATTTCAGAACCGACTAACAATTTCTGTCAGCCTGCGCTGCCCGCTTTTGCTAAGGTTGGCGATGGTTGCTGTTCTGTTGGGAGCGCACGGATGTCTGTCCGGCTCGGCGAAATTTTGCTCAAAGAAAGCCTGATTACTCAGGAGCAGCTCCAGAAGGCGCTGGAGTTCCAACGCGCCAATGGGGGCAAGCTGGGAAGCTGCCTGACTAAAATGGGCTTCATTACTGACGACGACATTACAGGTGTCCTGTCTCGCCAGTATGGCGTTCCTTCCATCAACCTCAAGTTCTACGAGATCGATCCCAACGTCATCAAGCTGATCCCGCAGGACACGGCTCTCCGCTACCAGGTGATACCACTCTCGCGCGTCGGCTCAGTTTTGACGATTGCGATGACGGACCCTACCAACGTCTTCGCCATGGACGACATCAAGTTCATGACCGGATTCAACGTGGAGCCGGTCGTCGCCTCCGAATCCGCGATCGGCGAGGCCATCACGCGCTTCTACGGCGGTTCCGATACCGACAACGAAGAGCTCAGCAAGATGATGAAGGACCTCGTCGAAGACGAGGAACTGGAGCTAGCCGCTGACGAAGCGGAGATGGATGCGGCGTCGCTGGAAAAAGCGGCGGAGGAAGCGCCGATCATCAAGCTGGTGAACCTGATTTTGACCGACTCGGTGAAGCGAGGCGCCAGCGATATTCACCTCGAGCCTTACGAGACGGAGATGCGTGTGCGCTTCCGCGTGGACGGCATGCTCCAGACGGTGATGAGTCCGCCGCTGCGCCTCAAGGATGCGATGACCAGCCGCATCAAGATCATGGCCAAGCTGGACATTGCGGAAAAGCGCTTGCCGCAAGACGGCCGCATCATGATCAAGTACCGCGCGGACGGCAAGAAGAAGGAACTCGACTTCCGTGTTTCGTCGGTGCCGACGCTCTACGGCGAAAAAATCGTGATGCGGTTGCTCGATAAAGAGAACCTGCGGCTGGACATGACCAAGCTGGGATTTGAGCCGGAATCTCTGAAGAAATTCGAGCGCCAGATTTTGAAGCCCTACGGCATGGTGCTGGTCACCGGGCCCACCGGTTCGGGAAAAACGAACACCTTGTACTCCTCGGTCTCACGGTTGAACACCGTCGATACCAACATCATGACCGCGGAAGATCCCGTCGAATTCCAGTTGGGCGGAATCAACCAGGTGCAGATGAAAGAGCAGATCGGCTTGAACTTCGCGGCTGCCCTGCGTGCGTTTTTGCGCCAAGACCCCAACATCATTCTCGTCGGCGAGATCCGCGACTTTGAGACGGCGGAAATCGCGGTGAAGGCCGCGCTTACCGGACACTTGGTTCTTTCCACGCTGCACACCAACGACGCGCCTTCCACCATCAGCCGTCTGATGAACATGGGTATCGAGCCATTCCTCGTGGCCACGTCCGTAAACCTGATTTGCGCGCAGCGCCTGGTGCGCCGCATCTGCGCGAACTGCAAAGAAGAGCTGGAGGTGCCGGAGCAGGCTTTGATAGACGCCGGCTATTCTCCCGAAGAAGCCAAAAAGACCAAGATTTATCACGGCAAAGGCTGTTCCACTTGCAACAAGGGCGGATACAAAGGCCGCACCGGCTTGTATGAAGTGATGGAAATTAATGACGAGTTGCGCGAGTTGATTCTTGTCGGCGCCTCCGCCCTGGAATTGAAAAAGAAGGCCATCGAGCAGGGAATGATCACATTGCGGCGCAGCGGCTTGATCAAGGTCGCCTTGGGACAGACCACCATGGAAGAAGTACTGCGCGAAACAGTTCTGTAGAAAAGGTGCGAGATGCCTGGAATTACGCTAAGTGAATTGCTGAAGAAAATGATCGAGATGGGCGGCAGCGACCTGCACATCACGACCAACAGCGCCCCGCGCGTGCGCGTGCACGGCAAGTTGCGGCCCTTGGACATGCCCCCGCTTACCGCCTCGGACACCAAGTCGCTCGCCTACAGCGTGCTGACCGACGCCCAAAAGCATCGCTTTGAGGAAAACCTGGAGCTGGACTTTTCCTTCGGCTTGAAAAATCTCGCGCGCTTCCGCGGCAATGTGTTCAATCAACGCGGAGCGGTCGGCGCCGTGTTCCGTACAATTCCGTGGGAAATCAAAGGTTTCGATGCGCTCGGCTTGCCCCTTGTGGTGAAGGGTCTGTGCGAAAAGCCGCGTGGATTGGTGCTCGTAACCGGTCCAACCGGTTCAGGCAAGTCGACAACGCTCGCCGCCATGCTGGACAAAATCAACAGCGAACGCGAAGAGCACATGATCACGATCGAAGATCCCATCGAGTTTCTTCACAATCACAAAAAGTGCCTGGTGAATCAGCGCGAGGTGCATGCCGATACGCATTCGTTCACTAACTCGCTGCGCGCGGCGTTGCGCGAAGACCCCGACGTTGTGCTCATCGGCGAGATGCGCGATCTGGAGACCATCGAGTCTGCGCTGCGCATCGCGGAAACCGGCCACTTGACCTTTGCGACCCTACACACGAATTCCGCCGCCTCGACCATCAACCGCATCATCGACGTTTTTCCGTCGCATCAGCAGCCGCAAATTCGTGCGCAGCTCTCCATGGTCGTCGAGGGAATTCTTTGTCAGGCGCTCCTGCCGCGCTCTGACGGCCGGGGGCGCGCCATGGTGCTGGAGGTGCTTATCCCCACGCCCGCGATTCGCAACCTGATTCGCGAAGACAAAATTCACCAGATCTATTCGGCAATGCAAACCGGCACCAGCCAAACCGGCATGCAGACCTTCAATCAGGGTCTGGCCAACGCTTATTTCCAAAAGTTGATTACCCTGGACATGGCATTGTCACGCTCGTCCAATCCCGATGAGTTGCAAGACATGATCAACCGGGGTGTGTCCTCGCCCGCCGGTGGAATGAAGGCGCCGGTGGCGACGAAGCGCTAGGATTCTGGGAATTCGACATGGTAGCAAGCCGTTTGGCATTGTGATTGAGGAGGAGTGAGATGCCGGTTTACACGTATCGGGGAACCAATCGGGCGGGAGGAAGCGTTAGCGGCGAAGTGACCGCGAGTAGCAAGGCCGACCTCCAGAATATTCTGCGCCGACAGCAGATTACCGCCACGAAGATGTCGGAAAAGGGCAAGGAATTCAACCTGCCCACCTTCGGCGGTTCAGTGAACGCGAAGGAGTTGGCGGTGTTTACACGCCAATTCTCGGTGATGATCGATGCCGGTCTCCCTTTGGTGCAATGCCTGGAAATTCTGGCCGGACAACAGGAAAACAAGCTCTTTCAGAAGGTGCTGACCGGCACGAGGTCGTCGGTCGAGGGCGGCGCAACGCTTTCCGCGGCAATGCGTCAATTTCCCAAAGTATTTGACGCGCTCTACGTGAACATGGTGGAGGCGGGCGAGACAGGCGGTATTCTGGACACGATTTTGCAGCGGCTTTCGCAATACATCGAAAAGAACGTCAAGCTGCAGCGCGCTGTTAAATCCGCGTTGGTTTACCCGATTGGCGTTTTGACGATCGCGGCGGGTGTGATCATCTTGTTGCTGTGGAAAGTCGTGCCTATCTTTGCGACGTTGTTCGCGGGCTTGGGCGTGGCCTTGCCGCTGCCGACCAGAATAGTCATCGGTATGAGCAACTTCGTCGGAAGTTATTTCGGGCTTGCCATCCTTGTCGGAACTGTGGCCGCGATTTTTGGGATCAAGGTTTGGTATGGAACGCCCCAGGGACGCTACATAATGGACGCCGGTCTCCTGAAAGCGCCGGTGATCGGCATGTTGCTGCGGAAAATTGCGGTGGCGCGTTTCACACGTACGCTCGGTACGCTAATCTCCAGCGGCGTACCCATTCTCGAAGGACTGGATATCACCGCAAGAACCGCAGGAAACGCGGTCGTGGAAAGGTCGTTGCTGAAAGTTCGCAAGGCGCTTGAAGAAGGGAAGTCTCTCACAGAGCCTCTGCGTGAGTCCGAGGTTTTCCCCGGGATGGTCACCCAGATGATCGGTGTTGGCGAACAAACCGGCGCGATGGATGCCATGCTGCAAAAGATCGCGGATTTCTATGAAGATGAAGTGGACGCGGCTGTGAAAGACTTGCTGACGGCGCTTGAGCCGGTCATGATCGTGTTCCTTGGCACGGTAGTCGGCGGCGTAGTTATCTCTATGTACTTGCCGCTGTTCTCGCTCATCGGCCAGTTGAGTTCGAATCACTAATCTGGCGGGATCGGCAACGGCATCTAATCTATATTTGCGAAGGCCGGAGGGGCTTGCCGGCCTTCACGCATTAATAGCAAACCGGGCATATGCCGATGGGCCGCAACCAAGAGCGAAGCGCGATAATTAACATGGAACAGGGCTACACGGCGCGGGAATGGCTGGATTGGCTGACCCGCGTGCGTCTCCTGATGATTGCCTTGATCCTCAGCGTAGGCGTTGCTTGGCCGTCGTCCTTACCTTTGACGGGTTCCAGCCGCTTTTTCCTACCCCTGTTAATTTTCTGGATTACCCTCGGAACTCTGCACATCATCCTCGTGCGCTGGTTGCCGAAAGCGCAGTGGCATGGCCCGGCGCAGGTGATCAGCGACGTGGTGATGGTCTCCGCGCTGGTGTACACCACCGGCTTGCAGGAGAGCTATTTCACCTCGCTCTACCTCTTGGTGATCATTGTCGCCAGTATCCTGTTCTCCCGAAACGTCGCGTTTGTGACTGCGGCTGTGTGCGCCGTTCTGCTTGGTGGGCTGACTCTGCTCGCCTATGCAGGCAAGATTCCGCGGACCTACGTGGGCAGCCCCACGACAGAAGTGTTGCGGCTATGGTTCCTGAGCAACCTGCTCGGTTTCTTGGCGGTCGCTTATCTGGCAGGCCTCTTGGCGCAATCGCTTCGCAGCAAGGGGCGCGAACTCGAAGAAAAGCGTGAGGAACTACTCGACCTCCAGGATTTCACCGAAGACATCATTCATTCCATGCGCGGTGGGTTGATCACCACGGACACCGAGGGCCGCGTCGTCTTGCTGAACCGTACTGGCGAGGAGATCCTGGGCTATCGCTTCGCGGACATTCGCGGGCGCAAACTCTCCGAGATTAGCGAGGAGTTCTGGGCCCCCGGGAATCGGGGCGTGAATGAGCGGCTTTCGCTGCGCCGCGAAATCGAGTTTCGCACTCCAGAGGGCCAGCAACGGTATCTCGGCATCAGCGTGTCTCCGCTGCGCTCTCGCGATGCGCAGCGTCAAGGCTACGTTTTCAACTTTCAAGACCTCACCGATTTCCGCAGGCTCGAGCAGGAAGTCGCTACGAAAGACCGCATGGCGGCCCTGGGCCGGCTTTCCGCGGCGATCGCCCACGAAATCCGGCAGCCGCTGACCGCTATGGCGGGCGCTGTGGGAGAGTTGGCACGTATGGCGCCCCTCGAAGAGGATGAGAAGCACCTCGTGAGCATCGTGAACCGCGAGTCGGAGCGCCTGAATCGGATCATCACGGAATTTTTGAACTATTCGCGAGAGAAGACTTACGAATTTCACGACGCTGACGTCCGCGCACTGCTGGATGAAACGCTCACGCTGGTCGAGAAGAAGCCGGAGGTCGGCTCCAGGTACCAAATCGTACGTTCATTTAATGGCCAGGAACTGCACGCGCGCGTCGACTGCAACAAAATCAAGCAGGTGTTCTGGAATCTGTGCGACAACGCGCTGCGCGCGATGCCGGAAGGCGGCACGCTGACCGTGGGGCTGGAGGCGCGCCCCTTTTGGCTGCGTATCGCGTTTCGAGACACCGGCGTCGGCTTGAATCCCAAGCAGCGCGCCAAGATGTTTGAGCCTCTCCAGTCGAATTTCGAGGGCGGCACTGGTTTGGGACTTTCCATCGCGTATCAAATCGTCCAGGCGCACAGCGGGCGCATCAGCGTGATTTCTGAGAAAGACCGCGGCGCCGAGTTTGTTATCGAGCTGCCGAGGATGGCCTGAAAACTATGCAAGCGACAAAAACAGCCGCCAAGGGACCAACCAAACACCCAGTGCATATTCTCGTGGTGGACGACGAGCGCTCGATTTGCGAGCTACTCGAGATCACTTTTCGCAAGGAAGGTCATCGCGTGGAGGTTGCCCACGACGTCCCCGCAGCCAAGCGCAAACTGGAATCGCAAATTTTCGACATTGTCATTTCCGACGTGCGCATGCCCGGCGAGAGTGGGGTGGATCTTCTCAAGCTGACCAAGGAGATCGCTCCGCAGTGCTTCTTCCTGCTGATTACCGGCGTTCCGACCGTGGAGACAGCCATTGCTGCTATCAATTCCGGCGCGGACCGCTATGTCATCAAGGACCACGAACTGGTCGATCAGCTTCGCCGCGCCGTCCGCGAGGTGTCGGAGAGCTTGAAGTGGAAGAAGGAAGCGGGTTATCTGCGGCGCGAGCTTCGCCGCCTGACCGGTCTCGACAACATCATCGGCCAAAGCCCGAAGATGCGCGAGATCTTCGACATGATCCAGACGGTCGCTCCGCAGACCAGCCGCGTACTCATCACCGGCGAAAGCGGCACCGGTAAGGAACTCGTCGCTCGCGCCATTCATGAAAATAGCCAGCGTGCGCAGGCACCCTTCATCACCATCAATTGCGGCGCATTCCCCGAAACACTGCTGGAATCGGAGTTGTTCGGTTATATGAAAGGTGCCTTCACTGGCGCCGCCGATAATCGTCAGGGCCTATTCCAGGCCGCTCACGGCGGTACGCTGTTCATGGACGAAATCGGCAACATGAGCCTGACCATGCAGGTGAAGTTGTATCGCGTCCTGCAGGAGGGCAAGGTCCGGCCCGTTGGCAGCAATGAGGAAACCGACGTCGACGTCCGGATCATCGCAGCCACCAATAAAAATTTCGAGAAAGAGATTGCCGAAGGCCGCTTCCGCGAGGATCTTTATTACAGGCTCAGCGTCATCCCAATCCAGTTGCCGCCGTTGCGCGAGCGCCGCGAAGACATTCCACTGCTTGCCCGGCATTTTCTAGAGAGTTTTCGCAAGACCATGGAGAAGCCTATCAATGGAATCTCCCCGGAAGCCATGCGTCGTCTAGAGGAGTACGACTGGCCGGGCAATGTGCGCGAACTGGAGAACACTATGGAGCGCGCCGTGGCCCTGGAAAGCGGCACCGAAATCTCCCTTCCTGTACTGCCGGATCGTATCGCCGGATACTCCGGCGTCGGTGCCGCCATTTCGGGACGTCTGGCCATACCTGCAGAAGGCGTCGATTTCGAGAAAGAAATAGCTGACGCCGAGAGGCGCTATTTACAAGCAGCCCTGGAGAAGGCAGATGGGGTCCGCACGCGCGCAGCAGAGATGCTAAAAATCACCTACCGTTCCTTCCGTCACTACGCCAAGAAACATAACATTTGAAAAGGGCGGCTGTGACCATAACTGTTATTCCCATAAGACAAAAAGTGTCGACATGAAGTGTCCAAACGAGATAGATTTCGCCCGAGCCTATTCCTTATGTAGTTCCAGTACTATCTAACATGCTTTATATCAGTTAGATACGCGAATATCTGGTCTCAATTCTAAGCGAACTCTAACTTGGTACTAGGCCTGCAAGCATAGTCGCAGTGCTCTGGCAACACCTAATTCTCAAGGAGAGATCGATTACAAATGCGTAACAAACAGAAGGGTTTCTCGCTTATCGAGTTGCTGATCGTCGTGGCGATCATTTTGATCATCGCGGCCATCGCAATTCCGAACTTGATTCGCTCGAAAATGGCCGCCAATGAAGCTTCGGCGGTGGCCACTCTGCGTACTCTTAACACGGCGGAAGTCGTGTACTCCAGCACGTACAACGTGGCGAATACTTTCGCCAACAGCCTCGCGGCATTGGGCGACGGCGGCTCGGCTGGTCTGTGCACAGCCGGATTCGCTCCAAACTCGACGGCTGCTTGCTTAATTGACGTCGCGATAGAAAAGGCTACCACGACCGCAAATGCGAAATCGGGCTACATATTGGCCTACCCCGTCCCCGGCGTTAACGGCTATACCATTAACAACGATGCTGCACAGCAGGGTACGACTGGCACGCGTCATTTCTTCACGAACCAAACCCTGG